>Ga0272448_1000838_pt1 | contig 44283 bp, 35 predicted proteins | sample YNPCB0191_FD_202220 | JGI IMG/M metagenome (GOLD analysis project Ga0272448, IMG submission 202220) | Hot spring sediment microbial communities from Yellowstone National Park, WY, United States - YNP-CB-019-1 | ecosystem: Environmental > Aquatic > Thermal springs > Hot (42-90C) > Sediment... | reverse complement strand
CCCGATATTGATTTAAAAGCCGGTAATCCGCTGTTAAAGAGTTTTATTCCCGTAGCCGATCATGTAGTGCAATTACAAGAACTGAGGGGTAAAGAATTAATAGCATGGATTAAAGATTATACGAGTAAAAATGGAGGGAAGATAACTCAGGCTGCACTAACCATGCTGGCAGATTATCTGGGTGGAGATTTATGGTCACTGAGCAGTGAAATAAATAAGCTGATCACTTTCTGTGGTGAAAGAGAGATCACAGATGATGACGTCAGAAAAATAACCAGCTATGTTCGAGAAGAAAATATATTTTCATTGGTTGATTCGGTTCTGGAAGGAAGGATTAAAGAAGCGCAGCAGATGGTTAATCGTATGCTTAAATACGGTACTTCGCCATTGCAGATTATGGCATTAATAGAAAAACAGTTGCGGGTTATACTGATAATTAAAGGAATACCTCCTGATACGCCTATCGGACAGATTAAGGAAAAACTAGGACTGAATCCCAGATATCCCCTAGAAAAAACATTAAAGCAAGCCAGGGATTTTACGGTTCCCCGGCTTCGTCGCTGTTTTCATTGCCTGCTTGACACGGATCTGGCAATAAAAATGGGGAAATACGAAGATGAGCTGGCACTCAATTTAATGATTATTGAATTGTGTAAAAACTGATTATAGATAGAATTCATTGGCGGACATTTCCAGCATTGTAATTATCGACATTTAATAATTAATTAGCTAAAATTGGTCTAAAATCTGGCTAATTATGAGGTTATTGTGGTTGATATGCAGCGGGTAATGGCTGTTATTCTTGCCGGAGGAGCCAGCGAGCGTTTAAGCATACTGGCTGCTGAGAGAGCTAAGCCGGCTGTGCCATTCGGCGGTAAATACAGGATTATTGATTTTACACTCAGTAACTGTGCCAATTCCGGCATATATAATGTAGCGGTTCTGACACAGTTCAATCCAAGGTCGCTTGCACAGCATATAGGAATGGGACGCCCGTGGGATATGGATCGTACACAGGGTGGGGTTGTTATTTTGCAACCGTTCCTGAGTCGGACGGGAAGAAACTGGTATAAGGGAACAGCTGACGCCGTGTACCAGAACATGTATTACATTATCGACCAACGGGTAGATGAAATACTCATTCTATCGGCAGACCACATTTATAGCATGCGTTATGATCAGATAATCTCTTCGCACAGAAACCGCCATGCAGATGTTACGGTGGCTGTATATGAAGTTCCCCAGGAAGAAACACACAGATTTGGTATAATCACACTCGATCATAACGGCCGGGTAGTTAATTTCGAAGAAAAACCAAAAGCTGCCAAGAGCAGATTGGCCTCAATGGGTATATACGTCTTTAATAAAAAAGTACTGGTTGATGCTCTGGACGAAATGGCGGGAAAAGATAAAGGCTATGATTTTGGCAAAGATGTATTGCCCGATTTAATCGGAAAGTATGATGTGTACGGTTTCCGCTTCCACGGATACTGGCGCGATGTAGGTACTGTAAATGCATACTGGCAATCCAACATGGATCTAATCGTTGATCTCCCTGAACTGAACCTGTATAACCCCGAGAATGAAGTTAGAACGGTATTTCATGGATACCCTCCCGTCAAGCTTGGACCGAGAGCCCAGGTAAGCCGAGCTTTGATCTGTAATGGAGCCATTGTTAACGGGACGGTAATAGAATCAATCATCTCGGCCAAGGTATTCATAGAAGAAGATGCGGTTGTAAAGAATTCGATCATATTTGAAGATACAACCATCGGGCGGGGGTCGATTATTGAAAAAAGTATTATCGATAAACAGGTATGGGTCAGCCGTAATTGCAAGATCGGGTATGGTGATGACTTTACGCCGAATAAAGAAGAGCCGGACCATCTCAATACAGGTATTACACTGGTAGGCAAAGGCGCAAAGATTCCTGCCGAAACAATTATAGGCCGTAATTGTAAAATTGAGCCCTGGGTAGAGGCATCTGACTTTGCAGATAAACAGGTTAAGAGTGGAGATACGGTTAAATGTAAAAGCCCCAGGCGGTTTTTAATATAGAGCAGTAATTTTCGCACCGTGAATTTTACACTCGGCGGTCAAAGTTTTATGAAGGTTCTATTTGCTGCGGCAGAGATTGCCCCGTTGGTCAAAGTTGGAGGGTTGGCAGACGTTGTGAGATCGCTGCCAACCGAGCTTATCAATATGGGCCATGATGCCCGTGTTATTGTACCAGCATATGGCTTTTTAGATTATAACGGATATAAATGGGAGCAACTTGTAAATGACATGATGTTATTCTCCTTGCAAAGATATCATAAGATTAAGATTAAAAAAACAGCACTCGATGTACTACCTGTCTATCTGGTGTTCTCAGATTTTTTCACTAATTCACCGTATGTATACGGTGAAGATGAAATCGAAAAATTTTTTATATTCTGTGATGCTGTTAGTCAGTGTCTTCCATATCTGGATTGGGAACCGGATATTATACATTGTCACGATTGGCATACTGCGCTCTTGCCTATGATGATTCGAAACAGATATGCGATTTATCGCAATATTTTTACCATACATAATATTAAATACCAGGGTAATTTTGACGAAAATACTTTGAGCAGATCGGGTCTGGAAAAGTTCTGGCAAGGCAAACTGCCTGGTGGCGCATCAGTGCCCTGGAATTTTATGGCTCAGGGTATTCTATGGTCTGATGTGATAAATACAGTCAGTGAAAATTTTTCCCGTGAAATACTGACCGGGCAATATAGCTTTGGAATGCAGGATTTATTAAATATTAGGCGCGATAGCCTTTACGGTATTATCAACGGACTGGGTAAAGAAGAATATGACCCTGAAACGGATGTAAATATCCCTTTTAAGTTCAGTTATAAGGATATCAGCGGTAAATATCTTAACAGGGAAAGATTGCAGAACGAATTGGGTTTTAAACTGTCATCTGAAATACCTCTGATCGGCATGGTTTCGCGATTAGAAGAACAGAAGGGTCTGGACATTATTATTGAGGCCGTTCCCGAAGTATTGAAATCTGTTAATGCGAGATTCATTTTTCTGGGAACAGGTAAAGAGTATTATGAAAAATCTTTGATAGAACTTGAAACAAGCTATCCGCATAATGTTAGAACTCGCATCACTTATGACAACCATCTTGCTCATATGATTTACGCTGGGTCAGATCTGTTTTTAATGCCTTCGAAGTGGGAGCCATGTGGCCTCGGTCAGATGATTGCTATGAGATACGGTACCGTACCGGTCGTACGCAGAACCGGAGGATTGGCCGATACTGTTGTGGAGATGAACGATAATTTGGATAGTGGAACCGGTTTTATATTTGACGATTATTTGGCGGATGCATTGAAAGGAGCGCTACTAGCAGCCATACAGGCGTTTAATAGCAGTAGATCCTGGGATAGGGTGATAAGAAGGATAATGCAGCAGGATTTCTCGTGGCAATCTTCAGCCAGGAAATATGAGCAACTTTATAAAAGGGCACTGGGGTCGAACAACAGTGGAAAACAGTAAAAAACCGATTGTGGCTGTTGATATCGGCGGAACAAAATTTATTGTTGCTGTTGTGGACAACAGCGGTCAAATATTGTCGAGGTCATACTGTCTGACGCATGATGAACAGGGGCGTGCCAGAGTCATAGCTCGATTGACTGAATATGTATATAAAACCGTTAAGAAGGCAGGTTTGAATCTGGATGGGATAGGAGGGATTTCTCTTGCGGTGGCTGGTATTATAGATATAAACAGGAGGGTTATAACCGAAGCTCCCAACCTCTACAGGTGGAAAAATGTTGGTTTGGCTTCTCTAATTGAGGATGAAATCGGGATACCGGCATTTTTGATAAATGACGCCAGTGCAGCTGCAGTGGGAGAAAACAGGTACGGCTCGGGTCGTGGCATCGAGAATATGATTTATGTTACAGTGAGTACAGGGATAGGTGGAGGCCTGATTATCGGTGGAAAGCTATACAATGGATACAGTGGAAGTGCAGGTGAAATCGGACATATGATCATTAAAACAGAAGGACCGGTGTGTAACTGTGGTAGGTGTGGTTGTCTGGAATCGCTGGCGTCGGGAACTGCCATGGCGCGTATGGCAAGAGAGCGTATTTATAAATGTAATCAAGATACTATGCTGAAGGAAATGGATGTAAACGCAATTACTGCTGAAGATATAGCTGCTGCGGCCAGAAAGGGAGATCGTCTATGCCTTGAAGTGATCGATGAAGCGGGATTTTTCCTTGGAGTAGGATTCGCCAATCTTGTCAATATATTTAATCCACAGATGATTGTTGTGGGGGGAGGTGTGGCGCAGATGGGCGAAATGCTTTTACGGCCTGTCAGAAAATCAATGAAACAGCACGCATTCAAATTGCCATCGACTGCAGTACGTGTGGTTAAATCGAAACTCGGTTCAGACGCCGGGGTATTGGGAGCTGCGGCATATGTGCGCAGTATTATGGAGGAGGAAGAATGATATACTGGGCGCCTCTTTTTCACTTCTACCAGCCGCCTACGCAAACTCCCGATATTCTGATGAAGGTTAGTAATGAAGCTTATCGGCCTATTCTGGATATTTTTGATGAATATTCACATGCGCAGGCTACATTTAATATCAATGGATGCCTTACTGAGATGCTTGCATTATATGGCTATACAGACGTTCTGGAAAAAATGAAAAAACTGGCTGAAAGAGGCCAGATAGAATTTACCGGTTCTGGCAAGTATCATCCCATCCTTCCGTTAATACCACGCCCGGAGATCGAGCGGCAAATACGTCTTAACCATAACACCAACCGGCAGTTTCTGGGCGAAATTTACCAGCCAAGGGGCTTTTTTCCACCCGAAATGTGCTATTCTGCTGAAATTGTAGATCCTATTGTGCAGGCACGTCACGAATGGATGATAATCAGCGGTGTTGCCTGCCCGGTGCAATGGCCTGTGGATACTATATACCGCATTGATTATCGCGATGCCGAACTGTCAGTGTTTTTCCGCGATGATATTTTGAGTAATAAAATCAGCTTTAAAGATGTCGATGGTAAGGGGTTTATCGAGCATTTAAAACAGGTACATCAGGGTGCGGGGGATATATATGTTATTACTGCAATGGATGCAGAGACTTTTGGCCACCATATTCCTCACTGGGACAAGTTATTTTTATCTCAGGTTTATGAAACATTGTCACCGGCGTATGACTCGGTAAGCGTAATGAAAGAGCAGAAGCCGCTGTCTGAGCAGCATAGGAGGCTTTTTGAATATGAAAAAGCGGAGGGTGCGGGTGAAATAAAAATTGTCAAAATCAGCCAATTGTTGGAGATTTTCCCGAAGGGAGATAAGGTCAATCCGAGGCCTTCTTCATGGAGCACTTCTCTTGATGATATTAGGATGCAGAACTATTATCCGCTATGGAAGGATAGAAATAATCCCGTGCATATGAAACAGTGGGATCATCTCGAAATCACACTTAAAGTAGCATATAAAGCTATAGAAGTTGCCGATAATCCGGCCAGCCTCGAATTTGCCAAACATGCCCGCAGTACACTTGATGCTGCCCTGCATAGTTGCCAGTTCTGGTGGGCAAGCAAAAAACCTATGTGGGATATTAACATGATTTACCGGGGATTAAATCTGCAACGTGAGGTATTATTGAACGCTTATAAGGCTATATCGTTAAGCGGATGTGATCCCGGCACAAAAAAAGAATGTTATTATCATGTTGTGGCAGGAAGGCATATTTATACCCAGATAACCGATTACCTTTATACAGAGTAAATATATATGTATAACCTTACATGAGGTATTATGCCAATGAAAATAAAGGAATTAATAGGCAAAGAAGTTATCGATGCGGAGGCTAAAGTATTGGGGGTTGTTAAGGATGTCGAGGTCGATGTTAAAAAATGGATGATCAATTCTATTGTGGTAAAAACCGGATTTGTACGTAAGAGTATTATACTTACAGACGATATCGATAAGGTTGGAGACAAAGTGGTCTTAAAGGTAACCGGAAACAAAATACAGAAAGCCTGAAAAAATCAAAATAACATTTTATTAATCTAATAAGTTATTTTACTGATTTGAGAAGAATATATTTAGGACTTGCCATACATAATCACCAGCCGATTGGAAATTTCCCCTGGGTATTCGAAGATGCTTACCAGCGTGCATATTTACCCATGATTGAAGCGCTTTTAAACCATCCTTCGATACGTGTATCTTTGCATTACAGTGGTTGCCTGCTTGAATGGATTTTCGATAAACATCCCGAATTTATTCAAAATTTGAAAAATATGTGTTCAAGCGGGCAGATTGAGTTAATGAGCGGGGGCTACTATGAGCCAATTCTATCTTCTATACCGGATGAAGATAAGCACGGACAAATTACCAAAATGAACGCTTTTATCAAATCTCAATTTGGGGCTGATCCGGAAGGCCTATGGCTGGCTGAACGGGTCTGGGAACCATCTCTGGCAAAAGCCATTTCCAGAGCAGGATTGAAATGGACGCTGGTAGATGATAATGCTTTTAAAATGGTGGGTAAGGATACCGAAGAACTTTACTACTATTTTAACACCGAAGATCAGGGATACAGTCTTAAAGTATTCCCGATAAGCAGGTATCTTCGTTATGCAATTCCCTGGCATAAAGTCGATGAAGTGATGGCTTATTTAAATGACGCGGCATCTGAAGAGGGCCACCGCATTCTTGTTCTAGGTGACGATGGTGAGAAATTCGGTGTATGGCCCGAAACCTACGAACATTGCTGGAAGAACGGCTGGGTAGAGGGATTTTTTAAAGCAATCGAGGACAACGGCGATTGGCTTTTAACTACGACGATAGGTGAATATGCCAGTAAAATTCCGCCGGCTGGCATCATTTACCTTCCCTGTGCAGCATACGATGAAATGATGGAATGGTCACTCCCTGCTGATGAATCGTATGAATATTCTTCTTTAAAGCACGATCTGACCGAAAAAAAACAGGATAACATCCTGCGCTATTTCTATTGTGGATTCTGGCGTAATTTTATGGTCAAATATCCTGAAGTTAATCGGATGCACAAAAAAATGTTGTATGTGCACGAAAAAGTTTATAAGGCGCGCACATTAAATGAATGTGAGTGTGGTCTTGATTATCTCTGGAAAGCGCAATGTAATTGCCCCTACTGGCATGGTGTTTTCGGCGGGATTTACCTTGCTGATATCCGTGCTTTAACGTACAGTAATTTAATTAAGGCTGAAGACCTTGTCGATAATGTACTGGGATATCTGAACGAGGGATTTATTACAAAAACAATCGATCTTGATAATGATGGCAATGAGGAAATAATAGTAGAAGGTAGGCAGTTCAACCTGTATCTGAGTCCTGCGGAGGGCGGTTCTATTTTTGAATGGGACGTGCGCAAACCGCCTTATAACGTACTCAGCACAATAAGAAGAAAGAAGGAAGGATATCACAAAGACCTGGTTGCAAAAAAACACGATGCTACTGCTGATAATGTAGATGGTGAGGTTAAAAGCATACATGAGGTACTGAGGGTTAAATTGGATGGTAAAGATATCAGGCCTGTTTATGATGATTTGCCGAGATCGAGTTTACTGGATCATTTCTTTGATAATAGAATTTCCATGGGTGATTTCCAGCTGAATAGCTACAATGAGCGTGGGGATTTTACCAGGGAGCCCTATGACTGTAATATCGATCTGAAGGGTGATCAGTGCACTTTAAGCCTTCATAGAAACGGCATTATACGAACAGGCAGTATTGAGGTGAAACTTGATATTCAGAAGATGTTGATTGTGGAGGCGCATAGGAGAAATATAAGAATAAAATATCGATTTGTTAATGTGGGGAATTCGTCACTTGATATTATCTGGGGGAATGAATGGAATATTAATCTGCTGGGTGGAGGACATAACGACTACGCTTATTATAAAGCGGGTGAGGTTGATACAGGCGATACACATCTTGATTCCTGCAGTGAACTGATGCCGGTGTCGGAGTTTTCTATTGGCAATAGCTATCTGGGCGTTGAGATGAATCTGGAAATAGACCGACCTGTGAGATTGTGGCTTTTTTCAATAGAAAGCCTGTCAAATTCCGAGGGTGGCATAGAAAAGATATATCAGGGTAACTGTCTTGTCATAATTTTGCCGTTACAGTTGGATCCAGGACAGCATACCGAGTTTAATTATATATGGTCTATCCGTTGAAAATACCGGGCTAAGAATAATCTTTGAATATAAAAACCAGAGACAATGTCGATTACTCCGTTACGTAAACAATATCTTCAAATAAAGAAACGTTTCCCTGATGCCATTGTATTTTTCCGGCTGGGAGATTTTTACGAAACATTTGATGAAGATGCACGGATTACATCCAGGGAACTTGAGATTGTATTGACCTCACGTGAAATGGGCAAAGGGCAGAAGGTACCACTGGCCGGGATACCATATCACGCACTTGAGAATTATCTGGCCCGATTGATTAATCGTGGATACAAGGTGGCGGTCTGTGAGCAAATGTCACAGCCGGGTAAAGGGCTAGTTGAAAGAGATGTAATAAGGGTGGTTACTCCCGGTACGATTATAGAACCGGGATTACTTACTGAAAGGAATAATAATTACCTGGTAAGCCTTTTTGTAGAAAAACATCGTGTTGGTATCGCCTGTGCCGACATTACAACAGGTGAGTTTACTGTGAGCGAGATGCCTCTTGATAGGATAACCAATGAAATAGCCAGGCTGAATCCTGCCGAGATTATAATACCGAAGTCAAGTGAGTATGTCTTTCTGGAAAAAACGCAAAATGTAACTCAATTTGAAGAGTATTTTTATGAACTGGATATTGCCAGGCAGACTTTACTTGAGCATTTTAATGTTAGCACCTTGGAGGGATTTGGGTGTGCTTCTCTATCGCTGGCGGTCAGAGCTGCAGGAGCAATTATCGCCTATCTAGGTGAGAATCAGAAAGCTGCACTTAAGTTATTGACGCATTTATCCACATATTCTGTTGATTCATTTATGACGCTCGATGTCAATACACTGAAGAATTTGGAGCTTTATACCAGTTTGCGCTGGGGCACTGTCAGGGGATCGTTGCTGGAAACTATAGATGCGACCAGAACGGCAATGGGTAGTCGGCTTCTAAAAAAATATATTGGACAGCCCTTGCTGGATTTGACGGAAATCGGTAAGAGACAGGATGCAGTTTCTTGGTTTTATGAAAATCCGCTGATCAGGTCTGCAATTATTGAGTTGCTTACCGATATGCCTGATATTGAGAGAATCATTAATCGTATTAGGAGCGGTACTGCCGCTACCAGGGACATAGTCGCTTTAAAATTATCACTGGAGAAGCTGGCCAAAATAAAAGAGCTATTAATCGAGAAAAATGCGCCACGAATTCTCACAGCCGATCTTAATTTATTTCCAGATGTGTTAGAGCTTATAGCCAGATCGCTGGTCGATCAGCCACCTGTAAGCTTTGAACATGGTGGAGTTATCAGGGCGGGTTACTCGGAAGAGCTTGATAGAACAAGGGCTATTGCGCGTGATGCAAAGCAGTTTTTAGCCGATATGGAAAAGCGGGAACGGGAGAGAACGGGTATAAAGTCGCTTAAACTGGGATATAACAGGGTCTTTGGCTATTATATCGAGATTACACAGGCAAATCTAAAAGCCGTGCCCGCAAATTATGTGAGAAAACAAACGCTGGCTAATGGAGAGCGGTTCTACACTCCGGAATTAAAAGAATATGAATCGCTTATATTGAATGCTCAGGAGCATATGATCGAGATGGAAAAGGCGATTTTCATTCAGGTGTGCGCGAATATATCCGGATACGGCGAAAAAATATTAGCATCGGCTATTACTCTGGCTGAAATTGACGTGTTTTCTGCACTCGCCGACATAGCCGCACGCTATGGATACGTTAGGCCCCGATTAAACGATGGCGATGCTATTAAAATCCGAAAGGGGCGTCACCCTGTAGTGGAGCGTATGCTGGGCAGTGGGGCCTTCGTGCCAAATGATGCCTTTTTATCCTGCAAGGATTCACAACTTATAGTATTGACCGGGCCAAATATGGCGGGTAAATCTACCTATCTTAAACAGGTCGCCCTTATCGTGCTTCTGGCACAGATTGGAAGTTTTGTACCTGCCGACGAAGCTGAGATAGGGATAGTCGATCGCATATTTACACGTATTGGTGCACAGGAGGATCTGGCCGGTGGGCAATCGACTTTTATGGTCGAAATGATTGAAGTCGCCAATATATTGAACAATGCTACTTCGCGGTCTCTACTGATTCTCGATGAGGTTGGCCGGGGAACAAGCACATATGATGGCCTGTCTATCGCCTGGGCTGTCATAGAATATATACATAATAATGCACGTTTAAGATCGAGGACGCTTTTCGCTACGCATTATCATGAACTGATAGGATTATCTTCCACATTGCCGCGCGTGAGGAATTTCAACATGGCAGTAACTGAGGAGGAAGGAAAAGTGATTTTTCTGCGCCATGTTGTGCCGGGCGGTTCTGATAAAAGCTACGGGATCCATGTTGCCCAGTTGGCAGGGCTTCCTAAACCGGTTATAAACCGTGCCGAGGAGATTCTGACCAGTTTGGAGAAAGAGCGTACCGATCCTTCTAAAGAACCGCAAGTAAAAAAACATCTTGAAAAGCCGGTTCAACTATCGATTTTTGTTCCCACTTCTGAAGTTGAAGAAGAATTAAAATCGCTGGATATTGATTCAATTTCACCTATTGAGGCTATAAACAAACTCTACGAGCTGAAAAAGAAAGTCCAGAATAAATAATTCACAGCTTAATTGCTCGATAAATAATGATGCATTGAAAATTTCCTTCCCAAATAGAGATATTTTTGCACGGTTAAAGCATCTACATTAAAGGCAGATACGCTTTGTGGCCTTTATGTTGTATATTTTATTTAACCGTATGCTGAAGTACACTGCATATTTATGGGTTGATAGCTGCCCGGTACTATGATATCGAATGAATAAAAAATAGAATAATAGATAGAAAAGTGCTATATTTTTGAACTTATGAAAGAAAAAATTGAGACAATAAATAAGGGTACAGTAACATCACCGCAGGGATTTTCAGCAGGTGCTGTAGAAGCGGCTATAAAATACAAAGGGCGACTGGATCTTGGTATATTATTTTCCGAGAAAGCGGCTTTATCAGCTGCGGTGTTTACCGAGAATAAAGTGAAAGCTGCTCCCGTAGTTTTAAGCATGAGACATCAGGAGCTGGGAAAAGCCCGCGCTGTGGTAGTAAACTCGGGTTGTGCTAATGCGTGTACCGGAGAGAAAGGGTTGAAAAATGCAGAAGAGATGGCAGGTGCCACGGCATTTAAATTAGGTATCGAACGCAATCAAGTTCTCGTAGCCAGTACAGGGGTGATTGGTGTTGAACTGCCTATAGAGCGAATTAAAAATTCCATACAGAGAATCAGATTGACCAGGGACGGCGGCCATAAATTAGCCAGAGCCATTATGACTACCGATACACGGCCCAAAGAGGTTGCGATCTGGGTATCTGATGATAACGGCCATTATATTATTGGTGGCATAGCCAAAGGCGCCGGGATGATCCATCCCAGTATGTCTACCTTGCTGTGTTTCCTTGCAACAGATGCCTTAATAGATCATGGCTTTTTGCAAAAAGCACTTAAAAATGCTGTAGATATGAGCTTCAATATGATTACGGTAGACGGAGATACTAGTACAAATGATATGGTAACTATCATCGCCAATGGCGCGTCCGGAAGTAGGCTGATAAACGATAAGAATGGGAAGGTATTTCAGGAGGCTTTGAACTATATTTGTAAATACCTGGCCTGCAATATTGCTGCTGACGGCGAGGGAGCAACTAAACTCATCGAGGTAACGGTATCAGGAGCAAAGAACACGGCCGATGCCAGAAAAGTTGTGAGAGCGGTTACCGGATCGGTACTGGTTAAAGCTGCCGTGCATGGCAACGATCCTAATTGGGGCCGTGTAGTCGCGGCTCTGGGGCGAAGTGGGGCTTATTTCGAAGAAAATAAGCTTGACGTTTTTCTGCAGGGTGTGCAGGTAATGGAAAAGGGATGTCCTGTGCATTTTGAAAAAGACAATCTAAGTAAGATGATGAAAAAAGATCAAGTAAACATCAGGATAAATCTGAATATCGCGGCTGGCAATGCCACTGGCTGGGGATGCGACCTATCGCAGGAGTATGTTACTATAAATAGCAACTATACCACGTAGATATTTGCATAATGAGAAAGATTGGAAATGTTCGGACCTAAAATTATAGTCGTGAAGATAGGCGGAAGCACCCTTGGTCAGCACGATACAACTCTGGATGATCTGGTAACTATCCAGAAGAAAAGAGTACCGATGGTTGTGGTTCATGGTGGTGGCAACGCTGTTACAGACTGGCTGAACAGGTTAAACATTCCTACCAGTTTTGTTCAGGGTCTAAGGGTTACTGATAGCGAAACATTGAAAGTAGTAATAGCTATACTGGCTGGCTTAGTGAATAAAGAACTGGTATCTGAAATCAATAGACGTGGAGGGAAAGCCATCGGTCTCTCCGGCGTTGATGGAGGAGTAGTGGCCGGGAAAAATAAAAACTCCGCCCTCGGGTTAACCGCTGAAGAGCTTACGGTAGATGTAAAACTATTGAGAATTCTTTTAAATACGGGATATATGCCTGTAGTTGCACCGGTATGTTTAAATTCTGATTATAGCAATAATGCGAGAAGTAATATTTTAAATGTGAACGGTGATACCATTGCAGCGCAAATTGCTGCTGCCTTAAAAGCTGCCAAGCTGATATTTCTCACCGACGTGCCCGGTATTTATGACAATTCCAAAAATGTAATTTCCCATGTGGATTCGGTTACTGCGCGAACTATGATAGAAAGCGGAACAGCTTCAGGTGGTATGATTGCCAAGCTTGAAGCCGGATTAATCGCATCACAAAAAGTAGCGCTTACCCGTATTGTTGATGGGCGTATTGATCATGCGCTTTTAGATGAAATAGAAGGTAAAGGTAAAGGTACAACAATTGTCAACTGAAAGTAGGAACTGGCGTGAGCTGGAACAAAAAATTTACATGCAGGTTTTCAAGCGCAACGACCTGATACTTGTGCGCGGTAAAGGTGTAAAGGTCTGGGATGAGACAGGGAAGGAATACCTCGATTTTGTAGCCGGCCTGGCCGTTAACAGTCTTGGCCATTGTCATCCCGTTATGGTAAAAGCTCTTAACAGACAGTCAAAGATCCTTACACAGACATCCAATCTGTATTATACGATACCACAGATTCAGTTATCGGAATTACTGGTTAAGTCAAGCTGTCTTGATCGTGTTTTTATCTGTAACAGTGGAGCAGAGGCAAATGAAGGCGCAATAAAGTTAGCCAGACGCTATGGAAAAATCAAGTTGAACGGAGCTTATGAAATTATAACCACAACCGATTCTTTCCATGGCAGAACGCTGGCTACCACTGCCGCCACCGGCCAGAATAAATTTCAAGAACCTTACACGCCACTCCCTACCGGCTTTGTCAACGTCAATTACAATGATATTGATGCCGTCAAGACGGCAACCAATGAACTGACATGTGCAATTATGCTTGAGCCTATCCAGGGTGAAGGTGGTGTTAATATTCCTGACGATGATTATCTTAAAAAAGTGCGTGCCTGGTGCGATGAAAAAGGGATTTTGCTCATTCTTGATGAGATACAAACAGGTATCGGGCGTACCGGCACCCTTTACGCATATCAGCAATACGGCGTCGAACCTGATATTATGACCCTGGCTAAAGGAATGGGAAGCGGTATCCCCATTGGTGCTCTTCTGGCCAAAGAAAAAGTAAGTGTGTTTAAAGTGGGAGAGCATGGGGGTACTTTTGTGGGCAATCCATTAATGTGCGCAGCTGCCTATGAAGTGATGAAGTATATCATCGATGAAAACATACCGGCTCACGTATTAAAGATGGGTCAAATTTTGATGGAAGAGCTCAATAGTCTTAGAGGACAATTTGCCGGCATAAAAGAAATTAGGGGAAAGGGACTGATGGTCGCGATAACGTTTAAAGAAAATATTGCAACCGACATTATGAACAGATGCGCTGCAAAAGGATTGCTTATAAATAATGTTAAGCCCGATACCATTAGATTAATACCACCGCTTATAATAGATGAAAGAGACATACGAAAAGCTGTCGATATTCTTAATGATGTATTGAAAGAGAGGCAACGATAATGGCGAAACGTGAAAAAGTTGTACTGGCATACAGTGGTGGGCTGGATACATCGGTTGCAATTAAATGGCTGGCAGAAAAATATAATCTCGATGTAATAGCACTCTGTGTCAACATCGGTGGTGTGGCTGATGTTGAAGGAATAAGGAAGAAGGCGGAAAAACTCGGCGCTATAAAGTCGCTGGCAATAGACGCACGTGAAACGTTTATAAACGAATACGTGTTCAGAGCGATAAAAGCCAATGCATTATATGAGGGTCAATATCCGCTGGCAACTGCATTGGGTAGACCGCTCATAGCCAAGTTGCTGGTAGAAGTAGCTCGCCAAGAGGGAGCAACTGCGGTTGCTCATGGCTCTACGGGAAAAGGCAACGATCAAGTACGTTTTGATGTAAGCGTGCTCGCTCTCGGCCCCGATCTAAAGATTATTGCTCCGGCTCGTGAATGGGGTATGACAAGAGAAGAGACAATAGAATATGCACACAGGCACAGGATACCGGTACCGGTCAACATCAAGAAGCCGTATTCAATCGATGAAAACCCGTGGGGGAGGAGCATCGAATGCGGTGTTCTGGAAGATCCGTGGAATGAACCACCGGAGGATATCTACGCATGGACTAAATCACCGGACGGAGCACCTGATAAGGCTGAGTACATAGAAATCGGATTTCAAAATGGCGTCCCAATTCAACTCAATGGCAGGAAAATGGGCGGACTGGAATTAATTGAAAAATTGAATGTTATGGCCGGGAGAAACGGCATTGGCAGGATCGATCATATTGAGAGCAGATTAGTAGGTATAAAATCAAGAGAAAATTATGAAGCTCCCGCTGCGACAGTAATTATAAAAGCCCACCTAGCACTTGAATCGATGACTCTATCTAAATATCAGATGCGATTTAAAGAGAAGGTTGCTACAGAATATGCCGATTTAATTTACAGTGGTCTATGGTTCTCTTTGCATCGCGAAAATCTGGACGCCTATATTGATAGCACACAGAAGTACGTAACGGGGACCATCCGTGTAAAAATGCATAAAGGTAACTGCATCATTGTGGGGCGCAAGTCGCCTTATTCATTGTATAGCTACAAACTGGCGACTTATGATAAAGGAGATATATTTGACCAGAGAGATTCTGCCGGTTTTATACGTATATGGGGTTTGCCCTTGAAGATACAGGCACAGGCACAGAATACAGGTTCAAATTTGCATTCGATGAAGCGGTCGAAACGGGGGTTAGATAAATAGTATTGAATTTATGCAGGTTAAAGTGGGAAAAGAACTGGCAGGAATAAGAGGTAGATTCAAAAAATCGCTTGATAAGGCTGTGCAGAGCTATATTGAGTCGATATCTTTTGATCGGAGGCTTTATAAATATGATATCGAAGGTAGTCTGGCACATGTGGAAATGCTGGCAAAACAGAAAATTATATCTCAGAAAGATTATCGGATTATCAGCAAAGGTTTAAAAACAATACGTCAGGAAATTGAAGAAGGGAAGCTTAAATTTAAAACAGAACTTGAAGATATTCATATGAATATCGAAAGCCGTCTTTTCGAGCTTATAGGCGAGACCGCCGGTAAATTACATACAGCACGTTCGCGTAATGATCAGATTGCCCTTGATATAAGGTTATATTGTCGGGATTCTATAAACATTTTGATAGATGATTTATACGGGCTAAATTCTCAACTTATCAGATGTGCTTCAAATAATATCGAAGTAATAATGCCAGGTTATACACACCTTCAACAAGCACAACCTGTAATGTTCGCCCATCACCTGCTGGCATATTTTTATATGTTTTATCGCGATATACAACGTTTTAAGGACTGTTTTAAAAGAGTAAATATACTTCCGCTGGGGAGTGGAGCTCTGGCAGGTGTTACATACCCTGTTAACAGACAGTATGTGGCTGAAAAGCTGGGGTTTTTAGGAGTTAGTGAAAACAGTATTGATGCTGTATCGGATAGAGATTTTATTATCGAATTAGAAGCCGATTGTGCTATAACAATGATGCATTTATCCAGACTTGCGGAAGAAATCGTTATATGGTCAACGGAAGAATTTGGATTTGTTGAAATCGACGATGCTTTTGCTACCAGCAGCAGTATAATGCCGCAGAAAAAGAACCCCGATGTTGCGGAGCTGGCCAGAGGCAAAACCGGGCGCGTATTCGGACATTTGATGGGTATGCTCACGGTGATGAAAGGGCTACCACTTGCCTACAACCGTGATATGCAGGAAGATAAGGAAGGTCTATTTGACTGTATCGATACGCTTCAGACGAGTCTGACGGTTATATCAGGACTGATCGCTACAATGAAAATTAACAGAGAACGAATCAAGTCGGCAATGCGTGGCTATATACTGGCAACAGACATAGCTGATTATCTGGTTGGAAAGGGATTACCTTTTCGGGAAGCGCATAGAATTGTAAGCAACCTGATTGGTTATGCTTTGGAACAGGGCAAAGAGTTATGTGACCTAAAATTAAATGAATTTAGGAAGTTTTCCGGATTGTTTGATAGCTCGGTTTATGCTATAGATTTAGCCAGCTCTGTCGCGGCCAGAAAATCTTATGGAGGCACTGCTCCTGAGCAGGTGAAAAAAAGCCTGGAGAACGCCAAGGAAATAGTAAAAAGTTATGCGGCGAAAAAAGATTAAAATAGCGCCATCGATACTTTCAGCTGACTTTAGCTGTCTAGGAAATCAGGTAAAAGAAGCTGTTAGAGCAGGTGCAGACTATATACATGTTGACGTAATGGATGGCCATTTCGTGCCAAATATATCTATAGGTATTCCTGTTGTAGAATCTTTGCGAAAGATAACGCGGATTCCACTGGATGTGCATCTGATGATAGAGAAACCGGAACAGTACTTGGACTCGTTTGCAAGAGCGGGTGCTGATATTATTACTGTTCATGTAGAAGCCAGCACCCATCTGGATAGTATAATTCGGACGATTAAAAAGATGGGATTGAGGGCAGGGGTGTCACTGAATCCGGCTACGCCTTTATTGGCTATTGAAGAGATTTTGCCGGCAGTTGATCTTATTTTGATAATGACGGTAAATCCGGGATTTGGCGGGCAGGATTTTATCTTCAGCATGATTGACAAGATAGATAGATTGAGCCAAATAATCTATAATAAAGGAGTTAAAGCAGAATTAGAAGTAGATGGTGGAATAACCGAAAAAACGGCTCCGCTGGTTGTTAAGGCAGGTGCCAATGTCTTGGTTGCGGGTTCGGCAATTTTCAATAATGATGTTAGTATAAGCGCCGCAATTAGGAATTTACAACAATCACTATGTTAGGAAGTTATTTTGTTTCTGGTGCGGATGCACCTAGAACAGAGGTTCAGGCGTACAGTAGCGTCGCCCATTTTGAGAGTTACCGGCTGAATATTAGGGAGCCAGGTACGTCTTGTATGTTGTTTGGAGTGGCTTACCCTGTTCCCAAAGCGCAGAGTTTTGCCACACATATCGCATTTTATAGCCAATTTGAAACCCCTTAATTGATACTTTGTTGTTAAAAAGCAACGATGTTATATAATATCACAATTAATTTAGAGATAAAAGGAAAAGGTGGTAAATGAAACAGGCAAACTCCTGGAATGGTAAGGATTTGCGTGATATGTTTGCTGCAGGAAGTGGCTGGCTTGAAAAAAGTGTGGCCGAAATCAATGCTATTAATGTATTTCCTGTCCCTGATGGCGATACAGGGACAAATATGTTACTGACACTACGTTCTGTAATTGAAGAAGCGGATCGTGCTTCAGATACCAGTACTGCGGTTATGGCCAAAGCAATGTCCCACGGAGCCCTGCTCGGCGCAAGGGGTAACTCCGGTGTTATTCTCTCACAGATATTTCGAGGATTATCGAAGGGTTTGGATGGAAAAGAAACCTTTAATGGAGCTGATTGGGCGAAAGCACTGGCTCAGGCGGCTAAAACTGCCCGAGAAGGTCTTTCCAATCCGGTGGAAGGCACAATTTTAACAGTTATTAGGGATGTATCAAACGCGGCTCTTAAATATGCTGAAAAGAATCCGGAAGACCTCCTGGGAATTATGGAAGCTGTGGTTAAGGAAGCCAAGGAGTCTGTAGCTAGGACGCCGAATCTTTTGCCCGTTTTAATGGAGGCAGGCGTAGTTGATGCCGGAGGGCAGGGCCTTTATATATTATTAGATGGAGCTACGAGATATCTCAAAGGAGAGCTTGAAGAACTTCAATATAAAAAACCTCAAATGGTAAGCGCAAATATAACGGCTGCCAGGAATGTAAATATAGTGCCAGAAGAGGAAGAAGAAGCATATGGTTACTGCACCAACTTTTTGTTGGAAGGTGATAATCTCGATCCTGAAAAAATCAGACGTAAGCTGGAGGGTAAAGGACTATCACTGGTGGTAGCAGGCGATGAAACAGCGGTTAGAGTGCACATACATACTTTTGATCCGGGCAGTATTCTGGCATATGCCACTTCCCTGGGTAGCTTGCATCAAATACAGATTCAGAATATGGATGACCAGCATATAGGCTTTAAGGAGATGCAACGGCAGAAGGCATTACCGGCTGATATCGCCGTAGTTGCGGTGGCATTCGGTGACGGTATGATTAAAGTATTTGAAAGCCTGGGTGCAGTAGTTGTGAAAGGCGGACAAACGATGAATCCAAGTGTAAAAGAGATACTTGATGTTGTAGAATCCTTGAATGTGGGTAAGGTCATAATATTGCCCAATAATAAAAATATAATTTTAACCGCTGCTCAAATTAAGGAACTGACTGATAAAAAGGTAGAAATGGTACCAAGCAAGACGATTCCACAGGGCATAACAGCTCTTTTATCATTTAACTACGAGAACTCGATAGAAGAGAATGTACGGGTAATGTCTGAGGCGATAAAGTCGGTCAAATCGATTGAAATTACTACGGCTGCGCGCTCAACTCAGCTAAACGGAATAAAAATAAAACAGGGTCAGGCTATCGGAATCATAGACGATTCCGAGCTGGTCGCATGCGGTGATGATGTTACCGGTGTACTGATGGAGAGCCTTGAAAAAGGCGGTGTAGCCTCAGCGGAACTGGTTACTCTTTACTATGGAGCAGACACGACACCGGAACAGGCCGAACAATCTGCACAAACGCTGAAAGAAAAATATCCCGGCAAACAGATAGAGGTAGTCAGGGGTGGGCAACCACACTATTTCTATATCGTATCACTGGAGTAGAATGAAAATATGGAGGGTGTAAATGGTTAAGGTTGTATGTGATAGCACGGCTGATATACCGCAGGAAGTAATTGATAGATTGAACATTACCATAGTGCCTATTAATGTCCTTTTTGGGAATGAAGTTTACCGTGACAGGATAGATATAACTCCCGAGCAGTTCTATAAGCGTCTGGTAGAATCTAAAGTATTTCCCACTACCTCAGCACAATCACCAGGTTATTTTGCTGAATTATTTACCAGTATGTCAAAGCAGACAGACGAAATCCTGCTTATTTTATTTTCGAGCAAGATAAGTGCAACATATGAAAGCGCTATTCAGGCTAAATCGATGGTTGGAGATATATGTAAAATCGAAATTGTCGATTCGTTGCAGACAATAGGTGCTCTTGGCCTCGTGGTTATGAGGGCAGCAGAAGCTGCTAAAGACGGTGCCGGGCTGGCGGAACTGACCGACCAGGTCAAGGATTGGTGTTCAAGGGCTCATGCTTATATGGTATTTGATACTCTTGAATACCTGTTGAAGGGAGGTAGAATTGGCAGAGCTCAGGCACTGCTGGGCGGCCTGCTGAAGATTACACCGGTTTTGACTCTTCGCGATGGAATTGTAACACCTGTACAGCGGACAAGGAGCCGCTCGCAGGGAATTGAGACGTTGGTAAATCTGGTTAAAAGCGCCAATAAGATAGAAGGTCTGATGATCGAGCATGCAAGTACACCGGATGATCTGGAGTTATTGGCCAGTAAAATTGCGGAATTTTATCCTAAAGAGAATATAATTAGAAGTGTGGTGAGCCCGGTTATAGGAACGCATGTCGGGCCTCACGTGTTATCAGTTAGTTTCATAGAAGGAAAATAATAGAATGACTGTAAAAATTGTAGCTGACAGCGCTGGTGACATACCTGCAGAAATAGCTAAAGCTTTTGACATAACTATAGTACCCCTCTATGTACAGTTTGGATCTAAAACTTTTCGTGATGGTGTGGATATAGTTCCAGAGCAATTTTTTAGAATGCTGGATCATGATTCCGTAATACCCACTACCTCTACGGCTGCACCTTATGATTTTGCCGAGACATATCGCCGGTTGCATAAAGATAGTGATGGTATAATATCGATTCACATTTCCAGCAAAGTCAGTGCTACATACAATGCTGCCTGTCGCGGCCGTGATATGCTTGAAGAAGGAAAGGATAAAGTTGAGGTTGTTGATTCAAAATTGGCCACAATGGGTATGGGTTTACTGGCCATTCATGCTGCGAAAGCAGCTAAAGAAGGACAAAATCTGCCCAGTATACTTGAGCAGATCGCTGGTATTATCCCCACAATTAAGGTTTTTGGTCTTCTGGATACGCTGAAATATGTTGCCAGAGGGGGGAGATTGGGTAAGTTAGGAACACTGCTGGGATCTGTGTTGCCTTTGAAGCCACTGCTCACAATTAAAGATGGAATGGTAGAGCCCTTTGGGGCTGTGCGTACTCGTACTAATGGCATTGAGCGTATTTTTGATCTGGTGAAATCGTGCGTAAATATCAAAGAAGTAGCCATATCACACAGTTCAAGTGAAGATGAAGTAAAATCGTTTGTTGACCGGCTGAAAACAATTATTCCTGAAATTAAACCCACTATCGCCAAGTTGGGTCCTGCTCTCGGTGTGCATGGTGGCCCCGGTACGTTTCTAGTAGCGGTCCAACAGAATATAGAATCCACATCGGACATCGAGGGTAAGCATAAAAAGATCTTATCCAGTTTACCGTCGTTACAGGAAATAAAAGAAAATATTTCCCAAAAAATACAGAGAGATTCACTGCGACCGTTCGGATATAAATTCGGGCCTGCATTATCATGATTTATGATCGATGATAATAAACCTCAAAACTTTACGGCTTTTCTTACAATACTTAATTTGGAGGCGAAAAACGGTTACAATAATAAGGCAGTTATAGGCGGGCTTGATAAATTCCTTATACGGTGGTTGGATGAAAACCTTCAGTCTACTATCCCCTCGCATATCAGATATTTAATCACTGAGTCTCCATACGCTAAAAAAACAGTTGCTGAAAGAGAGCTGTGGTCAAAGCAGCTGCTGAAATTACTCAATGAAGAAACAGGGCGGTCTTCTGTTTCAGTCGAGCCTGTAGTTGAGGCTGGAGACTCTTCAATTGATCGAGTGGATGATAGTAAGAAAGAACCAATTAGAAAGTCAATAGATAGCCCTGTGCAAACGCTGAAAGGTGTGGGAGAAAGTACCGCAAAGAAAATATCCAGATTGGGCATAAATACGATTAGGGATTTAATATATTATTTTCCACGACGATTTATGGATTTCAGCAGGTTATCCAATGTGGCTTCACTTGAGGCAGGTATCGAACAGACGGTCTTCGTAACTGTCTGGGAAGCAAGAACCGTCCTGTTGGGTAAGATGAAAAGTACCGAAGCTATTTTGGGAGATGATACCGGTAATATTAGAGCCGTATGGTTTAATCAGCCGTGGATTGCACAGCAACTAAAAACTAATATGCGTATAGCTTTGAGTGGAAGAGTGGGCGAGTTCAGGAATGCCAAAGTATTTGAAAATCCCGAGTGGGAAATTATCCAAGAGAAGGAGCTTGTTCATACCGGGAGGATGGTGCCGGTATATCAACTTACCAGGGGATTGTTTCCACGGCAGTTGCGCTCACTCATTAAAAATGCTCTTGACACATACGTTGATGACATATCCGATTTTCTTCCGGAGACTGTACGTCGGGCCTGCGGTTTAATGTGTCTGTCAAATGCATTACATCAAGCACATTACCCGGATGATACCAGCCAGCATAATCGCGCAAGACAGAGGTTAGCATTTGACGAATTATTTATGTTACAGCTCGGCGTGCTGGTGAAAAAACACGAATGGCAGAATGAACAGCCGGGGCACAAATTTGATATAAATCGGGCATCTTTAGAAAGATTTATCTGTTCCCTGCCATTTGAATTGACCGGTTCACAAAGAAAGGTAATCGATGAAATTTGTTCCGATCTGAACAGACCCGTACCTATGTCGAGGTTACTGCAGGGAGATGTGGGTAGCGGCAAGACAGTTGTGGCAACAATGGCGTTGTTGATTGCGGTTAACAACAAATATCAGGGCGTTCTGATGGCACCGACAGAGATTTTGGCAGAACAGCATTTTATGACATTATATAAGTTACTTTCGGCTGTTAGCATATCCTGCCAGCGTCTAGGAAATGTATGTTCTTTCAAGTTTAATAATGGTCTGGTGCCGGATTTAGAAATTGCCTTATTAACCGGAAGCCTGTCCGGGATGGAGAAATCGGAGACGCAACGACGAATAAAAGCGGGATCGATTGATATTACAGTGGGGACACACGCATTGATACAGAAACAGGTCAATTTCAAAAATCTTGGGCTGGTGGTTATAGATGAACAGCATCGTTTTGGTGTATTGCAGCGACAGTCATTACGGCAGAAAGGATATAATCCCCACTTGTTAGTTATGACAGCGACGCCTATTCCACGCACTCTGGCTTTAACATTGTACGGTGATCTGGATATCTCCACAATTAACGAATTGCCCCCCGGACGACAGAGAATTAAGACACGGTGGCTGAAATCAACTGACAGGGATATTGCATATAATTTCATTCGCAGACAGATAAATCAGGGATCCCAGGCATTTATTATTTGCCCTTTGATTGAAGAGTCGGAAAATCTTGAAGTAAGGGCTGCAACCGAGGAATATGAAAGGCTTTCCCGAGAAGTATTTCCCGAGTTGAAGTTGGGCTTGTTGCATGGAAAAATGAAAGGTACTGAAAAGGAATCTGTCATGCACGCGTTCAAAGAAGGAAAGCTTGATATTTTGATTTCAACCGCAGTTGTTGAAGTTGGTATAGACGTTCCCAATGCAACTGTAATGTTAGTTGAAGGTGCAGATCGCTTTGGATTGTCCCAGCTTCATCAGTTTAGAGGAAGGGTAGGACGGGGTGAAAAACAGAGTTATTGTTTGCTGCTTGCCGAAAACCCAACTGCGTATGGACAGGAAAGATTAAAGGCCATTGAAGAGATTGATAATGGTTTTTTGCTGGCTGAAAAAGACTTACAGTTAAGAGGTCCCGGAGAATTTTTCGGTACGAGACAGAGTGGAATGCCAGATTTAAAGATGGCACGCCTGACAGATACAATATTGCTGGAGAAAGCTCGTCGAGAAGCGATAAAGTTGTTTCAATATGACCCCGATCTGAGTCTGCCTGAACATAAATTTCTGGCTATGGAATTCAAAAGAGTCTGGCGAAAAAACATAGAAAACAATTAAAATGATAGCTTCTGGCGTATAATGTTATGTGACTTTGAAATTAATGCAATATGAAAGAAGTTAGTCATGTCATTTAAAAATAGACTGTCTGAAGCATTGTGCCAGGCAGCGCAAGAGGCGGGTGTACAACGACTTGTTGGCAATGTAAGTTTGCCCGAGATTACTATAGAAAGGCCTGCCAGACCCGAATATGGTGATTATGCCAGCAGTTTACCACTTAAGCTGGCACGCTTAACCGGTTTGAAGCCAATAGATATAGCGAATGAAATAGTAAAAAATCTACCGCCTTTAGAAGACGTTGAAAAAATTGAGGTTGCCGCTCCGGGGTTCATTAATTTTACTGTTAGCAGAAATTGGCTGACCGGATTGGTTGATTTTATTTGCGATGTGGATGAGACATACGGCAATATAAAGCTGGGAGATAAGTCAATTCAAATAGAATTTGTCAGTGGAAATCCGACAGGACCACTTCACGTGGGCCATGGTAGAGGAGCTGTTCTGGGAAGTACGCTGGCAAATATATTGAAAGCCGCAGGGTATAGAGTAACGACCGAATACTATATCAATGACGCTGGAAGTCAGCTTGAAGCGTTTCATCGGACTTTATATGCACGCTATTTGCAATGCATGGGAAAAGAGGCGGAACTCCCTGCCAATGGTTATCATGGCAACTATATGGTGGATTTGGCTCACCAGATAGCTACTGAGTACGGTGATAAGTATCTGCTTATGGATGAAGACGAGGCTATTTTAGCAATTGGTAAACTGGGTATTGAAAGGGTAATGGAATGGATAAAGAGGGATTTAAAGGCGCTGGGCATTAGCTTTGATGTATGGTTCAGTGAGAAAGAATTATTTGACAGGGGTCAATTTGAATATACGATGGGGTTATTACGCGAGGGTGGGTTTGTTACAGAGAAGGAAAATGCGACATGGTTCATTTCTTCTATATTAGGTGATGACAGGGATAATGTTTTGATCCGTTCAGATGGCACTCCCACCTATTTTGCCTCTGATATAGCCTATCACTATAACAAGTTTGTAGAAAGGAAGTTTGATGAGGTTATCGATATATGGGGATCTGATCATCAAGGACATGTTGCACGTATGAAGGCGGTATTGACTGCGCTCGGCATAGATCCAAACAGGCTGAAGATAATAATCTGCCAGCTTGTGACTTTAAGGCGGGGTCAGGAAATAGTAAAAGTCTCTAAAAGAAGCGGAGATATAATAACACTGCGTGAATTGCTGGAAGAAGTCGGCTCAGATGCATGCCGTTTCGTTTTTCTTTCCCGTTCAGCGGACAGTCAAATGGATTTCGATCTTGAGCTGGCTATCAAGCAATCGGCTGATAACCCGGTATACTATGTTCAGTATGCTCATGCCCGTATATGTAGCATATTGAGAAATGCAGAGGATAAAGGTATTGATTTCAATATCGGGGATGTGAACTTATTAATATCGGAGCCGGAATTAACTCTCATACGTCAAATGGCAAAATTACCTGAAATAGTGGAGATAGTTGCTACAACATATGAGCCACACCATCTTACTTTTTATGCTCAGGAACTTGCTACGGTGTTCCATGCTTTTTACAAGCAGTGCAGGGTTATATCCAGCGATCAGAATTTAACCAGAGCCAGATTGAAGCTGGTTAAAGCAGCGAGGATTGTGCTTGCCCGCACATTGCATTTGATGGGGATGACGGCACCCGAAAGTATGTAACCATATTAAATAAATATTTGAAGCTCGCAATATTTTTGTGTTAAACTTCTACTCTTGATTATGCGGCAGAGAGTTTTTTCCGGCGCACGTCCTACGGGCAGACAGCATATAGGAAACTATATAGGCGCAATTCAAAATTACGTCAGACTGCAGGATAAATTCGACTGCATATACTGCATAGTCGATATTCACGCGCTCACTACAATAGAGAGCACTGCCGAACTGCAAAAAAATATCTTTGAGATGACGCTCGACTGGCTGGCGGCAGGAATAGACCCTGAAAAATCGATAGTTTTTGTGCAATCGCACGTGCCAGAAGTTACCGAGTTATTCACCTATCTGGGTATGCTTACACCACTGGGGTGGCTATTGAGGGTACCGACATTTAAAGAGAAGGTCAGAATGCAACCACATAATGTGAATTACGGCCTGGTGGGATATCCGGTTTTAATGGCGGCTGATATTATGTTGTATAAAACGAACGTTGTTCCTGTTGGTGAAGATCAATTACCACATCTTGAAATGACCAGAGAGATTGTCAGGCGATTTAATAACATATTTGGGGAGACTTTTCCTGAGCCGCGGGCCAAACTGACGAATTATCCGTTGGTTATTGGCCTCGATGGTGCTCAAAAAATGGGTAAGTCTTATGATAATCATATAGAACTTGCTGCCACTCCTGAAGAGACCCTGTCACGGGTGATGACAGCTGTTACAGATCCGGCAAGACAGCGCAGACACGATCAGGGGCATCCGGATGTGTGTAATGTGTACAGCCTCCATAAATTTTTTAATGGAAACCTGATTGCTGAAATTGCAGAGAAGTGTAAATCGGCTAAAATCGGCTGTGTAGAATGCAAAGAACTTCTGGCCAGAGGTATTAACGGAGCATTAAGAGATTTTCGCGAACGCAGGATTGAATTTGAAAGATATCCCGATCGTATATATTCCATACTGGAAACCGGTGCACAAAGAGCACATTCGATTGCCGAACAAACGATCGATGAGGTTAAGCACAAAATGGGTTTACTTAAAAATGCCTGAAAGCCATGGCTCCTATCTTCCTGAATCAATCCATGGGAAATCAGCAGTTGAAGTTGCACAATATGCAGTAGTGAAGGCAGGTAAAATCCTCCAAGCCAGATTCGGGAAGATGAATAGAGTCCAAATAAAAGGCCGCAGAAATCTGGTTACAGAAGCAGATTTAAAATCCGAAGCTAAAATCTTACAAATACTTAAAGAAGAATTCCCAGAACACAGTATTCTTTCTGAAGAAGCCGGGGCAAGTGGTATTCAAGGTGAATATAATTGGATTATTGATCCACTCGATGGTACTAACAATTTTCATTTTGGCATACCGTTTTTCTGTATAAACATAGCACTTGCTAAAAAAGAAGAGGTCATCCTGGGTGTAACCTATGACCCAGTACGAAATGAAATGTTCTATGCTGTAAAGGGTCGGGGGACATATTTAAATGGAAAAAAATGCAGTGTAACTCACATTGACAGCCTGGCAGAAATATCTGTCGGCGTCGATCTTGGTTACGTCCCCGATCGGAGTAAGGAATTATTAGATATCGTAGTTTCACTCTGGACACAGGTACATTGTTTACGATTGATGGGTTCATCGGCACTTGGTTTAGCATATGTATCCTGTGGCCGCCTGGGGCTATATTTTCATAAATATATTTATCCTTGGGATATAGCCAGTGGTTTACTGCTTGTTAGAGAATCCGGTGGTGAAATTAACAATTTCACCGGTGCAAATGCAAATATAAATGATAGAGAGATAATAGCGGCCAATAAGGATCTTTTACAAAAATTTACGGAATGGCTCGCTAAAAAATAGCGATTATTTTTTGCGGTGTCGATTGAGAAATCTCTCTATCCGTTTCAATGCTTCCTCAATGTCGTCCATAGAAGTGGCGTAGCAGCAACGGACATAGCCTTCGCCGTACTTGCCGAATACCGAACCCGGCACAACTGCTACTTTCTCTTCTTTTAAAAGCCTTTCGGCAAATTCCTCGGAGCTCATACCTGTTGACTTTATTGATGGAAATGCATAGAAAGCGCCCTTAGGTTCAAAACATGAAAGACCAAGCTCGCGAAATCCTTTAACAATAACATGCCGACGTCGGTCGTATTCTGCCAGCATATCTTCGACATCCTGGTTGTTGGTTTCTTTGAGTGCCTCCACTGCGGCCATCTGTCCCATAATCGGTGCGCACATCATAGTGTACTGGTGGATTTTAAGCATGGCTTCGATCAAACCGGGATTAGCAGCTGTATACCCAATCCGCCAGCCGGTCATAGCAAAGGCTTTGGAAAAACCACGGATAAGTATAACCCTATCCCTTACTCCTGGTAAGGAAGCCATACATACATGTTCACCGTTGTACACCAACCGGGCATAAATTTCATCAGATACAATAATTAAATCATGTTTGACAGCGATTTCAGCGATATCCAGCAGTAATTCACGCGGCATAACTGCACCTGTCGGATTGGAGGGATAGCTGATAAGTATAGCTTTGGTTTTAGGGCTGAGTTTCTTCTTGATATCTGCTGGCATTACCTCAAAATTATTTTTTTCATATGTTGGAACGGTAACAGGGATACCGCCGGCCAGCGACACACATACCGGATAGGCTACGTAATGGGGATCGGTCATTATTACCTCATCTCCGGGGTCGATTATAGCTCTAAAAGCGAGGTCAAGAGCCTCACTGCTACCCGTGGTAATCAGTATTTCGCTATGAGGGTCATATTCGACGCCATACAGCCTTTTCAGGTATTTCGATATGGATTCCCTAAGTTCGAGGATGCCTCTGTTGGAAGTGTACATGGTGAAGCCTTTTTCAATTGCTTTTATCCCTGCTTCGCGTATCGGCCATGGTGTTACGAAGTCCGGTTCGCCAACGCCGAGTGAGATGGCACCATCCATAGCGGAGAGAAGGTCGAAATATTTTCGGATTCCTGAAGGCGATATTTCACTTACTTTCTGCGAAATGTAAGTATTTTTTTTCTTACTGTGCTTTAATTGATATGACAAGTTAGGCCTCCTCAGGGATCAAAGACCGGATTTATCGATCTGATTTATACTACGACCCCTAGCCTTTTCGGTTCTCCTTCTTCCTCAAGGATGACACCGTCTTCCTTGTATTTTTTCAGTACAAAATGGGTAACAGTACCCTGTACAGTGTCCATGGGTGCCAGTTTTTCAGATACAAAAACGGCTATATCATGCATTGTTTTACCGGCCACCAGAATAGCGAAGTCGAAAGTACCTGAAGCAAGGTAAACGGCTTTAGCCTGCGGGAAGTTGTAGATTCTCTCGGCTATAGCGCCGAAACCGACATTTTTCTGGGGGGAAACTTTAACTTCCACTATAGCCCAAACCTGCTCTTCGCCCAGTTTTGACCAGTTAATTACTGTTTTATACTTGATAATAGTCCCGTCTTTTTCAGCCTTTTTAATCACTTTTTTTACCTGATTTACAGGTATCCCCGTCATATTCGAAATTTGCTCCGGCGTTAGCCGGGCGTCTTTTTCCAATGCTTCAAGGATTTTAATTGTACTTTCCATGGCCTACCTCACACAGCCTGTATTTAAATATAAAGCAATTATAACAGAATATCGATGTTAGCGTAAGTTAAATAACCGTCTCTTCTGCTAAAAAGTTTTTTTCAGTTATTTTAAAGATGGTTTGTTTTTATGCCACAATGTAGCCTGCTCAAAGTTATAAGCAACCTGTAGTAACATATCTTCAGCAAAGTGTTTTCCGATCAATTGCATTCCTACGGGTAGGCCACCGGTAAATCCGGCAGGAATTGATATGGCAGGAACCCCGGCTATATTGATGGGCAGAGTACATACATCGCTTAAATACATGGCTACAGGATTATCAACTTTTTCACCGATCTTAAAAGCGGTGGTAGGTGAGGTAGGTGTAGCAAGTATGTCGTATTTCTGAAATGCCTGTTCGAAATCGCGCTTAATGAGTGTACGCACTTTCTGAGCTTTAAGATAGTATGCATCATAATAACCGGCGGAAAGTGCATATGTGCCCAGCATTATCCTGCGTTTGACTTCAGCACCGAATCCGTATTGTTTGGTTTTTTCCATTGCCTCCCACATACTTTCAGTATTGCGGTAAGAAAATCCGTATTTTACACCATCATAACGGGCTAAATTGGCGGATGCTTCGGAAGGGGCGAGGATATAATAGGCAGCCAATGCATATTTTGTATAAGGAAGCGAAGCGTGCCAATCAACTTCTGCACCCAGTCCCTCCAGTTTATATATAGCCTTTTCCAGAATTTCTCGTACCTCGGTCTGCATGCCTTCTACAAAATATTCCTTTGGCACGCCGATACGTATGCCCTTTATATCTTTCTTAAGGGCCTGCGTGTAATCGGGCACATCCAGAGGAACGGTAGTTGAATCTTTGATATCGTGACCGGCTATGACTTGTAAAACCAGTGCACAATCTGTGACATCTTTGGTAATGGGTCCAATTTGATCCAGCGAACTGGCAAAGGCTACCAGACCATAACGGCTGACTCTTCCGTAAGTCGGTTTTAACCCTACTACTCCGCAGAAGCTGGCAGGTTGCCTTATACTGCCTCCGGTGTCCGAGCCCAGTGCATAAATAGCCTCATCAATGGCTATGCCGGCAGCAGATCCTCCACTGCTACCACCGGGTACGCATTCCAGATTCCATGGATTTCTGGTGACAAAAAAAGCCGAATTTTCCGTGGATGATCCCATAGCAAATTCGTCCATATTGGTTTTGCCGATAATAACGTAATTTTCATCCTTTAGTTTGTCTATAACAGTGGCATCATAAGGTGGAATGAAGTTCTCCAGCATTTTGGAAGAGCAGGTTGTACGTATTCCTCTGGTACAAATAACATCCTTAATCAGGGCGGGTATCCCGGTTAGGGGTCTGATCTCACCCCTGGCGATTGCCAGGTCCGCCTTTTGAGCATCGGCTATTGCCTGTTCATCGGTAACAGTAACGCACGCATGAACTTTATCTTCGACCTCGTGTAAGTGTTTTAAAACGGCCTGTGTAAGTTCGACTGACGATATTTTTTTGCTTTTTAAAAGCTCATGGGCATCGTGTACAGTCAGAGAATGAAGGTTATCCATTTACTGCTCCAGTACCGCATTAACCTTAAAGTAGTTTTCTTCGCGGTCAGGCGCATTTGCCAGGACATCCTCGACCGGTAGAGAAGGCTGTGGCTCATCCTGCCTGTAGATATTTTCCATAGCAATTGACTGGGATGTGGGTGGGAGCCCGGCAGTGTCCAGTTCAGCTAAAATCACCATGTTTTCCAGTATGTTAGAAAGCTGATTTCTGAATTTTTCTACTTCCTCTTCACTCAATCCAAGGCGTGCCAGCAAAGCGATATGTCTGACCTCTTCAGCACTTAATCTCATAATCTATTCCTTAAATAGCAATCAGGCGTAATTTATTCAGAGAAATATTATATCACAGGCTTTATTTATGTAGAATCTATAGCGTTTGAAAGCATTTTTGTAACGGATGTAAATAATCGTTCATATTATTTTGGCACTCTCGGGAGTCAATGTTATAATCATAGCTACGTTCCGATAAAAATAATTTGTGCATAGTTCGATGTTTGAAAAACTTGATGCAATAGAAAGGCGTTTTGACGAGCTTAATGAGCTGATTTCGCAGCCAGAGGTTTACAACGATTTTCAGCGTCTTCAGGCTCTTTCGCAGGAGAGAGCCGGTCTGGAAGAAGTTGTGTCCAAATACAGACAATACAAAAACATCCTAAAAAATATCGATGAAACACAGGCACTTTTAGATGATCATAATGTCGATGCCGAAATCGTTGCTTTAGCCCGTGATGAACTTAGTGCGTTGAAAGCCACCCAGGACAGCTTAATTAAGGAGCTAAAAATAGCACTATTGCCTAAGGATGCCGATGAAGATAAAGATGCTATTGTGGAAATTAGGGCTGGTACAGGTGGGGATGAAGCAGCTTTGTTTGCTGCCGATCTTTACCGCATGTATTACCGCTATGCCCAGAATAAAGGATGGCAAATAGAGGTAATCGATGCCAATCAGACGGAAGTAGGTGGATTTAAAGAGATAATCTTTGAAGTGAAAGGGAAAGGTGCCTACGGCCATCTTAAATATGAAAGAGGAGTGCATCGTGTACAGAGAGTGCCTATAACCGAAGCGTCGGGTCGAATTCATACGTCAACAGCCACTGTAGCTGTTCTACCCGAGGTGGAAGAGATCGATGTACATATAAATCCTGATGATTTGCGAATAGATATTTTCAGGAGCGGGGGAGCGGGAGGACAAAATGTTAATAAGCTCAATACGGCGGTAAGGATAACGCATCTTCCTACAGGACTTGTGGCGGTCTGTCAGGATGAACGATCACAATTGCGTAATAAAATGAAGGCCATGGCGGTATTACGATCAAGGCTGTATGATATCGAACAGAGAAAACAGCAGAGTGAGTTGACGGAAGAAAGAAGATCACAGATAGGCAGCGGAGAAAGGGCTGAGAAAATACGCACATATAATTTCCCACAGGATAGAATTACCGATCATCGAATAAACCTTACTTTACACGGGCTGCCCAGAGTACTCGATGGTGAGCTGGACAAGCTTATAGAGGCTCTGGCTACCGAAGAACAGACCAGGCGGTTGCAGGAAAGTAACCTTTGACGATTCTAGACACTTTCAAAAAGTTTTCCGCTATATTGAAGAATAGAGGCATAGATTACGCTGAAAATGAGACTCGTTTGCTGATTTGCCATCTTCTTGGCATAAGTTCTCCACATTTTTATGCACATACAGACCGGGTATTGACCGGTGATGAATTGGCCCAGCTTGAGAATATGGTTAAAAGGCGACTGAATGGTGAGCCGGTGGCGTATATTACCGGTCACTGTGAATTTTATGGCATCGATCTTTATGTAGATCGAAGAGTGTTTATACCACGCCCAGAAACAGAGATATTGGTAGAGGGAGCTTTAAGCGTTGGCAGAAAGATTAAAAAATCGATGGTTATTGTTGATGTAGGCACCGGTTCAGGTGCAATAGCAATAGCAATTGCTATGAATTTACCAAAGGCATTCATATATGCTGTTGATGTATCATCTGATGCTCTCGAAGTTGCATGGAATAATGTTTGCCGATATGGGTTGCAGGAAAGGGTTAATTTGATCAGGGGTAATTTAATGGATTCTTTGACCGTAGCGGCTGATATTGTGGTGGCGAATTTGCCGTATATCAGCGAAAAGGAGATGAACAAGTTGCCTGTCGAAATCTGTCGGAACGAGCCTGAGATTGCTTTGAAGGGAGGGGTCACAGGAACAGAATTGATTGAGAAATTAATTAAGCAGTTGCCGGATCATTTAAAAAATGGCGGTGTTGCTTTACTGGAGATAGGATACGGGCATGATAAAGCGATACTGAAAATTATAAAAGGCACATTCCCTTCAGCTCAAGTTTACTATTGCAAAGATTTTTCAGGAATAAAAAGGGCTGTAAAAATTACCTTTTCGAGTTTTGACAACGACATACAATTAATGTAAACTTTGCGATTGGTTGATTTTATTGACCAAATATCAAAAAAGAGGTGAATTGCTGTCATGAATATGATTGTCTGTTGTAAACAGGTACTGGATCCTGAAGCAGCTCCTTCAACATTCAAGCTGGATGCTGCTAACAACAGGATGGTTCAGCCTCCGGAGGTCAAACCGGTTGTTAATCCTTATGATGAGCAGGCGGTTGAAGCTGCGTTGCGAATAAAAGATAAGGATAAAACCCAGAAGGTGAGTATTATCAGTCTGGGCAACAACCTTATACGTGATGTTGTAAAAAAACCGTTATCAATGGGTGCAGATGAATTGTTTTTACTTGAGGATCCTGCGTTTGAAGGTGGGGATTCCTACTCCATAGCAATGGCACTGGCCGCAGCTATAAAAAAGATAGGGCAGTATGACATCATATTTTGTGGCAGGCAGGAATCGGAGTGGGATGATGGTCAGGTAGGAACGGGCATAGCCGAGATACTGGGCATACCATGTGTAACAGTCGCCAAGAAAGTAGATGTTATCGATGGAGGTAAATTAAGGGTGGAGAGGGTCACCGCTGATGGTTATCAGGTACTGGAAGTAACCACGCCCTGCGTTATTACGGTAAGCAATGAGCTTGGTGAAGCCCGCTATGCTACATTAAAAGGTATTATGGCGGCCAGTAAAAAACAGCCTACTGTCTGGAAACCTGCTGATATCGGCCTGGAAAAGGCAGGCGCCGCGGTCAGGAAATCCAAGATCGTAAAGCTGTTCCAGCCTGTTAAAGAGGGTAAATGTGAAATCGTCAGCGCTGACTCGCCGGCAGAAGCTGGTGCTCTGCTTGCTCAAAAACTGCGCGAAAACAAAGTTATCTAACGAAAATCAGGATAATTATTTAGGAGGATAAAATGGCTGATAATAAAGGCGTTTTAGTAGTTGGAGAGGTAGCAGAGGGTAAATTACTACCGATCACCGGTGAGTTGCTGGGTGCCGGAAGGCGTCTGGCCGATGAACTAAAAGAGCCGCTTAGCTGTATTTTAATAAGCGATAAAGTCGGTGACCTTACCAAGGCAGCTATCGCAGCAGGTGCAGACAGAGTATATGTAACCGAGGATCCACAGCTTAAAGACTATGCCAATGATACTTATATTCAGGTGATGGAAAAAGCGGCTAAGGAACTGGCACTGAGGATCATACTGATGGGGCAGACTTCGATAGGAAGGGATCTTGCACCAAAACTGGCTTTCAGATTGGGTGTCAGTGCCACTATGGATTGTCTTGAGCTTGCCATCGATCCGGCGACCAAGCTGATGAACTGTACCCGACCGGTTTATGGTGGAAATGCCAGGGCGATATTCACCTCAGAAGGACTGCCTCAAGTGGCTACTGTCAGGCAGAAGGCATCAACTCCGCTGGCACCGGATGCGGGCAGAAGTGGAGAAGTTATCCCCTTCCCCGTAACACTTGACGCTTCTAAGATCAGAGTGAAGGTGCTTGAGACTGTAAAAGAAGAAGTTGCCGGTGTTAAACTCGAGGATGCCCAGACGGTTGTAGCAGGAGGGCGTGGTATGGGTGGTCCTGAGCCGTTCACCAAGGAACTTGCTGAGCTGGCTAAAGTTCTTAAGGGCGCAGTGGGTGCGTCCAGACCGCCATGTGATAATAAATGGGTGCCCGATTCCATACAGATTGGCCTGACGGGTAAAATCATAGCCCCGGAGTTATACATTGCGGTAGCCATATCGGGATCAAGTCAGCATATGTCAGGTTGCTCTGGATCCAAAACAATCGTCGCAATCAATAAGGATCCGGAAGCCAATATCTTTAAAGAAGCACGATTTGGAGTTGTCGGCGACTGGAAAGTGGTCCTGCCCGCATTCACTGCAAAAGTTAAAGAGCTGGTTCAGTAAACCCATAATTGAATAATTGATTGATAAGAAAAGCCCCCGCGATCGCGGGGGCTTTTCAATTCCATGACGATCTTATGAACTACTGCTGGGATGGAGTTTTGTGTTGTGCGATTATCTTCTGTGCGATAGGTGCCGGTACAGGTTCATAATGGCTGAACTCGATTGTAAATGTTCCTCTTCCCTGTGTCATTGAACGTAAGTCGATTGCATAGCGTAAAATCTCAGCTAGAGGGGCCTGAGCCTGAATGACGTTCATACCGTGGCTGGGGGTCATTCCCAGAACACGAGCACGTTTAGTGTTTAAATCCCCGATGATATCACCGGTAAAAGCATCGGGTACTGTGATAGTCATGTTCATGATAGGTTCAAGAAGTACGGGTGAGCCATCAGTCATACCCTTTTTGAATGCCTGAGCAGCTGCGATTTTGAAGGCCATTTCTGAAGAATCTACCGGATGATAGCTGCCGTCGTACAGGGTTACCTTCATGTCAACTGCCGGATAGCCGGCCAGCACTCCTTCAAGTCGGGCTTCCTTAATGCCTTTATCAACGGCCGGGATATAATTTTTGGGTACCGAGCCTCCGACTATCTCTTCTGCAAATTCGAATCCACCGCCCGGCGGCAGAGGTTCCATTCTTATTAACACGTGACCATACTGACCGTGTCCCCCTGTTTGCTTCTTGTGTTTATATTCGGCCTGGACCGGTACGGTGATAGTTTCTTTATAAGGCACCTTGGGAAGATCCAGATTAACCTCGACACCGAATTTTCGCTGAAGTCTGCTGGCTGCGATTTCAAGATGGGTATCGCCCATGCCACCAATTGTTAGTTCACCGGTATCCGGGTCTCGTTGGGATTTCAAACTGGGGTCTTCTTCACATATACGTGCGAGTCCTGAACTTAACTTATCAAGGTCGGCTTTGGATTTAGGATGTATCGCTTTAAATAATACAGGCGAAGGATAGTCTATAGCCGGCAGTTTTAATGCCTGCTCTTTAACTCCCAGTGTATCGCCGGTTGTGGTGTTTGCCAGTTTGACGACCAATCCGATATCGCCAGCACCTATCTGATTAACGGTTTCCTGTGTTTTGCCATGAGGGATGGATAACTGGCCGATTCTCTCCTGCACGCCTTTATTGACATTCCACACTTGCGAGTTGCTGGAAATTACCCCTGAAAAGACACGGAAATAGCTCACTTTTCCGACGTGTGGGTCTGTCGTGGTTTTAAATACCAGTGCCATAAGGGGGGCATCGGTTACTGGCTTTAACGATTCTTCAGCCCCGGATGCATTAATTACCTTAAAACTGCCGGCTTCTGCCGGAGAAGGCAGATAATTGACTATCGCATCGAGCAATAGTGCAGCACCGTTATTACTGAGGCCCGAACCAGCAAGGACCGGGATAATAGCACCCTGCATGATTGACTGTTTAAGACATTTTAATATCTCGTCTGTTCCTATTTCACCGCCCTCAAGGTAGCGGGTCATTATTTCATCATCACTTTCTACCACGGCTTCGATCAATTTTTCTCGGGCTTTTTCTACATCTGCAGCCATAGAAGCAGGGATTTCTATTTCCTTTTGTACCGTTCCTGCATATGCTTTTTTGGTGATTACATCAACAACACCTTTAAAATCCCTCTGTGAGCCGATGGGCAACTGTATCGGGATACATCTGGGGCTCAGTTTATTCTGAATTTGCTCTAAAGTACCTGAAAAATTGGCATTTTCGCGATCCATCTTGTTGATGAATATAAGGCGGGGTAAATTCGCCCTGGAAGTATGTTCCCAGACCTGCTCGGTTCCGACTTCAACTCCGGAAGCGGCGCATACCAAAATAACAGCGCCCTCACATACACGTAGAGCAGCATTTACTTCTCCGACAAAATCGGGATAACCCGGAGTATCAACTATATTCAGCTTGGTTTCCTTCCAGCTTGCCGGCAGAACGGTAAGGTTGATGCTGATCTTATGTTTAATTTCCTCAGGGTCGTAGTCGGAAGTAGTGGTGCCATCGGCAACATTTCCCATGCGAGTGATTGCCCCGGTTGTAAAGAGCATGGCTTCAACCAGGGTTGTCTTGCCGGAGCCGGAATGCGATAGAAGAGCTACATTGCGGATTTTATCAGGATCAGATTGCTGCATTTAAATACCTCAATTCTAAGTAAATTTTTCAGGACGATGAGGAATTGTAACAATGTTACGCTTGCAACGTCAAGGTTTGAGAATTAAATCGTTATATATGGAAACTGGTGGTGATAAAACGTGCCACATCATTCTCCTGACCTTTACGTAGGGTATGCCATCGATTCATTCATAAATGGCTACTACCCTGGCCCAGCCGGCACTTCCGCCGGTGATTTTCATGGGAAAGCAGGCCACTTTAAAGCCATACGGTTTGGGCAGTTTATCCAGATTGGCGAGTTTTTCAATATGGCAATATTCCTTCTGGATACCGACCTTGTGGGCACCCCAGATAAGAGTTTTATCATGTGTTTTAGCAAACTCTTCCTTTAAAACATTGAACGGCCGGTCCCATCCCCATGCATCGGTACCCATAACACGGCATCCCTGATCGATAAGCCAGAGGGTGGATTCCGCTGTCATACCACAGCCGCGCAGATAGTAATCAGGTTTGCCCCAGTAACGGTCTGCACCTGTCTGAATCAGCACAATGTCCCATGGTTTGAGTGTGTAATTGATTTTCTTAAGTGCTTCTTTCAGGTCACCAACAGTAATTGCAGAACCCTGTGGCTTATGCCTCATATCAAGCACCACGCCATCGTGGTAAAACCATTCCAAAGGCATTTCGTCGATTGTGCGTGCTTTTTTGCCTTCCGATATGGGAGAGTAATGCCATGGCGCATCGACATGTGTTCCGGCATGTGTGGAAAGGTAAAGACTGTCTGAAGCCCAACCGGTATTATCAATAATGTCTTCCTTCCTGCAACCAAACGCCTGTTCGAAAATAGGAACTGAATCATCATGTTTATCATGTGTGACTTTTACCGGGAAAGGTTCACTGGGGTTATCCTCGGTAGGTATGCTGATATCATATATTTTTGTCATTTTATTTTCCTCCTTTAAGACCCGGCATGAGGTACTACCTGTGCGTATTATTTAAGTAGTGATGATAGATACTTTTATAGAAATGTTCTTAATGTTGTTATCACAGGATATAGCGTTGCATTCAAAGTTGCATACACTTTATTTTATAATATAAAGCATGTTCTTTATCCAATCAATAATCGGACGCACAGCTTTTGGAGGTATATAAAAGTAAAATTGAATAAGAAGGTTATTATTACGGCCGCTCTTGCCGGTTCATGGGTTTTCAAAAACCAGAATCCCGCTGTTCCCTATACTCCGTCCGAGTTTGCTGAAGAAGCAGCCAAGGCATATAAATCAGGTGCGGCTGTAGTGCATGTTCATGCCCGGCAGCCTGATGATGGCTTTCCCACCGCTAAGCTGGAATTTGTGAAGCCTATCTATGACGCTATAAAACAGCAAACCCCGGAACTTATTGTCCAGATATCTTCGTCTGTCGGGGCGAGCTATGATGAAAGGATTGCTCCTATAATTGAGATCAAACCTGAAATGTCTTCACTTAATACCAACACTATGAACTTCGGTATGATCGACCGCAAGAAGGGAACCGTCATCGTCGATAATGTTTTTGTCAATACTTTTACCATGTTGCAGGATTTTGGAAGAACGATGGAGGAACTGAAGATTAAACCTGAAATAGAAATATATGATATAGGTGGACTTGATAACTGGTTTCTCATTTCAAAGCAGGGATTCTTTTCGACGCAATACAATTTCAATTTTGTATGGGGGGTAGCCGGCGGATATAGATTCCGGCCTATAACCTTTGCCAGTCTGGTAGATATGCTGCCGGATAATTCGAATTTTACTACCTGTGGAGTGGGGCTCGATCAGTTTCCGGCTATTACTCAATCGTGTTTGATGGGTGGTCATATGCGTGTGGGACTTGAAGATAACATCCGAATACCAAATGGCGAATTGGCCAAAGGAAGCTGGGAACAGGTGGAGTGGGCTGTAAAAATAGCTTCCTGCCTGGGCAGGGAGCCGGCTACACCGGATGAGGCACGTGCAATCCTGGGTATAGCTAAAATATAGGATAATTTAATGTTTGATGTTGAAAAGCATCGTAAGTGATTATTATATTTGCTTAAGTAAAAACATCGGCGTAAAATATCACAGGTAAATTTTACTGTTGAGTATCACAACTGACGATACCATCAGCATTGAAAGAACAGCCGGTTTGATGACTGATTATAATAAGTTTTTTCAACCATCTTCCATTGTTTTACTCGGTGCTTCAGGCGATCCCAGAAAATGGGGATGGCGCATACTCAGAAATATAATCTCGGGGGGGTTTTCGGGGAATATCTACCCCATAAACCCGCAGCGGGATGAAATCCTCGGCAGGAAAGTATACAAAAGAGTCTCCGATTTACCTGAAACACCGGACCTGGCGGTTATCGTTGTACCGACTGCAGGCATTGTTGAAGCAATACAGGATTGCGTGGACAGGGGTATAAAAGCAGGGGTAGTCATAACAGCCGGGTTTGCTGAAATCGGGGAAAAGGGAGTTGCCCTGCAGGCTGAGATGGTGAATGTCGCCAGGAAGGGTGGGATGAGGCTTATAGGCCCGAACTGCTTAGGGATTTCAAGCCCTTCGCATAGATTGTTTGCCCAGATGCCGTCCGTGCATCCACCTTCCGGTTCGATTGCGGTTGTCTCGCAAAGTGGTAATGTGGGTGCTACCATTGTTAGGCGGGCGATGACCCTTAACCTGGGTATCAGCCGGCTGATCAGCACGGGAAACGAGGCGGATCTGCATATTGAAGATTTCCTTGAATATCTGGGCAGGGACGAACTTACCAGAGTTATTTTGAGCTATGTTGAAGGTTTTCAAGACGGGCGGGCTTTTTTTGAAGTGGCCAGAGATGTGAGTAAGCGGAAACCAATTGTGATGATTAAGGTTGGCGAGACCGAGGCGGGCGCGTCGGCGGCCAGATCGCACACAGCTGCGCTGTCGGGTTCAGACCGTGTTTTTGAGGGAGTTTGCCGTCAGGCGGGGATAATACGGGTTCATAATATGAGAGAACTGGTGAATACGGGTTGTGCATTTTTGTGTAATCCGGTGCCGAAGGGTAGGAGGGTTGGCATAACCACATTTGGTGGTGGATGGGGAGTGCTGGCGGCTGACGCATGTGCCAAGCTTGGCCTTGAAGTTGTGAAACTTGATAAGGCAGTAATAGAGGAGCTTGATTCATTTCTCCCGAGCTGGTGGAGCCGTAACAACCCGGTTGACCTGGTTTCAGGTACATTAGTTGAAAATAATGTGAATCATATAATTGAAGTCTTGGCCAAATATAATAAAACAGACGGCGTGATCTGTCTGGGTTTACCCTTTCCTGCTCTGGAGAGAGCCCCTAAACCATTGACGGATGAAGATAAACTCAAACGGAGACAGCTTGTCATAGCCCATTATCAAAACGTTTTCAGAAAGATAAAAAGCATATCGGAAAAATATCAGAAACCCATCATAGTTTCTGCGGAATTATTTGCGCCGAGGCAGTATGTTGAAGAGCAGGATATTTTAAGTGCGATCACCGAGGTAAATAGCATGTGCTATAACCTGCCGGATGAAGCTGCCATGGTAATGCATGGACTGGCTACATACGGTGAGTTCCTGCGGAAGATTTCATAGGATGGGTGTGTTTGACACTGGTAAGTTGCTATGCTAAGATATCTTTTGTTTCGCAAAAGCGCACCTTAACAATCGGATAGTGGAAGGAAGGTTCTAAGTAATTTAGAGAGTTTGATCCTGGCTCAGGATAAACGTTTGCGGCGTGCCTGATGCATGCAAGTCGAACGCTCTGATTTTTCGCAAGAATAATCAGGGAGTGGCGAACGGCTGAGTAACGCGTAAGTAACCTGTCCTTAAGTGGGGGATAACCTGTCGAAAGGCAGGCTAATACCGCATGTGCTGATAAGCGTACAGTTTGTCAGTAAAGCTTTAGCGCTTGAGGAGGGGCTTGCGTCTGATTAGCTAGTTGGTAGGGTAATGGCCTACCAAGGCGATGATCAGTAGCTGGTCTGAGAGGACGACCAGCCAGACGGGGACTGAGATACGGCCCTGACTCCTACGGGAGGCAGCAGCAAGGAATTTTGCGCAATGGGCGAAAGCCTGACGCAGCGACGCCGCGTGGGGGATGAAGGCCTTCGGGTTGTAAACCCCTTTTCCCGAGGAAGAAATCTGACGGTACTCGGGGAATAAGTCTTGGCTAACTACGTGCCAGCAGCCGCGGTAATACGTAGAAGGCTAACGTTATCCGGATTTACTGGGCGTAAAGCGGGTGTAGACGGTTTTCTAAGTCAGTTGTGAAATCTCCTGACTCAATTGGGAGGCTGCAATTGATACTGGAGAGCTTGAGGGCATCAGAAGAAAGCGGAATTCCCGGTGTAGCGGTGAAATGCGTAGATATCGGGAGGAACACCAGTGGCGAAGGCGGCTTTCTAGGGTGCTCCTGACGTTGAGGCCCGAAAGTGTGGGGAGCGAAACGGATTAGATACCCGTGTAGTCCACACCCTAAACGTTGAATACTAGGTATAGGGGGTATCGACCCTCTCTGTGCCGAAGCTAACGCTTTAAGTATTCCGCCTGGGGACTACGGCCACAAGGCTAAAACTCAAAGGAATTGACGGGGGCCCGCACAAGCAGCGGAGCGTGTGGTTTAATTCGATGCAACGCGAAGAACCTTACCAGGGTTTGACATGTAAGAAGTAAGAAGCCGAAAGGTGGATGACCTGTATCCAGTCAGGAGCTTACACAGGTGCTGCATGGCTGTCGTCAGCTCGTGCCGTGAGGTGTTAGGTTAAGTCCTGCAACGAGCGCAACCCTCGTCGCTAGTTAGGTTTCTCTAGCGAGACTGCCCGTTTAACGTGGAGGAAGGTGGGGATGACGTCAAGTCAGCATGGCCCTTACATCCTGGGCTACACACACGCTACAATGGGTGATACAATGGGTAGCAATAGAGCGATCTGGAGCCAATCCTAAAAATCACCCTCAGTTCGGATTGCAGGCTGCAACTGCCTGCATGAAGTTGGAGTTGCTAGTAAACGCAGGTCAGCACACTGCGTTGAATACGTTCTCGGGCCTTGTACACACCGCCCGTCACGTCATGGGAGTCGGTAACACCTGAAGTCGATAGGCTAACCCGCAAGGGAGGCAGTCGCCGAAGGTGGGACCGGTGACTGGGACGAAGTCGTAACAAGGTAGCCGTACGGGAACGTGCGGCTGGATCACCTCCTTTCTAGGGAGTATGATCTCCTAGGTCGATCGACGGTTTTTTACCGCCGGTTTACTTCGGTAAAGCATACTTTCCTTCCACTATCCGGTTGTTAAGTTTTTTTATTTATAAATGTATATTAAACCATTGACTGTAATGGTAAAATAAATGCACAATAAATAGGTATCTGCGGATGGTGGCGGTTCATCCCGGAATTTTTTACCTGTTTTTGTTAAATAGCGGTTGTGTCTTCAGGAAATGGTATACGAAGCATCAAAATACGTGTTTAATCCACCGCCCCTTGTTTCAAGGGCACATAAAATATTGATTAAACCCAGTGCATGTTACCCCTATCCCTACCCTTTCAGTACCAGCCGTGAAATACTCGCCCTGATTATCGAACGTATTAAGCAGGTTAGCGATGCCGACATAATTATTCTGGAAGGTGCTGCCAGTGGAGAACCGGTTTATCCGATTTACAAGTCCCTCGGTTATGATTTCCAGCGGGTGCTTATGCTTGATGTTAAGGATTGTATCTGGGTCGAAATTGAAAATCCGCTTCCACATCCCTTTGCCGTGGCTACTTTCTGGGTGCCGAATGTAGTTCTTTCCTGTGATTTCCTGATAAGTATATCTCCTCTGCGTGTAGTCGGCGATCAGGCCTTCCTCAGTATTAAAAATCTGCTCAGCCTCCTGCCCGTCAGCAAATATAAGAGGGGAAGCGCCGGCGGCTGGGGATCTCTCGAAGAGTTCGGCTGGGAAAAAGTATATGCAGACCTGTACTTTACCCTGCCGTTCGACCTTGCCATTATCGATGGCAGGAAAAAATTTGTGGGAAGCGAAGATACTTCTAAAAGCAAAACTGAAAATCTGGGCAAAATATTCGAAGGCGAACCCTACGAAATAGATAGAGAAGCGGCAACCATGATAGGTGCGGATACGCAGTATCTCGATATCATAAGGGCCGGCAAAGCCGAACTGGAAGGCTGACCCTAATATCTGACATCGAAGCCGTTGAAGTTGCCTTTATACTCCGACCACTCCAGATCGATATTACTCACCTTTGCTTCCGGAGGCCCGACCCAGAGCTGACGGATAAATTCTTCAAGTTTATCCCGGCTGCCCTCCGCCTCCACTTCGACATCGCCCGATCTGGTATTGCGTACATATCCTTTGATGGATAAAGACCTTGCCAGATGTGCGGTAAAAGCGCGGTAATACACTCCCTGCACCCTTCCGTGTACTACAGCTTTAACATGGGAAAGTTCGGACATCGATAAATATTTCAGTAAAAAAATTCTGACCCGTCTGGATTGTGCTGCAAAGACCGGAGGCAGCTATTCGGGAAACTCTTCCTTCTTACGTTTTTTCTTAACTACCTCGACTTCTACCGTCTGCTCAAAGGTAAGCGGAACAACGTTCTTTTTAGCATCTTTTTTAGGTTTTTTAAATTCCCTTCTGATCTTATCTCTGGAACCCATAATAAAGACTCCTTTTTATATAAGCTGATCTATTATGTGCTCAATAAAGTTTAGCAAATATGAAACGATATAGTAAAGGTTTTATGAAGAATCCATCCGACCGTGCCCGCTGCAGATATGCCGGCTTCTTCAGGACGAAACCGTCCTGCCGTCAGCAGCTCGATAGATGCCGGACAAGCATAAGAAGCGCGGCAATGAACAGCAGTGCATAAACGGCTATTTTAAAAGCCAGCGTTTTTAGCTTAAGAAAGCTCCCCAGGACTATGCCGGCAATCAGGCCCGGTAAAATGAATGCGGTAATGGCCAGCGTATGCGGCGTCAGCTGACCGGCGGACACCAGATTGAATACCAGAGCGATATTCAATATCAGCCACAATACGGCCAGCGACGCACGGAATTCCGATTGCTCTGTAAGTTCACGGCT
>Ga0272448_1000837_pt1 | contig 44315 bp, 35 predicted proteins | sample YNPCB0191_FD_202220 | JGI IMG/M metagenome (GOLD analysis project Ga0272448, IMG submission 202220) | Hot spring sediment microbial communities from Yellowstone National Park, WY, United States - YNP-CB-019-1 | ecosystem: Environmental > Aquatic > Thermal springs > Hot (42-90C) > Sediment... | reverse complement strand
ACGCCGACGAGGACACCTACTGCGACCGCCACCCGCACGGCGACGCCAACCGCCACGCCGACGAGGACGCCTGCTGCCACAGCCACCCCCTCTGCGACGCCCACGCCCACAACGACGCCGACTGGCGCGTCAACGCCTCCTTCTCAAGAATGGCACCAGCACGCTCACGACGCCCAGCACACCGGCTACACAAACCAGGTCGTGCCCCACCCCTGGCGCTGGCGCTGGGCCTGGAACGGGCCGAACACCAGCGGCGGCATCGGTAAGGTAACAACTGGCGGCTCGCTCCCCCGCAATGTCCAGCCGGTTACCGGCGGGGGGCGGGTCTACGTTGCGGCAGGCACCGACGGCGTCTTTGCCCTGAGCGAGGCTACCGGTCAGCAACTCTGGCAGCGGGGCGACATCGGCGCCATCAATTCCACCGTCGCCTACGACCCCGATACTCAGGCGGTCTTCGCCGTATCGGCCAACGGGAGGCTCTACAAACTGCGCGCCGCCGATGGCGCCGTGCTGGGCCAGTTTGCCTCCGGCCAGACGAGCACCCTGCCTCTGCCGCCGGCCGTCATCAGCGACCGGGTGCTCTTCTCTATGGGCAACTCCGTCTACGCTGTCAACAAGCAGACGATGGGGCAGATCTGGGCCTACAACGCCGGGGCCACCGTCGCCGTCCCGCCCGCCTATTCCCCCTCGCGCAATCTGGCCATCGTCGCCACCGAGCCGGACCTCTACGTCCACGCCATTCGCAACGCCGACGGCGCCCGGCAGTGGCGCGTGCGGCCGGTGCACTCCAGCCGTAACTTCAGCGACCCCACCGAGTACCGCATGGGCTGGCCGGTGATTGCCGAAAACGCCGGCTACGTCCTGGTCAAGGTGCGGCTCGACTGGCAGGTCCTCTGGCGCGACTGGCCGCAGACCAACCCCGAAATGCGTCAGTTTCTCACCAACAACCCCGGCGAGCAGGCGCTCTTCGTGCTGGACCTGGACGATGGGAGCATCCCCTACATCGCCAACGTGGGCCACGGCGGCTACGGCGACAGCGACTATCTGCCGATGGGGCCGCAGCCGGTGGTGAAGCGGCTCCCCAACGGCAAAGAGGTCGTTTACATCATCATCCGAGCCAAACACGCTTATGACTCGCGCTGGGATTCCCACTTTGGCGAGATGGTGCTGGACAGCACGACCGTGAGCGGGCTGAGCGGCGGCGACGTGCGCTTCATCGCCTTTGACTGGCCGCCGGGCAGCGAGAATCCCTTCCTGCTCACCGACGAGCAGCCGAACGTTTCAATGGCCGGAGATTACCTGTTTGGCGGGCACTGGGAAGCCGGCTTTGCGCTCCAGATTCTGGACCGCTCCGACGCGCGCGGCAGTTTCACGAACAAGATCCCCAGCCAGCGCCTTTCCACGGTCGCCACTTCGCAGGACGACACCGGCGCCTGCGCCTTCAGTGCCTCCCACTACTGCGCCAGCGGTCTGACCAACACTCGGGGATATGACTTTGGTTTCTACATCTACTACAACCAGGGCGCGGTCTACGACCGGTACTGGAGCGAATACGCTACCTGGGTGGTGAGTAACAACAACATCTACTTCCGCAGTTGCGACGGCGCGATCGTCGCCCTCACCAGCGGCAACCCGCAATACGCCATGGGCAATATACAACTCCCAACACGCAGTACGCAATACGCAGCAGCCTCCCAAGCGGCATATCCGTCCACCGCTTCATCGCTGGCGACGGTTATCCCGCACACCCAGGCGCGAATATGGGCCGAGCGCACAGCAACTGTTACCGGCACGCTGCGCTACGTCTTCAACAACGGCAAGCAGGTGCTGCTGGGCTTCTCCAACCCCCATCGGGGCAGTTTCAAGGCCATTATCCGCCAGGCTGACTGGACCCGCTTCAGCGAACCGCCGGAACAGTTATACCGCGTCGGCCAGCGGGTGGTGGTAATCGGACAGATCACCTGGTATCAGGGCGACCCAGCCATCTACGTTACCGCGCCGGAGCAGATTCAAGTGTTGAGTTCGGAGCGGAGCGGCGGCCCGAATGCTCGCTGAATGCCGCAAAAGCAGAGGTAGCATCCTCTGGCTGGCGACGCTGCTGAGCCTGCTAGCGACGGCGACCGTCGGTCGGTCGCTGGTCTTCGGCCATCTCCGGACCGACGAGGCGGTCATTTACCTGCCGCCGGTGATGCGGAGCGCCTGCGCAAAGCGTTGGCAAAGCACGTCAACGGCGAGGCCGCCAGCATCCGATTCTAACGCTTGTGCGAGGGTGCTATGCGCGGGTGGAAGTGACGGGGCGGGAGAAGCCGGTGGATCGGGAGATGAGGTGTACATTGTGTGAGCGTGTCGTGAGCACCCGTTGTGAGTGAACCCCTGGGGAGGTCGGATTCTGGGGGGGTGCTCGTGGGCGTCTCGGGTAAGCGAGAAAGTAGGAGAAAACGGGGGTAATTGGAGCGGGCCGAAAGACCGCGAATGTCCGAAAGGGCCTTGACGCACTCGCGGACGAAGTGGCCACAACGGATGATGTGTCAGCCGTCGAAAGACACCGAACGCCCTTTCGGGCATTGATACTCTTTGCGGATAGATTGCTCCATCGCCGGTGGCTTGCGCGGCGAATTCCGGCTGTGATGGGCGAAAACGGTGGGCCGGCTAGGTCGCGGATGGTGGCATGGGGGGGCATGGGCGCGGGTCCGTGTGTCGGGCGGAAGTCCATCGGCGATTCGCCGATTGGGGATTCCATACACCGCCCATCTGCGAGTAGGCCGACGGCGCTAGTCAAACATCTTTGCCAAAGCCCGTGGATCAAGCGACTCCAGGTCAGCCACAATCACATCCGCCGCGCGCAGGGCCGACTCCGTGCTGGTTGTCAGTACGGCGATGCACCGCATGCCCGCCCGCTTGGCGCCCTCCACGCCTGCAGGCGAGTCTTCTATGACAACGCACCGGTCTGCTGCCATACGTAGCGCTTCCGCGGCCGCGAGAAACACCGCCGGATTCGGTTTGCTGGGCAAGTCGGCGCCCGAGACAATGGCAGCGAAATGCGCAGCGATGCCCAGTTCGTTGACCAGCATCTGGATGTTCTCCATCGGTCCAGACGATGCAATCGCTTGAGCCACGCCCTGCCGCGTCAACTGCTCCAGCCAGAAGCGCACTCCGGGAAGTGGCCGTACTCGCCCCCTGGCGGATTCGCGGAACAGCGCTTCCTTGCGTTCGGCGATTTGCAGAAGAGTAGCGGGGTCCGTGTCGCTTGCGAGCAGCCGCTTCAAGATCCCGGCGTTGCTCATGCCGAACACCTCGCGGAAGGTCTCCCAGGTCAATGAGATGCCGAGTTCCGCAAGCACCTGGGACCACGCGAGATAGTGCAACTCGCGCGTGTCAACCAGAACGCCGTCCATGTCCCAGATCACGGCGAACCCTGCGCGTCCAGATTGCCGCATGTTACACACCGGTCAAGGGTTCACGGCGTTGCGGGCGGACGAGGAGCGTTACGATTTCCCCCGCTCTCACCGAAAACCCATCCACTTCATTGTCCGGATTCACTCCAATCGCGGCGACGGGTTCTTCTGACATTTTGGCCCGCCAAACCGCAGCGACGGGAAAACCAAACCGGATGCCCGCACGAACATCGTTTTCGCCCGCATTGTAGAACCGCAGAACGAGATCTGTGGCCGCATCATTGCACTTCAGCGCCGTGAGCATCAGGTCGGGAGGCTCAATCTCAATCAGGCTTGCTGCGGGAGGCAGACCTGAAGGGCGCAAATGTGCGGGGTGCGCCATCAAGGGCACATCAAACTGTTCGGCGATTGTGGGCACCCTTGCCGAGCCAGGCCCTCCATGCAGACAGACCCCATAGCGAAACCGGTGCCGTCCAATGCACTGCGCATCGGGCGTCGGGCGAGCGGGACCCGAGTGGCCTTTGCGGGTCGTCAGGTCCTGTCGGGACAAAGCACCCACACAACGAAGCAACGTCAGGGCCATTGTTGCGCCGCGCTCTGTGGGCAACATCTCGTGTTCGGGCAAACCCTCGCTGAGAACGGCAATGCCGCCCTTCTCGCTTTCCAGCGAAAACCAAGTGTGGTGCGGCTGTATGCCAGAAGGCCGCTGATGCCAATCTTCTGCTTCTGGGGGACACACTGATCTACGGATGGTTGCGAAATGTCCATCCGAACGGACCGTAACGGCGTCAACTGCACACGGGAAAAGCACGCGCAGACGATGATCGCAAGCCTGGTTGTCCACTTCCGTTATGAACTCCAGATAACGGCTGCCAGCACGCAAGCGCGCGAGCGCCACGACCTCCATCGGCACCTTTTGGGCGGACCGGTGGCTGCGGTCGCTGGATAGAGAGGCTGGAGTGGAAAAATGGTACGTCAGGCGAAGCGTCGCCTGCAATCCTCCCGCCTCCACCAAATCCACACGAGGCTTCGTCTTGAGTATGCCGTCATCTGGCGACCCGATCAGGGGGCTGAAGTCATAGCAATCGCCGACGTCCGCGACGTCCTCAAACCAATGCACCTTCTCGGTCTTGAACCCCGTTGTTTTGTCGGTGAGCGTAATCCCACCGTCCGCATGCACAATGACATGGATGGACTCGTTTTCCAGGGAGCGACGCGATGCTCTCACCGCAGGCGTGAAGGCGGCTCCGGCTTCCAGCGGCTGGATCGCATACACCGCATATCCGCAGGGGGGAATATCGGCCATGATCAGAAGCGAAACGGTATGGTAGCGCGCATCAATTCTTACGCTCGTATCGGCCGGCCATTGGGCAACGACTGTATTCAGTTGCTCCATCATGCGGTCAGACCCTCGCTGCCGATCGCCAAGGCCGAGATGGAGAACTACACCTTCGTCATCGCGCTTCCAGTCAAACTCCAGAATGTCAATTCTGTCAATGTCGCGCAGGCATTCTCGCCACCATCGGAGATTCGCCACAAACTCTGCGGCGGATGTCTGCTCCGGCAGCCATGTGTATGCCGCTTCGCGGTGCGAATGCACCTGGACCTGCGTGGCATGGCCATCGGGATCAATCGCACGGTAGCCCGCTGCGACTCTTGGCAACCTGAGAATGCACTCCACAACCTCGCGTCGCGGCTGGTTTGTTGGGTTCCACACCAGCACGGGGATGCTATCGGACGGGCACCATGCGGTATCCACATGTTCCGCCAGATAGTCCAGCGAACCGATAAGCAGTTGCTGCGCGATCTGGCGAGATTGGTCAAAGCGTCCCATCATTTCGCGGTGAACTTGATCAATGCTGCACCCGCAGATGCTGTCATGGGCATGGTTCTGGAGCAGCAGTCTCCAGGCCTCCCACACTTGCGCCACCGGATATGTCGCTCCAAACAACCATGCGAAGGCCCATGCGGGCTCCACGTGGCGCTCTAGCAGGCGCTGTATGCCATGATTCGCTTGCTTGAGGTACATGCGACTTGACAGGACACCAGGGTGTAGATTCTGGTAGCGAGACCCCCGCAACTCGCCGCGCACGAGTTGGAGTTCGGGCGCATCTGCAAGCACCTGTCTGGCCAATTCCTCAATGGTCCCGTGCCGCACATTGTACCCCGGCAGACGGTCGTTGACATAAGCAATGAGGTCGGGCAAGCACGCCACCGGCGGGGTGTGATCGGCCCCGTTCCACAGTGCGATGGCCTTCGTGGATGCGAGAGGTTCCAGCGCGTGGATCAGTTGCTTGATCTGCGCCAGAGCGAGATCGGGATCGGGTCGGCGATGGCCTGTATCGCCCCAAAAGAACGGGTAGCCCAGATTCCCGGCACCCCAGTAACCCCCTGCCTGAAAGAGAGCCAAGACGCGGTCGCCGCTCGGCGCCTCCCAAAAGAACTCCGTTGCCAGGCGATTCAAGTGGTCGCCTATTCCTCGGCTGAAGACGGCGTTATCAATGTCAAAGCCGCGCAGGATTTGCGGCAACTGGGCGACATGCCCGAAGGTGTCGGGAAGCCAACCGGCTTTGGAAACGTTCCCGAACCTTGACGCGACCTTGTGACCCAGCAGCAGGTTCCTGATCAATGCCTCGCCCGAGACGAGGAATTCGTCGGGCTGCACATACCAAGGGCCGACGCGAAGCCTCCCCCCTTGCACCAACTCGCGGATTTCGTCTGCGCGCTCAGGCCGCAACGCCAAATAGTCTTCCAAGACAATGGACTGCCCATCCAGCAGAAAATACCTGAAGTCGGGCCTGTGCCTCATCAAATCCAGGAGCGTGTCCACGGTCTTGACCAGAAGTAGGCGGAACTCCTGAAACGTCCGATACCATTCCCTGTCCCAATGCGTATGCGAAATCACGAAAACCTGCCGAGAACTTGTCATAAAATCACGCTTCCTCTTGAGATGTGATGGCAGTGGCCACGGTCAGGGTGGGCGGTTAGAGAACCAGGCTCAAGCCGTCATAGGCTACTGTAACTCCGTGAGGCTCAAAGTACGCAACGAGTTTCGCATGAGGAGGGTTGGCGTGATGCGAGAAGTGAAACGCGACGAAGGGCGCCCCATCTCTCATCCAAGCATTCTCCACGAAACGTTGGCGTGCCTCAAGAAACGTAACGAAGCTCTGGTGCTCTCCCCAGGTCTCCCACTCTCCCATGGTCTCGTCCATCAAAACCGCATCAAAGGGCCCGGCACCTGCAATAATGCCCCACGCCTTTTCGGATAGCGGGCCGGTGTCCGTTGCGTACAACAACTTCTTGCTCCCGTCCGCAACGATATAGAGTAGCGCCCCCTCACCGCCATTGTGAGCGGCTTGCAGGGCGGTGAAATCGTATCTCCCATTCCGCCACCGTTGCCCAGGCTCCACCGTCTTCACCGAAACCCCGGCTTCCTCCAGTCTCTCGCTCCATACTGGATGTTCCGCGAGGGCTCGGGTTACAGGCTCCGGCCCGAAGATGCAAAGCGGCGGCACAGGCGTTGAACGGAACGTGCGGGACCGCAGTATCAAGTTCTCCGGATACCAGTGATCCATGTGGTCGTGGGTAACGAGCAAGGTCTCCACGCTGCTCAGCGATATGCCCAAGCGCTGCGCGGACGCGACGATATCGGGGCCGGAATCAATCAGGAGATCGTTGTTGATCAGCGTTGCCGTCCGCATACGGATATCTTGTCCGCCAACCCGGCGCGCGTGCGCGCAGGTGTCGCATTCGCAAAAGGGCGCGGGGATTCCTTCAGCGGCTGCAGTACCCAAGAACAAGACTCTCACAGTCCCCCCTGACAAACGCTTTCGGTTGGCTGTCCAACCAGGCCTCGCTGCATGGGCATAGTTTTAGGGAGGCGGCATGCGCGGCGATGCCATGACGCCCTGCCTTTACCGGCAACACGTCTTCCAGCGTGAAGTCGCCGCGGTGCAGGTCGTCAGGGGCTTCATCGCTGGCAGCGCGGCGGAACGCAGGGGCTCGGGTCTAGCACGCCTCACCCTTGACTAGGCGACAGAAATCGCCTCCGTCGTGTCCACGTCAAACAGATGGACAGACTCCTCGTCAAAGTCCAGCCAGACATCCTGACCGATGCTCAGACGACACTCGGGCGCGGTTATGGCCTTGACGAGGGTTCCCGCCACCTCCAGCGTCAGCAGGTTCTCCTTTCCCAGCGGCTCGGATACGTACACGCGCGCCCGAACTGAGCGCTCGCCAGAGGTCAGCAAAACGCGAATCTTCTCCGGGCGCACTCCCAGGATCACACCGTCCTGGTGCGAGTGGCCCAGCGCGCCGTAGCGTTCAGGTAGCGGATACTGGAACGAAGGCGCCTCTAATGCGCGCCGTTCCACGTTGTAGGTGCATTTGATGAAGTTCATCGCAGGGCTGCCGATAAAACTGGCTACGAAGGTATTCCTCGGCTTCGCGTAAACCTCCTCTGGGGCTCCTTCCTGCTGTATCTTGCCATCTCGCATGACTACGAGTTTGTCTGCCATCGTCATCGCTTCGGCCTGATCGTGCGTTACATAGATGGTCGTTACTCCCAAGTCCTTTTGCAGCCTTTTCAACTCGGCGCGCATCTCAACGCGCAGTTTGGCATCAAGGTTAGACAGGGGCTCGTCCATCAGGAAGACTTCGGGTTGTCGGACGGTCGCCCTCCCCACGGCCACGCGCTGCATCTGCCCACCGGAGAGTTCTCTCGGTTTGCGGCGCAGCAACTGGTCAACCCCGAGCGATTGTGCGGTCTGTTGCACCTGCTTGAGGATGTATTCCTTGCGCATTTTTCTTGCGCGCAGAGGGAATGCCATGTTGTCAAAGACCGTCATGTGCGGATAGAGCGCATAGTTCTGAAACACCATCGCCATATTCCGATTCCACGGTTGAACATTGCTGATCTCTTTTCCGCCCATGTACACGTAGCCTTCGGTGGACTCTTCCAGGCCAGCGACAATGCGCAGAAGCGTGGTCTTTCCGCACCCAGAAGGACCCACCAGAACCGTCAATTCCTGATCCTCAAACGTCAGGGACACATGGTCAAGTGCGACCACGTTGCCGAACTTCTTCGTCAGATTCTCTACCCTAACCTCTGCCATTCAGCAACTCCTCCCAGGCTAGTACTTGATTGCGCCAGCGGTGAGGCCACGGATCACCCATCGCTGGAATACGACGACCAAGAGAATAATGGGGGCCAGGGACATGACGACGCCCGCCGAGACCCATGCCCATTGCAGATCAAAGTTGCGACTGAACCCCAGTATTGCCACGGGCACCGTCTGCATGGTGCGCACACCCATTCCGATGGTCAGCGCGAGCATGAATTCCCCCCATGATCCCAGGAAAGCGATTACTCCTGCCGAAAACAGCCCTGGGGTTGCGAGAGGCATGATCACCCGCCAGAACACTCCGAATGGCGTGTACCCATCCATCTTGCCGGCATCCTCTAACTCAAAAGGAAGCGCGGCGAAATACGCAGCCATGAGCCACGAGACCACCGGGATGCAGTAGGCAATGTTGGGTAGGATCAAGCCCGGCAGTTTTCCCAGGAGCCCCAGCGAACGGATGAGAACGAAGGTGGGTGCGATTGTGATGATTGCAGGCATCATGCCCGCAACCTGCATGAACATCAGTGACTGAATCTTGTACTTGAATCTGAGACGTGCAATGGTGTAGGCTGCGAGCGAGCCGAAGAAGAGAGACGCGACCGTTACCGAAGAAGAGACGATGACGCTGTTTCGGATTGCGTCCTGAATCCTGAAGTTTGGCCCGAGCACATCCCGATAGGCCTGCAACGAAACCTTCGCGGGCCAGTACTCCAGCGGTATCCTGAACTCGGTCCCAGGCTCTTTGAGAGATGTGTTCACAATCCAGTACAACGGCGTCATCGTGAACACGCCGATCAGGAGTACCAGAAACACCGAAGTCAGAACATGAATGCGTTGGCGCCATGCTTTTGACATCTTGCGCTATCCCCTGAACGTGAAATGCGGGTAAACTTTGCGGATGTAGTACAGGGCGATGGAGAAAACCAGGATGAAGGTTACCACTGCGTAGGCAGAGCCCAGGCCAAACTGAACGAATCGGAAGTAGAACTTGTAGGCGAAGGAACTGAGCGTATCCGTCATGGTGCCTGGCCCACCGCCAGTCAGACCGTACACGATGTCAAACACCCGCAAGCCATCACCCACGCGGAAAAGCAACACAACGAGTATGGTGGGCTTGATGAGAGGCAACGTGATCTTCCAGAATCGCATCCACGCGCGCGCGCCATCCATTTTGGCCGCATCAATAAGGTGTTGCGGAACCATGGCAAGCCCACCCATCAGGAATATCGCCGTCACGCACGAGGTCTTCCAGATGTACGCCGCGATGACACTGTGTACCGCTAGCGCGGGGTCAACAAGGAACAGCGGACCCTTACTTACAATGCCCAACTTCACCAGGATATCACCGATGAGTCCCATGTCCGCGTTGAAAAGCCACTTCCACATGGACGCTTGAATCACTTGGGGTATCGCCCACGGAATGATGATCAAGGTGCGCAGCAGGCCTCTCAGTTTGGGCGTAACCCAAAAAGTGGCCATCGCCATGCCAAGCCCCAGCCAGAACTCCAGGAACACAGCCACCACAGTGAAATAGAGCGTAAACCGCATGGAGAGCCAGAACTGCGCGCTCTTCAAGACCTCTATATAGTTGCCCAGACCCACAAATGGAGCATGCAACCAGTCGGTTGTATGATCCAGGTCAAAAACGCTGAAGATCAGCGTCTGGACAATTGGATAGTAGTAGAAAACGATCAGCAGGATTGCTGCAGGGATCAGCAACAGCACAGCCAGTCTGCGTTCGCTCAGATGTACTCTCACACCCTCTACCTCACGGATCGTAGAACCCAATGGCCCGAAACAGGCCTTCGGGGTTCCCGCGCAGGCGAGAACCCCGAAGGTTGCTACAGACACCTACTTGGCGATTGAATCAATCCTCTTGCAAGCGTCATCCAGGGCGGCCTTCACAGGCTTGATGCCCGTTATCGCCGAATGGAGTTCCTCCTGCAGTATGGACGACAGTTCCGCGTAGTTGGTGCTTGGCGGACGATTCATGGCTGCGGGAAGCAGGTCGTTGTACAGATTGGAGTTCTTGTTCGCGGCCTGGACCTCGGGATCATCGTACAGTCCCTTGAAGTACTGCACGGGGCCCCACGCGATGGCGAAGCCTTTCTGCACCGGCTTGCTGGCGATCACCTGCATCACTTTGACCGCCTCATCCATCGCATCGGTGTAGGGGTTGATCGCAAAGGCGAATCCACCCGTGATCCCTGAAGGCTTTCCGCCGGGCTGTGCCGGGAATGGCATTACACCCCAGTTTCCAGCAACTTTGGACTTCGCTGGATCGTCAAGCCACGAGATGATGTCGGCGTTGTGCCAAGCGAACACCGCCTTGCCCTCGGCGAACAGAGTCCGGACAGCCTTTGCATCCCAGGCAATGACATCCTTCGGAGATACTTTGTTGATCGTGTCAAGGAGTGCCTGGACGGCGGCCACGCCCTGGGGCGAATTTGCCGCGAACTTGCCATCGGGTGTGTAGTAGGTGCCGCCAAAACTGGTCAGCATGTTGGCCCAGACCATCACGAGTGTCTCTTCACGGCTTCCGGGCCAGGCAAACCCGACGATGTCCTTCTCACCTGCGGCGATCGTTTGGGCCTGGCTGATCATCTCATCAAATGTCTTGGGCGGCTGGAACCCGTACTTTGCCAACAGGTCCTTCCTGTAGAACAGGGCGCTCAGGCTGCCCCAGAAGGGCACTGCCAGCCTTTTGCCCTCATACGACCAAGCATCCAAGCCCGCGGTGAAGAAATCGTTTTCCAGGTTCGGGATCTTGTCGTTCAGAGGTACAGCCCACCCAGCCTTGCCAAACTCCAGAAGCCAGGGAGTGTCTATACCCATGATGTCCACAGTCTTATCCTTGGCCGTGAGCCAAACCGCCAGGCTATCATGCCATGCGTTTACGGTGTCGGGCATCAGGTTGATCTGGACGTCAATGTAGGGGTACAACTTGGCAACTTCGGTCTTGATCACGTCCAGCGGCGCCGGTCCAGGCCCAAAGGACGCCAGCAGAAACCGTCCGTACGCGATGGTAACCGTAACCTTGTCCTTGGGGACTACAACTGTCTCCTTTACGGTTACGGTCTCTTTGACCGGCACGGGGACTGTCTCCTTGACCACAGTGGTCGCCGGAGTCGGTGTAGGGCCGCAACTTGTGAGAACAATCACAAGCGCTATCAACATGGCTACCCATTTGTACCTTGCTAGCATTTCTCAATCCTCCTTACGTAAGCAATGGTGTTTTCTCAACGGGGTAAACAAGGAGCAAAATCTGCGAGGCTGTCTTTGAACGGGTCCCATCACCTCCTCTCAAAGCCACTGCGCTTCCTGCATCACAACGTAATGGTCATGAGCGTATGGCCGGCTGTAGGTCTGCGAGCAGCTGCGCCTGGCGACACTTCTGATGCTGGCAGGGGACACCGAAAGAGACTCCTGCCTTGGAGCGACATAGAACATCCTATCGTCGTAACATTATACTCCAGAATGCCGTTTTTGTCAAGCCAATAAGGACTCTGCAGCAATCGCTCGGCAACGACCGACATTTTGACAAAAGGCGCGCACGGAATACCATACGGCGACACTTGGATGGTTAGGAGATGCTTCCATGACATGGATGACTTCTCGGCAACGTTTGCTCGCCGCGCTCAACCGCGACAAACCCGATCGCCTGCCGGCTACCACGCACCACCTGATGCCCTATTTCCTCCAGACCTACATGGGGGGCATGACGGAACTCCAGTTCTTTGACCATTTCGGTTTGGATGCAATCCGCTGGACATTTCCGGTAGAAGCCAAACAGGCTTTGGGACAGCAAGAACAAGACGGGTATGTTGTAACCGACACGTGGCGTTTGGAGTGGGAGCCAATACCCGATCGGGAATACGTTACCAGACGCTACCGCATCACCACTCCCAGAGGTGTGCTTACAGGCGTGCTGCAATCTAATCAGTATACTACCTGGGTGAGGGAGTATCCCATCAAAGAGAAGCGCGACATTGACTTGCTGGCTGACTTCATGCCGCCCATCTACTGCGACGTGGGGACAGTGAACAGCGAGGCCCGAGCATTTGGAGAACGGGGGATTGTACGCGGTAGCATTATCGGATTCCAGATATTCGGACAGCCTGGCTGTTGGCAGGATGCCGCGTGTCTGGTTGGCACCGAGAGACTCATCATGGCCACGTTTGATGACCCTGGCTGGGTACACGAACTCCTGCGCATCTTGCAGCGGCACAAGCGGGTTTACATCCAGTCGCTTGCGGGAGCCATGTACGATGTGCTGGAACTTGGGGGAGGCGACGCCTCAACCACCGTGATCTCGCCCAAGATCTTTGATCGGTTCGTCGCCCCGTATGATCGCGATCTCATCGCCCTGGCACACGAGGTGGGACAGAGGATCGTCTATCACACGTGCGGCGGCATGATGCCGATACTGGAGCGTATCGCCGACATGGGGCCTGATGCTATGGAAACCTTTACTCCTCCGGATATGGGAGGAGATGTGGACCTGGCAGCAGCCAAGCGCCGGATTGGGCATCGGGTCTGTATGATTGGGGGATTTGATCAGTTCCATTATCTCATAGGCTGCACTCCGCAGGAAACCAGGGCAGCAGTTCGCCGCTGCTTTGAAGCCGCTGGAGAAGGCGGTGGCTATATCCTGTGCCCCTCCGACCATTTCTTTGACGCCGACCCTGATCTGATTCGCGCCTTTGCCGAAGAGGCGCGTAGTTGCACGTACTGACGTGGATGCTTTTGAACACCCCGCCAGCGGAAACGCGCGACGGGCGCTGTGCCGCCTCTACAGCGCGATCCGATGAGGGCGGTGTTATCCTCTACGTAAGAACGGAGGCCGAGGGATCAGCACCGGGGTGCGTGCTTTGTAGGCCTCATAGTCCTCTTGGCCTCCCCATCGCTCATCGGCCTGCTTTTCCAGCGGGGGCACGCCACTGATGCGGGTGATCAGTAGGGCGACAAACACCGGAGAGATCAGGGTGAGCCATTGCCAGCCCCGCAGGACGGGCACGGCGATGATGGCCACGCCGATCCAGAGCATGATCTCGCCAAAGTAGTTGGGGTGGCGAGACCAGGCCCAAAGGCCGGTGCGGATGAATTTGCCCTTGTTCTTGGGATCTGCGCGGAAGCGGCTCTTTTGGATGTCGGCTGTAACCTCGGTGGCAAACCCAAGAGCCCAGATGAGGGAGCCGATCGCCGCGAATGCGTCCAGTTCCTTGCGGGTGGTCGTCGTGATGGCCGCAAGGGCAGCCGCCAGCGTGAAGGTTACCCACAAGCCCTGGACAGTCCAGGCGTTGAGGAAGCGGATGAAGGAAGGCTTGATCTGGTCAAAACGGCTGTCCTTGCCTGCCTTGCGGATGCGGCGGAACAGGAAACTGCCCAGGCGGATGGCCCAGATGACCACCAGGGCCAACAGCAGGATGGATCGGCCATCCACTACCGGGCTGAGCAATACCGCGATTACGGCTACAGAGATGTAGGTGAGGCTGCCGGTGAGGTCAAAGAATGATTCGGTCTGCAGCAGATAGGCCGGGATGAACGCCAACCACTGGATGGCGAAGGCCAGCGCGACCGAGAGGGCGAAGATCGGGATGCCAACGACCGAGGCTCCCCCCTGGCTGCCGGCCCAGGCGATTGCCGCGCCGAGCAGGATGACGGCGGGAAGGGCGATCCATGCGTTACGATCGGTCTTCGTCATGATGTCCTTTCCTCCCGGCGGATGGGTCGCAGTTTGTCAAAACGACTTCAACACGCGAACGGGCGCGGCAGGATGCTGTCGTGCCCGCCGCTGCTCATTGTATCCCACTCCGTTTCTTGAGCAAATGCAGGTTTCTGAGCCGGGGGTAGTGTCTTTCGGTGGAAACTTGTCAGACTGATGAGCGGTGGCATGAAACGCATAGAGCGTAGGGCGGGTTTCCATACTGCCCCTGCCTTTGCCCCTGGGAAATGATTGCCGCTGTCCCAAGGTCAACGTGCGGCGTTGTCGGTCTTGCCACCGATGCGCAGGGCGCCGGTGGGGCAGACCGAGGCGCACAGGCCGCAGGAACGGCACAGGGCGCGGTCGCGAGCCATCTCCTTGCCCACGAGGCGCAAGGCGCCGTATGCGCAAACCAGGGTGCACCGCTGACACTCGGTGCATGTGTCGGGGTCGTACCGAAATTCCAGGGGGCGCGAATCCTCTGCATCGCGGAGCGACGGCAAGGCGCTGCGGCTGATCTCGGCGACCGAGGCAACGCCATGGGCATCCAGCCATGCGTTCAGTCGCTTGAGCGTCTTGCCGATCCAATCCAGGCCGGTGAGTAAGGGAGCCGTGTGCGCCTGGACGGCAGTGGCTCCCGCCATCATCATCTCCACGACGTCCTCGGCCCTGCCGATGCCGCCCACGCCCAGAATCGGCACGTCCCAGCGAAGGGCGATCTCGGCGACCACCCTGACGGCGACGGGCTTGATGGCCGTCCCCGACAGCCAGGCAAAGCCCCAGCGCCCGTCCAAGCGGGGGCGCCGGTTGTCAATGTCTATGGCCAGGGCGGGGCCAATGGAGTCAATGGCGGTGATGCCGTCAGCGCCCGAGCGGAGGCAATCCTCCACGATCTCCATGAGGTTTGGCCAGTTGGCGCTGACCTTGGCGAAGACGGGCACATCCGTTGCGGCTTTGGCGGCCCGGATGGCGGGGGCCATGTCCGCGCCGTTGTAGGACACGACTTCCAGCATGTGCGCGCCGGCTTCGGCCAGCGGAGCGGCGAGGGCCTCCACGTCGGCGGCCGTATGGCCCACGCTGGCGATGATGACGCCGCCACCGGCCTTGCGCAGCGCCGGAATCTCCTCGCGAATCCACTGTTCGGCAGGCAGGTCCGACCATTTCTCGGTGTTCAGCAGGCTTCCTGGCGGGTCGGCGCGGGCGATATGGGGCGTAGGGTTCACCGCGGGGTGCAGCGTGATGGTTTTGGTAACGGCACCACTGGCCCCTGCTCTCCACGCTTTCAGAATTGCCTCTGCATTGAAGGTCAGAGGCCCGGAGGAGATGATCAGGGGGTTGCGGAACGCTACGCCCGCAACGCGCACTTGCAGATCAGCCATGGGTTTTCTCCCACAGTCGTTGCGCCGCTTGCTGGCACCGCGCGCGGATGGTGGCTTCGTCCCCGCGCAGCACGCGACCGTCGCGCTTGAGCCACTCGCCGGCCACCATGACATCCGACACGTGCCGGCCGTTTCGCCACAGGAGCAGTTGGTCAAGCAGGTTGTGGGGGGCCGGAGGGGTGGGGAGGTCGGCGCGGATGGCAATCAGGTCCGCGGCCCACCCGGGTTCCAGGCGGCCGATGTTCTCCAGCCCGAGGGCCCGCGCGCCGCTCTCCGTCGCCATTTTCCAGACCACCGAGGCGGGCATCACGGTGGGGTCCTGCAGCCGCGCCTTGTGCATCAGGAAGGCGCCCCGCATGACCTCAAAGAAGTCGTTGACATAACCATCTGTGCCCAGACCAACCGTGATGCCTTGCGCGAGCATCTCTGGCGCGGGCGCGAAGCCCCCGCCGACCTCGCAGTTGCTCAAGGGCATGTGGGACACGGCCACCCCTGCGTGCGCCAGCAGTTGAATTTCGCGCGGCGAAATCTGCACACATTGAGAGGCCAGGACCGCCGGCCCCAGCAATCCCCATTCGTCATAGACCTCCACCGTCCGCTTGCCGTAGGTTCGCAGGCAGAACTCCGGTTCGTATGTGCCTTCGGACAGGTGCATGTGGGTTTTGACGCCCAACGCGCGCGCGAGGTCAAAGGCCTGGCGGATGAAATCGGGCGAACAGGTGAATGTGGTGTGGAAGCACATCATTCCCTGTACGAGAGAATCCTTGCCCTGCTGTCGCCGGATGAAACGCTCGTTCTCCCGCAGGCCCTCCTGCCCGTTGGCGGAGCTTTTCCTTTCGGTGGCTTCAAAGGAAAGGATGCCCCGCAGTCCCCATCGCTCCACGATTTCTGCTTCCACGTCCAGCGCGCCGGGTATGGCATTGGGCGCCTCCAGACAGTCGTAGAATGCGGTGATGCCGTTGCTGGTCATCTCAAAGCAAGCCCATTCGGTCGCGGCCGCGATGAGGTCGTGGGTCAGGGAGTCTTCCACCAACGGCCACCAGAATTCCTCCAGGAAGGGCCAGAACCCCGCGGGGGCGCGCTGGAGGGGGATGCCATGCGCCAGGACGCCGTACATGTGATGATGGGTGTTGACGAAGCCAGGGGCCAGGGCGCAGTCCCGCTTGTCCACGACCTCGGCGTCGGGATACCGCCGGAGTAGGTCGGCGTTTGCGCCCGTGTCCAGAATCTTCGCCCCCGACACGGCCACTCCTGCTCGGGGGAGCGGCTCTTCGTCCGCGCCGGTTATCAGGAACTGGCCCAGTATCAGTTCTGTTCGCGCCACGTGCACCCTCGCTCATTCGCACTGGTGAATCTCACCCTCCCGCGATGGCCGGGAAGAGGTGGATCTCGTCGCCATCTTGCAGGGGGCGATCCATATCGTTGTCGCCCGCAACGGCTCCGTTCCAGAAGCACCGCGTGTAGGGCGAGATCTCGCCGGTCTGCAGGAACAGGATCTCGCCCACGGCGGGGTGTATTCGGCTTACCACGTCGCGGAACAGCCCGCGGAGCGTCGTCCCTGGCGGGATGGCGATCGTCTCCTCGCTGCGCTGCGCCGCGTCGCGCAGCACGTTGTAGTAGCGTATGCGCACGCGTATCCCTGTACTCATCTACGCGATACCCAGGCGGTCGGCGACATCCTCCAGGCCCAACTCACGCAACTTGGCGCGGGTGGGGATGCCCGTCTTCACGTCCCAGCCCCGCAATTGGTAGTATTCGTCCAGCAGCGGTTCCACGTCAAACGTCTGCCCCTTGGCGTGGCCCGATGGGTTGGGCTCTTCCTTGAAGCGGGGCGGCAGGCGGTCATCTTTGCGGCTGATGCCGTGCAGGACGCCGTAGCAGCGCTGGAGGTTGTAGATGCGCTCGCCGATGGTCTTCAGCCGTTCCACCGTCATGTCCATGCCGGTGGCGGTGCGGATGGCGTCGGCCATCTCCTGCCAGTAGATTTCCGCGAGAACGAATGTCCCGCCGGACTTGCAGTTCCCAGATGAGTCTATGACCGCGCCGAAGTTCTCGCCGTCAATGACGAGCATGGGCTTGTACCGCGTCGCCAGCGGGTCCACGATTTCGGGCATATACTGTGTGCCGTAGCGACGGACGCCTTCCGAAGGGTAGCCTGTCTCGTCAAGGACGGGGAACCCCTTGAGGTGATCCGCGCCTCGCGTGGAGGTAACGTGGGCCAGTCCCATGCTGCGCTGGGCGCGACCGTCCTGCGCGGCGATTTCCTGTCCCTTGACTTCCATCGCATACTGTTCGGCGCCGCGCCCGATGAGGGCCGCCATGCGCCGCGTGCCTTCGGCCAGCAGGCCGCCGAATCCTTCCCTCTTGGCGACTTGTTCTAGCAGGGCCAGGGCCGTGTTGTAGTCTCCCCATTCCAGTGGAATGCCGCCGGTGTCTGCGCCGGTGAGGATGCCCTTTTCCCAGAGTTCCATGGCGAAGGCGATGGTGCGCCCCGCGGAGATCGTGTCCAGGCCCAACTCGTCGCACATGACGTTGGCGCGCACGATGGACGCCAGGTTGTTGTTCCAGATGCCGGCTCCCAGGGAGCCGAGGGTCTCGTATTCCAGGCTGTTTGTGGCAGCGCCCGCGAACTCGCCGTCTTGGACTCGGTACACTTTGTCGCAGTGGATGGGGCAATTGAAGCAGCCCACGTCGTTGACGAAGTAGCGGTCGTGCAGGGTTTCGGCGCTGATGTCGTCGGCGAAGGGGAAACTCCCCATCTGGAAGTTCTTGGTGGGGAAGCGCCCCATGCGGTTCATCAGGGTAACCAGGCCGGCCGTGCCGTAGCGGGACACGGGTTTGTAGAACTCGTTTTGCAGGAGTTTCTTGTGCGCCTGGACTGCGATGTCGTAGAACTCCTGGGGATGGGCGATGGCGACCTTCCCGAATCCCCGAACGACGATGGATTTGAGGCGTTTGCTGCCCATGACCGCGCCGACGCCACAGCGCGCCGCCGAGCGATTGGGCGTCATCTGGATGCTCGCGTAGCGCACCAGGTTCTCGCCGGCAGGGCCGATGGTTGCGAATTTGAAGTTGTCGTCGCCGAGTTCTTGCTGCACCAGGGCCTGGGCCTCGCTCACCATCTTGCCCCACAGGTGGCGCGCGTCGCGGAGTTGCACGCGGTCATCCTCAACGAGGAGGTACACAGGCTCCGGAGCGCGTCCCTCAAAGATGACCATGTCATAGCCCGCGAACTTCAGTTCGGGGCCGAACATGCCGCCCACATTGGCGTCGCCGTAGATGCCCGTCAGCGGGGACTTCGTGATGACCTCGGTACGGGAGGAATTGGGCATGAGCGTCCCGCAGATGGGGCCGGTGGCAATGATGAGGCGGTTTTCGGGCGAGAGCGGGTCCACGTCTCGGCCCACTTCGTCCCAGAGGATTTTGGCGCCAAAGCCGTTGCCGCCGAGCCACGTCTCGGCAAAGGCCGGCTCCAATTCGCAGGTCTGGATTTCCCCTGTGCTCAGGTTTACACGCAGGTATCTGCCCGCATAGCCTTTGTATGGGAACATCTTACTCCCCCTCTATCAGATGAGCCGCGCGTTTCAGCATCGCTGGGCCGGTCTTGCGCCGCCTGGCGATGATGACTTCCTCGCGGAGGAACTGGATGGCGCCTGTCGGACACATGCGCGCGCATTCAGGGTCGCCGCCGCACAGGTCGCACTTGTACGCGATGCCCCGGTCGCGGTCGTAGGACATCGCCCCGAAGGGACACGCCTGGACGCACATCCTGCAGCCGATGCACTCATTCGCATCTACGGACACCAGGCCCGACTCCTCATTGCGGGTGATGGCGCCCACGGGGCAGGCCTCGGCACACGCCGGTCGGGCGCACTGCATGCACGTGAACGGGATGAAGCGCCCGGGCTCATCGCCGGCGAGGACGGTGATTCGCGCTTTGGCAGGTTGGATGGCGCTTTCGTGCTTGAATGAGCAGAAAACCTCGCAAATCCTGCAGCCGGTGCACTTCGCGGAGTCTATGTACAGTTGCATATTCCCTCCAATACCAAGTGATGGCGAACCACGGGGTTCGCAGTGGCGCGGCAATGTTATTCCAAGCGCGGGCGATGTTCGTCGGGCGGCTGTAGCCCCAACCTGGCGAGCGTTGCGGCGGTGGGGATGCCGTTGGCGTCCCACCCGCGCAAAGCATAATAGCGATCCAGCATCCTGTCCAGCCCGATGAGCGCACCGGAGCGAATGGGCTTTTCGGAGCGAGTGGCCCATGGTTGCCCGTCCTCGTAAGTGTAGGCGTAGAGGTCAAGAGGCTCACGGGTAAACCGCTCGGGCAGGGCGTCGTCCTTGCGCGAGAGTCCCAGTCGGACGTTGTACATGCGCTCCAGGTTCACGATTCGCTCCCCGGCCAGGAGCAGTTCGTCGGCGTTTATCTCCTCTCCCCACAGGGCGCTAAGCCCCTGCGCCAAATCCTCTGGGTAGAGGCCGTAAGTCTCTGCCGTGCTGAATTTGCACACGCCAAGCGCATCGCTGACCGCACAGTAGTGTTCGGTAAAGACGACGAGGTCCGGCTTGTAGGTCTCGTCGGCCACGTTCATGAGTTGGGGCACGATCTCGGCGGGGAATAGGCGCTGCGCCGCATCCCAGAGTCCCGCCAAATCCACGGTGGGCAACGCGTACAGGTGATCTGCGCCACGGTTGGAGGTGGCATGCCCCAAGCCAAAACCTTTGGCCACGCGGGGTTCCTGGCGCGGCAGTTCCATGCCCTTGACGTGCATGGCGAACCGGTGCGCGTCGCCCCCTATCCGCTGTGCGGCGCGCATCACGCCATCGGCGAGGAGGTCGCCGAGGCCCTGGCGCGCGGCGATGCGCCGAATCAGCCCCAGCAGGGAGGGAACGTCGCCCCATTCCAGCGACAGTTCGGGGTCTGAAAGCAGGCCGTGTTGCCGGCATTCCATGGCGAAGGCGATCACCACCCCTGTGGAGATGGTGTCCAAGCCCAGGTCGTTGCACAGACGGTTGGCATAGACAATAGCATCCAGGTCGCTGACCCAACACATTGGCCCCAGCGCGTCTAGGGTTTCGTATTCAGGCCCACCCACTTCGCAGGCGTGGGGTCCCGACTCCACGCGGGAAATCCTGTCGCAGCGAATCGGGCACGCGTAGCACCCGCGACGCTCCACCGTCAGGCGGTTGACGGCCTCGCCGTCCATGTTGCGGATGAAGGGGACTTGGGCTGCCTGATGGTTGCGGGCGGGAAGGTCGCCCGAAAAGTTCTTGGATGCCATCAGCACGGGCGTCCCGAATCGGATGAGCCCCTGGGTGGAGGGCGACTCGCGAAGGCGGCGGGCGGCATTCCGCGCCAGGGCGGTGAAGGCTTCGGGGTAGGTTGGCTTGGCCCCGTCGCGCACGACGATGGCCTTGAGGCGCTTGGCCCCCATCACCGCGCCCCCGCCGCAGCGCGCCGCGGCCCGGCTGTAGTCGTTGATGATGCCCGCGAACAGGACGCCGTTCTCGCCCGCAGGCCCGATGCAGGCGACCCGCGAGCGGGGCTGGCCCTGGAGGAGCAAGTCGTGAACCTCACCTGTGGTGCGGCCCCACAGGTCGCCCGCAGGCAGGATGTCCACACGGCCGGGGCGCACCTCCAAGTACACCGGCTCGGAGGCTTGCCCGAGAACGATGAGCGTGTCTATGCCAGCGTGCGCGAGGGCCGGGCCGAAGTGCCCGCCCGAACTGGCATAGCCATAGATGCCGGTCAGCGGCGACTTGAAGGTAACGTGGTAGCGCGAGCCTGTGGGCCAGGGCGTGCCCGAGAACGGGCCTACGGAGAAGATGAGGGGGTTTTCGGGCGAAAGGGGCTCGGTGCCGGGCGAAGTGAGGTCGGTGAGCAGGCGAGCAGCAATGCCACGTGCGCCCAAGAAGCGGCGGCGCAGGTCGGGGTCGGTGGGCTGCCATTCCACGCGGCGCTGCGTCAGGTCAACGACAACCGATGCCATGCCGTACCTCCTTGTGTGGGTACGCTGGTACAGCAACTCATAAGTTTACAAGCCCATCTTGACAAACGCGGGAATTGGGTGTATAATACGTTATGATGAGACGATATTATATCCTACCGGCCTTGCTGTCAAATCGGCAGTATCTTCTTGCGAATTCTACTACGGGGTGCGGGCCACAACACTGAAGTCCCTTTGGAGCCCAAACGCTTTGCGATAGTCAGCCGTCAATCGGCGGGTGTATCGGCTCTCCCTCTGGTTTCAGGTGTCGCGACCGGAGATCCCGGCGCAATGTAGAGGAGGTGATGCCATACTAGGATACAGTGAGTGATTCTCAAGCATGCGGTTGGGTCCCTAGCGTCTAGTGTTCTTCAAGGAGGAAAAACGATGTTCCGTGAGCGAAAGTGGCTAGTGGGTATCTGTATCCTGGTTGTACTCGCAACATTGGCGGCCTGTGGCCCCACCCCGACCCCTCAGGTCATCAAGGAAAAAGAGACCGTCGTCGTCCCCGTCAAGGAAACGGTTACAGTCAAGGAGACCGTTGTTGTTCCGCAGGAGAAGACCACCGTTACCATCGCCTACAACCAGTACTTCAACATGACCTTCGGTCCTGCGGATCCGCCGATCGTCGCCATCAAGAAGGCGGTAGAAGCGAAGTACCCCGACATCAAGGTGGAACTGCTCGTTACCTCCACCGAAGCCAAGACCTGGCATGACATGTACACCACCTGGTTCATGGCCAAGGATCCCACCGTGGATATCCTGGGCGTGGGCGGGTACTGGACCGCCGAGTTCGCCGAGGCGGGCTGGCTGGAGCCGCTGAACGACGGTGTGGCGCCCGATGTGGATCCCAAGATCACGGCGAAACTGATCCCGGCCTATCTGGAAGCCCACACGTACAAGGGCAAACTGATGGGCCTGGGGCCGTGGTGGGGCGGCATCGGTGGGCTGTACTACCGCAAGGACCTGCTGGAGAAGTACGGGTTCAAGCCTCCACAGACCTACGACGATGTGGTTACCATCAGCAAAGCCATCATGGCCAAGGAACCCGGGATGACCGGCTGGACTTGGTCGGGCAAGAAAGACGTGGCGTTGGTGAACCGCTGGTTTGAGTACCTGTACGGCTTCGGCGGGAAGTACTTTGATGACGCCGGCAAGTGCGCCATGAACTCGCCGCAGGCCCAGGCCGCGCTGGAGTACATGGTGAACCTCATCAAGGAAGGGATCTCGCCGGCCGAGGTTGCCACGTGGAAGGAAGAGGACTCCATGGTCCGCTTTGTGAGCGGGCAGGCCATCTTCCACACCGGCCGCCAGGACATGCTGTTCTGGCTGGACAATCCCGAGAAGTCCAAGGTCGTGGGCAAGTGGGGCTTCATCCCGAACCCGGCGCAGCCTGGCGGGCGCCGTTCTGGCACCTACGAAGGCTGGGCCTTCGCCATCAGCAAGTTCTCCGACAGCAAGGATGCGGCTCTGAAAGTGCTGGAGGTCATGTTTGACTTCCCGGTGCAGAAGGAACTGAACCTGTCCCAGGGCCCCGTCCAGGCGCACATGGATGTTTACACGGATCCTGACGTGATCAAGAACAACCCCAACATGCCGCTGATTGAGGAGATTGCGAAGACGGCGCTGGCTCCGCTTTCCAGCCCGCAGTATCCGGAGATTGCCGACATTCTGGCCGAAGAAATCCATGCGGCCATCACCGGGCTGAAGGCGCCCAAGGCTGCTCTGAACGACGCCTGCGCCAGGATTGACCTGGCTACAGGCCATTAGTACAATCAGAAACGTGCGTACTGGGCTTTGGGGGTCTGGCGAGTGGCCTCGTGCCCTCAAAGCCCAGTACCACGGTCATACCCAGGCAGCATAAGTTCTCATTGGCCGGTGCGATCATGAAGATTAGATTGCGCGAACCCACAATTGCCTTTCTGTTCCTGCTACCCGCGTTTATCGGCGTGATTGTGTTCTACTACTATCAAATTGTCCAGACGGGCATCTACAGCCTGCACAATTTGCAACACACGGCCGATTGGCAGACCCAACCGTTTGTGTGGTTCAAGAACTACGCTACTGTATTCCGGAGCACGTACTTCTGGCAGTCCTTGCGCTTCACGGTGTACTTCACGGTTATGGCGACTGCTCTGGAACTTGCCGTCGGCTTGGGGATGGCGATGGCCACGTTCTGGGTTTCGCGCTGGCTTGGCGGGATTCTGCGGGCGATCATCGTCATGCCCTGGGTGATTCCTCCCATCATTAATGCCATGATCTGGCGTTGGCTGTTCCATGCGGACGTGGGGCTGTTTGGCTACATCCTGGTTTCGCTTGGCCTGGCCGACAAGCCGCCTCTATTCCTGACAGAGCCTGTCTTGGCCGTTCACAGCGTCATCTTTGCCGACGTTTGGAAGAACTCGTCCATTATGGCTATCTTCCTGCTGGGCGGGCTTGCGGCAATTCCCGCCGACATCTACGATGCGGCAAAGGTGGATGGCGCGCGGTCCTGGTTCCGGTTCCGCAAGGTAACGCTGCCCATGCTCCTGCCCACCATCCTCGTTGCGCTCCTGTTCCGCGGGATTGACGCGCTGCGCACCTTTGACCTCATCTACGGACTCACGGGCGGGGGGCCGGGAACCGTAACGGAGACCCTGAGTTCGTTCGCGTACAAGTACTACTTTACGTATGGCAAGTTTGGCCTCGGTTCGGCCTACGCCATCGTGGTCTTTGCCATCATCGTTGGACTCGCCGTCATCTACCTTTCCAGGATCCGCCGCAATCTGAGGTTCAAGGAATGAGCGTAAAACTAAGCCACCGGTACCGGAACCAAGCGACTTACTTGATGCAGACAGTGGTTACCATCGCGATCGCCGTCTTCTGTCTGACGCCCATGTTCTATATTTTGAGCACATCGCTGAAGCCCAGGGGGGCAGAGTACATGATCCCGCTGGAACTTTGGCCGTCCAAGCCGACGTTGCAGGCCTATCGGGCTGTATTGGGGATCGTGGAAGAGGCCGAATTGGAGAGCGAGACCAAGGGGAGCATGGTGCTTCCCGCAGACCAGGCGAGGATTGTGAAGAGCCTCAATTTCATCACGCCCCTGCGGAATAGCCTCATCGTCTCTACCTCGGTTGCGGCGCTCAGCCTGCTGATTTCATCTCTGTCCGCGTATGCCATCGCGCGCCTGCGGTTCAAGTACAAGATTCAGTCGCTGATCTTCTTGCAGTTGGGGGCCATGATTCCCATCGCCGTAACGATTGCGCCGACCTTCATGCTGATGCGCTCTCTGGGCCTGCTGCGCACGCTGTTGGCGATGATCATTCCCAACATCTTCTACAATGTGCCGATGTCAACCTGGCTCATCGCCTGCTATTTTGCCGAGTTGCCGTTTGACCTGGAAGACGCGGCGAAGATGGACGGGTACAAGCCCATCCAGATTTTCCGGAAGGTCATTATTCCGCTGGCGGCTCCCGGGCTGTTTTCAGCGGGGGTGTTCGCGTTTCTTGGGTCCTGGGGCGAGTTTATGCTTGCCTCTGCGGTTTCCATGGGCATTCCTGCGGTCCAGACCGTGCCGGCTGCAATGCTGAATTTCTCCGTGCAGTTCCGGTACGAGTGGACGTGGATATCGGCGGCCATCATTCTGTCGGTGGCGCTGGTGGCGTTTATGACTCTTGTGTTCCAGCGTTGGGTGATCCGTGGGTTGACCGCGGGCGCCGTGAAATACTAATCCAGACCAGGGAGTGTGAGGAGGCCAGATGGCTGGAGTTCGTGTAGAGGGCTTGCTCAAGAGATTCGGGAACGTTACCGCGCTGGATAACGTGTCCCTTGAGTTTGAGGATGGGAAACTGACGGTGCTTGTGGGTCCGTCGGGATGCGGCAAAACGACCTTGCTGCGGATTATCGCGGGGCTTGAGGATGCGACGGCAGGCTCGGTGCTCATCGGCGACGAGGTGGTGAATCAGGTCCCGCCCTGGGATCGCAACATCGCGATGGTATTCCAGAGTTATGCCCTGTATCCTCATATGACCGTGTTTGACAATATCGCCTTTCCGCTCAGGGCCCGCAAGATTTCCAAGGCCGAGGTCAAGCAGCGTGTGGAGCAGACCGCGGCGCTCCTGGGGCTTTCGGAACTCTTGCAGCGCAAACCCCGCCAGTTGTCGGGTGGGCAGATGCAACGCGTGGCGCTTGGGCGGGCCATCGTGCGCAAGCCGGGCGTGTTCCTGATGGACGAGCCCCTGTCCAACCTGGACGCCAAGTTGCGTGTGGAGATGCGCGCTGAATTGAAGCGACTCCAGAAGGACTTGGGCGTTACGACGATTTACGTAACCCACGACCAGGCCGAAGCCATGACGATGGCCGACAAACTGGTGGTGATGCGCGGCGGCCTTATCCAGCAGATGGGCGACCCTGAAGAGGTGTACTCGCACCCCAGGAATACGTTCGTGGGCGGTTTCATCGGAAGTCCGGCCATGAATTTCATTCGCTGCAGCGTGGACTGCGCCGAAGCCAGCCTACACGCGCCCGAGTTCCAGTGCAAGGCTCCGTCGCGGTTTGTGCAGGTGTTGCGCGAACGCGGCAAGGATGCGGTCATCGTGGGAGTGCGTCCCGAAGACCTCAAAGTGGTCCCCGTCCGGACAGAAGGGGCTGTGCCCGCTACGGTGTATATCTCCGAGCCTATGGGCAAGGAGATGCTCCTCACGGTGGAAGTCGGAGGCGCTCTGGCGAAGGCCATCACGCCGCCGAATGTGCGCCCGCAGATTGGGGAGACGGTGTGGCTGACTTTTGAGGAGGAATGCGTACATCTGTTTGACTGCGATACCGAGGAAGCGCTTCCGGTGGCCTAGGACCGATTCTGTTCTCGGTGGAGAGGCTTTTTGTGGGCACACCCCGTCCGCGAAAGTCGCCGACTGACCCGACGACTGCTCCCGGCACGCTGACGTGTGCCCAGGGAGTCATCCCTTTCGGCCCTGGTTGTCCCACACTGCTGGTCAATGACCAGATGGGCTACTACTACGGGCGACCCGAGGTGCTCGCGGAGTTACGCGAGGGGAACTTTACCAGCCTAATAGAACTGGCAAGGGCAGGGCAAGCCATCGGCATCCAGGTTGTGAACGTGCAACTGATGGAGCCGACCCTGAACGAGATGGAACTCCTTCCCGAGGTGGTGAGGGTTTTGCACGAGACGACGGGTTGCGCCATCTCGGTGGACTCACGAGACCCGAATGTGGTGGACGCGGCGCTGGCCGCCTATCCGCACAAGGCGCTTTGCAATTCCATCAACGGCGAAATGGCTGTCCTGGAGGCCATGTTGCCCATCGTTGCCAAGCACGGGGCTGCCGTAACCGGCTCGCTGGTGTATGAGGGAGGCGTGCCCAGGACGGTGGAGGAGCGCCTGTACGTCGGGCGGCGCATCGTGGAAGCGGCAGAGGCCCACGGCATTCCCCGCCAGGATGTGATTCTGGACGCGGTTTGCTTGCCGTCGTCGGTGGAGCCTGATTCCATGAGGACGACGCTACGGACACTGGAGGCTTTCCACCGCGAGTTGGGCGTGCCGACCCTGCTCGGCATCAGCAACGCGGGCTTTCTGATGCCCGAGCCGGAGAAGATTGACCTGGCGTACCTGATCGCGGCGGTGGCATGGGGGCTGGACGTGGCGATGGTGAACCCGTTCACGCCGCTCCTCGCCGAGGAGATTCGCGCGGTGGATTTCCTGGTGGGCAAGGACCCGTATGCCAGGGGATACTTGGCCTACTATCGGCAACGCCGAAAGGGACGGGAGCCGGTCGCGAAGCCCGATTGACATCAGCGCCTTTGGCGCGGAAAGAGTGATGCACAAACCAAATACTACAACTATGGAGGGGCGCACAATGGTGCAAGGCGATGTACTTGAGAGACTGCGTGAGGCAATTGTAGGAGATAGCAGTTTGGAGGACGTGGAAGAGGCTGCGCGGGCCGTCGTGGAGTCGGGGATTGACATCAACGATGCGATTCACGCGGCCACCGAGGCTATACGATCCGTCGGCGACTGCTTTGAGGCGGGCGACATCTATCTTCCCGAACTCATGATTGCGGGCCGGAAGATGGAGCGGTGCATGAGCGTTCTGCGCCCGCACATCAAAGCGGCCGGCAGCAGCGTGCAAGGGGGCCGTATCGTCATCGGCACGGTGTCGGGCGACATCCACGACATTGGCAAGAACCTGGTTGCGACCATGATGGCGGTGCGCGGATTTGACATCATGGACCTGGGCGTGAATGTGCCCCCGCTGAAGTTTGTCCATGCGGCCAAGGATGCGGGCGCCGATATCATTGCTCTTTCTAGCCTCATGACGACTTCGCTGCCCTACCAGCAGGAGGTGATAGATGTCCTGAAGGAGACAGGGCTGCGCGATCGGTTCTACGTCATCGTGGGCGGGGGGCCGGTTACTCCGGAGTTTGCGGAGAGCATCGGCGCCGACGGTTGGGCGGAGAACGCTGCCGCGGCAGCGCGCCTGTGCGAGATGCTCATGACCTCGGGCGAGAAGCCCCCGCTGGCAAAAACGGTTGTTCCTTGAGTGGGGGCATGTACAATTCGGCCCCCTGGATGTGTACGCGAAAATCTCTGCGAAAGAGGAGTGAAAGATGGCTCTAAATCGTGAGCGACTGATGCAAGTTCTGGATAGGGCGCATTCGGGCCCCATCTGCGAGCCCTTCAAATGGGACACCGAGGTGATTCCGCAAACCATTGCGGCGGCCCTGAAGAAATATGACCTGGTGAAGACGTGCGACCCGGACAATCCCGTCAACCAGGATGACGACCTGGCCGACCGCTTCTTCCAGGCGGGGTTTGATGTGGCTGTTGAGGTCGGCATGCTGTGCCTTGACACCCAGCGCGTCATCAAGTTCTCCCGCGAGGAGATTCAGCACGGGCTGGATGCCGCGCCTGCCGAGTTCACGCTTGGCGAAGGGAAGCAGAAGGTTACGTTTCGCCATAGGGGGTTGGAAGATCCTTTCCCGCCGGTCTGGGTCGCGCCGTTGAGCATCGCCGTTACCGAGGATTTGTTTATCCCCGTCGTGGAAGGCATCGTGCGCGAGTCGGTGGTGGATTGCCTGGAAGGGCCATCGCTGCAGACCATCTGGGGCAGCAAACTTCGCGCCGGGTCGCCCTACGAACTGCTTGCCGGCAAACTTCAGGCCGACTTGAATTACGAGGCTATCCGTCGGGCGGGGCGCGAAGGCATCGGCATGTATGCCGTGGGCACAGCGCCGACGCACTACGGCGTGCTGGGCGGCTACGGCATCCCGGGCGGGTACAAGCCGGAACGGGATATTGTCCTCCTGCTGACACCCGTGGAGATGAAAACGAGTTACGAGGTTCTGCACAAACTCTGCCAGACCTACAACTGCGGTGGCATCACCTATGGCGGGTCCTGGTCCATGATCGGCGGCTATGCGGGCGGACCCGAGGGGGCTGCGGTCTCGTGCATTGCCTGCACGCTCCTGCTGTACACGGCCTACCAGGCATCCAACGGGGCGTCCTTCCCCTACGACATGAAGTACATGGGCAACTGCGGGCGCAAAGCCCAGTGGGCGCTCGGCGTTGTCTTCCAGGCCTTGAGCCGCAACACGCACATCTGCGCCAACTCGGTGCTGAACCAGACGGCTGGGCCTGCAACCAAGATGCTGCTTTACGAGTCGGCCGTGGGGATGATGAACCTGGCAGTCTCGGGCGCGACGTCGTGCACCGGCCCCCGAACGGCAGGCGGGAAGTTCACGAACTACATCACGCCGCTGGAGACGCGATTCGCTGGCGAGGTCTTCAAGGCGTGCGCGGGCATGAGTCGCGCGAAGGCCAACGATATCGCCAACCGGCTGCTGCCTTTGTACGAAGCGGACCTCGGCAAAGCCCCCAAGGGCAAGAGTTTCCCCGAGTGCTACGACGTGGAGCGACTGAAGCCCACAGAGGAATGGCAGCGCATCTACGACGAAGTCAAAGACGAAGTCATCAAGGCGGGCATTCCGCTAAACTAGCGGCGGGGTACGGATGGCCGAATTCGTTACCGGTATCCTAACCATAGATTTGGGCACATCCTCGCTCAAGGCCGTGCTGTACGACCCGGACGGGCGAGTGCAGTTGAGCAGCACGCAGCGGTATTCGTACCGCTCTGAACGTCCGGGCTGGGCGGAAGGCGACCCCGAAGCCTGGTGGCGCGCTTTCCAGGATGCCCTGGCCGACTTACGGAAGCGAGGGGCCAATCTGGCGTCCGTTGCGGCGATTTCGTTCACCGGCCAGATGCATACGGCGGTGCTGCTGGATGCCGAGGGGAAAGTCATCCCCCCGACTATCCTGTGGCTTGACCGTCGGGCGGACCGAGAGACCGAGGAACTGCAGCGTGCGTTGCGTCTGCCACCTTATCAACTGAACAGTACTTACACGCTGCCCAAACTGGTCTGGCTTCATCGCAACATGCCCGATGTGATCGCCAGGGTGCGCAAAATCCTGTGGCCCAAGGACTACCTTCGCTTTCGGCTGACCGGCGAGATGTGCACCGACCTGACGGAGGCGGGCGGCGCGGCGTTGCTGGATTGGAGCACGCGCCGCTGGGCCACCGAACGGCTGGCGCTGGCGGGGCTGACCGCGGACGTCCTACCGACGGTGCGTCCTTCGGATGGCGATGGCGGCGCCATCTTGCCCGATCTGGCTCGCACGCTTGGCCTGAATCCGCACGCGAAGGTGGTCGTGGGCATGGGCGATGTCGCGGCACTGTTTGGCGGCGCGCCGCCCAAGCCCGGCCGAGTGGTCTGCTCGCTGGGTAGTTCCTCCATGGTCTTCGCCGCCTTGCGGGAGGGGCAGGACGTCTCGGACGCGGCGGGCCGCCTGTACGTGTACCCGTTTGGCCCTTACCCGCTTCTGGGCGGCGTCTCATCCACCACAGGGGCTTGTCTGGTGTGGGCATGGGAGACGATCTGCGGAGGCCGTGAGCGAGGCCTGACTTTTGAGAAGTGCATGGAGGCGGCCCTCCAAGTCCCTGCCGGCGCGGGAGGCGTGTGCTTCATCCCGTATCTGGCTGGCGAGCGTAGCCCATACTGGAGCGATACGATCCGAGGCGGGTTCTACGGGCTTCAACTCGCCCACGATCGGGCGCATCTGGTTCGGGCGGTGATGGAGGGGGTGGCGTACAGCCTGCGGCATCTGCTGGACATCTACGCCGAGATCGGAGCGCCTGCGGAGGAGTTGGTGCTGGCGGCGGGAGGCACGACGACGCCAGGCTGGGTGCAGATCATCGCAGACGTGTGCCAGCACGATGTCCTTGTGTACGCAGGAGAGGAGACTGTAACCCGAGTCCTCTACGCGCTCTGCCAGTCCAATCTGGGCCGCGCAGGTTTCCAGGAGAGCCTGCTGCGCACTTTTGAAGCCCCGAAGGTCGTATCTTGTAGGAGAGAACTCGCAGACGTGTACAACGAAGCCTATGAGCGCTACCGTGCGTTCTCGGCCTTTGCGGCCGAACAGGCCCAGCGGCTGGCCGCGCAGAGCGCGCCGCCGCAGGGTGGACGCGCACAGTAGGGCGTGGCTGAAGCAGGAATGCGATTCAGATGGAGGGCATAATGATAGGAAAACAGAGGCGCCTGCAGCGGTTGTTGGTGGGGCCCCAACAGCGGTGTCTTTTGGTCGCCCTGGACCATGCCGCATGGCTTGGCCCGGTGAAGGGGATTGACTGCCCGACGTCCATCGTGAGGAAGGTTCTGGCCGGCGGTGCCAACGCTCTTCTCATGGGGCCAGGGTTCACCCGTGCCGTAGAGGATGTGCTGCACCCTTCCACGGCTGTCGTGTTGCGCGTGAGCCTGACGCCGGGACTCGCGCCTGAGGCGACTCAAGAGGCGCCCCTGGCGACGGCCGAGACCGCCTTGCGCCTGGATGCCGATGCGGTTGCGGTGTCGGTCTGGTTTGGCCGAGGCGGTGAATTGGCCGTGATGCGGTATCTGGGCGAGTTGCTGGAGCAGTGCGACCGCTTTGGGATGCCTGTGCTGGCGGAGATGATGCCGCCGCCGGACAAAGCCTACGATCCGGACGCCATCGCCCATGCGGCGCGGATCGGTTTTGAGGCCGGCGCGGACATCGTCAAGACCAACTACTGCGGGCAGGTGGAGTCTTTCCGCCACGTTATCAAGTCCGTGCCGGTGCCCATTCTCGTGGCGGGTGGGCCAAGCAACGGCGAAGGAGACGAGGAGTCGCTTCAACTGGTCCGAGAGGTGGTTGAGGCTGGCGCGGCGGGAATTGCTTTTGGCCGCAGGATATGGCAGTCTCCTCACCCAGACCTGCTGGTGCGCAAGATCAGTGCGGTTTTGTTCGCGTCGGAGTCCGGTTCAGCGTGATTGCGGACTTCGGACGCTGCGGATAATCGGTTTAGGAGCGTGATGATGGACAAAAAGTACGTTTTGAATCGCTTGGCCGAGATTGTCGGCCCGGAACACGTTACGGATGAGCCGTTCATTCTGCTCACCTACACTCAGGATTTCGGTACGCAGCCACCCATGTGGCCTTCTTTCGTGGTCCGGCCAGGTACTACCGAGGAGGTCGCCGAGATTCTGAAACTGGCCAACGAGTTGCGAATCCCCGTGTCGCCTCGGGGCGGCGGCTCGGCGCAGGAAGGGGGGTGCCAGTCCGACGGCGGCATCGTGCTGGAAACACTCCGCATGGACAAGATTCTGGACATAGACGAGGATACAGGCACCGTTACGGTGGAGGCGGGAATCACCTTCGTCAAACTGATGAATGCCCTGGAGCAGAGGGGCTGGAAGATTGGCATCGCGCCGTCGGGGGCCATGGCCGGCACGCCGGGGGCGCACATCGCCCGTCCAGGCGTGGGCTGGGGGAACATCAAGTATGTAACGCAGGGAGATCAGGTCGTTGGGCTGAAGGTGGTGCTCCCCACGGGCGACATCGTGAGCACGGGCAGCGCCGGCAATCCGAACTCGGACAGTTTCTTCCGCTACTGCCTTGGGCCCGATCTGGCCGGCCTGTTCATCGGTTCGGAGGGTGCGTATGGCGTTATCACGGAAGCCACCCTTCGCATGTACCCCTGGCCGGAGAAAATCTACCTGGAACGTTACATCGGCAGCAACCTGCGCGACGCGATTGACATCTTTCGGGAGATTGCCCTGCACAACCTGGTCTGCTACATCTCTGTCCCCGTCATCAAGCCCGATATGATCCTGTTTGATGTCAACGTGGAGGGCGATGCGGTGGAGGTGGAGCACCGGCTGGAGCGCATTCGGGCCATCGTGCGAAAGTATCCGGGGATTCGCTTCATGGGGCCTGAGGGGCCGAGCAGGTTCTGGGAGCGCAGGTGGTTCAACACAGGCGAGGAGTTCAAGGATGGCATCGCGGGCGCGGTCAACTACTTCCTGCCCTTTGAGAAATTGGAAGAGGCCACCTATGCCATGCGCGAGATCATGGACAGGCACGGAATCCAGAAGTACGCGCAGCAGATGTTCCCCGAGCCGATGGGCTCCGAGCATGTGAGCCTGATGTTCCACCACCCTGGCGACAAAGAGGAGTATGCGAAGATTCAGAGGGCGCTGCCCGAGATGATGGACAAGGCCCTGGCGATGGGGGGCTGCCCGTACTCCAAGGGGCGACAGTGGGCACCCTATCTGGAAAAGCACCTGGGCCACACGGGCTACTGGCGGACGCTCAAGGCCATAAAGCAGGCATTGGATCCGAACCACATCATGAACCCTGGTGTCGTTGGGCTGTAGCGGACTCGCGTTGGAGGAATCGTCTATGCTAGAGAAACTCATGCAGCAACTATATCAATGTTCACGATGCGGCTTCTGCCGCGTGTGGGAATGGGAAGGGGTGGAGAGCGTCTGCCCGACATATCCCTTTACGCCCGGATGGGAAAGCCAGTACGCTCGCGGGCGGGTTCGGCTGGCGCGTGCGACCGCGGAAGGGGAGATGGAGATCACGCCGGCCATGCTGGAGCACGTGTACCAGTGCACCCTGTGCCGCAACTGTGAAGCGCATTGCCCGGTCGGGGTTCCGTTGGGCGAGATTTTCCACGCCTGGCGTGTGGATTTGGCTGCTGCCGGCCACAACCTGCCCGTGCATCGCCAGATCGCCGAGAATGTCGCGGAGCATCGTAGCCTGTACGGGCCTCGCGGCGGACGGAAGGGCGCCGAGGTGTCCGAGCCACGGAAGGTGTCGGTGCTCTACTTCCCCGGCTGTACCACCATCCGCAAAGCGCGCAAGGTAACCAAGGCCACAGCCGATCTGCTGGGGAAGTTGGGCGTGGATTTCGCCGTCTTGGAAGAAGACGCGTGCTGTGGCTATCCGCTGTACGAGACGGGGATGGTGGAGCAGGCGAAAGAGGCTGCGCAGCAGAGCATGGAGCGCATCAAGCGCTACGATCCCGACATCATCGTTACGACGTGTCCGTCGTGCTATCGGGTGTTTCGCTACATCTATCCCGAGGAGTTAGGCATTGAGCACGGGATAGAGGTTCTCCACATGAGCCAGTACCTGCCCGAATTGGTGAAGGGCAAACTGTCGGGCCTGCCGGTGCGGGTTACCTGGCATGACCCGTGTGTACTGGGGCGGCACCTGGGCATGTACGAGGAGCCTCGGGAATTGCTTCGCTTGGTTCCCGAATTGGAACTGGTGGAGATGTACTCCAATCGGGAGAACGCCCAGTGCTGCGGAGCCGGCGGGGGCGTCATGGCGGCCTTTGACGCGATATCCAGCGAGGTCGCCCAGCGCCGCTTGAAGCAGGCGGCAGACTGCGAGGCGGCTGTGATCTCTACGTCGTGCCCGGCGTGCCTTGTGAACTTCCAGCGGGCTGTGAGCAAGGCGGGGCTGGACCTAGAGGTGAAAGATCTGGTGGAGATCATCAACGAGGCGCTGGAGTGATGGGTGCGCAGGGACTTGCCGAGGTAGACATTCTGATACGGAATGGCGTCGTCGTTACGGTGGACCCGAAACGCACGGTGCTGTACGACGGCGCGGTGGCGGTGTCGGATGGGCGCATCGTGGCGGTGGGTCCTACGGCGGATGTGGCGGGCCGATATCGCGGCAAGAAGACCCTGGACGCCCGCCACAGGGCCGTGATGCCCGGCCTGGTGGATACGCATCACCATTTCCTGCAGAACTTCCTGAAGGGCAGCCGCGACGACCTGGCCTTGGCCGATTGGATTGACCAGGTATCCGCGCCGCGCATCGTCCTGGCCGTCCAGGATTACCTGAACGGCGACTATGAGTTGGAATACCAGGCCACACGCCTGGGTTGCGTGGAGGCGCTCCGGTCGGGAATCACGTGCATCCTGAACATGGAATGGGCCACGCACCCGATCGTCATTGACGCCTACGAGGAAGCGGGCATCCGCGCTGTGCACACCCTGACGCTGACCGATTACGATCAGTGGAAGCGGCCCGGCATGATCTTGCCCATGGACAAAGCCCTGCCGCTGGCGGAGCAACTGATCGCCCGTTGCAGGGCATCCCAGGGTGGGCGCGTTGCCTTTCGGTACGGGCTTGCCTGCCCCAATTCGTGCACGTCCCATCTGTTCAGAGAAGTCCGGGCGTTGGCAACCCACAACCGAGTGGGTATCCACGTGCACATTGCGGAAACCCAGTTTGAATGGGACAACATCCACAACCTGTATGGCAAGACGCCGGTTCGGTATCTCCACGACATCGGCCTCTTGGGGCCGGATGTTCTGGGCGCGCATTGCATCTGGCTCTCGGATGAGGACATCCGGATTCTCAAGGAGACAGGGACGTCGGTGGCGCACAACCCAGAATGCAACATGAAGGTTGCCGACGGGATCGCCCGCGTCGCCGACATGGTGGCAGCAGGGGTAGTGGTGTCGCTGGGCACGGACAGTTGCGCCGTCAACGACAACATGGACATGTTTGAGGCCATGCGGGTTGCGGCCTTTTTGCAGAAGGTGAGCCAGATGAACCCCGCCGTTGTGCCTGCCGACGAGGTGCTGGCGATGGCCACCATCGGCGGCGCACGGGCGCTGAACATGGAGCACGAGATCGGGTCGCTGGAGGTGGGCAAGAAAGCGGATATCATCCTCGTGGATCTCACCCAGCCCCACATCAGGCCTATCAACAACGTGGTCAACAACCTCGTGTACGCCGCCAGCGCCGCCCGCGACGTGGAGACGGTCATCGTGGATGGCCGACTGGTGGTAGAGAATCACAGGCTCCTCACGCTGGACGAGGAGGCCGTCCTCGCGCAGGCCGAAGCGTATGCCTTCGCGCGGTTTGAGAGGGCGGGTTTGGCGGTTCCGCCCTATCATCGGATTCAGAAGTCGCTGGAGAAGACACGAACGGAGAGGATGCCATGAAAGTTGCGCTGTTGAACAAGCCGGGTGAGTTCATCATCCAGGAGAAAGCCATCCCCAAGTTGGGGCCACAGGATGTGTTGGTGAAGGTCGCGGCATGCGGCATCTGCGGGACCGACATTGGCGTTTTTGAGGGCGAGCAGCCCAAGGGCTGGAAGATCGTTTTTCCGTTCCAGATGGGGCATGAACTCTCGGGCGTCATTGAGGACGTGGGCGCGGAGGTGCCCAACGTTCCAGGGCTGCGGCGTGGGGATCGCGTGGTGCCCGATGGCCGTGTGGTGTGCGGCCGATGCCACTACTGCCGCCTGGGGATGTACAATCTGTGCATGCACCAATCCTACATTGCGGGCGGGTTCACGCAGTACAGCGTGTATCCCTACAAGAACCTGGTCCACGTCCCCGACGAAGTCCCGCTCATCGCGGCCGCGTTCACGGAGCCGCTGGCCTGTTGCGTCAACGGCAACAGCAAGTTGAAGGACGTGCCGCTGGGCGGTGTGGGGGTGGTCATCGGCGCAGGGCCTATTGGCCTGATGCATACGCAACTGCTGCGGCATCGTGGCCTTTCCACGGTGGTGGTGGATCTCCAGCCTGGGCGCCTGGAAGTGGCGAAACAGGTTGGGGCCAACTTTACGATCAACGCCCGAGAGGCGAACGTGGTCAAGGAAGTCATGGACTTGACCGGCGGGCGCGGCGCGGATGTGGTGGTCAGCGCGGCGGGACACGACCCCTCGGTCCTGGATGAGGCCCTGGAGATGGCGGCCAAGCGCGGGCAGGTGCTGTACTTCGCCGCGGTGCTTCAGGACAGGTTCGCGCTACCGCTGGATCTGATTCACTACCGAGAACTGACTCTGGTCGGAAGCCATGATTCCACCATCGGGCAGTACGAGACGGCGCTTGCTCTCATGAAGGCAGGGATCGTCAACGTGCAGCCCCTCATTTCGGATCAGTTCCCGCTTGGGGAGATTCAGAAGGCGTTTGAGGTGGCCCGCGAGCGCCGCAGGATGAAAGTGATGGTGGTGAATCCGTAGGCGGATGACTCTCGGGCTGATCATTCCATTACACTTGCATGGAGGCATTGCCGAATGAAAATCAACAATGTGCTCATTCAGGATACTTTTGCCGAGGCGTGGGATTTGGAAGTTACACGCCTGTTGCTCACGGCCATTTCCGAGGAAGTGGCGTTGGAGGGGGCGCACCAGTTTGTGGGCGCGGCCGGCTCCAGCATGCTGGGGTCGCGAATCAACGGCGGCATTGAGCGGGTGGCGCTTCCACAGGAGACGCCCGATGGTCGGCCAGGCGTCATCGTGTCGCTGACGATGCCGCCGGATAAGCGCGAGGAGATGGTGCAGGAACTGGCGCTGCGCACGGTGCTGGCCACTCTGGTGCCGACGATCACCGTGTTTGATTTCCCTGCGCCGGAGGTGAAAGCGAAGGTCAGCGCGGACATCTACGGCCGGACGCGGGAATGGTGGAAGGGCTACGAGACCGAACGGACAGTCGCCGGGCACACCCTGTGCGTCGTGCCGACAACTACGGGCGAGTTCCTGTATGAGAAGTCATTCACCATTTCCACCGAGGGCACCGACGGCCACATTGTGTGTTACGCCGACAATGCGGCGTCGGCGGTTCTGGCCATTCAGGCCGCCAAGGTCGCCCTTCGTGGCGTGGATGGCGTGTCGCCGATGGGGTATGGGCTGGAGCAGGTCTTCCGTGAACTGGACTACGTGCCGGCGCTCCGCGACAAGATTGAGAAGAGCCGCGTGCCCGAGGGAACGGTCTCCATTCTCAACCTGCTGATGTTCGGGGCCACGCCCGCGCTCATGAAGCGCGCCATGAAGGTGGCCATTGAGGCTGCGGCGCGGGTTCCGGGCGTGCGACAGATTGGGGCCATGAACTTCGGCGGCGAGTTCGGCAAGCATCAGTATCACCTGCACGAATTGCTGGCGAACGGCTGATCGCTGTCATATCCCTGTTGGAGGTGAGGCGTGGCGCGAAAGGGCGTCATCCGAAAGATTGGCCCTCTGGAGATGCTCTCCGAAAGCCAGGTAGAGCAGTTGCATGAGGCTACGCTCGGGGTATTGTGGGAGACGGGCGTTCGGTTTGAGAACGAATGGGCGCTGGATTTCCTGGCTTCCCACGGCTGCAAGGTGGATCGTGAGTCGCACCGGGTTCGCTTCCCGCGCGAACTGGTGGAAACATGCCTGGGTCTGGCGCCGCGCTCGTTCGTCGTGAAGGCTCCGAAGCCCGAGAACGACCTGCTGCTCGGGGGCGACGGGATTTACTTCACCCACTCGTCCGGCATGGAAACGGTGGACTTGCGGACGTTTGAGCCGCGGAAGGCCACGCTGCGGGAGTACATAGACTGCGTGCGCGTTCTGGATGCCCTGGAGACCGTTGACCTTCTGGGGGCTTATCCCTTCTTTGGGTACGAGGGCGTGTCTCCGGCCATGGCCATTCCGGAAGGGGTGGCGCTGAAGATGCGATACTCCGGCAAGCACCAGATGGAGGGGTGCTCCAACGACAATGAGATTTTCACCATCCAGATGGCGCAGGCGACGGGCCAGGAGATCACGGGGATCGTCGGGTATTCGGCGCCGCTGATGTGGGGCCGAGAGGCGATTGATGGGGCGCGGCGAATCGTTGAGGCCGGGTTCCCGCTCACGACGGTGGACGGGTGCGTCCGCGGCGGCAGCGCGCCGGTTACCATCGCCGGCGAGATTGTGGTCTCCAACGCGGCGCATCTGTCCATGATCGTCCTGGCGCAGTTGCTGCGCCCAGGCCAGCGGATTTCGGTCGGGCACTTCTCCCTGCCGATGAACATGAGCACGGGCGCGCCCGCGTTCGGCCAGATAGACTCGTCTATCAGCAACGTGATCTTCAATCAGGTCTGGCGGCACTACGGCATACCCTTCTCCAACGGCAGCCCTGGATACGTCAATGCGAAGGTCATGGACTTCCAGGCGGGATACGAGAAGATGGCGGCGGCTCTGCTCGCGGCGCTGTCGGGCGCCGGGTTCATCCTGTTGCATTTGGGCGTGTCGGGCGAGATCACCGCGCACCCGCTCCAGGCGATTCTGGACGAGGACGTGGCCGGGATGATCGGCCGATTCCTCGCGGGCGAAGAGGTCAGCGCGGATACGATTGCGTCGGATCTTATCGCGGAGGTTGGTCCGCTTCCCGGGCACTACATGGACAAGCGGCACACGATCAAATGGTGGCGCAAGGAGCAATATGTGCCCAAGGCGGCGGATCGGTTGAGTTACTCGCAGTGGCTGTCGGGCGAGCGCAAGGTGGCTTTGGACTACGCGAGGGAGCGGATGGAAAGCCTCCTGTCCGGCGAAGCCCAAAGCCTGCTCACGGACAGCCAGGAAGAGGATTTGCGCAGAATCCTGGCGGAAGCCAGAGCATTCTTTGCCAAACGCGAGGGCTGATGCGGCAAGCATCCTGCCCAAAGTCCAAAATCACGTTGATGGGGGAGATCTATGCGTTACCGCACATTAGGCAAGACGGGATTCACGGTCTCGGAAATCGGCTACGGGGCATGGGGCATCGCCGGCGACTGGTGGAAGGATTGCACGGAGGACAGCGCCCTGTGCGCCATGAACCTCGCCATTGATCACGGCGTGAACTTCATTGACACGGCATTGGGCTACGGGGGCGGCTACAGCGAGCAGTTGGTGGGCAAGGTCGTCCGCAGTCGTTCGGAGCGGGTGTACGTCGCCACCAAGATGCCCCCGAAGAACTACGGTTTCCCCGCCAAGCCCGGCACACCGCTGAAAGAGGCCTTCCCGAAGGAATGGATTGTGGAATGCACCGAGAAGAGCCTGAAGAACCTGGGCCTGGAGCGCATTGACCTGCAACAGTTCCATGTCTGGCTGGATGAGTGGGCTGACCAGGACGAGTGGAAGGAAGCCGTACTGCAACTCAAACAGCAGGGGAAGATCGGCGCTGTGGGGCTGTCGCTGAATTTCCCGCTGAAGCCGGACTACGGGGCGCGGGCTATTCAGACCGGCCTCATTGATACGTGCATGGTGGTGTACAACATCTACGAGCAGGTGCCCGAGGAAGGCTTGTTCCCGCTGGCGCTGGAGAAAAACGTGGGCATTATCGTACGATGCCCGCTGGACGAGGGCGCGTTGAGCGGGAAGATCACGCCCGACACGCAGTTCCCTGAAGGGGATTGGCGATGCTCGTATTTCAGGGGCGACCGCAAGCGGGAAGTGTACGAACGCGCGCAGGCCCTGCAGTGGCTGATCCACGGCGACGTGGAATCGCTGGCAGAGGCGGCGCTGCGGTTCTGCCTGAGCCACAAGGCCGTCTCCACCGTGGTTGTCGGAATGCGCAAGAAGGAGAACATTCTGGCCAACGTGCGGGCGTCCGATAAGGGGCCGTTGCCACCCGAGGATCTGGTGCGTCTCAAAGACCACGCGTGGCCCCACGACTTCTGGGTCTAGGCGTCTGTCGTGGCGCTGTCCGGAGGGGCGATGGAACGGGGATGGTCAGCGCCGAAGCGCGCTTGAGCGGCGGCCGGTGAATGCAGCATGAGGTCGCGCTTTGCCCGAATGCCGAGAGCGGATGCGTAGATTCTGGGCTGGATTGCTCAGGGTTCGGAGCGGCGACTTGTCATGATGTCTGCTCTGTGGTATACTAGGTTATCGTCAAGTGCGCAAGCGCAAGGAGGGCAAGGAGCCGTGCTGGATCGCAATTCTCCGGTGCCGCTGTACTATCAACTGAGCGAAATCCTGATGGCGCGCATTACCGCAGGGGATTTCAAGCCTGGCGACCTCATGCCGGCAGAGCGCGAGTTGATGGAGACCTACGCGGTGAGCCGCATCACGGTGCGCGCCGCCGTTGAGGAACTGGTGAAGCGCGGTTTCGTGCGCCGTGAGCAGGGGCGGGGGACTTTCGTGGCTTCTCCCCGCGTGCAGCGCGGCGGCCCCACGCTGACCAGTTTCACCGAGGACATCGTGTCGCGCGGGTTCCGCCCGGGTTCGCGCCTGTTGGCGCTGAAGCGGGAGCCGGCGACCGGCCGGATCGCGAGCGAACTGCGCATCCCAGAGGGCACGCTCGTGTGGTTCGTAGAGCGGCTCCGCCTGGCGGACGACGCGCCCATCGCCCTGAACCTGTCCTATTTGAACCTTCCGCCGAATGTGGAGTTGAGCCGCGAGGAATTGGAGTCCGAGGTCTCGCTGTGGAATCTGTTGCGCTCCAAAGGCATTCGGATGGCGCAGGCGGACAAGAGCATTGAGGCCATCCCCGCCGACGAGTGGGAGGCCAGCCTGTTGGGTGTGCGCAAGAACGCCCCCCTTCTGCTGATAGAGGGTGTGGTTTGGGATGCGCAGGGCGATGCGGTGGAGTTTCATCGCATCATCGCGCGCGCGGATCGGTACAAGTACTACGTGCACGCAGAGCGGCTGGAGTAGGAGGCGCGCACGGGCACTGGGCGCATGAGGGCGGCAGCCTCGTCAGGGGTGGGCTGCGAAGCGCGTCCGCAATGATCCGCGGGGTTGACTCCTGTTGCGATGCGATGCTTGGTACACGAAGCCGCGAGAGAACTCGCGGCTTCTGTGGTTCCTGGGGTTGCGGCAACTACAGGTGGTGCATACATTTCGGTGGCACCTTGTCAGGCCCGATGAGCGGCGGCATGAAACGCGAAGAGCGTAGGGCAGGTTCCCATACCTGCCCTCTGCCTTCGGCGGCTTTGTCGGTAGGCGCGCTGGATGCTAGAATGGAGTGAGCAGTTACAGTTTCTGCTTGACATAAGCAGGTGGGTAGGAATGGAGCAAAGCACGAAGGACAAGATTCTGGTTGTAGAAGACGAGCCGACGCTGCTGGAGACCTTGGAGTACAATCTCACGCGCCAGGGCTATCACGTCATCACGGCATCCGATGGCGTGACGGCGGTGGAACGGGCGCGGCGCGAACGGCCCGATGTGATCTTGCTGGACATCATGCTCCCGAAGATGGATGGATTTGAAGTCTGCCGCACCCTGCGCAAGGAGATGAATGTCCCCATCCTGATGTTGACGGCCCGCGACGACGAGATTGACAAGGTGGTGGGGCTGGAGGTGGGCGCGGACGATTACCTGACCAAACCCTTCTCCATGCGCGAACTCCTGGCCCGTGTGAAGGCCCTGCTGCGGCGCGTGCGCCTTATCCACGAGGAAATGGCCGCGACCGCCGTGCCCGCTTCGGAACGACTGGTCTTTGGCGACCTCGTGCTGGATTTGTCGCGTGGCGAAGTGCGCCTGGGAGACCGCACCATTCCGCTGAAGCCAAAGGAGTACGAATTGTTGGTCTTCCTGGCCCGAAACCGCGGCATGGCCCTGTCGCGCGACCTGATTCTGGAGCGTGTCTGGGGCTGGGATTTCGCGGGTGGAACCCGCACCGTGGATGTGCATGTGCGGTGGCTGCGGCAGAAGATTGAGCGCAACCCCGCGCAACCAACGCGAATCGTTACGGTGCGGGGCATTGGATACCGTTTTGAGGGGTAACATGTTTCACAACATCCGCTGGCGCATTGCCTCGCCTTATATCGTTCTGGTGCTCCTGGTCATGGCGGCCCTGACGGTGTACATGTCGGACTTTGTGCGCGACGTGTATGTGGGGGATTTGCGCGCGCAACTGTTGTCCGAGGCCCGCCTGTCCGCGGACGCGCTGGGGGAGGTGCTTGCCCAGGGTTCCTCGGCGGACGATCTGGATGCCATCGCAAAGCGCTGGGCGCGTCAGTTGGAGGCCCGCGTTACGATCATCGCGCCCGACGGCGTGGTGCTCGGCGATTCGCATGAAGATCGGACGCGCATGGACAATCACCTGTCGCGCCCCGAAGTTCAGCAAGCGCTGGCCAACGGGCAGGGCAGCAGCACGCGGTTTAGCGCGACGATGGGCTACGAGATGATGTACACCGCAGTGCCCGTGATGGTGGGCGAGAAGGTGGGGGCCATCGTCCGTGTGGCGCGCCCGCTGCGGATGATTGAGATTCACACGGCCAATCTGCGGCGGAGCATCTTGCTCGCGGCGCTGGTCGCTTCGGCGCTGGCGGCGCTGTTGGCGGTGCTCATCGCCGAGCGCACCGTGCGCCCGATACGTCATTTGACGCGCGAAGCGAGACGGATGGCGGAGGGGAACCTGGACGCGCCAGTTGTGCCGAATACCCGCGATGAAATCGGCCAACTGGGTTACGCCTTCAATCAGATGGCTGTTGAGTTGCGGGAAAAAATGGAGGCCGTGGGCGAGGAGAGGCGGCTGCTGGCCACGGTGCTTTCGCGCATGGCCGACGGCGCGATCATCACAGATGGCGTCGGGCGTGTCAGGCTGATCAACCCCGCTGCCGCACGGCTGCTGGGTACGACCGAGGAGAAGGCGGTAGGTCGCCCCTTTGCGCAGGTGGCGCGGCATCACAGACTCATTGACCTGTGGCGGCGGAGCCGCGAGCGCGGCGAGGAACTGGAAGAGGCCATAGAGATGTACCGCCAAGATGTCTTTCTGCGGGCCATCGTAACGCCTCTTGAAGAAGATGAGGGCGCCGGGGACACGCTGACCATACTCCAGGATTTGACCCGTGTGCGGCGGCTGGAAACCGTCCGACGCGATTTCGTCAGCAATGTCTCGCACGAGTTGCGCACGCCCTTGGCCTCACTCAAGGCGCTGGTGGAGACGCTGCGCGATGGGGCGCTGGAGGATCCCAAGGCGGCGGCGCGATTCCTCAACAGCATGGAGACCGAGGTGGATGCGCTGACCCAGATGGTGCAGGAACTGCTGGACCTGTCGCGTGTGGAATCGGGGCAGGTCCCGTTGAATCTCGTGCCCGCCAATGTCCACGAATTGCTCTTGCAACCGGCCGAGCGGCTGCGCCCCCAGGCCGAGCGAACCGGACTGGCCCTCGTTGTGGAACTGCCTCAGGATTTGCCTCGCGTCCTCGCGGATGTGGAGCGCATGCGGCAGGTGGTCATCAATTTGCTGCACAATGCGATCAAGTTCACGCCACCAGGCGGGCGGGTAACCCTTTCTGCTGAGGTTGCTGGCGACGAAGTGGTCGTGTCGGTGCGCGATACTGGGGTTGGGATTGCTGCCGAGGACTTGCCCCGCATCTTTGAGCGGTTTTACAAAGCCGACCGCGCCCGCTCAGGCGGCGGGACCGGACTGGGGCTCGCCATCGCGAAGCACATCGTCCAGGCGCACGGGGGGCGCATCTGGGCCGAGAGTGTGGAGGGAAGAGGCAGCACTTTCCACTTTACACTGCGTATTGCTGCGACACCCGACGTGAAACTTTAACAAGATGTTAACATGTCGTTGAACGGTCGTTAAACGGCGCGTGGTAGACTCCTCGCTGCAAGACCAAAACAAAGAGAGGAGAAAAGACCATGCGTAAAGTACTGTTTGTAACCCTTGTGCTGGCGATGCTGCTTTCGGCGTGC
>Ga0272448_1000836_pt1 | contig 44357 bp, 31 predicted proteins | sample YNPCB0191_FD_202220 | JGI IMG/M metagenome (GOLD analysis project Ga0272448, IMG submission 202220) | Hot spring sediment microbial communities from Yellowstone National Park, WY, United States - YNP-CB-019-1 | ecosystem: Environmental > Aquatic > Thermal springs > Hot (42-90C) > Sediment... | reverse complement strand
CGTACGGGGTGCGGATCACCCCCGAAGCGCTGGTGATGGCCACGCGGGCCTAAAGAGACGGTGAAGAGGCGAAATCCCCGTCAGACCAGGGCACTACTGCGTCTGAAAATGGCTAAACTTCAGGGGGCGGAGCTTGTAGATTGATGATGCTATCGCGCTTCTCCCTTACCCTCAATCCCCTCCCCGTGGGGAGGGGATTGAGGGTAAGGGAGAATACCAACTTCCTATTTCAGCCGCCTGAGCATGAGCGTGCCACAGAACGGATGGTCCACGCAGATCGGGGTATCGCCTTTCTGCTGCTGGTATTGTGCACTCGGCGTATAGAGCAGGAATTGCGCCTCGGCGGGCAGCGGGAGGTGCGTTCCCTCGAAGGAGTGTAACGGGATGACGCGCCGGGACAGGCGATCACCGATGAAGATGTATTCACTGGTGATCGACTTGATATCGGTGGCGACCACGGCATCCTCGGGAACCATACTATCGTAGGTGAGGAGCGGGTAGTACAGATCCGGCACCATGCGCGTCAACTGGCTCGCACGGTCATAGGCAAATGTCGGTTTCACCGCCACGCCATTGTGATGAAACGGAAAGACATACGTACCACGATGAATGCACGCAGAAAAGACTGCCGTGCCGCACCCCAGCAACACTACGAACGTGATATAGCATTTACCAGCGAGATGGCGTGGGAAGGCCACCGCGGCTAATGCCGGGACAGCGAATATAGCCGCCGTGATGAAATACCGGCCGCGCCAGGGATCATACGGGGAGGCGAATGCCTGCACCAGGAGAAAGACCATCGTCGCCACGGCGAAGAGCTTGATCCCGAGTGGTTGCCGGAGTGCGAACAGGGAGAGGAAAACCACCGGCCAGATGAGCAAAAATCCCATGGCTCCCCAGTAGGAACAGTTCTCGCTGGCAATCAATGGGCGCCCGTAATCGAATTTCAGGCGTGATTCTTCTCCGGTTAACAAGTTGATCCCTGCCATCTCGACCAGGTGTCGTGGAAGAAACGTCACCCCTGCCTGCAGGCGATCCGTGAATCCTGACATCGGCAGGCCGTCCAACTTCAACGCATCAAAACCATAGCGTAAGAGATTCAAGCCGCCATTCGTCGGGAGATTCGCCCCGGTATGCCCCTCAAAACTGTGCTCTTGCCGCACGGAGAGCGGTCCAAGCGGATTGCCGAAGCGAAGGAAATTTTCACCGTAGCCGGCAGGGATGGTGATGACAGCCAGGGCAAGACACATCGCCAACGCCGCTGCGCCGAGATGCCGGCCCAGCCGGATGCCGGACTGATTGCCAGCCGGCAGGAACGCATAGACCCCCACAATCAATAATGATGGCACCACCAGCAGTTGTGTTGCTTTCACGCCTAATGCCAGCGCGAAGGCCGCCGAGGCAATCCAGAGATATTTCACCAGGCGCGTCGAGCGATATGCCAGCAGGAAGTAGACGCAACACGCAGTGAAGGCTGCCTGGATCAAGTCATTTTGTGCGGTCATCGCTTCCATGATGACGATGATGAGCAGGCCGAAGACCAGCGCGGAGAACAGGCTGCCGCGGCGACTGCCGCCGAGTTGCCGGGTGATGCCGTACACCGCGATCATGGTGACGAAATAGGCGAGGTATTGCACCAACTGCGTCAGATTGGTCGCCAAGTCGGAAACGAGGTAGGTATAGAGTTGCAGGATGGTGGAGACTTTCGGGTGTACGACCATCGCCCAGTATTCCACCGGGAAATACCGCAGATTATTATGCTGGAGATAATACATAATCCGCGGCAGGTGGTAGTCCAGCGCATCGGGATTCGCCGGTTCCGTCCCGATGAGCACCAGGAAATTGACCACCGCGACGATCGCCACGGCAATCGCCAACCCCAGCAGGATCAACGTATCGAAGCGTTTGAACCCCGCCCCGGTGATGCGTCGCTCAATGTCACGGGGGATGGCTAATTTCGCCAGGCAGCATGTCCTGATGCGCGCATTGAAGAGCATCGGGATACACGTCAGCGCGAGCGCCAACACACTGAGCAGCGCCCACACCCCCAGGTTGCGCAATTGATTGATGGCGGAGGTCAGATAGCCGAGGAAGATGATGCCGGTGGACAGCGCCAGGACGAATATGAGCATCCCCTCCACGCGCGTCCGCGGCATCAACATGCGCGTAAGGAAGAATGCGGCACAGAGCAAGGCCACCAGGGACAGCAGGGAATAGCAAATGGTCATTTGATCGTAACTCCGGCTATGATGAGTCCGTAAATAATATTCCAGGTATCTCCATTAATTACATAACATACAGCACTATTCCTGCCGATTACATTGTGAATGCAGGATGCAGGATGCAGGATTCAGGATGCAGGATTCAGGATTCAGGATTCAGGATTCAGGATTCAGGATTCAGGATTCATGATTCATGATTCATGATTCATGATTGGGTCACCCATGCTGGGTGACCGCTGGATATGAAGGGGAGAGCGCTATTCGGTCCCTTTCTTTCTGAACCAGGATTCAAGGCTTTCCGTGAGGGCGATCTCCGCACCCACTCAAAATATTATGAAAAGTGAGCGGAGAAGGAATCCTGAAATCCTCAACCCAAGTGAATCCTGGTTCAGACAAATCACCAAGCTTACCGCGTCTAGCCCTTGCATCCTGCGTCCTGCATCCTGAATCCACCCCAATGATTTGACAGCCTTCTTCTTGTTTACCTATACTTTGTTTCCGGGGAGCGCGCGCGGGAGACTGTGGCGGGGTTCCCCGTGATTATTTTGCAGAAAATGAGGACGAATCATGACCCGAGTGATGAGTGAACGGTATAATCCGCAGGAAATTGAGCCGAAATGGCAGCAGCGATGGGCGGAAGAGAAGATTTTTGAGGCGAAGATGGACCCCGCTCGCCCGAAATTCTATTTCCTCGATATGTTCGCCTATCCCTCGGGCGATCTCCATTGGGGGCACATCCGCAACTACACCATCGGCGATGTGGTGTCGCGCTACAAGCTGCACCAGGGGTATAACGTGATGCACCCCACCGGCTTCGATGCTTTTGGTCTGCCGGCGGAAAACGCCGCTATTAAGCGCCAGGTGCATCCGCGCGACTGGACCTTCCGCAATATCGCCAACATGGAGAGCCAGTTCCGCAGCATGGGCTACTCCTACGACTGGTCACGCGAGATCATCACCTGCGAGCCGGAGTACTACCGCTGGAACCAGTGGTTCTTCATTCAACTCTTCAACGCCGGGCTGGCCTATAAGCGCAAATCGCCGGTGAACTGGTGCCCGGAGTGCCAGACGGCGCTGGCGAATGAGCAGGTGGTGAGCGGCGCCTGCGAGCGCTGCGGGTCCGGCGTGGTGAAGCGGATGATGGAGCAGTGGTACTTCCGCATTACGCAATACGCCGAGCGCCTGCTGGAAGGGCACGCGAAGATCGAGTGGCCGGAAGATGTCGTGCTGATGCAGCGCAACTGGATCGGCAAGAGCCAGGGGGTTGAGTTCGCCTGGCAGATCGACGGGCATGCGCAGGAGCTACGCGTCTTCACCACCCGCCCGGACACCGTCTTCGGCGTCACTTACATGGTGCTGGCCCCCGAGCATCCGCTGGTGGATGCCATCACCACGCCCGAGCAGCGCGCGGCGATAGACGCCTTGCGCGCGGAAGTCTCCGGCATGAGCGAAATCGACCGCACCTCTACCGAATTGGAGAAGAAAGGCGCCTTCACCGGGGCATATGCCATCAACCCGATGGACGGCGAGCGCGCGCCGATCTGGGTGGCGAATTACGTGATGATGGAATACGGCACCGGCGCCATCATGGCCGTGCCCGCGCATGACCAGCGTGACTTCGAGTTCGCGCGGAAATACCAGATTCCCATCCGCGTGGTGATTCAGCCGGAAGGCGAGGCACTGAACCCCGAGGTGATGGCCGGCGCGTATACCGACGAAGGCAACATGGTCAACTCAAACGGCTTCAATGGCCTGCCGAGTGATACCGCCTGGGAGAAGATCGCCGAGGCGATGGAAGAGAAAGGCATCGGGCGCCGCACCATCAATTACCGCCTGCGCGACTGGTGCATCAGCCGCCAGCGCTACTGGGGCACGCCCATCCCGATGATCTATTGCGAGAACTGCGGCATTGTGCCGGTACCGGACGACCAGTTGCCGGTGCTGCTGCCGGATGACGTACAATTCACCGGTGCCGGCGAGTCGCCGTTGACCACCAGCGCATCGTTCATGAAAACCACCTGCCCGAAGTGCAGCGGTCCGGCGCGGCGCGACGCGGACACCATGGATACCTTCATGGACTCCTCCTGGTACTTCCTGCGCTATTGCTCGCCGCACCTGAACACAGCAGCCTTCGACCCGGCGGAAACAGCCTACTGGATGCCGGTAGATCACTACATCGGCGGGCGCGAGCACGCTACCATGCACCTGATCTACGCGCGCTTTTTCACTATGGCGCTGCATGATCTGGGGCTGATCAATTTCGACGAGCCGTTCCTGCGCCTGTTCAACCAGGGGATCGTCACCGCCGGTGGGTCGAAGATGTCCAAGCGCTCCGGCGCCGTGCCGCCCAACGACGTGGTGAATAATTTTGGCGCGGACGCCGCGCGGCTGTTCATCCTCTTCATGGCCCCCGCCGGCGAGCGCGCCGAGTGGGGCGTGGACCCGTCCACCGGCAAGCCGTACACCGTGCCGCCAGGTATCGAGGGGATCTATCGCTTCCTCAACCGCATCTGGCGCTATGTCGCCGCGAATATGAAGAACTACCGCGCCGATTGGAGCGCGATGCTGGAGGGGGCGGAATTCACTGACCGCCAGCGCGCGCTGCGCCGCAAGACGCACCAGACCATCAAGCGCGTCACCTTTGACATTGAGCGCTTCCAGTACAACACCGTCATCGCGGCGATGATGGAGATGCTCAACGAGATGACCGACTACGCCGGCGCCGGCCTACCGGAAGGCGCGGATGTTGCGGTGAGCGAGGCGATGGAGACGATGGTGCGCCTGCTCTCCCCGCTGGCGCCGCACATCGCCTGCGAGCTGTGGAGCGCCCTCGGCCATGAGAGTTCGCTGCCACTGGAACCCTGGCCGACCTTCTCCGCCGACGTCGCCGCGGAAGAGGCGCTGGAGATCCCCGTGCAGGTGAACGGCAAACTGCGCGACAAACTGACCGTCCCCATCGGCACCGACCAGGCCACCATCGAGCAACTGGCGCTGGCCTCCGACGCCGTCCGCCGCAGCATCGGCGATGCGACCGTGCGCAAGGTTATTGTGGTGCCGGGAAAATTGGTGAATATTGTGGCGAAGTAAGCAGACTCATTCGTCACGGCCTTCCCGAAGCGCTGCGCTGATATCAAGTGTAAAGCTCGGCTTTTCGGGAAGGCGATTCTTCAAGCTCAAAACCGCCATGCGATGCCGCACTTGTCGGTCCTCTTTCTCCACAAAATGTTGCTCGATAATGTGAAGGATTTCCATCGGAATGGTCCGCTGTGTTTGCTTTGCCCGCTGGCTGATCTTCTGATAAATATTATCTGGAACGTCACGAATCAATATGCTTGGCATGGGTACCTCCCCGTTTAGCAAGCTACTTTATACCATTTCGTTTGTATTGTCGACTTCGTGTTTCAACATTAACTCTGGAACATTCACCGTCCTTCTGTAGTCAAACTAATGGATATCGCTCCATGGAGGCTTATCAGAGATGCGTCTCATTGCCGGATTCTTCCTCACCGCCTTGTTGCTTGCCGGACTTCCCGGCTTGGCAGAATTACCGCTTACGCCCACCGGCTCTGCGCCAACCTTCAGCCAGGCACAGGCGATTGCGCGAGCACGGCAGATCACCGGGTTAGCGACAGAATCCGTAGAGAAGGCGGAGTATGGGCTGGCGACAGATGCCACCATTCCGTTTGTCAATGTGGAGAAGCGGCCGGTGTGGCAGATCACTTTCAGCAGGATGCGTATCCGGAGTGGCGAGGAGTACCACCGGGTGAATCACCATTTGCGCGATCTCACTGTGCTGCTTGATGCGCATAGCGGGGCACTCTTGCGTGCAGAAACGGTCATTCAGTCGTCTTGTACCTTTGTCGACCGGACGGGCGCCGTACTCCACCTTAGGTCACCACAAGCGCGACCACGTGGCATTACGATGATCGATCGGCGGCAGATCGAGGGGCAGTCACAAATGATGCCGACGGCAGCCAGACCGGCCTTACCGTTGCTCAAGGTTCTGCCGAAAGTGGTCACCGACGACACCTCCCAGGTACAGGCCTATTTCGGGCTCTATACCAACACGTTCGCTCCCAAACAACCCATCAATCAACGACCGTCCTGGTTGCTGGTTTCCGATGGCCATCTGCTCCTCCCGCATGGCCCACCTGGCAGCGACCACACTCCGAAACAAGCAAATGAGATGGACATTTTCGATGCCCACACCGGTGAAAATATCGGCGGCATCTTCCTCACGGCTGTTGCGTTTCAGATTTTTCCGCTTGACGGTTTCATCGATACCACCGATCCCGGCGCCCCACAGCTGACTCTGTACCTGTACAATGGAAGTGACCACCCGGTAACGTTTACGAGTGCGACACTTGCTGACCGACAAGGAAAACATACGACCGTGGTAGATATCACCCCGGTTCAGCCCATTGCTCCCGGTCGAGTGGGTGTGAAGTGCAGATACATGCGAAGGCTGCCCTCACTCCCATAGAGACGAATATTATGCTTACCGAGGCACAGGGGAGCGTCTTTAATGCACTGTTGCCAACACAGCCGCGGCAGATCACCTGCGCTGGCATCGAGCGGCTTGAGAAGAATGTATTTCGACTCACCCTCAACGATGCCACACCGCATGATCTCGCGTTCGCCAGCGTCGATGTAATGCCGATACGAACGCTCGCGTATAGCATCATGTACGATCCGGTACAAAAGATCACCCCTGGGCAACCGGTTCGCATCACGATGTCCCTGACGGACCCGTTATCCCCCGGTGCGCCGCTCTGGGTAGCGTTGAAAGATAGCGATAACCGAGTCATCGCATCATGTATGGTGGCCATTCCTGCTGATGGGAAATGAGCGTTTCACGATTTTTCATACCGCTGTAATCGCACTGTAACGTCAATATGCGAAGCTACTGCAGTAAATCACGGAGGCAAGAGTGTTGCGTATCGCTTTCTTCGTAGTATGTGTGCTGCTGGCTCATCTGGCAGTATGGGCGGATGGCACCCCGACAGGGGTACAATGGCCGCAATGGCGCATGATGACCTCAGAGGTAAAATGCGGGACACGCTATCCGATTACCAACATGTTCGATGGCCGTCCCGATACCGCCTGGGTCTACAACAAATACTGGCGCCACCTGGCCCCCGGTGAATCACCGGAGGACGATAATCCCGAGCAGCGGTTCGACCACGGCGTCGGCACCACCATCACTATTGACACCAGTGACTTTCCGCGTTGTACATCGTTTGTTGCTGATGGCCTCGGGATCATCAATGGTTATGCGAAAAGCGATGCGGTGTACCGGCGCAACAACCGCATCACGAAAATCCATATCGACTGCGAGGGTGAGGGAAGGGGAGACACCAACTGGGCCGGCACCTTCACGCTGCAGGAGGTACAGCAACTCCAGCGCATCAACTTCCCACATCAGCGGTGGCTCTCGATTGATATCCGCGTTGACGCCGTATCGATCGGACCCGATGACGACCTCTGCATCTCGGAACTGGTGCTCTATAACCACGGCAAGCCTATGCCCTGGCGGATGACCAGTTGCGTGCTCTGCAACGACAGCGACGATTGCGGCTGTGGTGGTGGCCCAACCTACAAGCTGTTCCGGCACTCGCAAGGTAGCCTGGCGCATGTGAATTCGACATTCGACGCCATTGCCGGCATTGCCCCACAACCGGCAAGTGATCACGTCGTATGGTACGCCCACGATACCCTCTTCCTGTACGATATGCGGCATGATGCCATCCTGCTGCAATGGAAAGCGCCCGCCATCACCTTCCTGGGTTGGGTGAATGCACATCGGGCGTATATTTTCACCGAAGCGAAAAAGAGCACGCACTGGTATCTGCTGAATGGTGATAACTACACATTGCAACCCTGCCGCCCGCCTGATGAAAATACCGAGTTTCAGACATTCGCGAAACTGGGAGAGGATGAAGGGAACTGACCATCACCGACGCCCAATCACCATAATCATATGATCCCCCGCTTCCGAAAGGCCGGGGGATTGACCCCAGCGCAGTTCGGCATCAACCAGCAATTGCCAGATTTGCAGGTTAGCATAGGCGCGCTCAAGCTGCTCATCGCCGGCCGTTGCCAGCAGGCCGCCGCAGTATTCGGCAATCAATTCGACTCCATGCGCCCGGCACAAGGCCAGCACGTCATTGCGCGTGAGAAAATGCGCGTGATGGCCTGATGGATAATGCACGCCGTCCTGCTTACCGGTTTCGAGTATCCACTGTGTTGCGGCCAAGCCGTATTGTTCGAACTCGTCCAGGCACACTTTGAGCAGCCTGTGCACGATGCCCGGCAGGCACATGGAGCCGAGGATGAGCACGCCGCCGGGATGCAGAACGCGGAGCATTTCGCAAAAGGCGTCGTCTTCGCGCTCGAAGACATAGTTGAACGCCCCGCCGATGCAGACCACGGCATCGAAACGCCCGTCGGGGAAGGCGGAGAGATCGCAGATATCCGCCTCGCGCCATGCGGCGATGCGCGCCGCCAGGCCCAACTCCGTCATCTTCGCCTGGTTATACGCCAGCGATTCGGGGGTCAGGTCGGTCACCACCAGATACCCCGCCAGTTCGGCGAGGTCTTTGGTAAAGCGCCCCGGCCCTGCCCCTACTTCCAAGACGGCATCCCCGGGCTGGATATGTGTCAACAGGGCCTGCCGGTGCGCTAGATACATCAGCTTCCCCCGCGGCGTCGCCTCCAGCCGCTGCCATTCCTCTTCCACCAGCCCCGCATACCGCGCCTTCACCCGTTCGGGATCATAAATCGTCATCGTCTCTCCTCCTAAAAAAGTTCACCCCCCTCTCGTATCTCCGAGAGGGGGGTGATGAATACCACAGCCGCACCATCCGGAGTACGCGTCAGGTAATCCAGCATGCCGGCATCATGGGTAGATTGTGAGTATAGGTGCTCATTGGCTTAAGTATATATTGGATCGAGGAGCAAGGCAAGGGGGGATATCGATACCTTCGTCCAAAATGAGGAACGGGTAGGAGCAACCTGCCCCTACCCGTTCCTCTTTCAGCATATTCGAAACAACTACACGCCCAACTCCGCCAGCGCCACCGGCGCGTTGCGTCGGATGGATTCAAGTGCGGCGAACTGGATGCCGATGCTCTTCAGGTTATCGCGGCCATTGGTTTGCGGCTGCCGGCCATTCTTATAGGCGCGGATGAACTCGTCGACGACGAGGGCGATGCCGTTGACCGGGTATTCCAGCGTCGGGATCGGCTGCAGTTCGTCCGTGCCGTTTTCGGCGAAGGCAATGCCCTGCTCGTTCCACAGCATGGCCCCTTTCGGCCCTTGCAAGCGCCAGGAGCCGCCCCAGGGAGTCTCCTGCCCACCGGAGCACCAACTGCCAATATAATTGCCGATGGCGCCGTTGCTCATCTCGAAGGTCATGGACAGGCCGGGATCATGCTTATACCAGCTCCAGGATGGGAGGAAGCTGCGCGCATACACACTCACCACATCCGCGCCGGTCACATAGCGTAACAGGTCAACATGGTGAATGCCCATGTCCAGTAGTAGCGGATACTGCATGAGGGTGCGGAAATTGTCGGCCCCGAAGTTGACGGCCTTGAAGAATTCGACGCTGACATGGCCGAGTTCATTCATTGGACCGATCACGTCGTTCATCAAGGCTGAGCGCAGGGTCATAGCCTCGGGGCTCCGGCGGTAATTCTGGCTCACCATCAACATGACATCCGCCTGCTCGCAGGCGTCGACCATGGCTTTCGCATCTTCCAGGGTGTCGGAAAGCGGTTTTTCCGTTAGCACATGTTTTCCCGCTTTGGCTGCCGCGATGGCTTGCGGGGCGTGGAATGCCGGCGGCGTCACCAGCACCACGGCTTCGCAGTCTGCCTTCGCCAATGCTTCGTCGAAATTCGTAAAACAATTCTCGGGGAGTACACCGTACTGTTCAGCCTTTTCCGCCAATACTTCCGGATTCACATCAACCATGCCGGCGATTTCAATCTCCGTATGTGCGGATAAAATTGGCGTCCATGCGTTGCCCATTCCGCCAACGCCGACTTGCATCACTCGCATATCTATACCTCCAGGTGATCGTCTGCCTGCTCCAGGCTCTCTTTTGATCAGGGCGAATAAACCGTCATACATTACCTTAACTGTCGTAAATGAAACGGTTTAAATCTCACAGTTATAAATTCGTCAGTGCATCGAGAAGTCCTCCTGCATGAAGAACAAGACAGGGGTTTCCTGCTTATCGGCGAAAAGATAAACATCGGTGTAGAGATGACGCAACTTTCGCTTATACTATTTATCGCTGAACTTATCGGGGTCGTGGCCTTTGCCGTCGCCGGCGCGCTGAAAGCCATCGAGTGCGACATGGATGTCTTCGGCATTATGGTACTGGCGGTGATCACCGCCCTGGGCGGCGGCATTATTCGGGATCTAATGATCAACCGTTTCCCGGTGAGTTTGAGCACACCGGTCTACTTTTACGCGGCGATCGCCGGCGGCATCGTGACGTTGCTCACCATCCGGGTGGTGCATCGCTATCTGCTCTGGCTGAAGATCTTCGATGCCATGGGGCTGGCGGTCTTCTCGGTGCTCGGTGCCCAGGTTGGGCTGGCACGGCATTTCCACCTCATCGCCGTCGTCCTGCTCGGTTTATTGACCGGCATCGGCGGGGGAATCCTGCGCGATGTGCTGGCCAATGAAGTGCCGCTGGTCTGCCGCCAGGAAATCTATGCGCTCGCCAGCCTCCTCGGCATCCTGGTGCTCTGGGCGCTTCCCCTTGCCAGCATGCCCCCAACCGGCGCCCTCATCCTCGCCATCATCCTCATTTTCGTCATCCGCCTGGCGGCCATCCACTGGAACTGGCACCTCCCACGCATCCGGCACCATCGCTAACCCCGGCAGGCATTATTTTCTTTCTCTTTCTCTTAATCTTTCTCTTACTCCAAAAGACCAATCCGCCATCAGCAAACCGATTTGCTGTCGAGTAAGAGAAAGATCCTCTGGGGAAGTTGGCTGGAGGTTGGCTGCCCCCCGCGAATCTCCTATCGCAGAAATCGCACATCCGCATCGGCTTGATCAATCCATACCGGGTAGACTCACTGGGAGCATTGTTATCTCGATGGTACGGATGTTGGCAGGAGAAAGGGAGTCGAAGTGGTAGTCACACCGGAAGATTTCGGAGTATTGTACGAAGCTTGCAAAGCGCTCGAGGCGGCTGGCGTGCCATACGTGGTCGGCGGGGGCACGGTGGTGACCATCTGGGGGCGAAATCGCCGAACCAAAGACTTCGACGTGTTCCTCAACCGCGAATCGCAGGAAACGGCGATGAATGCGCTCTCCCGCGCGAATTTCACCACAGCTGATACGGAGAAGCGCTGGCTGTATAAAGCCTTTCGGGGTGAGACGCTGGTCGACCTCATCGTGGAATCGCGCGGCAATGTGCAAGTGGATGCCGAGACGATGGCTCACGCGCGTATCGTGAACCAGCATGGATATGACTTCCGCGTGATGGGACCGGAGGACACGCTCTATCGCAAGATCCTCACCCTGACGGAAGGCCGGCCTGATTGGTATGACGCGTTATCGATTATACAGCGCCAGGAGGGGGAGATCGATTGGGCCTATTTGCTGTCCAAGGCACAACGCTATCCCCGCCGTGTGCTCAGCTTTCTGCTTTTCGCCCAAACGGAACTGCACGCCCCGGAAGGCACACCCAACAGCACTGTTGAAGACTTGCTCTTCACCGGCGAAGAGCCCGGCCCTATCCCGGAGTGGGTAGTCTTTTCGCTGGTACGCGCAATCTGGCTGGAAGCACAACGCGCGCGCAAAGCCCCGCAGCACCTGGAGTATTTGCCCAAAGCGGCATGATGGTCTGTCCCTCACCCCCAGCCCCTCTCCCAGGGGTAGAGGGGCGTATCAGATACTATATTTGTTAACATCGGCATTCTTTTCCAGCACAGCCACTCCCCTCTACCTCTGGGAGAGGGGCTGGGGGTGAGGGATCACTTCTTCCGCTGATACCGTCCCATCAACTGCCCCTGTGCCAGGATATGCCCTTCCATCGCCTTCTCCAGGTCCTCCTTGCTGCTGCCGGGTTTCAGCTCCAGTTTGGTATCCAGCGCATAGAGTTTGAAGTAGTAGCGGTGGGTGCCGCTGGGCGGGCAGGGAGGCGTGTAGCCAGTTTTCCGCGCGCTGTTGATGCCGCTGACCGCGCCATCGGGGTAGGTGTTCTCTGCCGGCATATGCTCCGCCAGATGCGTCGTCGTACCGGGGATGTTGAAGAGCACCCAGTGTACAAAAGTGCCCATCGGCGCATCCGGGTCATCGACGATCAACGCACAGGTGACGGTATGCGCGGGGACATTGCTCCACGCAAGCGGCGGTGACATGCTTTTCCCGTCGCAGGTATACTGCACAGGGATCATCTCCCCCTCTTTGAACGCCGTACTGGTGATGACAATCGTATTCGCCATTTTTCCCTCCACGCCGGTGGTGCTGTGCCGGCACCCTGAACAACTGAACAGCAGCAAAGCAACGAACAGGATAAGCAAAATCCGCATCGACTTCTGTCCTCCAGTACAGGTACAACACTTACTGCAATGCACAGCCATTATACACGTCACCGAAGCAATGTAAGCAAGAGGAATCAATGCATCTCCAGCGAAACATGGTTCAGTTCCGGCGTGAATCCAGACAGGAATCTGCGGCGAAGCACCCTGACTTGAGACGCTGAACCATGGACCAAGATCGGAGATCAGTTGATGCACCGTAATGATGAAACCGTTTATCTGACCCGCTGGGATATTGCGTATATTCCGTGTGACCAGTTCACCACTTACTCTTCCGCCGTGGCGGCTGTGACGGATTGGCGCGAGGTAGCGCTCCCCTGCTCTATCCAGACATCACCCTTTGGCCTCCCTCTCGAGCAGTTGTACCAACGCGATCGGATTGACTCCGTCCGCTGGATGGAGGACGCCTACTGGCTCTACCGCACGACCTTCACCCGCCCGCAGTGCAATGCCGACGAGGAAGCGGTCTACCAGTTCCTCGGCGTCGATTATCACTGCCAGATCTGGCTGAACGGGCGGCAGGTGATCGACCATGAAGGCATGTTCTCTACCATTGAAGTGCCGTTGACGCAACTGGGCGAACAGAATGAACTTGTCGTGCTCATCCTCCCCTTCACGGCCGGTAAAGGCGCGCCGGAGGATATGAAAGCGCGGTACAGTATCGGCTATGGCTGGGATTTCGCGCCAAAGCTGCAATCACGCGGTATCTGGGACGACGCGGGCATTGTGGTGCGCCCGAAGCTTCATATCGCCAGTGCGGCGGTGGAAACCCACTTACGCAATCAGCAGCGGGCCGATGCGCTCATACGCGTCACCTTGAGTGAGCCTGTGGCGGCCGGCGAAATCGTGGTCGAGCTCGATGGCGTGCAACGGACCTTCCCGGTCATTGACACGGATCGCCTGGCGCTGCCGCTCAACATCCCCTCCCCCACCCTCTGGTGGCCGAACGGGATGGGTGAGGCGAAGCTGGTCGATCTGCATATCGAACTCCGGGTGGATGGCCGCACGACCTTACCCTATACCCGCCGTGTCGGCCTCCGCGCGCTTGATCGTGTGGCGTGCCCGGGGCAGGGCGTTGAGGATATTCCGCTGCAACTGCTGGTCAACAACACCCCCGTCTTCCTCAAAGGGGTGAACTGGGTGCCGCTGGATGCCTGCCCGGGGAGCATCACGGAGGACCGTTACCGCACCTTCCTGCAGCAATTCAAAGACGCCGGGGTGAATTGCATCCGCGTATGGGGTGGCGGGTTGAAGGAGAAGGAGGCCTTTTATCGGCTGGCTGACGAGATGGGCCTGATGATCATGCAAGAATTCCCCTTCGCCTGTCAGCCGCTGTCGCGCAGCGAGCATTTCCTCCGCTTGCTCACCCAGGAAGGCTCAGCGATCATCCGCCAGCTTGCCGCACACCCCAGCGTGGTCATCTGGAGCGGTGGTAATGAACTGCATAATTACTGGGATCAACTGGATTCCGGCACGGAACGCATGGCCACCGCCATCGCTGCACTGGAGGAGATGCTCACCTTCACCCCGGACAACCGCGAGTGGCATGCCGGGAGCGACAGATACGACGAGCCGGCGCAGGCCTTGATGGGCCACCTCTGTGCCTCACTTGACGGTTCACGGCCTTACCAACTCACCTCGGCGATGGAAGGTGAGGGCGAGGTGCACGGCATTTGGACCTGGGACCCGGTGATCGGTGACCACCGGTTCCGCGATTACGATACCCTGTACGCCTACTGGCTGGACGCCAACCAGCACCTGTATTCGGAGTGCTCCGTCTCCTCCATCGCCAACCTGGAAACGATCAAGGATGTGCTCGACACTCCGGCCCCGCACTATCCTGATAAGACAGACCCCATTTGGAAGATGCACCATGCCTTCCACGGCGCCTGGGATCATCTCCCTGATCTCTGGCTCGACCTGCCGTCCACCGAGGCGTTATTCGGGAAGCTGACGGACCTGGAGACGCTGGTGCTGGCCAATCAATGGATGCAAGGGGAAGGCGGACGCTTCCTCATCGAGGAGCTCCGTCGGAAAATGCTGCACACTTGCGGGATCATCTGGTGGGGCATCAATGAGCCGTGGCCGGGTCTGGCGGGCAATGCGATGATCGATTACTTCGGGCGCCCCAAGCTGGGCATGCAGTTCATGGCCAATGCCTACCAGCCCACCATCCTCTCGCTGCGCTACCCGCACTGCGTGGCGCGACGCATCAAGCCGGAACTGTGGATCTCGCACGATGGGCGGCGACCGTTCGACGGCTCCTACGAAGTGCAGGTGCACAACCTGAAGACCGGGGAAACGGATGAGTATGCCGGGGCGATCTCCTGCGCCGGATACACCTCCAATTTCATTCGCACGCTCATCCCCATCCGGCTGTATCAAGGCACCCGCGCGCATATTGCATGTCGGCTGTTCTCCGCCGGCGTGCTGATCCATAAAAACGACTACCTCTTCGCCTCGAACGAGGATGCCGTGCCCTTCGACGAGACGATGGTGGCAGTGCTGAAACGGTTATATGCACCGGATAGCAGGACGCCTGTCATTGCTTCACAATCATAAGCATCATCGTGCTGCCGCTCTTCGGTATCAATCCGGATGATGCGTAAAGTGCTCCGTAACCGCATCCTTCAGGATGTGAGGAGCCGCATCTGTGTTCAGGTGCGTGAGCGCTTCATGCATCATCCGGAAACCGTTATCTCAATATAGCAACATTATCATGTTAATCTGCGGCGTGTTTTATACATATTACTACGTAATGTACGGCAAATTCGTAAAAACGACCTGAAGATACGGTATCCCTGGGGTAGGATGAGTCTGCAGCATACTTCTCACAAGGATACACGGAACAATGGCTGAACGATTACGCGTTGTCTTTGTCGGGTCGGATTGTCCGTTTTCGCAGTGCATGGTGCAGGCCATCGCAAAGGCACACACCGTTATCGGAATAATCGAGGGGACGAAAGATCAGCACCTAAAAGGCTTTGCGAGTGCGCAGATCAGTTATCTCCGCTGGCGTTATTGGGGTGGTGTCTCGCTCCAGCATACTGCTGAACAACTCAATGTGCCTTATTTCCTTGCCTCTCGAGATACTCGCCGGAAGATCATACCGTTCCTGCAACTACTCCGCCCTGATATTGGCTGCGTCACGATATACCCCTGGCTCATTCCCGCAGAAGCGCTCACCGTGCCGAAATATGGCTTCATTAATTGCCATCCATCCTTATTGCCCAATTATCGTGGAGCCGACCCGTTCTTCTGGCAATTTTATACCATGGAGCGCCTGGGTGGCGTGACGATCCATCAAATAGATGAAGGTGAGGATACCGGTGACATCATTTGCCAGCAATCCTTTCCTATCGAACTGGGGTGGGAGTTGGCGCAATTTCGGACAGTGATTACACGCGTCAGCCAGGAATTAATGGTGTCAGCGCTTAACCAAATCAGCGCCGGCACCGCAGAGCGCGTTCCACAACGCCATCTTCCCAGTCCGGTGCATGCCCGGTCTGTGCGCCCGGATGAACCATTGGTCAACTGGGTGGAATGGCCCATCGAGCGTGTCTGGCATCTACTGCGCGGCACTGCGGAGGTGTTGCACGCCTTACCGCCTGCGAACGGCCTGCTGCCGGGATACGATTGGAAAGTACTCGACTACACTCGCTGCCGGTGTACGGAAGCAGCCGGTGAGATCCACCTGGACGCTCAAGGATTCTACGCCGCTCATCCTGAAGGGAAAATACGCCTGCGCCGGGTCTGGTCGTTCAGGCGTTTCCTACGCGCCGAGCATCGGCCGAAATTTACGATGCTTCCGCACATGACAAAATAGCGTAAGCCGAATTCAGGACTGAGTGATAACAGCCTGCTTGTTTTGCGAGCAAGAGTAAACAGCCATTGTCGCAACAGGACGTGTATGTCATCACTCCCACACCCCCAAACTCCCATACTCCCACACAATTCCCTCGCACAGCGATAGACGCGCGAGCCTATCTGGTATAGAATCTGTGGCGTCCCATCATGTTTGGAGTTGTTGCATGAAAATCGCCCTTGCACAAATTGACTGCCGCCTGGGGAACATCCCCGCGAATATCGAGACGCATCGCGCTGCGCTGGCCGAGGTCAAGGCGCACGGCGGCGCCGACCTGGCCGTCTTTCCCGAGTTGAGCATCACCGGCTACCGCCTGCGCAGCGATATCCACCGCGCAATGATGGATGCCGGGCAGTTGGCGCACGCCTGCTCCAAGCTGGGACTGGACGAGGCGCTCCCGAATCCCGGCTATTGCTCGATCGGCTATGTGGAGTTGTCGGAGCGTGCAGTGATCCATAACACCAGCGCGCTGCTGCAAACCGGCTGCCCGATGCCGGCCTTCCGGCACCGCAAGGTCTACTTGCCGACATATGGGATGTTCGAAGAGCAGCGCTACACCCGCCCGGGCGACCGCTTCCGCACCACGGATATCGTCACGGCCAACGGTGAACACTGGCGGGTCGGCATCCTCTGCTGCGAAGACGCCTGGCACGACTCCGCGTGGCTCATCATGCAGGCACGTGGGGCGGATCTCATCCTGGTGCCCTCCGCCTCGCCGGGCCGCGGGGTGGAATCGGAGCGGCTGGGTAGCCAGAAGAGCTGGTATGGCATCCTCTCCACGCAGGCGGAATTCACCGGCACCTGGGTGGCCTATTGCAACCGCGTCGGCTTCGAGGACGACATCCACTTCTGGGGCGGCTCCGCCATCTTCTCACCCAATGGTGAGGTCATCGCCGAAGCACCGCTGATGGACCCGCACCTGCTGATGGCCGACATTCACAAACGCACCGTGATCACCGCCCGCACCATGACGCCCATCAGCGCTGACGAGAATTGGGATTTGACTATCCGCGAGCTGGAGCTTGCACGTGGTGAGACACTCTAACGAGTTTGCTCTATTGGGGAAAGGAATCTTCCATGAAGAAGTGGGCTATTTCGACGCTGCTGGGATTAGTGCTGTTAGTTGTATTCGGGTATTTTCTTACGGATAGAAATACGAAAGTATTGACAGTCCTCTTGCTATCTGGAGTCGTTGGCTTACTCATCGGAATCATCATTGGTAAATTTCGAGTTGATCGTTATCATATCCGACCGCTTGAAGAACAGATTGTAGTAGCCAAAGCAGCGATAGGATTCACCGCGACAACAATCAATACGTTGGTTTTTATCTGTTGGGGAGTGCTGTATGGTTGGATGTTGGGACATTATCCACAATTCATTTTTGCTCCGTCCGGATTTGAAGGAATTATGATAATGAACCTGACAAGCGATTTGATGTGCAAAGCAGCATATCAAGACACATTGACGAAGCAGGATGAGCAACAGTCGATAGCTGCAAATCCGTAAGTTCGGAGCATTGGGGACATAATGAAAGATCCGCACAATCTCTTAAATATCAATCCCGACCTGGTGAAGCGCATTCTGGTGAATGCCATTCAGCAGACCGCAGAAGCCATCACCGGCAACACGCACAATCGCTGGGTGTTGAACCTTAGCGGCGGGCTGGACAGCTCGCTGGTGGCATTCCTGGCGGCGGAAGCGGTGGGGCCGGAGAACGTGCGCGCGCTGCTGCTGCCGTTCCGCACCTCGGCGCCGGCCAGCCGCGACGATGCCATGAAGGTGGTGGAGGCACTGGGCATCGACTATCGCGTCTATGAGATCACCGATGCCGTCGAGGGGTTGTACCACGCCAAGGGGCTGGATATCGACCAGGTGCCGGGCCGCGAGAAGGGCAACGTGATGGCGCGCATGCGCATGATTTTCGGCTATGACGAGTGCGAGCGCTGGAAGGCGTTGATGATCGGCACCAGCAACAAGACCGAGGCGCTGCTTGGCTACACCACCATCTGGGGCGACAACGCCAGCGCACTGAACCTTATCACCGACCTGTACAAGACGCAGGTGCGCCAGCTCGCGCGCTCCATCGGCGTACCGCAGGTGATCCTGGAGAAGGCGCCCAGCGCCGACCTGGAGCCCGGGCAGACGGACGAGAGCGACATTGGCTACAGCTACTACGCGCTGGACAACGTGCTGGTGCGCTTCATCGACCACATGATGCTGCCGGACGAGATCAAGGCGGTGTTGTGGGAGGAACAAGGGGATCTGGGCATCGACTGGGACGGCTGTGTAGACAAAGTCTGCGGCATCACTACCCCCGACCACATGAAGCCCGGCCTGGTCGACATCATGGAATACAAACGCCGCCTCACCCCCATCGTGCCAAAAATCTCCCGCGCGACGATTGAACTGGATTATAGGCCACCGAAGCAGTGGGGACGGTGAAGCGATAATTGCCGCAAAAGAGCACAAAGGGCGCAAAAAGCTTGGAATCGAAACGCTTGGCTATCGAGAGAACAGTTACTATATACATTGAGTAACCAATAGCACACTGAAAAGAGGTGGCTTGATGGCAAAGATGTCGAAAGATGAAGAACGGGAAGAGCGCCTGCATAACGAGATCATCGTGGATGCATACGGCGAAGACGAGCAGGCGATGAGTTGGTATAACTACCTCGACGAACAACTTCATACGCCGTTTCGCGCCCGGTGCATTGCCACCCGCACCATCTCGCCGTTACGCGAAGGCGAAGAAATAACGGTCACTGGCATGGCCCCGGAAGACGACTGCATGCACGAAATGTTTGTCATGATCCAGTGGCAGGACCGCACGCTCGGTGTGCCACTGGGACAGTTAAAAGGCATCGATCTGGATGACGAAACCGAGGAAGCCATCGCAGACTGGCATTACTGGCTTGCGCGTGGGTATCAGTTGTAAGACCTCGATTACTTAACCTTTGCTCAAATCAGGCATTCAGCCGCAGCATTCTCCCACCCAATAGACCTTTTGTGTTCTTTGTGCTCTCTTGCGGCTATTCCTATTCATACCATTGGATGGGAGATTGCTATAACTTATGATTCCCGTACGCGCGCCGCGATGTCGCGCCGGTAGGTCATGCCGTCCCAGGAGATGGCGCTGACGGCTTCGTAGGCACGGTCGATGGCGGCAGCGAAAGTGTCGCCGAGGGCGGTGACGTTGAGGACGCGGCCACCGTTGGTGACCACATCCGGGCCAACTCGACGGGTGCCGGCGTGGAAGACGGTGACGTCGGGTAGCGAGTTGGCCTGATCGAGGCCGTAGATGGCGGCGCCTTTCTCGTAATGCTCCGGGTAGCCGCCGGCGGCGAGCACCACGGTGACGGCTTTCTTCGGCGACCACTGCGCGGTCATGCCGGCTAGCTTGCCGTCCGCCGCTGCCACCAGCAGATCGACTAAATCGGTCTCCAGCCGCGGCAGCACCACCTGTGTCTCCGGGTCGCCGGAGCGCACGTTGAATTCCAGCACCATCGGGCCGTCAGCGGTGATCATCAGCCCGGCGTAGAGCACACCGGTGAACTCCACCTCGCGCAGCACGGGCGCAATCACCTTCTGCACGCCGAAGTCGAAGAGTTCCTGCGGGAAGTGCGGCACCGGAGAATAGGCGCCCATGCCGCCGGTGTTCGGGCCGGTATCGCCCTCGCCAATGCGCTTGTAGTCCTGCGCCGGCGCCAGCGGGATGATGTCCTGGCCCGAGCAGATGGCCAGCAGGGAGATCTCGTGCCCGACCAGTCGCTCCTCGATAATCAGCTTATCGCCGGCCGCGCCGAACTCACGCTCCACCATCACGCGCTGTACGGCCAGCGCCGCCTCTTCGCGATTATCGCAGATGAGCACGCCTTTGCCGGCCGCCAGCCCATCGGCCTTCACCACCCAGGGTTTCTCCGCCGATTGCTCGGCCAGGAAGGTGAGCGCCTCCGCGGCATCGGAGAACGCGTGGTAGTCAGCCGTGGGCACGCCGGCGCGCCGCATGATCTCCTTGGCGAAGATCTTGCTGCCTTCCAGTTGCGCCGCATAGCGATTGGGGCCAAAGATGCGCAAGCCGTCGCGCTTGAAGCGGTCCACCACGCCATCGACGAGCGGCGCTTCGGGACCGACCACCGTCAGACCGATGCGATGGTCGCGGGCGAATTCCGCCAGCCCATCGATGTTGGAGACGGGGATGTCAACGTTCACCGCCTGCTGCGCGGTGCCGGCATTCCCCGGAGCACAATAGACTTTCTTCACGCGCGGGCTCTGCGCCAGCTTCCACACCAGCGTATGCTCGCGCCCGCCGCTGCCAATGACGAGGATCTTCATGGGGGTATATCTCCTTCGGAAATGCGGATTGCGGACTGCGGATTGTGGAATGTTCAACCGGCACTATCCGACGACCACATGCATTTTCATTCGTCACGGATATTCCCCCGTCCCCCTGCCTTTCCACGGAAGAAGGACGGGAGGGGTTAGGTGTCACACTTTCACGATGAAATTCGTTTTGATGCGTTCCACGGCTTCCGCGATGCGGGCTTCCGGGTCGCTGCAGGTGATGGTGAGGGCGAAGCGGACATAGCCTTCGCCGTTCGGCCCGTAGGCGGACCCCGGGGTGACCAGGATGCCACACTCGGTGAGCAACTTGGCGGCGCAATCGGCGGAGTTCATGCCGCCCGGCGTCGGCGCCCATATGTAGAAGGCGGCTTTCGGCTTCGGCACGTTCCAGCCGGCAGCGTTCAACCCATCGACCAGCAGGTCGCGGCGGCGCTTATACTGCGCGCGCAGATTGGCGAAATAGGCGGTAGTATCCGTCTGCAGCGCCAGCGCACCGACTTCCTGGATGGCGCGGAAGGCGCCGGAGTCCACATTGCTCTTCATTTTATCCAGCGCAGCCAGTGCCTCCGGATTGCCACACGCCCAGCCCAGGCGCCAACCGGTCATGTTGAACGGCTTGGAGAAGGAGTGGAACTCGATGCAGACGTCCTTCGCGCCCGGCACCTGCAGCATACTCGGTGGGATGTAATCGGCATCGTAATAGATTTCCGAATAGGCCATATCCATGCAGATGAGGATGTCATGCTGCTTGGCGAAGGCCACCGCTTCCGCGAGGAAATCGAGGTCGGCGGTGCCGCCGGTGGGCATATTCGGATAACAGAGCCACATGATTTTTGCTTTATCGGCGACGTCGGCGGGGATGGCCGCCAGGTCCGGGGTGAAGCCGCGCTCGGCCAGCAGGGGCATGAAATAGCTCTCGGCGCCGGCGAACAGCGTGCTCACCTTATAAACCGGATAGCCGGGATCGGGCACCAGCACCACATCGCCGGGATTGAGCACGGCGAAGGAGAGATGCGCGATGCCTTCCTTGGAGCCGATGAGGCGCAGGATTTCCGTTTTGGCATCCAGCGTCACGCCGAAACGCTTTTCATACCAGGTCGCGATGGCGTTGAGCAATACGGGGTCACCATAACCGGTCTCGTCATACTGGTGATACTCGGCATTCTCCACTGCGCGCTGCATGGCCTCGACGAGAAACGCCGGCGTCGGCTGATCGGGATCGCCGATACCGAAGCTGATCAGGTCCACGCCGTTTGCGATCGCTTCGCGTTTGAGACGCGCCAATTCGGCAAAGGGGTACGGCGGTGTCTTCAGTAAGCGATCGGCGATCTGCATGGTTTTAGCTCCTTCAAAAAGAAAAAATTCGCCGGCAAGCCGGCGTTGCGCCTTATTATACGAGCGAGGGTAAGGCAATGTCAAAAGCCTGGGGTGATCACCGGAGAGGAATGGATTGCACATGAGGGGGTCAGGGGAGTCCATGCCCATCACGCTGTGTTGAGCGCGAACTCCCCTGGAAATATGTCAACGTCCTTTGAAGTTCAGATTATCGATATAGAGCGCCTCACCGAGTGCGTTTATCTCGCCGATCTTAAAGACCAGCGATTTCGGGCTGCCCAGCGTGCTGCCGGGGCGCGGCGGGACGGTGAGGGTATATTTGCCATAGGTCAACGTGATCTTTCCGTTCACCGCTTCGATGCTCATGGTATTCCAGGCGTTGAATAGTTGATCTATCAGGCGGGTGTCCGGCCATTTGGCGGTGATGAGATCCTGGCCATTGATGTTGACATAGTCGCTGTCCGGCCAGTCCCAGGTCAGGCGATCCAGCGCGACAATGGTGTTGCCGGCGGCGTCGTTCACCAGAATGCGGACTTGCCCATGCTTGTCTTTCTGGTCATGGTAGACCATGCGAAGCGCGCAGGTGATGCGCCACTGCGTGAGGCCAGCGCACGTCCCCAGATCGCGGGTAGCCACCAGGCGCGCCCCTTTTCCATAGGCCAGCAAGAGCAGGCATGGTGATCCTGCGTGCAGACCATCCGTTGTATTGAATTGCGCCTGCCCGAAGCTGCCCTCTGTGCCGTCCGTAGCCGGATCACGCGTCCACCCGAACTGACCGTTAGGCAAGGTGCCCGGCTGCAGGCCATCGCTCAGGTCAAGCGAAATATTCGCCGCCGGTGTAGGATTTGCCGGCGATGTGGCTGTCCCGCCAGGTGTCGTCGTTGCGGGACGTGTCGTCCCCCCATTGCCTGATGCCGGATTACTCGGTGAAGTGACACCGGGTTGGTCGGCGATGGCAATCTTATCGCAGACCCAGGCGATTCTCCGGGTGCCGAGAATGATGGAGTTCATCGTATCGGCGGTCATCATGACGGGAACCGACACATCGCTGAAAATACTCCACCCCCCCGTAGAGGGGAGTTTGACGACGGATTCCACACCGTTCACCGTCAACAGCGTGGCTGCCGGCGTGGCGGCGCCGTTGGCATAGGTGATCTGCAGGTATTTCTTCCCACCCGAACCGCCGTTCACGCTGGTGAAGATGATGCCGCTCCCGACTTCCGCCAGGTTGGCCACCACTTTCCCGCCGGAAGCCATGGGATCGTTTTCGATGGTGGCCGGCCCATTCAACATCGCCTTTTCCGCCTCCAGCCCGAGCGCCTTGGGGGGGGGCTGGCTGATGAGGATTTTATCACATGTCCACTCGGAGCCGGTCGCGCCAAAGGCGATGGTATTCACCGCGCCGGGTTTCAGCATAATCTGGCAGGCCATCATCTGATAGGCATCCCACCCGCCGGTGGTGGGCAAGCTGATGGTGTTGGGCACATCGACCCCGTTAATGGTGAGGATCGTCGAGGCCAGCGTTTTGGCGCCATTGGCATAGGTGATGATCAACTTGCGCATGCCGCCCATACCGCCTTCTACGCGGGTGAAGGTGAGCGCGCTGCCGAATTTCCCCAGGTGGCTCACAACTTTACTGCCGGAAGCCATCGGATCGTCAACCACCGTCGCCGCTCCTTCCAATGCCCCATTTTCCGCCTCGAGGAAAAAAGTGGTCGGCGCATTGGGATTCGGCAAGGCGACAGGCGGAGTGGTGCCCGGCGTCGTTGGCGGCGGCGTGATAGCCGGTGGAGTTGTGGGTGGTGGAGTAGAAACAGGATTCTGAGCAGGCAAGCCGCCTTCGACTGTTTCGCCCGGTTTCGCGGCCGCCAATCCATATTTCACCATCAGGTAATGTTCCGTCGCCAGGCGATCTGCGTCCGCCAACCGGCCTTTATACAGCAGCACCTCGGCAATCTCCCCGTTGAAGACCGCTTCACCATTGTTGCAGTTGCCGATATGCGCCGATTTGAAGATCACGCCGTTTTTCGGATTATCATCGCGAGATTTCTCCTGGAATTGACCGTTGGCATACGTCTCCATGCGCATGATACCCTGGTCATCCGTGTTGAGGGTGACGGTGACGACCGCGGGGGCATCCGGGGTAGCAGCGATGAGGGGAAACGGTTTATCCATTGCCAACTTCGTGCCCGTGAGCTGCGCCCAGCTCATCATGCGGAGACACCCTTCAAGAGAAGGCGCAGTATCAAACCACCCAGGCGCGTACATCCGCTTACCGACCATGAAGAGGGTCAGACCATCCCATTCACCGCTAATCGGGAGCGAAAAATACTGATTGACGACTGGCTTGGCAGTCGGGTCCCCTGCGAAGCGCACCATGGGGCGCCCGGCGATGCCGGCCAGGTTCACTGTTGGCCGTGCCTCTCCGGCTGCGGTTAAATCATGCTTTTGCACGCTGGCATCTGGCCAACGGTCTATACGCGATCCATTTGCGAGCGTGCGCAAATCATCCGAGCGTGTCCAGAGCTGCAACCCCTGCGTGGCAGGGGTAAGCGTCGCTGCCGGCACGACAAGCCCAAAACCGAGCAGCATGAGGCATCCGATGATGAGCGAACGCCATATACGATGGCTGATGAATGCGGTAGGGTCCATACGACATCGCCTCCGTGGGATCCGCTAATTTCCTGCCATAAACAATGTGTAAATATAACATTAATTCTATCATGCTCAATCGTTTAGCGATAGAGGGCTGACACATTATTCCAGGCCCGCAGCTCGAATTATTGAGGCGCACCGCCGCCGATGGGGACGCTCTCCCTTACACGGGAGAGCGTCCCCGGCGATTCATCGCATCGCATAGCATTTGATGCTCACACGCCCGCAACTGCTGTGGAGGGAATAGTATGCGTTTCGCCGGGTTGTAACAGCACGGGTGAACCGGCAACGATGATGGACAGCGCGTCGCCGGTGTGGAGGGTGACATGCATGGCATCCGGCAACAACTCCACCTGCAACCGCCGCCCACGGAAGGTCATAGCGAAGGTCAGGCGGTGCCATTGCGTTGGCAGATGCGGGGTAAAGCTAAGCTGGCCGCATGATTGGCGCATGCCGGCGAAGCCGCTAACGATGCACAGCCAGCTTCCGGCGGTGTTGGCGATATGCAGCCCCTGGTCGGCATTGCCGTTGACATCGTCCAGGTCGAGGCGGGCGGCGTGCAGGTAATAGTTGAACGCGTCTTCCTCCAACCCGATCTCAGCCGCCATGATGGCGTGGATGCACGGGCTCAACGAGGACTCGTGGGTGGTCTTCGGTTCGTAGAAGAGATAATTTCGCCGCTTGGACTCGTCATCGAACATATCGTGCTTGATGAACTGCAACAGCACCACGTCCGCCTGCTTGAGTGCCTGTGAGCGCATCAGTCGATCCCAGTTCCACTTGCCGGTCGGCTTGTCCTGTTGCGGCACGTCGCGCCAGACGATGGGATCACGATCGAGGAAACTGTCATCCTGCTCGAGAATGCCCAGGTGCCCGTCATATGGGATGAACATCTTCTCCGCCACCTCCGCCCAGTGCGCCGGCTCCTCGGCAGCAAAGCCCAGCTTCTCTGCCAATGCGGCCCACTGCGCGGGATGTTCGGCCTGCATGCGCCGCACCACCTCTACGCCATAGGCGAGGTTCGCCTGCGCCATGACATTGGTGTAACAGTTGTTATTCACCCCCACGGCATACTCATCCGGGCCAGTGACATGGTTGATCACGTACTGCCCTTTGCGCGTGCTGTAGGTGACGCGACTGGCCCAGAAGCGACTCGTCTCTACTAATAACTCGACGCCGTATTGCCAGAGGAACTCCTCGTCGCCACTAACCTCCACGTAATGCCGTACGGCATGCGCCACCGCGGAGGTAACATGCTGCTCCAGCATGCCGTATTCCCAGTCGCCGGAGCGCTCTTCGCCATCGATGGTCACCCAGGGGAACATGGCACCCTGATAACCGTAATGCCGCGCCTTGTTGCGCGCGCCGTCCAGCGTGAGGTAGCGGTACAGCACCAGTTGGCGTGCCTTCTCCGGAGCGGTGTAGAGGAAGAATGGCATCATGTACATCTCGGTGTCCCACCAGTACAGCCCGCCGTAGCCGGGCCCGCTCAGGCCTTTGGCTGCCATGTTCACGCGCGCATCGGTACCGGCGTAATTCTGGTGCATATTGAGGATGCAGAAGCGGATCCCCTGCTGCGCGGCAGGATCGCCATCGATCACCACGTCGCCTTCCTGCCAGATTTCCGCCACTTTCGCACAGTGCCGGCGATGCAATTCGGCGTACCCGAGGGTCATACTTTCATCCACTTTTGCCTGGGCGCGGACTTTCGCCGGGGCTGTTTCCACATCGCGCGAGGTGCACACGGCGACGAATTTCTCCAGCCGCAGCGTATGGCCTTCTTCGCATTGCGCGGTGACGTGCAGCGTCACCGTATCGTCCGTGGTCTCGACGAATTGGTGCGTCAGTGGGCCGCTCACCAGTGCGCGCATGGCGGTGGCGGTGTCAAAGCCGGTCACCTGCGTGCGCGTACAGAGCACGCCGCCGTCATCCAACATGCCATAATCGGTGATCATCTGGTCTTTGACCCCGCTGGCATCGATGGAGGTGGCCAGCTCGACCGGCCCGCTCCAATTCAGCGGGCACACCTCTACCGTCAAGGCCGCCAGATGCCGGTCATCCATGCTGACAAACCGGGTGAAGCGCAATGCGGTCTGCTCGCCGTGCGCATCTTCCCAGATGAGTTGCCGCGTCACCGTCGCGGTGTTCAGGTCCAGCGTGCGCCGGTACTCCCGCACCTTGCCGGCATGCGGATCAAAGCGTATCCCATTAATCAGGATGTCCGTACCATACCAGTTGGCGCAGGCGACATTCACCGAGCAGTGCGTCACATTGCGTACATGGTAATCGGGATACGACTTCACCAGATCATAGATAGGCGCCACAAAGTTCACCGGCGTGGACAGCTCCGCCGGCGCGCCTTCCTCCGGCACCCCGCGCAGCCCCAGATAGCCGTTGCCGGTGAAGAAAATCGTTTCCATCAGCCGGTTCAGCGCGGGCTGATAGTGATCTTCGGTGACGGCCCATTCTTCCGGTGTGAAATAACGGTGCATCATATCCCCCAATCAATCAAGTTCATTCACTGCACATTCATTTAGCGCCTGTCCCAAAGTGGGTTTATGCTCGGATGAGAAGAATGGGAGACACGAGAATTACATGCTGAAATCCCATTCCTCCCAGATCTCCCACTCTTCCCATCCGAGTGTGAATCACTTTTGGGGACGCCCTCTAATTATAAGCGGCAACATGACCAGCGTAAAGACGGAGGGCAACTGGTCGTGCTGGATGCAATACTAAACGAATTGCGATAACTGGTACATCCACCTTCGCTACGTGAGATGACATAATCCGTATCTATCTTGCGTCCAACACGTTGAAATTTCCGGAAATATTTTTCCTTCCTGGCCAATCTCTGCTACAATAGTACGTTATGCCTACTTTAGCACAATCAAAACCAATCGTGGCCATTGTCGGACGACCGAACGTCGGCAAATCCACGTTTTTTAACCGCTTGTCCGGACGGCGCATTGCCATCGTGGAGAAGACGCCGGGCGTCACGCGCGACCGACTCTATGCGGATTGCGAGTGGTATGGGCACCCCTTCGTGCTCATCGACACCGGAGGCATCCAGCTCAATAAAGCGGACTTTGTTGATGAGATCCGCAAACAAGCCGAGTTCGCCATCAATGAAGCGGATGTGGTGATCTTTCTGGTGGATGGCTCCGAAGGCCTGACACACATGGATTACGAGATTGCCGAGATGCTGCGGCGTACCGGCAAGCAGTTGCTGCTGGTGGTGAATAAGGTGGAGAGCAAACGTCGTATGGAGAATGCCACTGAGTTCTACGCACTCGGCTTCGGCGAACCGATCACCGTCTCCGCCCTGCATGGGATGGATATTGACGTCATGCTGGACGCGCTGACCGAACTGCTTCCGCCACCGCCGGAAGAGCTGACTGACCCCGATGAGGAAGAGCGCCTGCATGTGGCCATCGTCGGCCGGCCCAACGTGGGGAAATCGTCGTTGCTGAATACCATTTTGCGCGACGAGCGCGCCATTGTCAGCGAGATCGCCGGCACCACGCGCGATGCGCTGGATATCCACTACGACTGGAACGGCACACCGTTCACGCTGACGGACACCGCGGGCATCCGCCGCAAGAGCAAGGTGGAAGAAGATGTCGAATACTACAGTGTCGTACGCGCTTTCGGGGCTATCGACCGTTGCGACATCGCTGTGGTGGTGCTGGATGCCACGGAAGGGGTCACCGACCAGGATAAACGCATCGCCGGATACGCGCATGAGAATGGCCGCGCCATCGTCCTGGTCGTGAACAAGTGGGACGAGGTGCTGAACCGCGCGCGCCGGACGAAAGGGCTGGAAGGCAGTGCGCAGATAAGCTCGAAAGATCGCCAGGAGATGATCCAGGCGTTCACCGAGGAGGTACGCCACGAGCTCATCTTCGCCACCTACGCGCCGGTGGTCTTCATCTCCGCGCTGAAGCGCAAGGGCGTCGACGACCTGCTCAACACGGTGGTGGAGATCTCCGAACAGCACGCTATGCGCATCCAGACCAGCGAGCTGAACCGGCTGATCTCCGAGGCAACTTTCGAGCATCCCACCTCGCGCCGCGGCAAACAGTTGAAGATCTACTACGCAACGCAGGTGGCCGTGAAGCCGCCCACTTTCGTGCTCTTCGTCAACAGCACGGAACTGGTGCACTTCTCCACCGAGCGCTACCTGGAAAATAAAATCCGCGAGCGCTTCTCCCTGGAAGGCACCCCCATCCGCCTGAAGGTGCGCGAGAGCACCGGCAAAGAAGCGGAGAGCGGGCCGAAGCCGCCGCGACGGAAGCGGCGGAAAGAGGAAGAAGAGGAGTGAGGAGTTCTGGCGGGGCTGCCGCTTACCTTCCAAACTGGAATCTTCCTTGGTCACAAAATACAGATTCGGATGGATAGAGAGTCTTGTTTGGCAGGCAGGCGGTAGCCCTGCCTGCTATCTTCCCCTACCCAACCCGCGGCGCCGCCGTCGACTCCCGCACCACCAGCGAGGTGGGAAGGATCAGTTGATCATCTTCCACCGTTTCTTCATTCACGCGGCGCAGCAGCAGAGTGGCGGCGTTGCGGCCCATTTCGACCAGCGGCACGCGGACAGTGGTGAGCAGGTTGCGGCCATAGCTGTCGCGCACCTGATCGGTGTCGTCGAAGCCGATGATACTATAGTCGTCGGGCACGCGCAGGCCGGCCTGGCGGAGGGTGTACCAGACGTGCACGGCGGTGGGATCATTGAAGGCGATGATGGCCGTGATCGCCGGGTGCGTCGTCAGATAATCGAGGAGCATTTTGCTCGCGGGGTCGCTGGTAGGCGCATGGTCTGCATGCTCGATCTCGATCAACGATTCCGGACCGATCCAGTTGCGCGGCACAGGCAGGGTATGCACATGCGCCATGGGATCCAATTTACACTCCCGGAAAGCTCGTGACACGCCGATAAGGCGGTTGAATGGGATATCTTCAGTGGATTGCACTGCAGGATGAGTAAAACAAAGCACCTGCCGATGGCCGAGTTCGAGCAAATGCCGTGCTGCGGCCTCTGCTCCCAGCCGGTAATCCGCGGTAACCATCCCGCATGCGGGCATCTCGGTCATCAGGGTGACCACCGGGCGTGTACGAAATCCGTAGCATTGGCGTAGCGCGGTAACGATCGCCGAGACGTTCCCACCGCAAATGATCGCTCCATCCACTTCACCGCGCGCGAAGCTTGGCGGCAAGGCCGCTGTGCTCCCATCACTCTGGGGATCGTAATTGTACGCGAGCTGCAGGCCGAAACGGAAAGCGTTCACCTCGTCGAGAATGCCGCGAAACATACCGAGCAGGTAATCGTTACCCTGATGAAAGAACGGCGGGAAGAACAGGGCCACCTGGTTATTCCGCACCTGCAGACCATGTTTTTGCAGCGCCATGCGCCGGGCCGCCGCGCCATGCGCCGGATCATAACGCAACTCCTCTGCGGCGGCGCGGATGCGTGCTGCGGTGTTGCTGTTGATGCGCGGGTCGCCGCGCAACGCGGCGGACACCGTCCACTTGCTCACCCCGCAGCGATTGCCGATATCCTGCAATGTGACAGGACTCCCGGCATGCGCCGCGTGTTCTTCATTCCCCTGCTGATCAATTGACATCTCTGCGCCTTCCCGGTGCGCAGGTGCTTTGTCCTCCTGGATGCCCTGCTTTCTTCAACGAGTATAACGCATCAAAATAGCGAAGGCAAGTGATTTCCATACGAATTAGCGCACTAACACCATTTATTTACTAATACTACTTCGCCATGCCAATGTATTGAGTTTCGCAGAATCCTTGAATCCAGGAAATGCACTTGCTTAACCGATTCGCACCGTGAGCATGGAGACGGAGCCGTCGTCGAAGCCTTCTACGGGGAAGCACAACGATTCGCCCTGGTGCCGAAGGGCAATAATATAGAGCAACGGGAGGTAATGATCCGGAGTGGGCACAGCCAGCATGGCCTCCGGATCGATCGCTTCGTAATCGATGAGCAGCCCATCATCGCCGGTGAGGAGCAGTTCGCGAACGCGCGTCTCGAAGTGGATCGCCCAATCATACGGATTCATATCATGTCGGCCCCAGGCATACGCGTGCAGATTGTGTACGAGATTACCGCTGCCAAGGATGAGCACGCCCTCCTCGCGCAGGGGCGCCAGGTGTTTTCCCAGTTCGTAATGGAAGGCGGCGGGCTGTGTCTCATCGATGCTCAACTGCACCACCGGGACGTCGGCCTGCGGGAAAAGATGGCACAGCACTGCCCAGGTACCGTGGTCCAGGCCCCACTGCAGATCACGGCGCACGGAGAGTGGCGCCAGCAATGCCTGCACGCGCCCGGCCAGTGTGGGGTCGCCGGGAGCCGGATACCTGACCTGATACAGTTCACGCGGGAATCCGCCGAAATCATGAATTGTCGGCGGTGCCGCCATCGCCGTCACGGCGGTCTTCGGAATATACCAGTGCGCGGAGATCGCCAGCACGGCTTTCGGCCGCGGAAGATGCGCTCCCAGCACTGCCCACCCCTCGGTATAGGCGTTGTGCTGCAGCGCATTCATCGGGTTTCCATGCCCGATAAAGATCACCGGCATCGTTTCAGCCATCATCCCCTCCCCCTTCTCTGGAATGATATCGAAGAAATAGAGGACAATGGCGTACGATTTTTGGTACGTCGAAAGAAATCAGGGGTGATCAAGCGTAAAAACCGTCGGACATGTCTGACGCGTCTGACTGGTCTGACATGTCCGACGGTGTGAAATAGATCCGAGAATATCTACCTCACGCATCTGCCGCCTGTTTATGCCGTCACTTCGACGACCATCTCTACGACATTACTTTCCATCTCCGCGCGCTGTGTTTGTCCTGGCTGCACACCACCGATGGCGATGCGGAATTGACCGTGTTCCACAAAGCGCGTGCCATCGTCAGCAGTCGCGGCGAATTGCTCCGGGGTGAGTGTGAAGGTCAGCGTGCGCGTTTCGCCGGGCGCGAGCTGCACACGCTGGAAACCTTGCAGTTGGCGAAGCGGCACCGGCACAGAGGCTTCGAGATCGGTCACATAGAGCTGGGCCACCTCGTCGCCTGCGCGCTCGCCGGTATTCTGCAGGTCGACGTGCACGGTGAGCGTATCCTCCGCCGTGATGGTCGTCGCTTCCGCACGCAAGTTGCTGTAGACAAACTTTGTGTAGCTAAGGCCATAACCGAAGGGGTACAGCGGTTCATCAGTGAAGAAGCGGTAGGTGCGTCCCTGCATGGCGTACTCTTCATATGGCGGCAGTTGTTCCACCGACTGGTAGACGGTCACCGGCAGGCGGCCACCCGGGTTGTAGTCACCGAAGAGCACCTCGGCGATGGCTGTGCCGCCTTCTTCGCCGGGATACCAGGCTTCGAGGATGGCCGGCGCGTGCTCCTGCGCCCAGTTCACCGCCACCATGCTGCCGTTGAGCAGCACCACCACATACGGCTTGCCGGAGTTATGGATCACCTCTAACAGTGCTTGCTGACTGGCTGGCAAGCCCAATGCCGTGCGGTCACCGGAACCTCCTGCCCCCTCTTCGTTCTCCAGCAGTGGGGAGAGGCCGAGTACGGCGATGAGCAGGTCGGCGCTGTTAATGACCTCCTGCGCTTCCCAGGTCACCGAATCCGCCGAACCGCACAGTTCGCAGCCCGCGGCGAACATGACATTACTCGCCGGGAAGGCGCGGGCGGCGATGCCCTCATACGGCGTCACGGAATGGGAGGGATTACCGTTATAGTTGCCCAGCAGCACTTCCAGATTGTGTGCATTGGGACCGAGCACGCCGATGGTCTTGTAGCGGTTGTCTAACGGCAGGATGCCATCGTTCTTCAGCAGAATGATCGACTCGCGCGCCGCCTGCAGCGCCAGTTGGCGGTGCTCCGGGCAATCCACCACGCTGTACGGGATGCTCGCGAAGGGCACCATCTCCGGCGGATCGAACATGCCCAGCTTGAAGCGCGCGGTGAAGAGGCGCTCCAGCGCGACATCCAACTCGGCCTCGGTGAGATAGCCCTGCTGCACGGCCTTGTCCAGGCTCTCATACGCGCCGCCGCAGCACAGGTCACAGCCGATCTTCACCGCAGCCGCGATCGCCTCCTCCTTGATGCGGAAGACCTTATGATGCTCGTAGATGTCCTCGATGGCGCCACAGTCGGAGACCACGTGCCCATCGAATCCCCACTCGTCGCGCAGGATCTGCTTCAACAGCGTCGGGCTAGCGTTGCAGGCTTCGCCGTTCGTCCGGTTGTACGCGCCCATCACCGCCGCCACCTTGGCCTCCTGCACCAGCGCCTTGAACGCCGGCAGATAGGTCTCGTACATATCGCGCTTACTGGCGCGCGAGTCAAACTGGTGGCGCCCGTTCTCCGGTCCGCTGTGCACGGCGTAATGCTTCGCCGTGGCGACGAGTTTCAGGTATTTCGGATCGTCACCCTGCAGCCCCTTGACGAATTCCACCCCCATGCGCGCGGTGAGATAGGGATCTTCGCCATAGGTTTCCTGGCCGCGGCCCCAGCGTGGGTCGCGGAAGATATTGATGTTCGGCGACCAGTAGGTGAGGCCGAAATAGCGTTTATAATACTGGCGCTGCATCGCCTCATGATGCTTAGCGCGCGCCTCATCGGAGATAGCCACCGCGATACGGTGCATCAACGGTGTGTTCCACGTGGCAGCCAGGCCGATCGCCTGCGGGAAGACGGTCGCGATACCCGCACGCCCCACGCCATGCAGACACTCGTTCCACCAGTCATAGGGTGGAATGCCCAGCCGCTCGATGCCCACGGCGATATTCACCGTCTGGCTGGCCTTCTCTTCCAGCGTCATGCGCGAGATCAGGTCGCGCACACGCACCTCGACAGGCAGCGACGGATCGCGGAACGGCGCGTTGTCAAGCGCCGCATCCGCTTCGGTGACTGTTATGTTGGAAGCAGTATCCATTAGTATTTGTCTCCTCATCAGGTGATGGCAAACCTGCCTTTCGGCCTTTGCCGACGTGATGCTTCTTCTCCACAGATTGACGTACTTCCTCCCATACTCACATCCTCTCAAACTGCTGTGCCTCAGCAACGCTGCGGTGAACAACGAGCAATCTCCCGGCATCGTATTGACAGTTGCCCGGGTGGTCGCTAGCATAACAGCATAATCACCCCTGTTCCGTACATTAAGCCCCGGAGATAGCTCCGGGTGATATCACTTTCGTTGAGGTGGATATGAGAACTATCATGCGCTTCTCCCCCCTGTTCTTGCTTCTGCTGGTCGTGATGCCCGTGTTAGCAGCGCCGCAAATGTCGCTGCTGTTGCCGCTGGGCCGGGTGGCGTTCCAGACGAATGAGCAGATTGACCTGTCCGTAGTGCGCAGCGACACCGCCGCACTCCCGGCCACCGACCTGGCCGTCACGCTGACGAGTGATGAAGGCAGCGTGCTGAACTTCACCTTCTCGCTGGCGGCCGTGCCGCAGAACGGGGCAACGGCCAGTACGGTAGACCACTTGCGTTTCAACGCCTGGCTGCTGCGCCCGGGGAACTACGCCGTCGCCGCCGCGGCCTATGGCGCGACGGCGCAAACGAAGTTCGAGCTCTACAGCCATCTGCGCAAGAGCACCTTTAAGCTCTTCCCCTGGGGCACCAATGCCAACACGAAACAGCAGGAAGTGCTGGGCGAGGATAGCATGGGCTTCAACATGCTCTATGCCGGGGGCAAAGGCGACGGCTCGATCCGTGCGGGTATCGACTACATGAATTGCTGTACCATGAGCGGCGCCCACCAGATGGACTTGCGCGGGGAGTGCGACTGGTCCGATCCCTATGTATTGCAAGGCGGCGAGGCGCGCGTGGTTAAACAAGCCCTCTTCGACCGCACGAACCCCAACTGCATCGGCGTCCACTACTACGACGAGCCAGGCCTGACCTGGGTGCCTGATCCGGAAACAGGCGGATTCGGCCCGCTGAATGTCTACGCCCAGTGGCGCTCGTTCGAATCCGCCTTTGGCGCCCGTCCGGATCTCTATCACCCGTACCAAGCGCCGGATGGCACCCCGAGCGATGCGGAAATCGCGAAGATGACCGCGGACGATATTAAAAAGCTGCCGGCTGAAAAACAAGCCACCATCAACTATATCAAGACCTATGGCCGTCATCCGTTGCCGGTCTTCTACCGCACGATGGATGCCAAGAAACCCGAAGATGCCGCGCTGTGGAAGCTGTTTGCCACCTGGAAACTCGGCTTCATGGATGCCGCATGGAAATACGCCCAGGACGGCGTGAAACAGGTGGACCCGCACTTCCTCAATACCACGCAGAGCCAGTACGGCTGGCCGGCGTTCACCGACGGCTACTATTTCAATGTCGCGCGCAGCCTGCCGGTCATCAGCGGCCATGGCGGCTACAGCGACAATTACCCCGGCCATTTCCTGCCGCTGAGCAGCATGCTGTGTGGCCGCATGCGCCAGTTGGACAAGCCGAACTGGTACCTGCCGTGCTGGTACAACATGAATGCCGTCAATGTCCGCCTGGAGCAAAACCTCTGCTTTGCCAACGGCGTGCAGGGCATGGCAACCCCGCCCTGGTATAATATCTACGATCCGTTTAACACCAGCGCCGCCCCGGAGGCCGACGGCTCCGTAGAGAGCAACAAGCTGATGGGCCGCCTGGGCACCATTTTCAGCACGAAGATGCAGCCGGAGCGCCCGCAGGTGGCGGTGCTGTACTCGCTCTCGCAGATTGTGAACCAGCAGACAAAAGACCTTACCTACCAGTACGGTTGGGATAAGGGCGGCATGCTCGCCAATATCATCATCGCTTGCCATATGGCGCAGACAAACGTGCTGCCCATCGTCGATGAAGATATCCTCGACGGCACCGCCGCCGGTCAGAAGGTGATTATCGTCACCAACTGCGACTATCTCGACCCGAAGGTCATCGCCGCATTACAGGGGTATATCACCGGCGGTGGCACAGTGCTGCTCACCGATGAGTGCAAGGTGCAGATCCCCGGTGCGGTGAAGCTGGGCGCCATCAACGACGCTTCGCATCAAAACAAATTAAGCAAGATGTGGGCGGATTCGACGCTGGAGAAAGATACCAAAAAGCAGACTGAGATGCGGGCGCAGATGTCGCGGCAGAACGATGGCGGCTATGCCATGAAGACCAATGAGCCGCTGGCGAAGGCGTTGAAAGCCTTCTTCGCGAAACAAGGCATCAAGCCGGCCTTCGACTCGACGAATATGAACATCGTCGGCACCCGCCAGACGCTGGGCGAGATCGACTATCTCTTCGCCGTCAACGCCACCGCAGATCTGAACGCCAAGGAGCGTGAGACGCTCATCCCGGCGGCGACCACCATTAGCTTCCCGGCGGATGCCCGCCCGGTGTATGACGCCATGCACCCCGGCACGGTGCCGGAATTGCAAAACCTGAAAGGCACGCTGCGCTTCGGCGCCGGCGAGATGCGCGTCTTCGCCCGCTCCGCACGGCCTATCGGCGGCGTCGAGCTCTCCCCGGTGAAGCTCGCCCGTGACAATACGCAGAAAGAGAACCCACTGAACATCACCTTCTCCTGCCGGCTGATGGACAACAAAGGCGGCACGCTCTACGCGGTGGCGCCGCTGGAAATCCGCGTGGTCGATCCACTGGGTGCCGTGCGCTATGACCTCTACCGTGCCACGGAAGACGGCCAGCTCACCCTCACCCTGCCGCTGGCCGCTAATGACCCGGCCGGCAAATGGACAGTGACGGCGAATGAGCTGCTGGCCGGCACAAAAGCCGCCGGCGTCGCCTTCACCTACCAGCCGGCCACCACCTGTGGCGCGCTGGCGGGTGCGCTGCCGCGCGCGGTCTACTTCGGCAATGACCGCGAGCAGATCTTCCACTTCTTCCGCCTGCACCAGGACGTCACCATTGTGAAGGGATCGTCCGCGTACGACAGTGCAGCGGCGGATCGCCTGGTCGAGATCCTCAAGCCGTGGAACATCCGCTGCAGCATCGTCAATGCCGCGGATGTCAACCACCCGCGCCCCGTGTCGGCGGATGAAGCGCCGACCTGGGTAGGTCTCACCATCGGCCGCCTGACCGTGAATGAGAAGAGCTGGAATCCGATTCTAAATGGATTCGATGTCAAAGGCCCGGTCATTCTCGTTGGCAATCCAACAGACAACCCGCTCCTCGCCTTCGCGGAGAATAACGGTTTCCTGCCGTACAAGGTGAATGCCACCTTCCCCGGCGCTGGCCGTGGCTACATCGCCTGGCAGCGCGACGCCGTCAGCTATCAGGCGGAATCCGTGGCGGTCATCGCCACCGATGCGCAGGGGATGGCGGAAGCCGTCGGCTCGCTCTATGAAGCCTGCGCCGGCATGGACCCGCTGATGGAACTCACCCCCGCCACCGTGACGGTGAAGGCTGCGCAGACAGCGGCGAAGGTGCCCGAAGCAGCCATCCTGTGGAGCGCAGTCCTCCCCGACCGCGCCACCACCATCGCCGTCAATGGTGCCACCCTGGCGGTGACCACGATGGACGGCAGCAAGTCTACCCTGGATGCAAAAGGGAAAGTGGTGAAGACGGAACCGGTGGATGCCAAGCTGGTGGCCAACATCCCGCCGCCCGCCAAGCCGATGGTTCCTGCTGCGCTGACAAAGAGCCTGCTGGCTCGCCGCATCGTGAAGTTCGTCGCCACCGCCAACGGCACCACCGCCGTTGGCTACTGGGGCGGCGCCGTGCAGACCTTCGCTGCCGATGGCACGCTGAAGACGCAACAGCAATTCCCGCAGGACATCGCCGCCATGGCCATGTCCAATGGCATGCTGGCTGTCAGCCTGTCCGACGGCACGCTGGTCGTGTTGGGCGTGAAGTAATCTACATAGGAACTGTGAAAAGTCGGGGGCATGGGTGAGGATCCATGCCCTCGACCGTTTGGATGGAACAGAAGATAACATTCACCTGACCGATATGGAAGAACCAATCAGGTAACCATATGCTCTATTGCGCGGGCTGCGGCTCAACATTACAACATGGCAACGACGCACTCGGCCCCTACTGGCACTGTCCAGCATGCAAAGGCCGGGCGGTGAAGCTGGCGGAGTTGCCACAGCCGCCTCACCGGGCACTGGAGGAAATCTGGCAGGCCGCCGACGCACAGACGGTCGGACCGCCATGCCCGGAATGTGCGGAACGCATGCATGAGCTGCCATTGCCAGGTGGAGAAGCGACCGGGAAAGCGGCCGCCTGCCGGTCATGCGCCTTGCTCTGGCTGGATGCTCGGGCGACACAAACGCTGTTGCCACCCGCACCAACGCCCGTCGTAGCCCACGAAGAGGAAGAGCTGTCGCCGGAAGTGCGCGCAGCACTATTGATGACCGAGATGCAGAGTCAGGCCTATCTCACGCGGGAAACCTGGGAGCCCCCGGATGAGATCTGGAAAGTGATCCTGGCCATCCTCGGGTATCCGGTAGAAACCGATGCGCCGTTGACAAATCTTACCATCCCCTGGGTCACCTGGGGGCTGGCGGTCATGATCAGCGCGATCAGCCTGCTGGTGCTCTACACAGCCCCGGAGGCCATCGCTACCTTCGGGTTCATCCCGCTCAAAGCCGCGCGTTATGCCGGACTCACGGCGCTCACCGCGTTTTTCCTGCATGGCAGTTGGTTCCACCTGCTCGGGAACATCTATGTCTTGCTGGTCTTCGGAAAGAGCGTCGAGCGGCACCTGGGCAGCGGGCGGTATGCGCTGTTGCTGTTGCTGGCGACGCTCGCCGGCAACTTCGCCCACTACCTGGCCAATCCCGCCAACCCGCTGCCCTGCATCGGAGCCAGCGGCGGCATCGCCGGCATCATGCTGGCCTACGCGTTCTTCTTCCCGCGCGCCCGTTTCGCGGTGTGCCTCATCGTGCTCCGGTTCTACTGGCTGCGCCTTCCCGCTTACGTCATCATCGCCATCTGGCTCGTGCAACAATTGGGGTTGGCCTCCGCCCAACTCGCCGGCAACACCAGCATCTCCGCCTTCTCTCACCTCGGGGGTGCCATCGTAGGCCTGCTCTGCTGGTTCCGCTGGCGGCAGCAGGTTGGCGAGGTGGAACGGCCTGGTTTGCCATTGCCAGCGTCTCGTCGGTGAAGTGACCACGTTTTCATTTACACGAAACTCCCACACTCCCATACCCCCAAACTCCCACACAATCCCTCCGCATCACGCAGGAGACTCCCCCTCCAAGGCGAAATGAAGCAGAGATTGCATATAAAACGCCGGTCCCACCGGCGGTGAGGAGTGGTGATGACCAGCCAGCATGATCGACTTATTTTGCGCGACCTGGCCAAGCGGGTGGCGGAGATCGCCGAGTTGCCGGAGGTGGCAGGGCGCAAGGAACTGTGGAAGAAGCACAACAGCCTGCAGCCGCTGCGGCCCTTGATCCTGGTGTTCCCGGAAGGGGCGTGGGGGGAGATGCTCCCGCCATCGGTCTTCCAGTGCGAAGATGAAGCCGCGCGGGGGATGGAGTTCATGCTCCGCATGCGCATTTACACCTATGAGCACTTCCACGGCGACGATATTATCGAGAAGGAGTGGGTTGTCGGGAAGATGATCCGCCACACCGGCTGGGGGCTGGAGGCGCAGCGCCATCCGAGCACCGCAGAGCGCGGAGCGTGGGCCTTCGAGCCGGTGATCAAGGAACCGGCGGACCTGAAGAAACTGCGCTTCCCCGAGGTCAGCTATGACGAAGAGGCGACCATGCGCCATCTGACCGAGGCGCAGGAGCTCTTCGGGGATATCCTCGACGTGAAGCTGAAAGGCGTATCGCATATCTCCTTCCACCTGATGAGCCTCTACACCGGGCTGCGCGGGCTGGAAGAGGTGATGCTCGACATGTATGAGGAGCCGCAGATGCTGCACGACGCGATGGCCTTCCTGGAAGAAGGGCACCGTAACCTGGTGAAGCAATACATCGACCTCAACCTGCTCAGCCTGAACAACGATGTGACCTATCACAACTCCGGCGGCAACGGTTTCACCGACGAACTGCCGCTGCCTGATTATAACCCCGAGCACATTCGCCCGTGCGACATGTGGGCCTCCGCCGAAGCGCAGGAGATGGCACAGGTTTCTCCGGAACAGCATGCCGAGTTCATCCTTCCCTACGAGAAGCGCCTGCTGGAACCGTTCGGCCTCACCGGCTACGGCTGCTGCGAGGCGCTGGACCGCAAGCTGGACGATGTCTTCACCATCCCGCACCTCCGCCGTATCTCCATCTCCCCCTTCGCCGATGTGGATGTCTGCGCGCCGAAACTGCAAGACAAGTACATCTTCTCCTGGAAACCGCACCCCGCCCACCTAGTCGGCGGTTTCGACGCGGAGTTCGTGCGTGACTACATCAAGCATACGATTGAGGTGACCCAGGCCAACAACTGCGTGCTGGAGATGATCCTCAAAGACACCCACACCTGCGACCACCACCCCGAGCGCTTCGACCAATGGACGCAGATCGCCTGGGAGCTGGTGCAGGAGACGGCAGCGGCGAAAGCGTGAGGGAAGGAAAAAGGCAAAAAGTGTGAGTCGCCGGTTGCATAATCAATCGTAGGCCGCGCCCACCGTGGCGCGCAGGTGGAAGGCTAGCCTCCGTGGTCGACAACTCGAAACCGGTGTCGGTGTTGTCGGTCACGGATTCCAGGCTTCCACCCGCGCGCCACGGTGGGCGCGGCCTACCGCTATATTCGAGTGGCAAGCCCATAGATTGGCAGCCTTTTTACGATTTATTGTTTCAGAGGAAAATCCCATGCAAGAAACACGTTTGATACCCCAACTCTGCATGAAACGCGACGACCTGGCGGGCTTACCGCCGGTTGTGCTGCCGGAAGGCTATACATTGCGCTCGAGTATTGACAGCGATGGAGTGTATTGGGCGCTTATCCTGAACGAAACCTTCGGCGGGGACCGGACGGAGGAGTCGTTTGTGAAGGAGATGGTGGAGCATCCCGCGTATCGGGCGGAGCGCATCTTCTTCGTCTGCGACCCGGAGGGTATCCCCTGCGCCACGGCCAGCGCGTATCGGCAAGAGGAGTGGGGGGCGGAGACCGGGTATGTGCATTACGTCGCCACGCGACCGGCGCATGCCGGGAAGAAACTGGGGTATCTGGTCAGCCTGGCAGTGCTGCACAAGTTTCAGGAGGAAGGCTGCCCGTACGTCGTGCTGCAGACCGACGACTTCCGCCTGCCCGCCATCAAAACCTACCTCCGCCTCGGTTTCCACCCGCTGCTGGTGCATGAGAATCAGCCGGAACGGTGGCGTGCTATCCTTTGTGCGCTGGGAATTCCGCTGGACAACGTGAAACTCGAGTGGCGGTAGGATTTAAAAGTTCAATGTGGGGATAATCTACCTTTCCAATATCCGGGATGTCGATGAAGATGGGCTATAGCGACGATGTTAATAGCTTCTTCGGTCAGATAGTAGATTATCCCATAAGGGAAACGGCGTAGAATACATCGACGAGTTCGACGTGATAGCTCAGTCCACGCATAAGGATATTCGCGAATGCGCTCGATTGATGAATCAACTTCGGCGGCGAATTCAAGTCCAAGGCCAGGCTCCTGTTCTTCATAATATGCGACTGCCTGGTCAAGTTCGACAATTGCCTCAGGGTAATAGAATACCCTCATCGTTTGTATCGCTCACGAATCAGCCTGAAAACTTCTTCAGCAGGGATCAGATTCACTTCCCCCTGTTCAATCTGCGTGACCCGGCGTTCCGCCTCTTCCTGCCAGGCGCGCTCAATATCGGGCTGAAGGGGTAGATTCAGGCTACAGAGTAATTGATCTACCAGCAAGATGCGCTCATCCACCGGGAGCGACAGCGCCTCATCGAAAATCCTATTGGGCAATCCTGACATCAAACCCTCCTTGACAGCACTACAGCATTCGTCAAAACATTATACCGTCATTGTGAAAAATCGTATAGAACTGACCGCTCAAACGTCCAAATCGAAGAAGGGCAGGGTCTGATAAAGAAGAAATAATTAAATACAGCTATTTGAAGGCACACTGGAACTGACACAAGCCTGAACCAGATATTGAGGGAGATCGGAATGGCGGAAGCGACCACACCACTTGAGCGGCTGATTCAGTTGCGCGCGGAGGCGGAGGGGCGGCGGCAGGCGGCGACCGCAGATGTGCGCATGCAGATATCGGTGGGCATGGCCACCTGCGGCATCAGCGCGGGGGCGGAGGCGGTGTGGGCGGCCTTGCGCGAGGAGATCGAGCGGCGCGGGCTTACCGGCGTGGAGTTGAAACGCGTGGGCTGCATCGGCCAGTGCCACGTCGAACCCCTCGTCGAAATTATGAAGCGCGGCTCCATGCCCTTCCTCTATGGCGGCGTCACCCCGAAGATCGCGCTCGACATCCTGCATCGCCACCTCAACGACCAGCCGCCGCTGGAATCCCACCTGGTGGACGGCGCGGGCAAGTATTACCTGGAAGTCTGCGGCGGGCCGAACTGCCCACGCACGGATAACCGTCCCATCCTGCAGGCACTGCAGGCGGCCCTGCAGGCGCACGGGCTGGCGGGTACGGTGCAGCTCTCCGAGATGGGCTGCCCGGGCAAGTGCCAGCTCTCCCCCACCCTCATCGTGCACCCCGGCGATTACGTCTACAGCCTGCCGACACCGCAGGATGCCGAACGCGTGGTGGAACAGCACCTGGTGAACGGCAAGCCGGTGGAGGAGCTGCTCACGAGCACTGATTCCGTGCCACCCTTCGTGCACACGCAGAATGTACCGCAGGTGGCGCTGCGCCAGTTGCGCATCGCCAGCCGCAACTGCGGGGTGATCGACCCGGAGTCCCTCGACGACGCGCTGGTCACCTGGGCCTACCAGGCGCTGGCCGGTGCGCTCACCGCGGGACAGCCGGAGACAGTGATGCAGACGGTGATCGACAGCGGGCTGCGCGGGCGCGGCGGCGGCGGGTATCCCAGCGGAGTGAAATGGCGCGATACGCGCACTGCTGCGGGGGAGACGAAATACCTCATCTGCAACGCGGACGAGGGTGACCCCGGCGCCTTCATGGATCGCAACCTGCTGGAAGGCGATCCGCATACCGTGCTGGAAGGGATGGCGCTGGCGGGGTATGCCATCGGTGCGCAACAGGGCTTCGTCTATATTCGTGCCGAATACCCGCTGGGGGTGAGCCGGCTGACCAAGGCCATCGCCGACGCGAAGGCGCTGGGCCTGCTCGGAGAGAACATCCTGGGCAGCGGATTCAACTTCAACATCGAATTGCGGCTGGGTGCCGGCGCGTTCGTCTGCGGTGAGGAGACCGCGCTCATCCACTCCATCGAAGGCGAGCGCGGTATGCCCAGCCCGCGTCCCCCCTACCCCTCCACCAGCGGCCTGTGGGGTTGCCCTACCTGCATTAATAATGTGGAGACACTGGCGAATGTGCCGCCCGTCGTGCTGCATGGCGCCAACTGGTACGCCAGCATCGGCACGGCGAAGAGCAAGGGCACGAAGGTTTTCGCGCTGGCCGGCAAGGTGAAGCGCACCGGGCTGGTGGAAGTGCCGATGGGCATCACACTGCGCGAGACGATCTTCAATGTCGGCGGCGGCATGCGCGAGAAGAAAGCGTTCAAAGCGGTGCAGATTGGCGGCCCCTCCGGCGGCTGCCTGCCCGAAGCGCTGCTGGACACTCAGGTAGACTACGATTCGCTGGTCGGCGCCGGGGTGATCATGGGCAGCGGCGGCATGATCGTGTTGGATGAAGATGACTGCATGGTGGACGTGGCGCGCTTCTTCCTGCAATTCACCCAGGACGAGAGCTGCGGGAAGTGCACCCCCTGCCGCGAAGGCACCAAACGCATGCTGGAGATCCTCACGCGCATCACGCAAGGCGAGGGCACGATGGAAGACCTGGAGTTGCTGGGACGGCTGGGCCATACGATAGGCCGCGCCAGCCTCTGCGGATTGGGACAAACCGCCCCCAACCCGGTGCTCTCCACCATGCGCCACTTCCACGAGGAGTATCTGCAGCATATCGAACAGCATTTCTGCAAAGCGGGCGTCTGCCGCGCGCTGGTGTGCTACCAGGTCATTCCGGCGAACTGCGTTGGCTGCGGCACCTGCCGCCGTGCCTGCCCCGTCGCCTGCATCGCCGGCGAACCGCGCCAGGTGCACCTCATCGACCAGTCCAAATGCATCAAATGCGGCGCCTGCTTCCGGGCGTGCCGGTTTAAGGCGGTGGAACGGGGAGCGGCTGAACAAATACGTAATGATTACTGATCCGGTCTGAAACAAATTCATGGCAATTCAGTGGGTATAACTTCCCACATGAGTACTGTCCCAAAATATTCGGATTGGCGAGAAGCCCGACGCTTTCGCGCTCTGGAGTTATCGCAGAA
>Ga0272448_1000835_pt1 | contig 44449 bp, 53 predicted proteins | sample YNPCB0191_FD_202220 | JGI IMG/M metagenome (GOLD analysis project Ga0272448, IMG submission 202220) | Hot spring sediment microbial communities from Yellowstone National Park, WY, United States - YNP-CB-019-1 | ecosystem: Environmental > Aquatic > Thermal springs > Hot (42-90C) > Sediment... | reverse complement strand
CATTCGGGACCTCTGCGTCACGGCACTTGGTTCGTCGCGTGAGGACCAGCGTCTACTCGAGGAAAGCGTTCGGGGGATCCTCAGACGAAAGAACGAATGGCCTGAACCACAGGCGGCGCAGCGAAAGGTCGAAGAAGCAGAAGACCAGCTTCGAAAGCTCGAGGCCGACTTGGCACTGGTTGAGCGCGACCTGCGGACCTTCCGAGAGGCAGAGACACACCGGCATGAGCTGCCCGGCGGCTATTCGGGAACCGCCGCACAGATCGCGCGGAAGGTGAGCGAGCAAGAAAGCGAGTTCGGCTGGTTTCCCGAGCTGCCTGCCGATGCCAAGTTTCCCCTCGACCCCTCGGAGACCGCTTTCCTCGTCGAGGCTCACGCCAGGTTCACGGCTGACGTCCGCGCCAATCTGGAGCTTGAGATCGGGGATGCGGAGTTCCCGAGGCCTGAGGAGTTTCAAGAGCTGGTCAAGCAGCTAATAGATGCGGAGAAGGAGAAAGAGAGGACAAGCCGTGCGGTGGATGGAGCCAAACTGAGCCTCCTGGAGCTGGCAGAGACGGAACAACTCCGCAGGGCGCGCGAAGCTGTGCAGATGCTTACGGATCTCGCGCTCAGAGTGGATCGTACCTTGGGTGATATTGCTGAGACTGTTCTTCGGGACCTACTGGCTTCTGCTGAATCTCGGTGGGCACGCCTTCTAGCGGATTCGGAAGCACTTCTCAAGGACGTGAGCCGCCACCTTGACGCGATCGGCTCGGCACGCGTCGAGCTACCGGACGGGATCGCGGAGGACCAACTGAGAAGGGACGCCGAGCGACGCCTGGCGCACCTCGAAGGGGGTGGCCGAACCGGTGTCTGGGTCTTCGCCCCGCGAGTCGTACGGGAGACGCGCTACGTGGTCCAGGCTTGCCGGGTTGATGGCAAGAAGGCCGAACGGATCGAACAGCTTCGAGTTGTTCGCCATCAACTGGAGCTGCTCCGCAAGCTTCGTGAGCTGCAAGAGGTATGGGTCAGCTCCCTATCGGAGGTGTCGAACCCACGTCAAGCTCTTTCCCGAGCCGAAGAGCTAACGGCGTGGCTGAAGGACTTGCTGGTGTCCTTCCAATCGGTGCAGCCGGTCGCACTGGCTACGGTTCTGGGTTCGAACCGCATGGAGCTTACGTCGGCGAGCGGGCGCAATGACTGGCTGAAGGCCATCGATGCGTTGCTGGCCATTCGACGTGCCTGCGATCTTCAGCAGGAGTTCGACCGGCTTATCGACACCGTGCGTGGTTTACAGCACCGCTCGAAAGCCAATCCGTGCCTGCGCTCCCTCGAAGACGCCGCCCGGGCGCGCGATGTTGCCGCCTGGCGCGAAGCCTGGCAGGAGCGGGAGCGGATTCGGCAGGAGCAGCAACGCATCGCGGACTACGAGAGCCTGCTCGAAAAGCTCGACGAGTCGTGCCCGGGTGTCGAGAGACTTCTCCGGGCCACCGGCCGCGCGATCTGGCGGGACCGCGTTCGCAAGCTTCGAGAAGCCTGGAACTGGTCGGCTGCTCGCGCGTGGCTGCGACAGGTCTCCGACGCCTCGGCTTATGAGGCACGTGTGCAGGAGTACCATCGGTTGCAACGGAAGATCGAGGAAGCAACCGAGAATCTGGTCTCCTACCGCGCCTGGCGGGCGTTCTTCGATCGGCTCGACGAGAAGACCATCCAAAGCCTGAACGCCTGGACGAAGGCCGTGGACAGGATCGGCAAGGGCACCGGAAAGCACGCCTATCGCCACAGGCGCACGGCTCAGAAATACCTTATGGAGTGCGTTCCGAAGATTCCGGCCTGGGTGATGCCGCTTCACAAGCTCTGGGACTCAATTGTGGACCCTATGGGTCTGCCGAGCTTTTTTTTTGCCACATATAGTCTACTTAGTAGGTAGAGAATATAGGTTATTTATCAGACAGATAGTAGATAATAGTTTATTTTGTATTTGACAACTCGTACAGTTTGTGATCATAGAGCATGAAAATCACAGTATTACGTTACATGTGCCAGACGAAGTCCGCAACCAAAAGCCTATTGGAGCCAGCAGCCTCAAGGAGTGAGTTCAATGCCGCGCCAGATGAAGACTCATCAGACAGACCCGAACGGCGTGCGTGATTTCCGGCACGCAGAGGCGCGGCGCAAGAACAACCCGCCTGCCGGCGTTGCTCCCACCTATGAAGTACGAGAGCGGGAAACTACCCGCTACGCCTACGACCCGCATCTGGACCCGCAGCTGATCTGGGCGGGCAAGGCAGAGCATACCTCGTTTGAACTAGATGTTGTTTCTCTTCATATCCACGAGCGCGTCTCCACGCGGGCAATCCTGGAAGCGGTCAAGAAGCCGGAGCCGCAGCTTGCGCTTTTCGGCGAGACGCCACTTCCGGCTCACCAGCAGATCGAATTCTACCGACACGAAATCGGCTGGGCGAACCGGTTGATCCTGGGTGATTCCCTGCTGGTAATGAACTCGCTCCTAGTCAAAGAGCGTATGGCGTGCAAGGTGCAGATGATTTACATCGACCCGCCCTACGGCATCAAGTACGCCTCAAACTTTCAGCCCCGCATTGACCGGCGGGATGTGAAAGACAAGGACGAGGATCTCACCCACGAGCCGGAGCAGATCAAGGCCTACCGGGACACCTGGAAGCTCGGCATCCACTCCTACCTTACCTACCTTCGCGACCGCCTGCTTTTGGCGCGGGAACTTCTTCACGAAAGCGGCTCTATCTTCGTCCAGATCAATGACGAGAACCTGCACCTGGTGCGGTGTCTGCTGGATGAGGTGTTTGGAAGGGAGAATTTCGTGGCGGTAGTGGCGTTTGCAAAGACAACAGGATTTGCCACACGATACCTGCCTTCAGTAACTGACTATTTGCTATGGTATGCCAGGGATAAAAACAATATCAAGGTGCGAGCAGTTTTCTGGGAAAAAAGAATAGAAAAAAGAATAGGTACTGGTGGCGACGAAAACTACAGGTACATTGAGGATGACTCAGGCAACAGAAGAGCTTTAAATCAGGAAGAAATGGCGAAAGCTGGTCTGCTATCAGGAAAAATATACCGAATTGACCACTTGTTGTCGCAAGGTGCAACCGCCTCAGAACAAAAATTTGTATTTGAAGGGTGTACGTTTTTGCCACCTGTCAACAACCATTGGAAGACAACTCTTGAAGGGTTAAATAGATTAGCACGCGCCGAAAAGATAGTAAGGACTGGACGGACTCTCGGATATGTTAGGTTCCTTTCGGACTCTCCAGTATTTCCAATTACCAACGTTTGGGACGATACTACTACAGGAGGTTCTGCGGATAGACTCTACGCCGTCCAGAGCAACACCAAAGTCGTCGAGCGATGCATCCTGATGACCACCGATCCGGGCGACCTGGTCTTCGACCCCACCTGCGGCTCCGGCACCACCGCCTATTGCACCGAGAAGTGGGGGCGGCGCTGGATCACCTGCGACACTTCCCGGCTGGCCCTGGCCATCGCCCGCCAGCGGCTGATGACGGCCAAGTTCGACTACTACGAGCTGCGCGATCCTGAGCGCGGACCCGCCGGTGGCTTCAACTATGAGACCGTGCCGCACATCACGCTAGAGAGCATTGCCAAGAACACTGAGATCGACGCCATCTCCGCCAGATACCAGCCGCAGATCGAGCAGACGCTGGCTGAGCTCAACCGGGCGCTGGGGAGGGACTGGAAGGAGTGGGAGGTGCCTCGGGAAGTCCCCCATCCCGTCTGGCCCGAGGAGGCAAGGCAAGCGTACCGACGCCTTCTTGAGCTCAAGCGATCCGGCAAGCTGGGTGCCGAGAAGGAGGCGGGACCGCTCTTCGAGAGGGTCTATGGCCTGACCGGGCACTGTTGGGAAAGCTTGGGTCAGGTGCCCGATCCGATCCCACCGAACGATTGGCCGGATGCGGCGAAAGAGGCTCTACGCCGCTTCTGGGAACTCAAACGGGCCAAGCGCAAGGAGGTCGACGAGAGCATTCGGCGCAACGCCCCGCAGGAGAGCCTCTATGACCGTCCGAAGGTGCGGCGGGGTGTGGTCCGGGTCTCTGGTCCCTTCACGGTGGAGGCCATCCCCGTCCCGGCGGTAGAAGACCCCACCGAGGCGCCCGTCCCGCAGTTCGAGATCGAAGAAGCCCGGGCCCCTATCTCCGACCGGGGCGGGGATTACCTGACCACCATGATCAACCTGCTCAAGCAGCATGGCGGCATCCTCTTCCCCGGCGGTAAGAAGCTGGAGTTGCAAGACATCCGCCCGCTGAACCTGGGGTCTCTCCACGCCGAGGCAGAAGCCAGGCAGAACGACAACATCCTGCGGGTGGCCATAAGTTTTGGGCCCCAGCACGGGCCCGTTACGGCCTTCCAGGTGCAGGAGGCCGTCCGCACGGCCAAGCTCAACGGCTATCACATCCTGATCTTTGCCGGATTTGCCTTCGACCCGGAGGCCCAGGCGCTCATCCAGAAGGCTCCGGTGGCGGGGCTGCAGGTGCACTTTGCTAACGTCTCCCCGGACGTGCTGGTGGGTGATCTGCTCAAGACCACCCGGGCCAGCCAGATCTTCACCGTTTTTGGCCAGCCCGACGTGCGGGTTGAAAAGCAGAAGGACGGCACTTACCGTGTGGAGCTGCGGGGGGTGGACATTTACGACCCGCTGAAGGGGGAGGTCCATTCCACCCGTGGCGAGGATGTGGCCGCCTGGTTCCTGGACACGGACTACGACGGCAAGACCTTCCATATCTGCCAGGCCTTTTTCCCCGGCGACGCCGATGCCTGGGAGAAACTCCAGCGGGCGCTGAAGACCACCATCCCCGAGGAAGCCTTTGACCGAATGCGCGGCACCGTGTCGTTCCCTTTCCAGCCCGGCGAGCATAGGCGCATTGCCGTGAAGGTGATAGACTTTCGGGGGAACGAGGTGGTGCGGGTGGTAAACCTGCAAAATGAGGTGGCTTATCATGGGTAAAAAATACGCAAAACCCCCCATCGTAGAGGCAGTTTGCGAATTCAGACTGACACCCGAGACACGATGGGACCTTACGGTACCAGGTTTGCTTTATGAGAGATTAAAAGGGTCATTTCCTCAGAAAGAGCAACGGATGATACGAGAGGTGGAATTTATACAAGGGCCAGAGGGGTTAAAGCAACAGATCCGCACGAGTGAACGAATCATGCTATTTACCGAAGATAAAAAGATGCTCGTGCAAGTAGGTCCTCGTTTGCTCGCGATCAATGTCCTTAAACCCTATCCCCACTGGGAGGGCTTTAAACCTCGCATTGAGATGGCTTGGCAAAGCCTACAGGCTGCTATAGAGGTACAGGGTCTGGAGCGCATAGGCTTGCGCTATATCAATCACATTGAGTTGCCTGCTCAGAGTGTAGAATTAGCTGAATATTTTGAGTTTTATCTATCCGTGGGTCAGAGGCTTCCTCAACAGATGGTATCTTTCCTCGCAGGTGCGGAGTTTTCCTATGCCGATGACAGAGATCATTGCCGCGTGCAGCTTACTCCCATCCCAGGTTCGGGAGGCAAAAGCTTATTCATGCTGGACATAGACTACTTCCTCGCACGACCACGCGCTGTGGAAGTAGTAGATGCTCTCGCTTGGGTCGAGGAAGCCCACGACCGAGTGAAAGAGGTTTTTGAAGGATGCATCACTGACAAGCTGAGGGAAATGTTTGAGGAGGTATTGTGACATGGTAACTTATTGTGACATGGTAGATATTGTTCCTTCCATCTACAGACCGCAACTGGAAACTTCTTTAGTAAGATTGCAAGGGACGGGGGCTGAGGATGTTAAGCCTGAGTTCGCTAACATCTTAACATTGCCTCGCGGCCGCCTACAGAGTTCCGGGACGTCTTTAGCCGCAGTCGATTTTCCAGTACCTCAGAGGGGATCCGAATCGGTTGTAATCGACATCGAGGAGCTAATGGAGTGGCTGGCCCGGAGGGTACGGATCGAAAGCCTCGACAGCATGGGGAAATACCTATTGCAATTTACCGAGCTCCTCGATGTGATCCCACAAGCGGTAGAGGCTGCAAAGAAGCACTTTCCAGAAGCGCAGCTGGTTATGGATGTTTACCAAGATCCTGAAATCGACGACTCATACCTTGTCTTGTATATCAGACTGAAACACTATGATGATTCGGTCATTGAACGGTTGGAGAAGGCGGAAGCGGAGTTCCTTAACCAGCTTGTGAACAAAAGAGGGTGGATTCAGCTGACCACGGACTTTCGGGATCCGTAGGGAGAGGGTGTCTCTGTCGTTAATCATATCTCTCAAGGTTTTCTGCAATACGGTATGAGAAGTCTGCTCGATTGATCCATCCATGCAGAAACTTCCCTAGCTTCGGGTTCTTTGCAGTAAGAGTCCTATACCTCTCAATCCTAATCTGGTGGAACCTATTCCTCAGCACGAATGTGTCAAACTTGCTTGCATGCCCCAAGGTCACAGGTCCAATGATCCCATCCTGCTCAACGCCTATAGCCTGTTGGAACATCTTGATTGCGGTGATGTACCCCATATTCACCCCACATTCATACACACAGAACCCATAGGAAGAAGGAAACAGGAAGAACCTGTGTGATTTCAATTCTTGCTCATAGATATTGATAGCCGATTGCAGATCTAACCCATCAATATCAACTCCAGGATGCGAGGCCCTGTCTATACCATACTTCGTAACCCCTCCTGGATCATCGGGATCATTCTCTGCCCTAGCATGGCCATCATCCTGCCAGCTTGTCTCCATCCATAGAACTATTGGTATCCATGTTTTGATCCTGAGTGTGTCTTTCATTTTGGTCTATCCTTTCTGGTATATACACTAGATTTCTCCATTGAGGTTTTGCAGCCTCTAAAACCCCAGACTCAGGCGTGGGGAACATTCTGCGTGATAACAAAGAAAGGCATATTGAATCAGCACATTCCCTAAGCTGGCGTGGGCTTAAATTCCTAATCTCAGGGAACCTTTGCCAGACTACCGATGCGGCTGCTTGTTTGGTCAGTCCCTTGGCTATACCGCCTCCTAAAATCTGCATTTGCCAAGACCTAGGATGAATGAGTGTATAAGGATAACATTCTAGTTCCATGATCGCAATGAGTTGGCCTAGTTGGATCGCTATGGGTTGAAGGTTTGCTATGGGGATATTCGCAGAACCTCTTGGCACAGATTCTATCAAAATATGGCACCTGGATTTTGTAGGCACATTGTATTTCAAAATATCGCAGAACTTTTTCGAATCCAAGATTCTTGTGTTCCTGTTAGGATACAACCTCAAAAGCGGCAAAGGAAAATAAACAAGGTCAGTCCCTATCCCAAGAATTGCAACATACCCCTGCTGACCTGGATCTACTCCTACCCATTTGAAATCCTTGTTCATCAAAATATATACCAGAAATACAGGAAGAAATCCACAGTGAATGAAGTCACCCCAATGCCTGGAGTAACCTGGAAGATGACAAGCATGTTGTTGTTAGGGAAGGTAGGCGTGCTTATAAACTTCATGACTCTGCCGCTGTATATAGCACCGCTCAAATCCGTCACAGGGAATACAGCAACAGGATTGCTGATAGAATTAGGTAGTGAAGCAGTAGAATTAGTAAACCACCTGTTCGGATATCCCCACAGGTTCACAAGCGTAAAATTCACTACATCAGTAGTAAAATCCGTACCAGTAGATACGTCTACTATATAATTGGTATTTAAACCTGCATACACATTACGATTCGGCAACCCTTGCACTGTCTGAACCTGCCAGCTTGCCATAGACCCACCAGTTGCTGAAACGCTTTCCAATGCTATCTGTACAACATACCCTTGAGCCAATGCAGGCGGAGAATTGAAGCTTGTGGTATACGCCGCAGCGGAGCTAGTTCCTGTTATTTGAGATATCGCAGGTGCATTCGTAACAGTCGCTATAGGTCCACAATCTGGACGTTTTTTAAAGAATTTGATAGTGGCTACGTTAGAAGCAGACGTAGGTACATTGGATGCGAACTGCACTTGGAAATTCGTGCCTAAGTTCGCATTGCAAAACCCGAATTCTAAATAACCCATCTGACCATACAGATATGGTGAGGGCTCACTTATCAGCAGCGTATAATTATTATTCTGTTGGCCTGAGTACACCTGGAAGTACCCAAAATTGTTAGAACTCCAAAGTGCCCAAGGGAATACATCAGGCAGGCTGAATTCCACCACTCCATTAGGCACTATATCCTGAGGCCCTAAATAGACGGCAGCCTCATCTAAGAATTGGGAAACAAACATGTTCATAGTTCAACACCAACAATATATGCATCAGCCAATATAGCAAGACAAAAAGAGCGCACAAGGCTATGTATTTCATTTCTTTTCCCAGCTTATTTCCCTTAGGTCAAGCTCCATTTCATTCTCTATTTTTAACAAATACCCACCTTTCTGGTACATATTTCCATCTACGAATATGATCCCTAACTCAGTAGGTATAACCATTCTATGGAATGCAGGGTAGTTCTGATCCCCACTCGATCTTCTGATCAAGACGCTGGTGCAATTGGTTCTTTCTGCGGTTCCCATTCTTTTGTTCCTTCAGGATATACCCACTGTGATTTAGGCGGAGGCTTCACGTTAGAAGGAATTCGCGCTTTGTTGTGAGCACAGCTAATCCCCAGTAGTATTAAGGAGCACAAGAGTAAGATCCTTGACAATTTCAAAAGGAATGACGACCCACTCATCGCTCTCAATGGCTGGTATCTGCCCTGCTTTAGCAAGCTCAGCTCTGAGTATTTCAAGCCATTCTTTCCATGACGCATCTTTTGATTTAGTATTTCCTCCATAAATCTGGTCTTCTAAATGTGCTAAATGCAGCCGCAAATTCTGTTTGTCCATTCCTTTGATGGCTTTGACGACAGAAGCTACATCCTGTATAGCAGAACTTGCGGCTGCTATGGCTAGTCCTGGGTCCATATCTTATTTCTTTTTTGCGGAATCAGCAGCAAAAAAACCTAACAAAGCCAATGCTAGGTTCTGCGCTGCTTCAATTATATCCTTGTACTTAGGAAATGCTTGTGCAGCCCATCCTAACAGAGCAACTAACATCCCTGATAATGTAGTTTTCCAGTCTGAAAACATATCACCTCCTTGTTGTTTCAATAATTATCTGTATAAACCATGTTACAGCTGAGAAAATCCCCAAAGCTATATAAATGGTTCTCTTTAGACAATCAAGCGATTTTTCCAAGTTTTCTAGTCTCTTCTTTAAATCATCGATTCTGTCATCGATGTTGTACTTCATGTCTTCCATCTTATCAGTTATATTGTTCCTAAGCGATTCTACCCTATCTTCTAAATGTTTGAAATTCACTTCTACCCTAGTTAAACGGTCTCTGTCTTCCTCTCCGTACATGATGTTATTCATTTCTTAAGTGATATAACAAAGATCTGGGTTGTTAGGAACATAAAGAACACAAGAGAATCGAGAAGTGATACCTTATTAGTTATTAGCATCGTTACGCAGATTCCTGCGTCGACGACCATTGCGAGGAGTTGAAGGAATCTCGTCTTCACTATCTCCAATATCAAAGTCCTCACTAAGGAGATCTGCGAGTTCTGGAAATTCTCTGATCCTGGCTCGGATAGAGTCTCTTGTTGTTGTTCTGAATTCAAATCGTTTGAGTGTCTCATAATCGCACAAATACCTTTCTAATGATATCAGTTTTTTTGTTAGCGTCAGCTGAGTTTTTATATCATCAGCTACCAATATAGCCTTAGATACCAAATGAGCCAATCTAGACATGTCCTCAGAAAACTGATTGTCAGCTAAAAGTTTCTGTTTATACGGACTTCTTATGAGCGATAATGCAACTGTGATTATTCCATTCAAAATGTGTGGAGGGCAGTTAGCATTTAAGCTTGGTGAATAAATAGATTTCCATGTTTCTAATAACTTGTCTTCTGGATTGTTCATGATATTGTAAGATATGCCAGCGGTCAGCGAACGTCAAAGAAGATTGTTTGGTGCAGCATTAGCTGCAAAACGTGGACATTCAACATTTCGTAAGGCACAGAAGATAGCTATGCATATGCCAGAAAGCAAGATAAGGCACTTCGCAAAACGCCTCAAGAAACGTCATCATGGAAGAACCAAAAGAAAATGAAAAGACAAACTATTGCTATCAAAATAAACATATCCACTAGATTGTATAGGAAACTTAAATCTATTTGCAACAAATCAGGAATGATGTTTGATGCACTCATGGAACGTATAGTTGTAGCAGGCGCATTAGAATTCTCACAACGTATCAACCCACTCATCCGAGCTACTGAGGAGTACCAGCGAGCGCTTTTTTCTGGTTCTCTTGCTCAAGAAGAATCTGACGAGTCTTCTTCGATAGATACGGCCACCACTGATCTTGATTCTTCAACTTTCGAAATACCCCAATCTGAACTTGCGGATCTAGAGTCCGAAACATCTCTCCAAGACGCTTCTCTTGAGGCTCCCGAACCAGTTTCATCAAACGGCCAAACTCTTGAGGATCAAGCTCAAAATCTTCCCAATGCTCAATGAGCCATTCTTGTGCTTGATCTGGCCCTTCTTCCTCAGCAATCTTCATGGCCTGATATCTTGCTTCATCATCCCTTCTTGGTTTGATTGAGTGCTTGTACCTATAAAGCGCTTCTTTGATCATTGTCTCATCATGGCTGTCTTCCATTCTTTTAGCCCTACCGCCTGCTAGGAATCTTGTGTATGAACCAGGAAAATCAGTCATCATTTTCTCTACTCTTTCTGGGAGTGTCCCACCATGACCAGCTAATTCTTGTTCTACGCTCATAGGCATGAAGAAGTTTTCTGCAAACCAAGAAAAGAATTGTTTTGTCTTTTCCATTGCTGGCGAATAAGGATTGTATATTTCATTGCCAAAATAATCAGCGTTCTGCGCCATATACCATATCCCTGAAGCAACAGGATTGAGTGAATGTATCTCCTGTGTAGCCATTTCACTTAAAACCCCCAGTGGCCCCCCTTCTAATCCTGCTATAGCTTCTGGTACATAATCCTTCATGAACCACAATGGCTTAGCACGTATAGGCTTGCCGTCAGCAGTCTTACCAATAACAGGGAAAGCTATATCCTTCAAATATTCTTCTCCATCTTCTGGTCCTGGTAATCCGATCATACTTCTAGCAAGCTGGGATACAGCACTGCCTAAAATTGTTGCAAGACCTACATACGTCATGAACATTATGGACTTATATTTCCATTCTTCTCCTTCTACACTGAGCAAGTCACTATACTCCTTAGTAAGCTCTTCTCTCCTTTTGGCCAATTCTTGTTTGGTTTTTCCTCCTTTGAATATCTCTTCTCCTTGCAACCTGCGTGCTATCCATTCTGCAGCTTCTTTCTGATGAATCTTGTATTTCAGAAAGCTATGCAATACTCCAAGAGGACTCATCGCATACTGAGTGATTCTCCAGCCCCAACTTACATGAGATGCTACAGCAAGAGTCCTTAACATTTCTGGAGTAAGCAAATTCCTATAATTCATTTCTCCAAAGGTTCTTTCTACATGTTCTGCATGCTGTCTAAACATTTGCGATTCCCTAGACATTGGGTTTGATTTGACTTTATCCCAGAAAAGTGGATCAAGTTCTTCCATGTTCTCTACATAATGCAAAATGGAATAAGCCTTCATCCTTGGTATATACGCTTTGAAGATAGCCCTTGTAATGAAGAAAACTTTGTCCAAATATTCTTCCATCAATATTTTTGCCTGGACTGATTTAGGAACTAGATTGTTCAATTCCTTTTTTAGATCTGGGTATTTCTGCCATACTTGTGCTGATATATCCTTCTGATACTTTCCTTCATTGAACTTTCCGTCAGTGCCTATATAATCCTCTGGTCTTGGCCATATGTCCGGATCTTCTAGTTTGATACCTGAACGGACAAGTATATCATGAATCCTAGCATGTTCTGGCCCCCAACCTTCTACATCATCCCCTCGCATAGCCTTGAATACTTTTTCTAAAGATTCATCATGCAGTCCTACTTTTATGGTGTTCGCAGCATTCTTTAACCCTTTGATGAGGGCAGCTGGTATGTCGGCTAAGCTCTTAACTTTGAGCATTTCGGTAGCTATATGATGCGGTATATTGGCAAACGTAACGTGCAATGCGTGAGGGAGTGGATTAGCGAACTTGAACTTGAGATCAAATAACTTTGCTGTTTGTGCTGCATGTATAAAATTTTTAGCAAGCTTTCGCAGGTTGCTGCTATTCCTAGCTGCCCTTTTTTCTGCGTCTAATCCTAGTATGTCCAGTGCTGAAAGTAGGCTTGGGTTAGGCATTACCCAATAATCCTTGCCGTTTATACGAAAAAGTCTATATCCAGCCTGTTCTGCCTTGGTTCGTATAGCTTCTATTTTCTTTGTTTGCCACTTCTGTACTTCACCCTCTTCTGCTTTGCCTGTAGGTTTAGGATCTTTGAATATAAGACCATTCTGAAGCAAAGAATTGACCAGCATTTGTCTTCGCATAACAGCAAGATGCGCATCATGCCTAATCACCGTAAGCACTGCAGGGTTCCAGGAGAGTGGAGTAAGTCCAGCTTTCGCTGCTTCTTCAAGTGTAGCAAATGTCCTAGTCTTCATGAACCAGGGCTTGCTTATCTTTTTTGCCCATGCTGGGTTTGAGAAGTAGCGCTCTGCTTTGGAAAATTCTTCATAAAGATGCGGTAGGTACGCATCCTCTCTCTCATAAACTATTCCTTCTTTGTTCTCTGCTTGGTAAATCTCATCACCTACTTTCTTCACTATCTCGACTGCATGCTTTAGCATAGAGTTCTGCTGCATGAGCCGCATCGCATAGCTATGTTTCTCCCATGTAGGATTAGGATCTTCCATATAACTTCCCAATGCACGTTTTGCGCTCTCATCATATTTCTCGAAAATAGCAGCAGCCCATGCTAGTCTGAATACAGCATTGCTGCGCATCGATTCTATTTGTCCATTCACCTTCCTTAGTATCGGTTTTATAGACTCAGCAGTGGCTGACCAGAAGGATGGGAACAAATCTACCAGTGCCTTGGATATCGTGCTAGTCTCATAACGTGTGACATCCCTAAGCCTTGAAGGATAACTTGTGATAAGCCTGTAAGATCGTTTCATCCATCGCCATACATCCGTAGGATCTATGCCAAACATAAACTTAGCAGGCTGATTTGGGAAAAACTTAAACACTCCATATATTTCATTCCCGCTTCTTTCTATGTCTCTTATCCAATCACCAGCTTTATGTTTGTCTATAACCTGGGACATCGTCCTGAACACATCCTCTATTTCTCCTGGTTCAAGCCCGTATTTCTCCGTGAGTATTGGTTCTCTGAATACTAGTGGGACGGCTGGATCACCTTTTCTCCATGCGTTTTGTATATCATCAAGCATCCCCCAGAATGCAGTCGCCTGTTTTTCATTGAGGTTTTTCGGCGCCTCTTTGTTTTCAGTCAATACTTTGTTAGTGATTTCATTGAGCTTTGATTTTTCTTTGGCTGATAACTTAGGCTTGGTTTTCTTTTTCTTTTTCGTGGGCTCCTCTTGTTGTACAGCGGTTATAGATACATCATCTTTGACTGCCCTAACTTTCTTTTTCCTTCTTCTAGATGTTTCTTCTTCCTCTTGTTTTTGTTCTGCAGCCTCGAGTTTTTTAAGAAACGGCTTTAGTGGTTTTTCTAGTATGTCTATCCTCTCCCCAAGTTCCCTTCGTATTAGGTCTAGATCTTCTGCGGTAAATTCTTTAGGATCTTCTTTCCCTAACAGTTCATAAAACTCTTCTGGTATTTCTCCTTCTTCTTCGAATTTCCTGAGCTGTTCTTTGTACATTCTTAGCTTTTGGTTAGGAGAATATTCTTCCTCTACCTTCCCAATCTCTGATTCTATTTCTTTCTTGAGTTCAGGTGGAGGCGGTTCTTCTGGGATTTCTCCTAATGGAGCCTCTACTTCTTTCAAAAGTTCTTCAACAGTTTTTTCTGGTTCCTCTATTTCTGTGGTTGCCTTAGCTACCAGGGGTATATCTGCAGGATGTATATTGATTGTCACGTCAGCCATTGGCCTATCCAAAAACTTCTCTGTAGAAGGAATAGGATTGGGAGTAGCATTCAGCATATCATCGAAATCCCGCATAGCGCTATCGCCAAACTTTTCTTTGATATACTGCTGCACCTCATGCGGTATAGGCGCCAAACTCTGGTATCTTTTCTCTGCTGGCACAAGATCCATAGATGGCACATCTATAATAACTCCATCCTCTGCGTTATATTGCGGTATAGGCGCCAAACTCTGGTGTACTGGCACAAGATCCATAGATGGCACTTTTATGGTAGGCTCAGGAGCAGGAGGCGTCTCTCCAGTAGGGGATGGTGGCTCTTCTGGGGTAATAGGCGTTTGAGGTTCTACGGAAGGAGGGGCTTTGGGTTTGGGTGTTGACTTATACTTGGAGAATGCTCCATGGCTCCATGCAGCTGCTCCGATGATTGTTGTATTGAAAAAGAAATTGCTAAGGATATTAGGAAGCGCGTCTTGTGTAAAATTCTCTGAGCCTGTAAATACTTTGTATAGGTCAGGAGAAGATTGTAGGGTAGTAGTCCATAGGGTTGTGTATCCTAAAGTTTTGAATTTCTGGAAGGCAGACATATTCTTTAAAGCCGCCTTCTCTGCCTGCTTAATTCCAAAATAAGAGCCTGCAAAAGCAAATACTAGGTTTGAAACATCATCCCAAGCCTTGTTCCATTCGTGCCTGGAAAAGTCATTGTAGAGGTGGCGTATCGATTCTAACGCTTCACTGGTTACTCCTAGTGTGAACAACGCCTTGGGCATTATACGAGCTGCTTCTCCTACTGTTTTGGGAATTTTGAACAACGCACCTCCTGGAGTGATCATACTAGCAACTGCGGCTCCAGATTCTCCTAAGTTCTCTGCAGTTCTAGCTACTATTTTTTGCAGATTGTCATTGACAGTTTCGCTCAATAGAACTTTATGTTGGTATTCCATTAACTTCTCATACCTATGAACCTGTTCAGGACTTATCCATCCTACTACCTGTAGAAGCCTTCCTGTGAGATCCTTGATATCTTCTATAGGGGTTTTGAAAAAAAGCTCCCCTGCTTCTAGTAGGGGAGAATACCAGGCCTTCATTTTCCCTGTTGCCATTGCATAGAACTGATCTGGCCCCATTAGTTCGTGGAGTTTGTTTTCATTTCCTTCCTTGTCCACGAAGGTCTCATCCTTCCATTTATTCCAGAGATCTTCTATTATTTGAGCATCCGTCATGACAATCCACTTTCCCAAAGTGACCTACGCCATTGGGCTCGTTCCGTAAAGCCTTCGTTTAGATCCCCTTGGAGTTTCATGTATCTCTTTTCTGTTAAAAGTCTAGCTACTTCTTCGAAGTCTCCCTTCGCAATGACATTCAATATATCTTTCATCCGCCCTTCCCCAAAATGGAATGCCAGGTCTGTTAACGCATACCTTTGTTCTGGAGTGAGTTTGTTCCATTTGTCTGCTCCAATTAATTCTCTCATAGTGTTGGCCTTCATTTGTAATTCTTCTAAGAGCCTGTGCGCAGCAGCTTCTCTGCCCATAGCATCATCGGAGAAATAATCATTGTCCCTGGCGTATGTGCTATATCCTACACGTTTCTTCTTATCATTATCTACGAATGGGGTTGATTGAAACCCTTCAAACTCCATAGTTCTCAGAATTGTCCTGTTCTTATTTTCCTTTGTGATACCTATAGCTGGCAATTCTGGGAGTTTCTCTACCACTGCCCTATTGAGCTGTTCATTTTCTTTTTCACTTCTCATGGATTGTTTTTTAGGTGTGTGTTCAGTATAACGCTTCAATTTGTCTAAGAACGTACCCTCATATTGTTGCTGCTTATATTTCTTAGCATCATAATTCCTAAGTTCTGTTCTATATGTTTGGTCATTTAATTTCTTTAGCCCCATGTTTAGTTGAGTTTGGTTGTTAGCGCTGGATTTGGGCAGTAAAATGTTTCTTACATAATCCTCAACCACATCTGGTCTATCCTTATATTCAGGATTTTCTTCTATTATTCTCTTTTTAGCATCTTCAACTGTTTGCTCATATTGCCTCATCTTCTCATCTTGCATGAGAGCAGTTTTGACAGCAGGACCAGAGAATTTGATGAGTCTTCCTACCACTTTCCTATATTGCTGATAATCTCTTAGGACTGATCCAGCTTCCCTCATTTTGGCTTGCATGAGTTTGTCTATATCCTCAATAGAGAGAGATGTGTTTTGTAAGAGCTTATCATAAGATTCTTCGAGATGATATTGTTCCTCAAGCCAATCCTTGTATCTCTGGCGTGCATACTCTAAATATTCTTTCGCTGCCTCTTTGTTGCCTTTAACAAGTTCCTGCAGCCCCATACCAAGACCACCTATGAATCCTCCAAAATTAGCTCTCCCACCAAGAAGAGCCCCTATTCCTGCAACAGCTCCTAGTATTAGGGAACTTATAAGAAGTCTTTTTCTCTGAGTTTTGATATCTAGCTCTGGAGCTTTTGAGCGGGATGTCTTCTCTATGATGTCTTTTATTTGTTGTTTATAAAGATTTCTTTCCTCTTCTAATGTCTCTCTTTTCTCTTTTAAGGGTTGAATGTCTCCATATATTTCAGCTAGTCTGCGTTGTGTAACTATTTCCAGTTGGTTTTGATATTGTTTTTCTAAATCTATTTGTTGCTTTGCTCTTTCTCTCTGTTCTGGAGGGAGTTTTTCTAAGTCTTGCTGAGTTTGCTGATCCTGTATAGACTCCAACCTAGATTGTATTTCACTAAGTTTTTCTATTTCTTTCTGTGTTTCTAGACTGTAGGCAAAACTTACCCCTCCCAAATTCTCATCATCTGGGTTTGCCTTTATGTTTTGTGGTTGATTTGGTTCTTCTGGCATATTATTATTTCAAGAAACCTGGACCCATACCATACCCCATCAGACTTCCTATACCTCCAAAGAAGCTGCCAATAGCCCCCCACATCATCTGCTGTTCTGCTATTTGTGCAGCTAGTATAGCATCCTGTGCGCTTATATCCATGCCTAAATATGCCGCAGCATTCTTTGAATACAATCCTGCTGTAGATAGCTTGTATTCCAGTGGCCACTGCTCTGACTGTCTCAACGCTTCGCCCAAAGAAAGATTCTGTGTATACATAGAACTTTTGGTTAGCCCATATTCCTGTGCCATTCCTATAGCCGCCATGGAATCACTGATCATCTCTTGTTGCAATGCGCCTACAGTTCCTAACCCTCCTAATCCTAACTGTGCTGCGTTCAGTCTTAGGCTTTCTGCTTCCTGAAGCCCTGATTGAGCAAGCTGCAGATCCTGGTTCAACAGTTCTCCCTTTGCCCCAGCAAGCTGGATATCCATCATCCCCAAAGCTTCTGCTTGAGCTGTAGATCCTACAAGCCCAAGGCTAGCAAACGTGGCGTTCAGCTGATTTGTCATGCGTTGACGAGCCGCTTGAAATATAGCATCCTGGCCTTTGGGTAGCTGGCCTTTTTGGTAAGCTGTCATGATCTGATTCGATGTATTGATCAGATTTTGTATTTCTGGAGGCGGATTCTCATAAAATCCTAAAAGCCCTTGTGAAGCAGATTGTATTTGTGAAACCGTTTGAGGCAATCCACTTGTACCTTCACCTAGCATTTTCTGTCCTGTAATGCCCAGTTGGGTAAACATCGGATCTAACTCACTGAAAACCTGTTGTTGTACAGGCGGAGCTAGACTAGGGTTGTAGAGTGAGCCTATCAGGTTTTCAGATGTTCCTACGGCCTCAGGTAAAGGGTATGCCTCAGTACCCATCGCAGATTTTTGATCAGGTGATGGCACAGGCACTCCAGGCAGAGGTTGTCCTTGCCAGAACGCTTGGTTGTACTGACTAGATTCTGCTAGTCCAATGTTAGCAGCGGCCTCAAGCGGACCATAATTAGGATTACTGTCGCCCATTGTTTATAGTCTCCTTAGCTTGCAGTCCAGATACACAAATCAAGCATTTTTCTTCCCACAACCTCTCGTCGTACAAAGAAGATTCCTTTTGGCCGGCCTTAGCAAACGGTTGCAACTTCTCGTAATCTATATTAGGCTCTCCCATATGTCATGAAAATACCTGAAACTCTAGGGGATGTCTACAGTTTTTTTGTGGAGCACGGCTGGAAAAAAGAACCAGAATTCCAACTCATGGGCTACCTAGTCTATCTATATAACCGCGGCAGAATCATCCGAAGCCAGGACGGAACAAGCTGGTGCATATTCGACATAGAAGAAGGAAACATTGCGCATATTATCTATTTCGCTGGTAGGAATCCTAAGGCATGGCTCAAATGGTTCGTACATACGTACCAGCCAAATGAGGTATATTGGCATGTAGGCCTAAAAAGAAGACCTCACCTAAGAGGTAAACGGTATGCGTACCGCCCAAATAAGTCCATTGTTCCCAATAGCTGCACCAGCTTTTAAATAGAATACTGTGTTAGCTGCAGAATAGAATGCTGACGTAATGTTGAATGATCCCGATTGTGTACCATAATCTGTAGTAGCAGATCCTACAATTGCTCCACCGACCACTGTGCTACCTGAATATAAAGTAAAAGAAGTTTGATAAATATAAGACGCCCAGCATACAACTCCGCCTATAAAAACTCCTGATACCGGAGTAACCAGCAGTCCACTAGAATTAGTGGTCCAGCCTCCATAATTTGTGACAATACTGCTGACAGGTACATTCCCCGAAGCATTCATGTTAAGATTTGCAAGAACCATACACGGCAAGGCATTGGTGAATTGAGCGTTCCCCTCTGGACCCCGAACCGCTATGGTGTTACCAGTATTGGAAGCGGATCCAGTTATAGCGCCTACAGCATTCTGAAGATACGCAAGATTGACAACCCCACTAGAATTATTGGCCGGTGGACTCCCCGCATAAAGTACGCCATTTGCATCCCTTTGAGCTATCATATTAGCTTTATTCGAAACAGAAGTGATTGAATTCAAATACCCTACTGTTACTGTACCTTGAGTATCGCTTGAAGTTGGATTGGCTGAGTACAAGATACCATTTGAATTCCTCAATGCCACAGTATTGGCGTTTGGATTTACAGAAAGCAATGAAGAAGCAACTAGATTGTTGTTCGCATAATTTACCGTAACAAGCCCCTGAGTATCCGTAGAAGCTGGATCTGCTCCATAGAGTATTCCGCTATTATCCCTCTGGGCTAACGTGTTTGGAGTGTCGGATGTAGAAATGTTTAATATCGAAGGTAAGTTCACTACGTTTGTCAACACCCATTGGCTTGCCGTTGCGTCATAAGTCAAGACTGCATATCCACCAGCAGGCAGAGCTCCTCCGCTAAGTGCCTGCCCCATCATGTTCACTATAGGCTGAGCGCCTAAGCTGTTCAGATTGAAAGTTGAAGCACCTGTGTTAGAATTAGCTATTTTCAAGACTACGGTAAGTCCTGACACCATCGCCGATGGTGCAGGATTGAGTGTGCCTGCATAAGCATTAGCTGTGCCTGTGTCATACACTAAATTCACATATCCTGACGCAGGATCGTTGATCGCACTTTGCAATGCTGTATAGTTCTGTTGGAAATTGGCTAATGGATATGGACTTGTCTGTGTCCCTGTAGCATTAGCCACATTGAAAGGCAGCGTAACTGGTCTTGCCATATTTTTCTCCTCCTATTGACTTATAACCTTGAAATAAATAATTCCTCCCACTGTGACTGCACTTGAAGATCCATTATAGACAGCTGGTTGTAACGTTGAGTTAGCATTTAATGTGTTTATTGTCATTATAAAGCCTGCGGAGTTATTGCTAATGTATGAAGCAACACTGGTTTTATCAGCAGATAGAGCACCATTTACATAGTATGATACCTGAGTAATACTTACATTCATAGCCGATGCATTGACAACAATGATATAATTCCCAGCAACTGGAATTACTAACTGTCCACTAGAATTGATGCTCCAACCTGAGCCTACGGAACTAGATATAGAAGACAATGGAATAGCAGTCCATGCTACGGCTGGTGCGCTAACATTAGTTTTCGCCACTGTGTTTGCATATATTTTTGTGTTGTTCAGATAGTTGACTGTAACAACACCCTGTGTGTCAGAAGCATTAGGGTCTGCTGCCCACAACACCCCACTAGAATCTCGCATAGCTAGGGTTTTGGCTGTCGGAGAAGTGCTGCTTGCTGTGTTGTTCAGATAGTTGACTGTAACTAAATCCTGAGGCGCTGCTGGATCAGCCGCCTGTATTCTTCCGTTTGTATCACGCACTGGTACAGAGCCTGGGTTCGTGGCTCCTGATATATGGTCCCAATACCCAGCAGTCTTAGTAAGAATGTTGAAGTTCTTCATTAGTTCCATCCAATTGGAACTGAAGTTCTTCTTCTCCATGTCATAGCGGATAAATCCTTTAGGATTGTAGCCTCCAAAACTTTTCTGTGCGCTCATATTATTAAGGTGTTCCCCAAGGCATTGACATTTCTAATTCTGATCCTATATCAGTAATCTGATTCCTTGTTCCTGGCAAGGTATTTCCTGAAAAATTAAATGCTATCATCCTCCCCCACATGTCTATATCACTCGCAACCCATGACCATAAAGCTTGTGTTCCTGTCATATACACCAGTTGATTTGAACTGTTAGATAACCATACTACTTGGCCTGAAGTGTTGCCAACATACGTTATGCCAGAAGTATAGAATGAAATAGTATTAGAAACAGTAGCTTCGTTCTGAGCTTGAATTGATATACTTGGGATGCCTTGTGCTCCTATTCCTAATTTATAAAGCTTTTTCCAATATATGGGAGAGTTCCCATAATCATAATATTTTGTCTGTATTAGGTAGGGTAATGATTGTCCACTGCTAGGTGAATTCAATGTATAAATAGCCCCATTCCCAGAAGTGTCGGATACAGCCAATGCTATCCATGGATTTCCGCCTACATAATATGTCTTAGCAAATACAGGATTCTTGTTCACAAAATTGATTGCATTCGCATTTATCCTGAATATATCCCCCATGTCACTCACGCATATGAACATGAAAGAATCCCATCCGTTATCTTGCGCGTCATACTGATAGGGAACAAAGAACCATACAAATGGTCTACCAGAAAGTTGAGCTGTACCTGAAGATATATAATTTGTTGCAGGTAAAGTTTGTCCTATAGAAACACTCGCTCCAAAGCTTATGCTTTCCTGAACCAATGGATCAAAAAAACCATTGAAGTGTTCGGATATCCTCACAGGCACTCCACCATTCATTGCCCATACGCCATAATAATTGATGAAATAAATAGTACTTCCGAACGAAGTCGCTCCCCAACGGAAAGGACAGCCTACTTCATTGGTTAACATTTGGCTGGATACAACAGTAAGACCCATGCTAGTTACTGATAAATCTGATAGTTGATAAATAGCATTAGGGAAGAATATCAACAGTGTAGGTCCATAGGGAACCATCGATACAATCTGCCCATCAAGAGAAGAGTCTGTGAGTAGGAATGAAATGCTACCAAGCCCAAACCCATTATAAGTTCCAGGTGCAGTAAAAGTCAATACCCTGTTCATCGCACCTCCTGCAATGATGGCACACCCCATCCATACAACTATTCTATATCCTGTTTGGGAAGTGCTAATTGTGGTAAATGTGGACCCATTCCAAGAATAATATCCAGTAGAATCTATGATGAGGAGTACTTCGTTTAACCATACTGCTATATCTGTATTGACTCCACTAAGCCCACTCATAGATGTAGTCATGGTGCCACTGTTTATGTCCCATATTTCTAATGTTTGATTGAGCATCACTGCCATATAATCCGTACCGTTTAGATTGAAATACCTGATCCAATAGAGTGGAACATAACTAGTTGTATTGACGGATGCAGACCAATTGGCAATAGTATTTGGACTCAATCCAGATATGGCTTTCAGGCTCTCCGTTGCCATAGATACAAGATTCACCTGGTCCCAGAACAAATCATCGCTTATCGTAAATCTACTACTAGATCTAGAAAGTCCTTGGTATGTGCTGAAAGAATATTGGCGTGAATCAATGTTCTGTTCAGCACCTAAATTCGGCTGGCTTGGGAATTGTCCTATAGAATATCCCCCACCTATGCGTCCGTATACAAATGAATTCTGTTGGTTGTTAGGCATAAACAATTATATCCTTGGGAAAGGACTGCGTGCGTATGGATTCCGCTTTCTGACTTGTCCTCCCCAGTGTTCTGCGTACTTGCTTAAATAATACTCATGCTCCTGCAGGAAACTCATCTCTTCTTGAAGCCTCCCCTCATATTTCTTCGCATAGGAACAAGCTAAAAACACAATAGCCATTTTGAGCTCGAATGTATTGATAAAATCTCCACCCGATGGAATTTCCCTTTGCATTTCAAACACAAGATCCATTTCAAAAGGCATGTTGACCGCAGGCATGGGTGCTATGATAATCATCTGGGTTTCTGGTATAAAAGAATACCCCACTGGAATGATGGAGAAACCTAAAAGCGGACGCAGTACTGCATTGAGTTCTTCAAAAACAAAATAATTGAGAGGATATTTAATGTTCCCCCAAACAACCGTAATGTCTATAACATCAGTGATAGATTCAGCATTTAACAAACTTAAGAAATTTCCTAAATAATACCTTTCTTGATTTGCTGGGAACTGAAATGGAGGGGTGATGTTTTGCGGAGCGCCCAATGCTCTGCTAACAAATACTGAATATGTGGGAACAAGCTGTTCTATGGGAACAAGAATCTGGGCCCTTGTGTATCCCGACTCGAATAATATTTTAGCTCTAGCTTCTTGAATATAATCTGTGAGCAATTGATCAGACCAGAAGTTCCCATTCAAATCATGGAGCTTCTCTCTAACGGATGTGATATATTGTTGTAATGTCCAGCCCACATCTTCTAAGCTACTTCTACTTCTTTGACTTCAATAAGGCTTGCTGAAAAACTTTTTCTAAACTCTTCGAATCGTTCAGGTATAAGCTTGTGCCCATTCGGAATGTTAGGATCCCTTACTATCATCCATCCATACCCACGCATAAGCGCAGCACGCTTGAAAAGCTCTTTGTCTATCTCTAGTTTGCCATCCCTCACCACAACCCCAAACGCATGCGCAGCTACATCAGGAGACAAGGTTGCAGATTCTTTAGGCCCTATTTCATACACCTTGCCATCATATTTAAACACCATAGGAGAATCAGTCCTGTTCGTTATCTTTATGCGTTTCATCGTTGTATTGCTAGAATTGTTGTTACAGCCGCCGCAGCGTTACTCGTATTCGCAAACTGGAAATTCTCTCCATCTAATATCAGAGTAAGCCATGTCGCAGCTGATTGGGCTGGGATTATGGTTACCCAATTAGAAGAACCACCATAGTTAGGGTTGTTCGTGTTGTATTGAATCGCTACCCCAGCTGGTAACAAAACTACGAAAAGCCCTTGAGACACAATCCCAAGACTTGAGGAGCTAGCTGCACCACTCGCTGCTATGGATACGCTGCCACCAGGAACTACGTTCTGATAAAACGGAGGCTGACCCCCTATTTCCATTACGCCAGGTATGGAAGCCGGCGGAGAGGTTACAGTGGGAAATTCAAAGTTTACTCCAGGCGTCATCGGCATATTCTTATTCTCCTTTTATTAAAAGCTTATATATCCATATCCTTGAACAACACCGCAAGAATTCGGCCTAAGGTTAACTAATTGTCCTGAAAAAAGCTCGATTCCAATAAAAGACAATGAGAAGGAAGGTATCAAGCTGTACCAGTCTGACCAGGAAAAATACAAATCCTCATGCACAAAAATTTTCAGATAATTCGTGTTGAGGATATACATTATTCCTTCTGGGCAATACACGTCCGGATATATAGGAACTCCGGCTACCATTAACGTATCAAATCCAGAATGGTAAGTCAGAGATCTATTCTCTTGCCCAGGAACTAAATACATATTTTCTATTCCTACGAAGCTTTCCGCTAACGCTGCCCATGTGCCGAACCCCATAACGCAAGCCGTGGGTTTTTCACCCATTTTCCTGGCTACACCAGTGATGCGTTGTATAACATCCTGTCTTGTTGGAAGAGGCGAGCCAGTTAATTGATATACAGTAGATTGAAATTGAGGGTACAATGCGTTTGTGCCTCCCCTAAGAATACCTCCATAGGTTGCAATTTGATTCCCATTGTCTATAGCGTCAGGGAATCCTTCCAAGGCAAGCGTATTTCCACCATTGTAAGAATTTCCGAAAATAGCATTGGATAAAGCATCTTGGAACGCAAGAGCAACTGAATTGCACCGAGCATCTAGAATTGGCAATATCGCATTGCCTTCTTGTAAGAGCAATTCTGGCAAACTTATAGGAACAGGAACACCGCACACCGTTGTGTTCCATTCTGCAAGCATCATCCCTTGCAGATCGAATGGAGGCGGAGCGAAATTAGCATTGTAGCTTATCCACTGCGCAGGTGTCAGATTGTCCATCACCACAGGCGCAGAGATAGAACTAACACCACCTGTATGCTCGCTTCTATTTGAAAGAAGCAAGAACAAGGTTGGAGTCGAAGTGAAAACTTGTAGATATACGTTTGGCAATATACCACGTGATGTAATATATGTTAGTGATACACCTACTGGCGATTGGGGAACTAAACCTACTCCTAGCTGCGGCATCTATCTTATCTCCTTGTTGTTGGTATGTAATCTTTAGCTGAAACGAATAATTTGTTTGGTGTAAGACCTCCGAATTTTTTTTCTGCCTCTCCCAATACCTGAGTTAATGTTTTTCTCCGGACGGCAGACCTGTTTTTCACATACTCTTCTGGATTTATATCTAAGGGTGGCAGTTCTTCTTCCTTGGCTGCTTGTGCCTTTGGGATAATGTCCTGGAATTTTGGATGCATTCTTAATTCTTCAAGCAATTCATAGTTGTCTATATAAATTCCCTTTTCTGCTAATTTCTTTATAGCTGCGTTGATGTCTTCGTCAGTCAAGCCTTTCGCATAAAGTCCTGCCTTTTCCCTCTTCGTTCTTTCTTTTTTTTCAAAATCCAATTCTTCTTTTGTTTTCTTTAGCTCTTCTAATTCTTTCTTGATAGGCTCTAGCTTTTCTTCCGCCACTCGTTCCGCTTCAACATCTGGAAGGGGTACTTTGTATTTCTTCGAATACCATTTCCTAACTTCTTTAGATAGCTCAGGATCCGCCCAAGCATCCTTGGCTATTTGAGCCCATTGTTCATCTGTCATTGCCATTTGCCTGCCCTCCTCACAGATCCTCTAGGATCTCTCCATAACGTGCTGTTCTCTTTCCTGTTCTCATCAACAAACCTGTCTACATACTTATCCTCCTCCCCCCCTATAGTGGCTATCGTAGAGTATGTCGTTGATACACGTTTGAGGAATCGCATAGGATTGCCTCTAGGCTCAAATTTATGTCTGGGCTTCATGTGTGCCTCTCTTCGTAACCTTCTGTGTTTCGCCTTTCTTCACTAATTGATAACCACAAGGGAATTCAGGATTGGGAGCTCTGTTGTAAAAGAACTTCCATTTCTTTTTTACTGAATCGCCTCTGTCTGGTGTTGCTCTTGGTTTTAAAGCCATATTTGTTTCTCCCTATGCATTCATTGCAGCTTCTAGTCCCGCAGGACTTGGTGGTGTCGGAAGTTGCCTTGCCTTGAGGTTAGCCTTTTGGTTTTCCAATGTCATAAGTTCAGTCAGAGCTGTACCTTCTTTGCCTCTACCATATGTGATTCTGCTTAGCCTGTGCATGGAAGCTATAATTTGTTTGCCCTCCTCGCTAGATATTCCATACATTTGCACAGCAGCCCACAACCTTGCCATAGCCTCTCTTAGCGTTTCCTGAGCTCGCATTATTTGAGCCGCAGGATCAGCCTTGGATGTTACCCCTTCGGCTGGAGCACCACCTGGACCTTCTGGAGCAGACTGACCAGGAGGCTGGGGGCCACCTCCAGGGCTGGCCCCTTCCAGGTCTTGGGGATTGGCAATTGGTAAATCGCTTCCCTCAGGCACTATTATCTCCTCCGACCGCCTTTTCTTTCATGCTTCCTTTTATGTCTTTCAAATCTCAGAATTTTGCTTATGTCCATGTAGAATTCCCTCCTTTCTCTATAGACTTAATAGAGAATATAAAAAAAGTCAACAGATTTTTATCAATAGGATTAGTAATAGAGAATTATTTTTTCTTGGCTTGTTGTTCGACTTCGTGTGCGGCCTGAGCTATCTGGCGCAGCTTCTCCATCTTCTCGTATCTTTGCATCGCAAGCTCGCCTAATGAAAGATCGCTTTCAAATTCTTCTAAAACTGTCTTGCCGTCTATAATCCCTGCCTGGAATAGTTCTTTGATCAGTGCTTCTCTTCTGCCTCGCATTACTGGACTTGATGAATGAGAGTCTACTCTTACACTCACCCCTTTAGGAAGTTGAGCTAGTATGAATGCAAGTCCATTCTCATCAACTAGCTTCGTAGTATTATACGTCCTAAGTGCATGATACATCTTATTAACAATGGTTTCTATTTGCTTCTCTAAAAGGATACTCTTTCTCAATACATCACTGGATCCCATCACCGCCGATACTGCTGCATGCTCTGCACCTTTAGTACCTTGTGTTTCTTTCCCTAACAAAATAGGACCAAGGTTGGCCTGCTCATGCATTTGTCTTTCCATATATTCCATAAGCGGCATTGAGGATTCAGGGATTTGGGGAAAGAATACTTGTACAGTTGAGTTAGGAGTTCCTAACTTTATCCTACCACCTGGGGAAAAGAATTGGTTTACTTTCTCTTCCGACAACGCAAGATTCGGTCCTACGAACGCAACTGGTGGATCCAATGCTAATTGGAACAAAAGATCTATTTGAAGAAGTCTATCGTTGATCCAGTCCTGTATTAGGCTTATGTCTTCGACAAAACTCTTGCCCCAAAACCATCCACTCTTCACATCCACTACAATCTGGCAAAACGGATGTTCGCCTTCAATGAATGGATTAGGTCTACCAGGAATACCTCCCATCTCTGGATCGCCTGAATCAAAGGCTATAGTTGAATCGCCTATTGTGACTATATCCCTATAATCCTCTAACTCATCATCCCATACCCATATCTCCTTATAATCATACAACGAGGCAGCTACTTCTGGATTGTATGTGACCATATCGGCTATAGCTTCAGGATGCGTAGTAACCTGGGGTGCTCCAGGAGCGCCTGTGACCACAAGAAGCCCTTGCTGTTCTCCCATGGTCTGACCATCCTCAAAACCTCTAGCCACTATTTCTTCTAATATCTTCTTAGCCCGTTCCTTAGGATGGTTAGAATACAGCCACCTCCTTAATTCTGGGAATGTGAGCTTGGTCATGAATGTCACAACTTCCTGATCATCTAACGAGTTGCTGTCTTCTCTCCATACCCCCATTTGCTCAGGAAGAACTAGATTGGCTTGGAGTGAATAACCTGATATATCATCCTCTCTTAAGGTGAATTTTATAAAAGCCGATCCGCCTATTAGGCTCTCTATAACAGATTGGCTTATGACTATATCCGTATTTGTTGTTTGGAAACATTTGTTGATGTAGCTTGTTGCAGCAGAAGATTTCGGCACAAAATTGGGCAGATCGATGTCTTGATCGCCATTGAAATCTAATTTGAGTTTTGTTGTTATAGGAAGATAAAGAAGAGAGGCATAAAAGTTGATGAATGGCTGTATCTTGCGCAAAGCACTCGAGGAACCTACCTCTCTTTCTGTCTTCCCATAATCATAGGCTTCTCGCCATTTCCTTAGGTTGCTTCTTCTGCGCTGTTGAGAAGAAGTGCAAAGTTCATATATTCTCTGAACTTGAGTGAGTCTATGCTCTAGTTTCTTCTCAATTTGCATTTATAACATTTATGAGATTCCTAGATATTCCTTCTTCTACATCACGTAGATTGGGAGCTGCATCTTTTAGACTTATTTGAGGCTGGAAGTTCATTTGTTTTAACTTTCTTCCGTCTATTCTCTGGCCCCCAAACTGTAATCCCCAGAAATTCATTGAATCATCCAGCTGAGCCGAGTTCTCAAGTGGAGTTCCTTTGGCGCTATCCTTGATGATTTTTAATGATTTTTCTTTCACAATCTTGCTCATCTTAGATGTACCATCAGGATTGTATGGATAATCACTAATCCCCATCTTTTTGAGCTGCACTTCAGCTATTTTGTTGATACGTTTGAGCTTTTTCCTTACTTCACTCTTGGATACTTGGAAGTCGTATCTAGGACTTCTCTTGTTAGGTATATCATCCTCCTCTACGTTGTATACAGCTATACATGATTTGCTGCCACATGATGGGCATACTTTAACGACGCTTTTGTAAACTGCGCCGCACCCCCTGCATTTGTACAAAGTCATTTCTTTTCTTCTGCCTCCATATTTCTAAAGGATCTTTCGGTTTCTCTAATTGCTTGCCTATAAAAGAGTATATACAATGCCTAATCAATTCCTCCTTCGTAGGTGGTTTCAGGGAATGTACTTGGGTTTCTTCTGATTGCAAGAGAGAACTATTGCTTATCTTCCCATCCCAAAATATTTTTTCTTCAATGAGGATGTTGTACAGAACATCGAAATACACCTGTACAGCAAGCCCTGCAGCTATTACGCGATCGCTTGTCTCCTCTGACCAAACATCATTCTCATCCTCAAGAAAGAATGACATCTGCTCATATAACATGAGTGATCTCACATGCAGCATGTCTCTCATAAACGCATCACGGAACTGATGTAATAACTTTAGCTTGCTGTCATGACTAGTTTTCCAATGATACGCTCCCCCTCCACCTAAAGCGTCTGGCTTTCTCCATATATAATGCATCACTGAGTCTATAAAATTCGTATGCGTTAGCCCTCCTCCTGTATGTACAATCTTAGAGCCTTCTTTTGTGTACTCCTGTTGTATTCTTTGCATTTCTTGGAACACAGCATAGCCTCCTCCGCCTAATTCTATGTTTACATAAAGTGGATGATAAAGCCCACTCAAATACGCAATCACCCATGCAAGTTGACTGCATGATACATTCGGATCATTGAATTCAGCTACCTGCACTATCTTATCACTATAACATTTCCAAACCGATATGCACGCTGCACAATCACTCTCCAGGCTACCATACTTCGGATCACAACCCGCTGCATACTTCATGCCTGTTTCTGGCTTTTCCCATATCGTAAGTGATCCTTCTGGATTCTCGTTTGCCACTGTGTCATGTAGCCATGTTCCGAACTGAAAACCTACCTTGAGTTCTGCTGGAGGGTTCTCCCTCAATTCATCAGCATGGGATTTGATCAATGAAAAACTGAAAAACGAGTTCTGATGATACTGGAATGCCATTTCTGGAAGTGGAGGGAATTCCTCATAGGCCCTACTTATCATTCCCCTGTACTTTTCATTTACGATGTACCTATACCAAGCAATCTGACTGTCCTTAAGCTCTACTCCATACTTATCCTTGATTTCATACACCCAATCCAATTCTCCATCTATCGGATCAGCCTTCACATAATGCTTGAACGCTTCTGAGTCTCTTGGCAAATCATATCGACTATCCCTCCACCATGGCAAGAATATGGCACGCTTGCTTACCATGTTCCCACTCTCTGCTTGTTCCCACAGTTCTTTGAAAAGTCCTGCCCCGCCAGCTGTGCTTTCTTCTACTACAAACCTTGCTGGATGCATTTCAGAAAAGGATGCCTGTATAGCATCATACTCACTATCATGCTTCCAATACCCTACTTCAGTCATATGCGCACAGGTTATGCCTGTACCACGACCGAGCCTACCACCACTTCTATCACTCTCCGTACGCCTAGACCCAGCATGACGCCAGTATATCACCCTGCCCTCAGGCAATATCATTGCATCCTTATCATCACCTAGTACTTCTACATCGAACACATCTTTGGGTAGGCTCTTCACCATAAACCTAAAGGCCTGGCGTATAGCTAGCATCGTATCAACCTTGTCAGCCACTATAGCTAAAGACACACCTTTATGTGTAAGAAGCCAATAAAGATCCAGTGCCAAAAACAGCGTTGTGCAACCCATCTGCCTGGATTTCAAGAATATGAATTTACGTATACCCTGGGATAAATATTTGCAAAGCTCCTGTAATATAAACTTTTGTATGTCATAAAGCCTAAGATTGGTGATTCCCTTCTCTTTGGAGACGAATTGTAGGTAACTTGCGAAATATGCAAAAAGTTCTAAATCAAGAGGTGCCTGAGAGTTTGATGACAGGGAAGTGAACTGGGTTTGCGATTTGTTTGAAGCTTTCTTCATCGAGGATTTTTTTGATCCATTGTTCTTTTGCATAGCTGTTCTCTAATACATCTTCTGGCTTAACTCCCATTTTCTTTAATAGAGGCCAAAGCTCCTTGAGCGGTGGAAGTTGCCATTTCTTAGACATATAAACCATAACCTCTTTTGGCAACTTTTCTCCACTTCGTTTTTTCTCCATAATTTCTTCCTTGAGCCTTGACTCTAGTCCCGATATCACCTCGCCTATCACTTTCACTATCAGAAAAAGTTTGCCTGTATCCTCTTTTATACGAGGAATTCCTGAAAGCATTTCCTTCCATAATTCACCTATCTTCGGACACGTCACTGCTCCAGCGCACCACCGACAATGCGGACCATACGTATACTCTTCTTTGACTGACTCATAAATCCCAAAAATCTCATTCTCTAGTTTCCATACCTCTGTATACGGAAATATGTCTTTCTCAATACGCCTGTCCATTGTATAGCCTACCACTACCATGCAGTCTTTCTTCCACCAGGACATAACAGCTAGTGCATAAGCTTTGAGCTGCAGGTTCTCACCAGGCATGTCTACATCATTGTAACCTGTCTTCCAATCCACCACTATCAAAAGCTGAGGTGTAACAATCACCCTGTCAGCCCTGCCTACATACTCACCCACCCGACTTAATACCAGTTCCTTGTAGTCATATAACACAGTCAGGCCTTTGGTAAGTTCTGACACTACGCTCCTTGACCATTCAAGAAGTTCCTTCTCTTCGTCTGTCCCAGGCGGCAGCTCTTCTGAAAGCACATGATGCAGCCTTTTGCCTATCTGCATCGATGGAGAAGGTGGAGCTAAGAGACCGGATTCTTTTGCCGCCTTGCTCTCAATCCAAGAGGCCCGACACTTCTGAGCTAACCACAGCTGGCTTGCGCTCGGAAGGTTTCTCTTCAACTCCTGTATCTTGGGATATGGTTTGTCCATCTTCTTCATCCTCGGGTACAATCACATAACGGCTCAAAAGTTTCTTCGTCACTTTAGCCTTGGCCATAGCTACAGGGAATTTTTCCCACACACTCCCCCATTCCTCTTTCCTGCCTATAGTTTCCTTGAACTTTTCTACCTCATCCCAGGACCATAGCTCTACATCCCAGTCGCCCCCCACAAACTTCACGAATGCATATACATGCGTAGGATTGCCTTTCCTGTCTGATGAGCTTACATGGTGAACGAATACACGGTCTGAGCCTTCCCTATACTCCCATTTTTGGCCTGGATAAATAGCGTTGGAATTTAGAATGGATACCTTGCCTGAAGAAAGAGATATTTTCCTTAAGCCCCCTATCATAGGGAAGCCTAAACATGTCATTTCACCATTGCGCTTCCTAAATGAATAAATTGCATACTCATGCCCATCAGGTAAAAGACCCCACCTTGCTGCATCCTTCAAACTATCTAATATCCTACCCTTGGGCACGCCTAAAGACAGGAGTTCTGACTCTTTCTCTTTGGCTGCTATAAGCCAAGTATTGTTGGGAGCTAGTTGATTGATGTCCATATCACTCCTGGTAATAAATCGTTCATTTCCTCCACAACACTATATTTCCCTCAATGTATTCACCACTGTTCTTGCACCTTCTCTAACTTCTTCAGGCAATTTGCTCTCTTTTTGTATATAATCGAATATATTGATCGTGTCTTTGACAATTTCTTCTACTTTTTGGGGTTTGTTCTTAGTGCGGAAACATGATACGTCGCACCATTCTTTCAGCTGATACAAAAATAAAAGGAATTCTTTGCCTACATTTTTGTTCATCCTAATCAACTCCTTTCTGTTTGATTGTTTTCAATATAAATAGTGTCAATACATCCTCCATCTCCACTGAAGCACTAACAATATAAGATATCATTTCCTCTGTATATAGGGATTTCTCATTCAACTCCTGCAATGTATTCACAACTGCTTGTGAACATATCCTGACTGGTTCAGGTAATGGCGTAACTACTAAGCTTGTTTGTTGTATCTGATCATTTAGTTTTATTATGTCTTCAATCAATTCTTCTACTTTTTGGGGTTTGTTCTTATAATATTTAGAAATCATCCAACAGCGGAGAAGCAGTGAGTCATAACACTCCCTTAAGTATTTCAACCGATATAAAATGAAAAAATCTTTGGCCGATTCCGTGCCTGTTTCGTTCATGCTTCACAATCAACTTCTGGTTGATCCTCCTTGTTCTGTTTGATTGTTGGTGTCAGTTCTATCTCGTACACAAAATTACCTCTGTCAATAATATGCATTCCTTTAGACTCCAAAAATTCATCTATTTCTCCCTTAGGATAATACACCCCCCTGCCTATGCGTATTGGGATTGCTTTTATCCTTTTCTTCCAATAATGGGAAAACCCAGCCCTCCTAAGTGCTGAATATGAGTAGTAATTTTTTTGGAGCATTCCCAATATTTTCTCATTCCTCATCAATCTTGGCGAGCTCATTCTTATTATCCCTCCACATCTCTGTCACCCTAGCAAGCTTAATAAACTCTTCGTTCAAATCCTCTCTATATCCCCTACCTTCATACCATACCAACGGCACCTCACCATAAGGCTTGTCATCACCCTGCGCAAGTACTACTTCCCTAGCCAAAGGTCTGATTATATCATACCTCTCCTTATCCGATGGAGCTAAATACCATGAATTGATAAGTACCTTGGCCCATTTCAATTGCCACTCAGGACATGCTATGTCATCTCTAAACCACATGTCCGGCTCCCAACCCCTCCATCTGTTGTTCTTGTACCATATCTTAAACCAATAAGCTAAAGCACTCCTCAATGTCTCATACCAATAAATCTTTGGGCTGTAATAAGTAAATTTCTTCTCTGAATACGCATGGAAATGGAAAATGAAATATCTATGGAATCTCACATAAAAAAGTTCCTTCCTTAGAAACCCATTTTCATACATTATTTTACAGTCGCAAGCTTTAGCCCATAACCATTTCGTATAATTTCCTCCTATCCCAACTAAAAGATCATTAACATCCTTATTTTTCTTGAGTGCCTTGATCATGTACGCCATAAAACACATGGCTATCTTGCTATTGAATATCTCATTCAAAGCTTTGTACAAAACCCACCTTTCTCTTGACTGCTCAAGCCAATTTTCCATTTCCTTTATATGGTTCTTCAAGAACAACTCCCATGCTCTATTGCCCCAAGAATCTTCCTTCCATTTAGAACATTCTAGCCGGTACACTTTGGCATAAGCATTCAGGAAATCCTCATCCGAGGTTATACTTGGAATTGTATATCTTGGAAATACTGCCATAACATTTTGGGCTGGAATAGGTTATGTTAAAATTTGGATTTTTAGGAAATTTAAATCATAACGTATCCCAGCTTAATAAATATTATCTATATGTCTATATGTGTCAATTTACTATTGTTATTTTTTTTTTGGAAAAAATAAGAGGTGGTGCGCTTTTCAAAAGCCTGCCCGACCTGCGGTCGAGGCGGCTTTTGTTCGCGTCTGCCTAAAGCCTTCTGCATCAAGGACTTATGAATAGTCTACTAAATTAGTAGAGAATTAAGTCCTTCATTATCAGTGCTTTGTCGAATTAGACATGCCTAACTTTATGTTGTTGATATCCATCATGTTATCGATGCGTTGTAAGATATAACTTCATGTTTTGGAATGCCGTGGAATAAAAGTTTAGACATGACTAAATTAGACATGCCTAACTTTCTTCCTAGAGAAGCCCAATCCTTCCTGGGCAATCCTGGCAAGCTCCTCCTCAGGAATGCGGACAAGCTTCCCTAGCCTACGGAATTGAATTTGACCGCTTACGATCCACCTACGTACATTGGCTAGATGCACTGAGAGGGCTTTAGCAGCCTCGCCCACAGTGAAAAGCCTCCAGGGGACAGGTCCAGGCTTAGGAATACACCACCTACTCTGGCCGGTCTTCCTTAGTGCTAGCTGCCACCTTTTCTGGTGGAATAGCTTGGATAATTTGAGAAGCGTTGGTTTCCCCGACTTTTTGTTTCTCTTCCTTGCAAATCTCTAGCCTTATCTCATCATGGAGTTTTTTGATCCTCTGAAGGTCGGTCAGGGCAATCCAGATCTGTTTGTCAATGATGTAAAGATGTAGCTTCTCTTCCCAAAAAGCTTGGTAAATAGCCCTCTGGAGCCATTGTGGATGATCCTCTACCCGAACCAATCGATCTAAATCCTTTTTTTGAATAAGAAAAAAATTTTCACTCATACTACCCTAAACTACACAGGCGTAGGGGTAGCAGGGAGTTTGGAGTTGTGTTTACTCCAAAGTTTTTTGTGTCTATGGGGATATGAAGAAGCGTCTATCTTTAGATCTTGTGGCGGATGGCGTCGGCTAGTTTATTTTCAACCTCAGCACGCGTAATGGTACGGGGATCCTTGCCTGTGGAGGAAGCTAGCTTTTTTGTGGCCTTCTTTATTACGTCTGGATCCTCTTGCTTTTTTTGCTCTAAAGCTTGTTTGGCTATCTTTATGCACGCCCCCCAGCGGGAGAGCCCTTTCTCATGTTGTAGCTTTCTTGCCTTGTGCGCGAGCTCACCTAAATCGAAGCCAAGGTGTTTCCAAGAAATTTTCTTTGGGGCCTCGCCCACAGTGAAAAGCCTCCAGGGGACAGGTCCAGGCTTAGGAATACACCACCTACTCTGTGCCTCCCTCTTCTTTTTCTCTTGCATGGACCAATTCGGGAGGAATGGCTCGCACGATTTGGTATGCGCCCCCAGCCCCAAGCCTTTCTCTCTTTTTCAGCGATTCGGCTATTTTTCGAAGGTCCCGTATAGGAGCCCAAATCGCTCTTCCGATGACATAGAGGGGGACCTTCCCCTCCTTGATGGTGTCATGGAAGGCTTCAGCGCTAGCTTTGGGTTGATTAGAAAGAAACGTATCTAGGCGCACTAAACGGATTAACTCGTTTCCGACTACTACATAGACTAGAACCATGAGGAAAGGTCCTTTAGACTAGTGTAAAAGTCAAGGGGGCTAGGGTGGTACGTATATACGTACCATCGCATGGAAAAGTGGTGAGTGATGAGGAAGAGGGGGACTTGTTAATCCTCGATAATCCCTAGATTGCGAAGAAGGTCCCTTCTTCTGTAACACAAGGTGGCTTGTGGGATGGTTTGTAGAAAGCCTTCCTACAAAAAAAAATTAAAGTATAATATACGCTCAGCTTACGTATGTTTAGTTCTTAACAGTATGTACAGTTTGTGCTATATAATGAGACAAACAGAAGAAAAGGAGGCAATATGATCACATTAAGAATAGTGTTCGGGAGTAAGCTCTCTGCATATACATGCAGGAAGGTCGTTCTCCCCCAGAGCGCTGGGACGAATACCATACTTTTAACAATCGGCCTCGCTTACGAGGCCGTTGCCCAGGAGTATTTCCCCTGGGTGAAGGTATGGTTCAGAGTTCATGGGGTAGATATTACCCCACAACAAACTCTAGAGGAGGTCTTTTCCAAGGCCTCCAAGGCCTTGGAAAAGGATGGGTGGAACGATAACAGAAAGGAGAAAGAAATATGAATAATTTGTCTTTAAGCGTGATTCCGGCTGAGTATTTCCAGATCCTCAGCATCTCAGTCAACGGGGTTCTCGACCCAAGAGAACTTCTTTCTGTCGAGCTTCCACATGAGCTCGACGTAAGCCATGGGGTCGTGATATATGGGAGGGGTCCCATTTGGTTATATACCTACCTCTCCCATATACTCCTAAATCCTTGGATTGCTGTATTTGATCCGAGGCAGGGAGCCATTGTTGTGGAGTCCCACCGAATAGACGCTCCACCGGTAGGAACCACTCCTTCCCTTGGAGCTTCCTACTTGAAATGAGTTATCGGCCCTCCTCACAAAGAACAGTGTCTCCATTGCCTTTCGGCATTCATCTCATCTCACACGGGGAACGCTATAAGATTTGTGGTGGTGGTGGATAAAAAGGACGATAATTGTGAATAGGCCTTTAGTTCCCTAACCTCTTCTTCAAGTTTCTTGATGCGTTGTTCTAGAGTTTGGATCTTCTCTCGTAAGTCTTCCATAATGATAAATTGTTGAATTGCTGCTCCTTGTTGGAAAAGTATATCGTCGAATCTCTTTTATGCTTCTTCTAAGGATACAAATGTTTCTGGTAGTTCATTCTTCTCCTTTCATTTTCAGAACATACAACGCCATTGCCATTCTGCAAAGTGATCTTTCTAGATGTCCTATGGCATCCTCATCAGTGGAACAAGGCAAATCTGGATGTTGAATTAGTAGCATAGCAGAAGTGGCATGCCTGATCCCTTTGAGCAAATGGAAACTCAAAGGTTCATTCTTCCAGCTATTTGGGGAATGTCCTTGCTTTATGCCTTCTTTTAGTATTTGGGATACTGTGTCCGAGGCAAGATTTTCTAGGTTCATTTCTATCGTTTAAGTTTTTAATTAAAAAGCCCAAAAATATATGGTACCTATATAAAAAAAATAGTGTTATCTACTATGCTGTATTAAAAATATTGATAATACAGTAGAGATAACCATATATTTATATATATATATATATATATATTTTAAAAATAAAATAATTAAATAAATAAATAATATATGCTTAATTATCAATGGGTTATATCTCTCAAATCTATCTTTTTCCATTTGTACCAGATGAAAGTTATTCCTTGCCAGGGAAGAGGTCGTTGATCATGCCTCTGGAGAATAGGTTCAGGTCTAGTTTGATATAGTGATGGATCGAATCCCCTTTCCCTGATGTTAGTCTTCTTCGTTCTTCCCCTAGGAGATTTTGATCATTCAGTATTTTGACGATTGTAGGTCTAGACATCCCAATCTTATATGTCGCATGTTTCCAACCAACAGTGTTGATCCAAAGCTGGATACAATCTCTGTCCAATTTCAGCATTCCATAGGATGAATATTTGGACCCAATTAGAGCTCCTAGGCCATATTCCCTAGAAAAATTGTCTTTTCTCTCATAGATCCACTCCACAAGACCGTCCAATATCTTCTCTGCTTTGCTTTTTATACCACTTTTTACCTGCACTACTGGATGAGAATCCATGTATGAATTGTATGTTTCTAGGATATAAGGTCCTAATTCACCATACAACGCATCACAATCTAAGATTTTTGACCATAGCTCTAGTCCAACTAAGCAAGTCTGAACTGCAAGGTTTTCATGGTTAGGAATTTCCATCTTCATAAACTTCTCTGCTTCTTTGACCAGCCAGAAGAAGTACCAACCAGCGGTATTCTTAGAGAGAAAATCCAATTCATTCCAACTCAGTCCCCAACTTTCTGGAGCTTCTTCCATGTTGAATACCAAAGTTCTCCTATAAAGAGAATTTTCTTCAATATCCTTGACTGGATTGATATCACAAGCGGCTATAATGTTTGCTCTGACTTCATCAGATTCTCTTGCGAGATTAGCTCTTTTCCCTGTTCCGCTTTCTATTAAGAGTCTATTCAAGCATACTATAGAGGTTTCATCCAGAGGAATGCATACATCCTGCCATGTTCTCATGAGAAAAGACCAAAGAGCGGCAGATATCATTGGATAATCCTCTTCTCTCTTTTTGTAGACAAGTCTGTCCTTGAAATCCCCATAAGATCTTCTGATGATATCTAGGACAATTGTCTTTCCTCCGCCTGTCATGCCATACAAATAAAGGCAGCTTGCTCTTTCTAATTTTCTAACGAACAATGATCCAGCCAGGAATGATAGTGCTATAGACAAAACGCTTTTTGTTGTGAGAGCTTTTCTTACGAGAGGCTTAGCTTCTTCTATTGCTATTGGTTTGATTTTGTCTAGAGACATCCCATGACATCTTATCCCTTCTTTCATTTGTTCTGAGCAACCTGGATAGATGAATGCGTCTCCTAAGAATCCAACCCTATCCACTATTTTCTCGGTAGGGAATGATTTGGACTGGTAAGCGTTTGAGACAAACTCCTTGAAATCTATAGGTCTGAATATATAGATATGATCCTTGTAAGAACCAATAGGCACAATAACTTTCCCTCCATGGAATCCTATTTCTACAGATTTGTTGCCTGAATACACTTCTTCAAGGAATCTCATTTTATCAAACGGAGCGCATATAGGTTCCCCTATGATCCATTTGTTCTTTTTGCCCAGCCTGACGCAATGTATACCCCTTTCGGTCTTTATATAAAAGAGCTGATGGTTTATTTGTAGAAAACCGGCAGGTGGTTTCGGCTGCTCTTCATCATCGAGTACTTCTTGGAAGGACAGGATTTTTTTGAGGTGTCCTCTTACTCCAGGGAATGCTTTTCTGATCCTTTCTTCTAGTTCATGCGAAATGCCTTCTAATTCTGGAAGTGATTTAGCTACTTTTTTGAGTGTAGACAGGATTGATTCAGAGCTTCTTTTCGAATTCTCATTTCTGATCACTTCCAAAACAGGTTTTCTTTCTACTAACTTCTCACTGAAAATCACAGCTTTCCGTTCTTCTTCTGGGAAAGATGCTAGAAAATCATCTATACCTTTGCCTTTTTCTTTATCCCAGCACAGAATATATATTTCTTTGTTTAGGTCTTTAGCCCAAACAGTGAAGACGAAGGAGACAATAGCATCGAACACGTCTTTGTTCGTCCTAAAATCCCCATCCATGACTAACCAAAGGCGTTTTTTTTGTTCTATGCGCTTGCAGAGGATATCGGGTATAACATACCTTCCTTCTCCATTGTTTATGACCATCCAGCATCCAGCGACCCCTAGTATAGAAAACTTTCCTTCTGTGTTTTGGTCGAATGATGCCGTCTTGATGCCACCTTCTACGATATACAAATCCTCATCTTTGCCATCCCTTACTGGGAATATCATCCACGCATCTGGTGGAGCTAGGAACCTAGGAGGCTTTTTTTTCCCAAAAAGAGCCGCAAATTTCTGCGCTGCTTCTTCATTCTGGAAGAGCAACCGAGCCTGCCAGCATTCTCCTTTGTCTGTTTCGCCTTTGATCCAGACTATACCAGACATTTGATATTCAATAGACTTGATTGCATCTACGGTTTTCACACAACACAGTCTTTCTAAGAGTGAAGCAGTAGGGAATGGCGGTTCCCATATATGGATTTGGGGAAGGTGGCAAGGCAGAGAGACAGCACGTGAGTATAAATAATCTTCAGGTTTCATTGGGTCAGTTTAGTTAGAATTGCAAATCAAACAATAAGAATTGTGAGGAGGGCTGATATTTGTTTGGGCTCTACAATGGTCCATCTTCCGGATTAGCGAGGTTCTCTAGAGCGAGATCCTCAAAACAACGAAAATTCTTTATTAGTCGTCGTCAGAGTCATTCGTCCACTCATCAGAATTATCCCAAAATGAGCTCATCCATGCATTCCCATTGTTCAGCCAAATATTTTCTTCCCCAATTCTACCGACAGTCATAGTCGTTCCAAAAGTAGGTTCATAGAAGAATATGTTTTTCTTCCCTACATAACCTAATCCAACTGGACCGACTTGATTGATCCAGAAGTTTTCTCCATTGAACTGACCAAAAATAGTAGTGCCTACCTGGTTCATAAACAAGTTCCCAAAAGCATATGTGGTGGAACACAGGGCACACAAAAGAACTGACAACATTAGTAGTTTTTTCATACATTCTCCTTCTTTCTTGTAATAAATTCTGATGTTTTCTCTCTTATAAGCTAGTGTCCATTGCACAACATATATCAAATATTGCATCGAAGTATCCCCCTACATATGGCAGATACCGAAAAAGTTTGCCATCAGGTGATTTTTTCAGCCAGATGTACGTTAATTTAAAAAGGGTAGGATTGTTTTTTCTCAGATATTCCATTATTTCTTTGAACCCTTGTTTTATCTCATACTCAGGTACATTTTCTTCATATTTTCGTAGCATTTCTACGAGTTTGTTTACAACATACTTTTGAGCATTTTTCGCTTCTTTTATCAGTACTTGTTTCATATAATTTGGCCTTATATTCATAAATTTGATTTTGGCCCAGTTTGCATCGTTCTCAATTACATTATGTAAGAACTCTATTTTTATATCCTTGCCTAAGAAATAGTTATAAAACTCCAAATCTAATTTCTCCGTCGGATAATACCGATACCCAGACGTAAATAGAACCGTATATCGGTCTACGTAAACCCTGAAATCCCCAAAATAGGGTGAACTCCAAAGTCCCCATTTGAATACATCAGGCAGGCTGAATTCAATCTTCCTATTTGGAGCTATATCCTTAGGACTCAAATGTACCGTAGCCTCCTTCGATATATCTATTCTCATGTTTCAATCTCTTTTTTATCTAAATCTGGTAACCATGGCTTCTTTTGTTCCTTTTCCAAAATCTCATAAAAGATCTTTATTAGCTCATAGAGATCAAACCTCAACACAAAGGCAAAATCTGTCATTGCCCAGATATACCCTGTTATGAATCCTAACCCAGCCATGATGCAAGTAGGATTTTCCTTGTATTCTTCCCTGTTCATGTAAAAGTCTATTGGTTTTTTTAAATCTTCCGGGATTTTTCCCATAATCTTTTCCAATTTTTCTTTGGTCCGGGGATTATCCCAGTAGTTTATTATGTCATACTCCAGGACGCATAACTCATCGATTATATCACCTCTTGCTCTTTCTAGAATAACTTTGATCCCATCAATCAATCTTTGTATGTAAAACCCATCTAAATTTGGATTTCTAAAAACTGAAGCACAATCTGTCATTGCCCATAAATATCCTGTGATCCACGCCACCACAGACATAATCGCAGTAGGATTGTTCTTGCATTCTTCTCGGTTGACATAATATTTCAATTCGTATTTGAGATCTTCGAAATCTTCTGGGATTTTCCCCGTAATCTCCATAATCATATCTTTGGTTTTGGGATCCTTCCAGTGGTTCATGATTTCATACTGCAAATCACACAATTCAGGTATCAATCCATAGGATAATGCTATTTTCATAGTTCTTTTTATTTGTTCACCGATATTTCTTGTGTGCATCTCCACTTCTGTTTCCATATCACGCCTCCGCACCATTCTAGTTATCTAACATCTCTATTAAATCCCTCCAATCCTTTAACAATCCATAGTGTTTACGTCTAAAAACTGAAGAACATTTGTTCATTGCCCATAAGTACCCTGTAGCAAATGCCACCTCTGATATAACCGCAGTAGGATTGTCCTCATTTCCTTCCATGTTGGCATAAGTAGCAAGGAAATTTTTCAAATCTTCTGGGAGCATCTTCATAACCCTTTCCAATTTATCTTTTGTCTGTGGATACTCCCATCTGTTTATGATATCATTCATCAGTGCAGCCAAATCTCCGATCAGTTCCGCTCTAGCTCTATTCATATCACACCTCCAGTTCTCTCCACCAATAGGTATATCCTAGGTTGACTTTTTCGTACATCTTCAGCATCGTCCTAATCTGGCACTCTGCATGCTCTATTACGGATATATACATATCCCACCAACAGAAGGGATACCATTTAATGTATACCTCAAGCCATATGACATCCTCTTTGATGTCCAGTAACTCTAGTATATCCTCATCTAGAAGATCTATTAGAGACTCTAGTTCTTCCAGCTTCTTCTTTTTCCTGGAAGACACAGGTATGAGGACATCCTTCCAACCTATTTCATAATTTTGCAATTGATGCAAAATTCCCTTCAATATCTCATATTGTTTTGTTGTTATCATAAAAAAACATCCTAACAAACATACCCAATCTGTCAATATATTTTTTTAGTTGACAAACAAATATTCTGTCATATCATGAATACAATGGAACTTAGGCCATACCAGAGGGAAAAGGTAGAAGAAGCTCTCTCCTTATGGAGAGAGGGAAAGAAAAGAATTTTACTTGTTGCTCCCACTGGATCAGGGAAAACCGTTATGTTCAGTGAGGTGGCAGGGAGAAAGGCTTGTGAGGGGAAAAAAGTGTTAGTGGCCTGCCACCGCGAAGAACTGGTATTACAGACTTTCCATCGCATGGAGGCATACGGGCTTCCTGTGTGTCTGGATTGGGGAGAGTCCAGATCAAACGGGAAGCCCATTGTTGTATCTTCCATCATCACGGGAGCAAAACGCAACATCACGGCCGATTGTCTGATAGTGGATGAGGCGCACCACGCACCAGCCAGATCTTTTGTGACTCTGATAGATAGATTTGATCAGGTTTTAGGCTGCACAGCTACTCCTTTCCGTGGGGATTCGATGGAGCTTGTGCCTGATATATTCGAATCTTATGTAGGTGATTCTATCACGATAGAGGAGTTACAAGAGCAAGGATATCTAGTTGATGTAAGGACTCGCAGGATACCAGTAGAAGTGGATTTGTCGGGAGTGAGGATCAGGAATGGGGATTTTGCTGAAGAAGGGGCAGCTGTCGCTTTAGAGGAAGCTATCAAATTTGTAATTGAATCTAGTATACCTATTATCAAAGAACGGAATAGGTGCGTGGTGTTTGTCCCAATGATACGAACATCCAAACGCATTTGTGATCTTTTTGAACAGAATGGGATCGGGTGCGTTCATGTGGATGGAGAATGCCATGATCAAAAAGATAGGATTGAAGCTTTTAGAAATGGCAAATACAAGGTACTTTCCAATGCACTTCTTCTGACAGAGGGAGTAGACATTCCTGAGATAGATACAATTCTTCTGTTACGACCCACCAGGTCCCCTGTGTTGCTTTCCCAAATGCTTGGAAGAGGATTGAGGCCTGCTCCCGGGAAGAAAGATCTGCTTGTCCTTGATCCAGTATGGATTGTGGATGAAGAGAATCCATTGGATGTAACAGCGCTGATTGCTCAAGGTGAGGTAGGAAAATCTAGGAAGCTGATCAGAGAATCTATGGAGCAAGGGATATCTCTCAGAGAAGCAAAGAAAAGAGCAGACAAGCTTGTATCTGAAATGGAAATTTCCTTGCTACTTTCACTGCAAAGATCAGCAAGAGATAAGAAATTAGACATACTGCAGTGGATTGGGGTAAAAACCTCATTACGTACCACCATAATGGCTACTCCGAAACAAGTAGCCTGGGTAGCACGTATTCTACCAAAACCTTATAGCTATTTAGCAGAAACACTAACAAGAAGCGAGGCTTCACAAATTATAAATTTGCATCTAGAACGCAGAGAAAAAGGGCTGTGTACTTTCAGGCAAGCACATTATATTCTGAAAGACGGATTGGATGCAAATCCTCTTGCTTTGACTTTTGAACAAGCAAGGAATCTTTTGGATGGATTCCACAACAAGAAAGGAGAAGAACAATGACTCGAGAAGAACTCATAAAAAAATTAATAGATGAAGCAGAAGCAGAAGGGCCTCTTTATGCTGCATCAGCACAAATATGGGATGCTATTCCTAGGTCAGATCGTATATCATGGAAAGAATTCAAGAGTATAGTAGATAAAGTTGCTTTTATAGATTTTCTTTTAAGAGACTCTATTGCGCAAAACTATACACAATTAAAATTCATTTTAGAAAAACTCACGCATTTCCTTAACCTAAAATTAGAATCTTATAAGGCTGATTGGATAAACACATGCATTTATATATTAGGTATTCAGTTGACGACTTTGCATGCTATATGTATTTCCATTAAGACAGGTAAAGTGCCCAGTGTTTCTAGGTTTGAAGAGGTATTAGCCACGGAGAATATTGTATGTTTTGAAGACAAACCAAGTGGATTCCATGAAGTAATAGATTTGGAAGAGTTATGACTTTAATGGAGTGGCTGGCCCGGAGGGTACGGATCGAAAGCCTCGACAGCATGGGGAAATACCTATTGCAATTTACCGAGCTCCTCGATGTGATCCCACAAGCGGTAGAGGCTGCAAAGAAGCACTTTCCAGAAGCGCAGCTGGTTATGGATGTTTACCAAGATCCTGAAATCGACGACTCATACCTTGTCTTGTATATCAGACTGAAACACTATGATGATTCGGTCATTGAACGGTTGGAGAAGGCGGAAGCGGAGTTCCTTAACCAGCTTGTGAACAAAAGAGGGTGGATTCAGCTGACCACGGACT
>Ga0272448_1000834_pt1 | contig 44481 bp, 43 predicted proteins | sample YNPCB0191_FD_202220 | JGI IMG/M metagenome (GOLD analysis project Ga0272448, IMG submission 202220) | Hot spring sediment microbial communities from Yellowstone National Park, WY, United States - YNP-CB-019-1 | ecosystem: Environmental > Aquatic > Thermal springs > Hot (42-90C) > Sediment... | reverse complement strand
AATTTTTAAAACCTTTTTAAATTCTATAAAATAATCTTTATTTTTTTTATTTTTTTTCTTGACAAGAATTAAATTATATTTAATAATTTTTAAAAATATTTAATACTGGTTCAGTTTTATGGACATAGGAAATAAAATAAAAGAGTTGAGAATCTCAAAAAATCTTACCATAAAACAGCTTGCCGAATTAGTAGAATGCACCCCTTCCCTTATCTCCCAGCTTGAACGAGGAAAAACGGATCCTTCTATTTCCATGTTAAAAAAAATAGCTGATGCTTTAAATGTAAATATTGTAGATTTTTTTATGCCAGGTTTTGAAGACCATGATGTAGTTACAAAGGTTGAAGATAGGGTTGATATTAATTTAAGCAGATGGGATGCAAAGATACAGTCTCTTGTTAAGACAGTAAAAAATAAAAAGATGCAACCTTTTTATACGGTCATAAAAAAAGGTGGTGGGTCTCATGGTATGTATTCCCACGATGGCGAGGAATTTGGATATATAATTCAGGGTCAGATGGATCTTATACTAAACGATAAGGTTTTTACCATAAAGGAAGGCGAAAGTTTCTATTTCTCTTCAAAGATCCCCCACAATTGGGGAAATAGTGGTGATAAAGACGTTATTGTATTATGGGTTATAACACCTCCTACATTCTAAAGGAGAGAATTGATATGACCTGCATCTTATTTTGTTTATAAATCAAAGTTAAAAAGGAGGAATAATGTTGATTGAAGGCTTTAAAACGAATTATGGAAGGTTAAAATTTTTCATAAATGGTGAATGGATAGAATCAAAATCTAATACATTATTCGATGATACAGATCCAGGAACAGCAGAATTAATAGCCCAGATTCCGGTTGCCCTTGAAGAAGAGGTAGACATGGCTATAGACGCAGCATTTAATGCTTTTAAAAAATGGCGAAATGTTCCTTTCAGGGATAGAGCTGACTATATCAACAGATTAAGGGCTGCATTTGACGCAAACCATGAAGCCCTTTCTAAAATACTTACCCAGGATCATGGAAGGGCAATAAATGATTCAAAAGGAACTATAGACAGATGTATTGAAAATATAGAGAGCGCAAGTGGTGCTATGTATAGTTTCTATAAAGGTGAGTATGTGGAACAACTCGCTAATGGTATAGACTGTTATATGATGTGGGAGCCTGTAGGTGTATTTCTGATACTTACACCTGGTAATATACCTATGCATGCCTGGTCCTCATTTGTCCCTTATGCTTTAGCCTGTGGATGTACAGTAATAGTCGCACCGAGCTGGCAGTGTCCTGTGGCTTCTGAGGCTGTTTTTAGGGTTTCAGAACAAGTAGGGTTTCCTCCAGGGGTTCTAAACCTCATCCATGTAGGCACTAATTTTGAATTGAATAAGAGGATTATTTCTGATCCCAGGGTAGCAGGTGTTGGCTTTATAGGTTCTACAGCTGTGGGGAAACAGCTATTTGAACTATGCGGAAAGCTCGGTAAAAGGTCTTCTATTAATGGAAACGGCAAGAATTTTATAGTAGTGGCACCAGATGGCAATCTTGATGCTGCAGCAAATTATCTATTAAGAGGTTGTTTTGGTATGTCAGGCCAGAGGTGTTTAGGCTCTGACAATGTGGCAATAATAGGAAATATCTATGATGAGATGAAAGAGAAGTTTTTAAATGCGGCAAAGAATATGAAGGTAGGGTACGGATTAGATGAATCTGTAGAGATGGGTCCCATGACAACAAAACAGAATAAAGAAAAGGTGGAAAGATTTATCGAAAAAGGTATAAAGGAAGGTGCAAGACTGCTCCTTGACGGGAGGGGGTTAAAGGTTCCAGGTTATGAAAAAGGCTATTTCCTTGGTCCCACCATATTTGAAGATGTGCATCCACAGATGGAAATTGCAAGGGAAGAATCTTTCGGGCCTGTTTCAAATCTTATCAGGGCAGAATCTCTTGATCAGGTAATTGAATGGATAAATACGACAACAGACTACGGTCATTCTGCATGCCTGATTACGGAAAGCGGGAAAAATGCAAGAAAATTTATCCGTGAGTGTAATGTAGGTAATGTTGGGATAAATGCAGGTATTCCTCAACCCTATGCGTTCTTCCCTCTTGGTTCAAAGAGGCAGTCTTTCTTCGGTGCTGCAAAATCGAGGTTTGATTCAGTAAGACTTTTCCTTGACCAGAAGACTGTAACTGTAAGATGGGTATAGCATATGTTCTATCATTATTTATTGAGCTTTTGTTTATTTTGGGGTTATTATAAGTAAAAACAAATTAAGGAGGTTTTTATGTGTGAGATGTGTGAAAGTTTATCAAGGAGAAATTTTTTAAAGACAATCCTTGTAGGTAGCGCAGTATTGGGGATGGGTGCATTTGACCCTAAATTACTATTTGCCCAGAGTGCAAACATCAAATTCAGCACATGGCATCCCCCTGCAGGCAAAGAAGTCAAAACGGTCTGGATTCCCATGCTTGAAGAACTGAAAAAGAGAAGTAAGGGTAATATAAATTATACCATGTACGCAGGTGGTGCACTTGGAAAAGGTCCGGAACATTTTGATATAGTTGCAAAAGGTTTGTCTGATATGGGTTATTTTACAGCAACATGGACACCAGGTCGTTTTCCACTAACAGATGTTTTATCCCTTGCAGTATGGGTTGATGGTAAAGACCTTGCAGCAGACATTGGCAATGCAGTCTATAACAGGATACTCAAGGATGAATTTAAAAATGTTAAGGTCCTTGAGCTAAATGGTTGTATCCAGTCATTTATATGGACAAAAAAACCTGTCTCAAAGATGGCTGATTTAAAAGGTATGAAGCTTCGTTCACCAGGTGGTCATCAGACTAATTATATAAAGGCCCTTGGTGCTGAACCCGTATTCATGCCCCTCGGAGATGTTTACATGGCAATGGAAACAGGCACTGTAGATGGACTTGTAACGTGTGCACCCCTTATCCAGGGTTTTAAACTCTATGAAGTGGTGAAATACGGAACGGTTTTAACTTTCGGATGTGTATCAGAGGGTGTAGTAATGAATATGAATATATGGAATAAATTGAATCCTGAACAGAAAAAATTAATTGATCAGGTGTGTACAAACCCCTTCAAAGTTACCGGCGGCCTAACAAGAGATGTATATAAAAATGAACTTATGAAACAGATTACCTCTGCCGGGGTGAAACTGATCGATTTACCAAAGTCCGAAGCAGAGCAGTGGTATAAAAAATTTCAGGATGTTACAAGGGCATGGGTAAAAGACCTTGAGGCAAAGGGCCTTCCTGCAAGAAAGGCAGTGGCAATAATGAACGAAGAATGTGAGAAGAGAAATATTGAGCTTGTGGCATGCCCGCCTGAATTTAAAAAAGTCTAATGTAAGAACGGGGCTTCCATGGAGACTTTCAAAAATACCATAAGAAAAATAACAAGGGGACTGTGTTATATAGGTATGTTTTTTGCAATTCCCCTTATGTTGATAACAACAGTTGATGCAATCGGTAGGGATCTATTCGATAAACCATTGCCTGGCACCATTGAGTTGTCCGAATATATGCTATCTATTATAATCCTGCTGGGTGCTGCATACGCCCAGCAGGTTAAAGGACATGTTGGGGTTGATTTTCTTACAAAAAGACTATCTGTCAAAACAAAATCTATCATAGGGATTATCACTACCCTTGCATCAATGTTTATCATTGCCATTGTTATCTGGCAGGGTTATTTAGAAGGCATTAATGAAAAAACCGTATCAGATATGCTTAGGGTTCCTCAGAGACCGTTCAGGCTTCTTGTTTCTGTGGGTGGTATTTTGCTATGGTTTGAATTTTTAGTTGACCTTATCACGCATATCCAAGTGATTTTTAGGAGTAAGTAAAATGATTAGTCCAATACTTATAGGAATACTTGGCTGTTTACTGGTGGTAATACTTTTAATACTCGGCATGCCCATTGCCTTTTTGATGATGTTTGTGGGTTTTTTCGGTATCTGGGCACTTACTTCTTTAGATGCAGCACTACCTGTTGTGGCAAAGACTATATATGAGGTTGCTGCAAATTATCCCTACACTATAATACCCCTTTTTATCCTCATGGGGGGATTTGCAACAACGGCCGGTATTACAGGTGAACTTTATACGACCTTTGACAAATGGTTCAGAAGGATGCCCGGTGGTTTAGGCGTTGCCACCATTGCTGCATGTGCAGGATTTGCTGCAGTAAGTGGTTCTTCTGTTGCTGCGGCAGCGGCCATGGGAAATATTGCGCTACCGGAGATGAGAAAATTCAATTACAATCCAAGACTTGCCACAGGCGTTGTTGCCGCAGGTGGGACACTGAGTTTTCTCATCCCACCAAGCCTTGGTTTTGTAGTATACGGTATGTTAACAGAGCAGTCCATAGGAAAACTACTCATATCCGGAATTGTTCCAGGGATTTTACTTTCCCTTGCATATATATTTCTTGTAATTTTACAGGTAAAGATAAATCCTTCCCTTGCACCAAAGACACCTGGAGATGTTACTTTAAAAGAAAAGATATATGCACTGAAAGGTATATGGGAGACCCTCGTTGTGTTTTTTATTGTTATGGGTGGTATATATCTCGGTTTTATAAATCCAACAGAGGCAGGTGCAATAGGTGCAACAGCTTTATTAATAATTGTGCTTCTAAAAAGAAAACTTACCTTTAAAGGGCTAATATCAGCTCTTATCGAGATGACAAGAATCTCGGTGATGGTGTTGTTTCTCGTGGCAGGTGCCACTGTTTTTAGTTATTTTCTTGCGCTATCCACAATACCCACAGCAGTTTCAAACTGGATTGCAAGCCTTGAGGTATCTCGATATGTTATTCTGGTTATTATAATTGGCATCTATTTTCTTTTAGGCTGTTTTCTCGATGCTGTATCTATGATGGTTCTTACTTTGCCAGTTATATTCCCTGTTATTGTAGCACTTCATTTTCATCCCATCTGGTTTGGTGTAATAGCAATTCTAATGATGGAGGCAGGTCTTATAACACCCCCTGTTGGTTTAAATGTTTATACCCTTGCAGGAATTGCAAAGGATGTTCCTATGACAGAGATATTTAAAGGCTCTGTGCCGTTTCTGTTTGCGATCATAGCAGTTGTAATAGTTCTTACGATATTTCCGAAAATAGCTTTATTTTTACCAAACCTTATGGGGAGATAAGGTATGAAAATATCTTTTATTCTAAACGGCAACAAAGTGGAATGCGAAATCGAAAATAATGAAAGACTTCTTCATACGTTACGAGAAAGGTTTTCAATAAAAAGCGTAAAAGAAGGTTGTGGTATAGGTGAATGCGGAACATGTACGGTTTTAATTGATAATGAACCGCACTATTCCTGTCTTACCCTTTCTTCAAAAGTAAACGGTCGTGATGTAAAAACAGTTGAATTTTTAAACAAAAAAGATACATTACATCCTCTTCAAGAAGCCTTTATAAAGGAAGGAGCTGTTCAGTGTGGATACTGCACCCCTGGTATGCTTATGTCAGCTTATAGTTTGCTTTTAAAAGAAAAAAATCCCGGCATAGATAAGATAAAGAATGCCATAAGTGGGAATCTCTGTAGATGTACAGGTTACTGGCAGATTGTACAAGCAGTCCAGTCAGTTGAAGGATATGACCTCTGGGATAACACACAGCAAGTGAAAATGGAAAAGAAACAAAACGGGAAAAGAAAAGAAGACATATTGAAGTTAATTTCTCAGAATAAAAATATAAAGATTATTGCAGGTGGGACAGATATCCTTGTAAAAGAGAGAAAAGAAGGAAAGACTTACAATTTCATAGAGTTATCGGATTTGAACGAATTGAATATCATAAAAGAAGAAAATGGAAAGATTACAATCGGCGCAATTGTTACCCATGCCCATATAAATAAAAATGAAATTATAAACAAAAAGGCACAGAGCCTTGCTATTGCCTGTGGTATGGTAGGAAGCCCACAGATAAGGAACATGGGCACAATCGGTGGAAATATTATAAATGCTTCCCCTGCTGCAGATTCTATCCCACCACTACTTATACACGATGCCATATGCGTCCTTGAATCCATCTATAAAAAGAAAGAGATACCTCTTGTTGATTTTATTGTTTCACCTTATAAAACATCCATAGAGAGCGATGAGTTACTGACATATATACGTATTAATAGCCTTGAGGGATATACAGAAGGTTATGAAAAGGTTGCAAAAAGATCATCCCTTGCAATAGCCCGTATGTCTGTTGCATGGGCTATTAAGGAAAAGGATGATATTTTTGAAGATGTCAGGATCTCCATAGGTTCATGCACGCCCATGCCTTTTAGACCAGAAGATGCAGAAAATTTTATTAAGGGTAAGAAAAAGGTAGATATAATAATCAAGGAAACTGTATCCATGATTTTAAAAGGGATTGTGGAAAAAAGCGGTATGAGACCGTCATACAGATATAAACTCCCTGTTCTTGAAGGCTTACTTACAAAAATATTAAGAGGTTAAAAAATGCCTATAAAGAGACATATTGACAGAATCGATGCCATTGAGAAGGTAACAGGTAAGGCCTTATATGCGGCCGATTTTAATTTAGAGGGAATGTGTTATGCTGTTTTGGTAAGAAGCACAAGACCCCATGCGAGGATAAAATCCATTAATATTAAAGAAGCCCTTGAAATAGAGGGGGTTGTAAAGATACTGACCCATAAAGATATTCCAGGAAAACCATTTTACGGTGTAATAAAGAAAGACCAGCCACTACTTGCAGCAGATGTGGTGAGATATACAGGAGAGCCTATACTTATAATAGTTGCTAAGAGTGAGAAAAAGGCCTATGAAGCGGCAAAACTTGTAAAAATCGAATACGAGGATATAGAGGTTATAACAAACCCCTATCAATCAATGGAATCTACAACATTCATCCACGAAAATGGTAATCTTCTGTCCCATAAAAAGGTTGTAAAAGGGGATGTAGAAAAAGGATTTGAAGAATCGGATATAATAGTTGAAAGGAATTATAGAACCACATGGCTCGACCATGCATTTCTTGAAACAGAGGCGGGTTTTGGTTACATAGACAAAAAAGGAAGGATTATTATCAGTTCTTCAACTCAGAATGTGCATTATAAAAGAAAAGAAATTTCAAGGATACTCAATATATCTGAAGACGAAATACGTATAGTCCAGGCGACAACAGGTGGTGGTTTTGGTGGAAAACTCGATATGACTGTGGAGGGTTATGTAGCCCTTGCAGTTTATCATACAAAAATACCTGTTCTTATGAGGTATTCAAGGGAGGAGAGCTTTCTATCCAATACTAAGAGACACCCACTATATATTAATTACAAAACAGGGGCCACTAAAGACGGAAAAATAAAAGCGATAAAGGTAGATATTATAGGAGATACAGGTCCTTATATATCTTATGGCGAAACAGTATGCTTAAGGGCAGCAGTTCATGCCACAGGCCCCTATGAAATTCCCAATGTAAGGGTTGATAGTCGCATGTTCTATACTAATAATCCCGTATGCGGTGCCATGAGGGGCTTTGGTGTTCCCCAGATTGCCTTTGCTCATGAATCGCAGATGGATTTAATAGCCGGGGAACTTAAAATAGACCCTTTAAAAATAAGGTTTTTAAACGGGCTCAAAAAGGGTTCACTAACCGCTACATCTCAACTCCTTGAGGCAAGCGTTGGATATCTTGATACCTTAAAGGCTATAGAACCATACTGGATAAACAGAAAAAAGAAAGAAGGCAGGGGATTTGGTCTTGGTTCTATGTTTTATGGTATGGGAAATACAGGTATTTCAAATCCATCTTATGGGGTACTAACCATAAGCGAAGAAGGAAAGATAGTTCTTTTTACAGGTGTTTGTGAAATTGGACAGGGTTCTGATACTATCCTTGTCCAGATTTTGTGTGAATTGCTCGATATAGATAAAAAAGATGTTTTACTTATCAGGGCCGATACAGATCTTACAAAGGATGCTGGTTCAACATCGGCAAGCAGACAGACATACATATCAGGAAGGGCTGTATACAATGCAGCACTGGAGATGAGGAAGTTTCTTGAAAATGAAGGTTTTTATAAAAACAGGGATTTAAATGGAATTGTTAATAAATACAGAGAAAAAGGTTTTCCAGTTTTTGAGGGATTCTTTGATCCACCCACCACACCCCTTGATCCTGAAACATCAAAGGGAGTACCCTATGCAACATATGCCTATGCAACACACATGACAGAAGTAGAAGTAAATAATATAACGGGTTATACAAAAGTAATTAAGGTTCATGCAGCCCACGATGTAGGTAAGGCAATAAATGAAAAAAATATTAAAGGTCAAATTTACGGTGGTGTTGCCATGGGTATAGGTCTGGCACTTATGGAAGAATATATACCGGGCAAGACCAAATCTTTTGACAATTATTATATACCCACCTCTATGGATATGCCTGAAATAGAAGCCATTATAGTAGAGGATGAAGAACCCACAGGACCATTCGGGGCAAAAGGCGTTGGTGAACCAGCACTGATACCCCAGGCTGCAAGCATTATAAATGCTATTGCAGATGCGGTGGGAACAAGGGTATATGAGTTGCCCTGTGATATAGAAAGACTGAAAGAAAAACTATAAGTCTTATTTTTAGGAGGTGTAGTCATGGGAAGTATGGTTATAAAAAACATAGGAACAATCTTCACCGGTGATATAGAAAAACCCATTATTGAAGGACCAGTGTCAATATTTATCGAAGAAGGAAAGATAAAATCAATAGGAAGCGATATTCAGGAAAATGCAGACAGGGTAATAGATGCAAAGGGCATGACAGTTTGTCCAGGTTTTATTGATTCCCATACCCACCCTGTTTTAGGTGATTTTACCCCGAGACAGAATCAAATCGGTTTTATAGATAGCAGTTTACATGGAGGTGTAACTTCAATGATATCAGCAGGAGAGGTGCATCTACCCGGTAGACCAACTGACCCAAAGGGGACAAAGGCATTAGCTGTTTTAGCCCATAAATCTTTTGCCAAATTAAGACCGTCAGGAGTAAAGGTATATGGTGGTGCCCTTATACTTGAAAAAGGCTTAACAGAGGATGATTTTAAAGAACTTTCAGAAGACGGCGTATGGCTTGTAGGTGAAATAGGTCTCGGAAGTGTTAAATCTGCAAGTGATGCAAAGATGATGGTGGAATGGGCAAAAAAATACGGTATGAAAGTACTCATGCATGTAGGAGGAACATCTGTACCAGGAAGTTCTACTGTTACTTGTAATGATGTATTAACAGCAAGACCTACTGTGGCTTGTCATTTGAATGGAGGACCGACCAGTATCCCTGTTAATGAGGCAAAAAGGATTATTGATGAGACAGATTGCGCCATTGAAATCGTCCATTGCGGTAACCCTTTATCTGCCTTCGAGATCGCAAGGTATATGAAAAATAACAACATCCTGAACAGACTCATCATAGGAAACGATGCACCTTCCGGCACAGGTGTTATCCCCCTTGGTATCTGGAGGATGGTGAACTTTATTTCCTCTCTCTGTGGAATCTCGGCAGAAATTGCCGTGTGCTGTGCAACAGGAAATACAAAAAAAGTTTTTGGTTTAAACCATGGCATGGTTAAGGAAGGGGAAGAGGCAGATATCCAGATTATAGACGCACCTATGGGTTCAGAAGGAAAAGATGCAAAGGCAGCCATTGAATTAGGGGACATCCCTGGCATTGCCATGGTCATAATAGATGGTATTATAAGAACCCAGGTCAGCAGAAACACACCTCCGCCGGTGAGAAAGATTTCATAGTATTAAAGAAGTTATTAGGGGTGAAGGATGAAAATAGATATAGATAAGTGTATAGGCTGTGGTCTGTGTGAGGAGGTATGTCCCCTTGAGGTCATATCTATAGAAAATAAAAAGGTAAAAATCAAAGAAGGCTGTGTAGAATGTGCCACATGTATGAAGGTCTGTCCTCAGGGTGTATTTAGTCCTTCTGAATCTGACGCCGCTAAATGTGATGCATGCCCTGTTATGTGCAGAATACCAGAAGGTGCATATGGTGCATGTAAAAGATATTTTAATGAATCAGGCACAATTACAAGAAAGGGAAGGGTTCATACTTATGAAGAGCTTGAAGATATTTTAGGTCAACAAGAAGCAGGTTTAATTGAAAGGCCTTTAATTACAGGTATAGGCACGGGCACGACCTATCCTGATTTCAGACCATCACCCTTTATAGTAAAAGGTATTAGAGATGGCATAGATATTGTAACAGTTGTAACTGAGGCGCCTTTAAGCTATAGTGGCATAAAGGTGAAGGTGGATACAGACCTTTATATGGGACAGGAAGGGAAAAAGATATATATAAGAAGAAAGGGAAAGAGACATATAGGTCACCTCTGCACAGAAGAATACGGTTCAAAGATGCTTTCTTTAGGTGGTGTTAACATACTTACATCAAAGGATGGGCTTTTTGCTGCAAAAACAATAATGGAGATTTTACAAGGTAAAAAAGTCACCCTTGAAATAGAGGAAGGAGCAAAGATAGAGATATCCATTGGCAATCCGCCTGTTGTAGATGGTAAAAGCGAAGAAAGGATGAGGGTTGGTTGTGGAAGTGCAACAACAGGTCTTTTTGCACCTTATATTTTCAATGCAGCAGATGAGGTAATTATCCTTGACGGGCACATAACAGGACTTTTCAGCGAACACCCATCTGGAAGATATTTAAATAAAAAACGCTCAGGCGTATATATTAAAGGTCAAAAAAGCACGGAAGGAAGATATTTTTTAAATAAAGGCAATGGTTGGGGTGGAACCGATATTGAAAATCCCCTTGATGTGATAAAAGACATAGATTGGGATAAATGCCAGGAAGGTATGACACTCCTTATTACCGAAACTACAGGAAGACAATATGCATTCTATAAAGTGAAAAACAGGGCATTTGTAGAAGAAAGACCCACAGAGGACGCTTTAAAATTTCTGGAGATTTTAAGAGATTCCTGTGAGCCTTCAAAGGTTAGTGTCATATTTGCAGCAGGTGTTGGTGGTTCTGCCCGTGCCGGTGTCACAAAAAATCCCATAAAACTTACAAGGGCAGTCCATGAAGGCAAGGTCAAAATTACAATTGGAGGCGCAAAACCCTTTATCTTTCCAGGTGGCGGTATAAACTTTCTTGTTGATTACGGAAAGATAAAATATGGAAGTATATACCTCTCACCTACCCCTTCTTTTATCCTGCCAGTAGAATACACAATGACACTGGATACCTTCAAGGAGATAGGTGGTCATATAGAGGCAATAAAGCCCATAGAAGAGGTATTAAAAAAATAATTAATTGTTTTATGTATATTGAGATAGGACCGGTAAGCGTTGTGATAAAGGCTGAAAAAAGCCATGGAAAATTAGCGCCTGATAGGACAGGATTAGAGACCTATATAAAAGAAATATTGCAGTTAATAGGAGGGTGTCTTCCCGTTTTAAGGCAAAGGGCATATAAAATAAGGAGATTCAAGAATTTACCTTCTGTTGCAAAAAGAATGATAGAGGCAGTAAAGATTGTGGATGAAGAAACCTTAACACCTATGGCATCAGTAGCAGGCGCTGTTTCAGATGAGATCAAAGAATATTTAAAAGATGAAGGATTTGATTTCGTATCTGTAAACAACGGTGGTGATATATCTATATTTAATAAATACTTAGAAAAATCCATTAAGGTATCCATCGGACATATAAATAAAAACATACATACGCCTTATATTTTAAACATCAAAGGTATCAAAGATTACGGTATTGCTACAAGTGGATTAGGAGGCAGGAGTTTTACCCTTGGAGTTGCAGAAATAGGAACTGTTATTGCAGAAACAGGAGCAATTGCAGATGCTGCAGCAACGTATATATGTAACAAAACAGATGTAGTTTCTAAAAATGTATTAAAGGAAAAGGCAAGTGTTATTGACCCCACAACAGACATACCTGATGAATATGTAACAATAGATATTGACAAATTAAATCAAGAAGAAGCAAAAAATGCCTTACAAAATGGATTAAAAATTGCATATAATCTAAAGGAACAAAAAAAGATATTTGATGCTTTTATCTTTTTAAAAGGCAACATGGTAACAACCATTGCTGGAGATAAAAATATAAAATTGGAGGTGTCCCATGGAAATTAGAAAGTTAGTCATAATAACAGAAGACATCTATATGGATGGAGAAAAAATAGCTGAAAAGCCTGTAAGAAAGGTTGCTGCAGTGGCTGTTATTAAAAACCCCTTTGCAGGTAAATACGAAGAAAAACTTGACCTTTTAATCGATATTGGTGAAGAACTCGGTAAAATTCTTGGTGAAAGGGCAGTAGAGGCCCTGGGCAGAGATAGACAGGTAGAAAGTTATGGTAAAGCAGCAATTGTCGGTGAAAAAGGAGAATTAGAGCATGCAGCAGCAATACTCCATCCAAAACTTGGAACTCCTTTGAGAAATGCTGTGGGTGGAGGAAAGGCAATAATACCATCAGTTAAAAAGATTGGTAGAATGGGAGATGAATTAGATATCCCATTGCACTATAAAGATGCAGCCTTTGTGCGATCTCATTTTGACGGTATGACGATCTCTGTAAACGATGCACCAAAAGCAGATGAAATACTTGTTGCAATAGCAGTAACAGATGGTGGAAGACCACATCCCAGGGTTGGTGGGCTTAAAAAGGAAGAGGCAAAGAAAGAAGACGGGTTGAGATAATTATATCAACCCATCTTTTCAATAAACTCAAAGATAGGAATAGCGGGGTATGTGGTAAGCTGAACACTTCCCCGCGAACCTATCTCAATGGAAACTTTTGTTATTGTATCATTATCAGGTGCTTCTAATATATTGATAAAATCGTAAGCTCCGAGGGTTGCATACTGTGCAATTATCTTTGCACCCATTGCCTCTATCTCATCATTTACCTCTTTTATCCTGTCAGGGTGTCTCTTTATTGTTGCCCTACCCTCATTTGTAAGTCTGCTGAACATAATGTACACAGGCATAATATCCCCCCTTATTTTTTTTAAACAATATATTGATTGTAAGATCTTGTCAAGAATTTTGATTGAAAGTTGAACCATCTTGATGTATTATCAAATAAGGAGGAAAATAATGAGAAACAGATACAAGATTTTTTTAAGCATTACCTTAATATTTATCTTTCTCCTTGGATTTATAATAGGGGCATACGGCAAGAAAACTGCCCCTGCTGAAACAGGAGAAATATATGAATACCTCAAAACCTTCTCCGATGTAATAGATATTGTAAAAAGAAATTATGTAGAGGATATAAAAGATAAAGATTTAATTTATTCGGCCATAAAAGGGATGCTTGAATCCCTTGACCCCCATTCCTCTTTTCTTACACCGGATATGTATAAAGAGATGCAAACAGAGACAAAAGGGGAATTTGGTGGTATAGGTATAGAGATTACCATAAAGGACGGCTTTCCAACGGTTATAACACCCATCGAGGATACTCCTGCATATAAAGCAGGTTTAAAATCAGGTGATAATATTATAAAGATAGACGGTAAGATTACAAAGAACATGAGCCTTATTGATGTGGTTAAGATGATAAGGGGTCAGAAAGGCAAACCTGTGGTGCTTACCATAATGAGAGAAGGATTTACAACTCCAAAAGACTTTACCATAGTCAGGGATATTATAGTAACAAAGAGTGTAAAATACAGGCTTTTAGAAAATGGATTTGGATATATAAGAATCACCCAGTTTCAGGAAAAAACGTCTCGAGACCTTGATAATGCATTTAATGAATTGTTTAAATCAAACAAAGATAAGCCTCTAAGAGGTTTGGTGCTTGATCTAAGAAACGATCCCGGTGGACTTCTTGAACAGGCAGTTGAGGTTTCTGACAAATTTTTAAAAGAGGGGTTAATCGTTTATATTGAAGGCAGAAAAAAGGGTGACAGGATGAGTTTTCATGCAGAAAAGAAAAAAAATGACTATGAAGGTCCTCTTGTAGTGCTCGTTAATGAAGGAAGTGCCAGTGCCTCTGAGATTGTTGCAGGTGCACTTCAGGATCACAAAAGGGCAATTATTGTAGGTCAGAAAACTTTTGGCAAAGGTTCTGTGCAGACCATACTACCCTTAGGTGATGGTTCGGCAGTTAAGCTAACAACTGCAAAATATTTTACCCCTAAGGGTCGTTCAATACAAGCAGAAGGCATAACACCTGATATAATAGTAGATAACAACCTGGTAAAAGTGAAGGAAAAGGGCATATCTTTAAAGGAAAAGGATCTGGAAAGACACCTTGAGGTTAATAAAGACATGAAAAAGAAAGATGAGAAGGATAAAAATAATATAATAGATGAAAATGATTTCCAGCTTTCTATGGCACTTCAGATATTAAAAAGCTGGGAGGCATTGAGAGGCAAATAAAATTTTGTAATTGACTTTGATTCTGTTTAATGATACAAAATTAAAACATTTCAGGAGGGTAATGATTGAAGAAGAATAAGTCAGCAATAAAGAGGGCAAAACAGGCAGAAAAAAGACGCCTGAGAAATTCCCACATTAAATCAACTATGAAGACTTATATAAAAAAGGCGTTAAATGCCATAGAAAATAAAGAGATAGAAAATATAGATGCAAATTTAAGGGCAGCCATTTCATATATAAATAAAACGGCCTCTAAGGGGGTAATCCATAAGAATACTGCTTCAAGGAAGATTTCAAGGCTTACAAAAAAGGCCAATGAGGTTCTTCTCGCAAAAACTACATAAAAGATAAAAAGTTAATTAACACCATGATTTCTTAATACTCTGTTAAAATAGAGGCGGTAAAACGTCTTGCTATTCTTTCAGAGATGGTTGATATAGCCTCTTTTTTATTATATTCTGCATAATTAAGGTTATCAACCCTGTAATACTGGGAATCGGATAAAGACCATTTTTTTATCAAATTACCATCTTTTTTATAGAGAGATATCTCAACATCCATTGTCACAGACTTTTCAATGACAACACCGTTTTTATCCAGTGAAGAAGGAACAATCTTTATGGACTTCAACACACCTTCAATATACGTTTCAGCATCTCTTTTATTTACCTGAAGTATACCCATTGATAAAAGCTGTTTTGTAAATGAATCCGTAAAATACTGTGAGATATGGGGCTCGTGTGTCATATTTTTAAAAACAGGAACATATACTGATTTTATCTCACCCCCGTATATACCCTTTTCTCTTACCAGTTCATAACCACAGGAACATTGAAACAAAAAAAGGACACATAGGGTGAAAAAATAAAGGTGTTTTTTTATCTTCAATGGTTTTACCCGCACACTATGTTTACAAGTTTATTTGGTATGACTATAACCTTTTTTATGAATTTTCCCTCTGTATGTTTTTTCACCTTTTCAAGATTACAAGCTCTTTCCTTTACGCTGTCTTCAGGCGCATCCCTTTCTATTTCAAAGGTATCTCTTAACTTTCCGTTTACCTGAACGGCTATAGTTACCTTATCTTCTATGGTATATTCTTCATAATAATCAATCCATCTATCTCTGAGTAGCGCCATATCATTTCCTAAAATTTCCCACAATTCTTCTGTAATGTGTGGAACAAAAGGAAAAAGAAGTTTTAAAATAACCTCGATAGAACCCTTTAAAAGACCAAGTTCTTTTTCATCGGTCCTGGATTTTTCCTGAAATTTATATACAGCATTTACAAGTTCCATAATACTTGCTATGGCTGTATTTAAATGGAACCTTTCTATATCTTCTGTTACCTTTTTTATTGTTTTATGAAGTTTTATCGTTAATAACCGGCAATCTTCCCCATGATCTACCAATGTATATGTTGATTCAAGGTGTTTTATATCGTGAAGTTTTTCTGTTGCAAGCCTCCAAATTCTTTGTAGAAATCTATAACATCCTTCAACACCTTTATCGCTCCAATCCAGATCTTTTTCAGGAGGTGCTGCAAAAAGACAACAAAGTCTTGTTGTATCAGCCCCGTATTTCTCAATAAGATAATCAGGGTCTACAACATTTCCCTTTGATTTACTCATCTTTGCCCCATCTTTTATTACCATCCCCTGGGTCAGGAGATTTTTAAAGGGTTCTCTCACATCTACAAAACCCAACTCATTTAGAACCCTGTTAAAAAACCTCGAATATAGAAGATGAAGCACTGCATGTTCAACGCCACCTATATATTGATCCACAGGCATCCAGTAATCTACCCTGTCTTTGTCAAGGGGACCTTCCGTGTAATTAGGACATGTATATTTTAAAAAATACCATGAAGATTCAACGAATGTATCCATGGTATCAGTCTCCCTTTTTGCAGATCCACCGCACTTCGGGCATTTAACTTTTATAAATTCTTCACAATCTAAAAGGGGTGACCTGCCTACCACTTTTACCTCTAAATCAAGGGGCAGCACCACAGGGAGTTCCTCATAGGGTACAGGCACGATACCACAATCATCACAATATATTATGGGAATGGGTGCACCCCAGTATCTCTGTCTTGATATGCCCCAATCCCTTAATCTGAAGTTTACCTTTCTTTTTCCCAGACCCTTTGCCTCAAGATAGTCTATAATCTTTCCTATAGCTTCTCTGTTATTTAATCCATTGAATTCACCGGAATTAACAAGGTATCCATCACCCTCATAGGCTTCTTCCATTGTATGAGGATTTAATTCTCTATCTTCAGGCATGATGGTGATTATTATAGGAAGCCCGTAAACTTTGGCAAATTCGAAATCTCTCTGATCGTGGGCAGGAACAGACATAATGGCACCTGTACCGTATTCCATAAGGACAAAGTTTCCTATATATATGGGTATCTTATGACCGTTTAAGGGATTTATTGCATACCTTCCTGTAAATACCCCCTCTTTGCTACCCTTTAATTCTGCCCTGAAGCTTCTATCCTGCATCTTTGCCTTCTCAACAAATGCCTTTACTTCTTTTTCGTATATAGTTCCTTCTGCAAGGGTTATTGCAAGGGGATGCTCTGGGGCAAGGGCCATGAATGTGACACCGTATAAAGTATCAGGTCTTGTTGTGAATATTGTTAGGATTTCGTTATTTTCAAGTCTAAAATCAACTTCCACTCCATAACTCTTACCAATCCAATTTTTTTGCATGTTCAATACCCGTTCAGGCCATCCAGGTAACTTATCACAGTATTCGTAAAGCTCATCGGCATATTTTGTTATTGCAAAAAACCACTGGGTTAGTTCTTTTTGTATTACCGCCTCGTTGCATCTCCAGCAATTACCGTCCACCACCTGCTCATTTGCTAAAACGGTCTGACAGTGCACACAATAGTTTACAGGTGCACTTTTTCTATAAACAAGGCCCTTTTCAAACATTTTAAGAAAGAACCACTGTTCCCATTTATAATATTCTATATCACAGGTGGTAATCTCTCTTGTCCAGTCGTAGCTGAATCCTAATCGCTTTAGCTGTTTTTTCATATAATCTATATTATCGTATGTCCATTTTGCAGGGTGAATGCCCCTTTCCATAGCAGCATTTTCAGCAGGCATACCAAAGGCATCCCAGCCCATTGGATGTAATACATTATAACCACGCATCTTTTTGTATCTTGCTATCACATCCCCTATGGAATAATTTCTAACATGGCCCATATGTATCTTTCCTGAGGGATAAGGAAACATCTCAAGGAGATAATACTTTTCCTTCCCTTCAGTTTCTGTTACCCTGAAAAGGTCATCTCTTTCCCATATAGCCTGTCTTTTTTCCTCAATGACATGGGGTTCATATTGTTTCATTTTTACAGCTCCAAAAATTATTTATTTAGCATGGCCCTTATCCTGAGCCTCAGTGCATTCAGTCTTATAAACCCTCCTGCATCTGCCTGTCTGTATACAGAATCCCTATCAAATGTGGCAAAATCCTTTGAGTAAAGAGAGTTTTCCGATTTTCTTCCCACAACTATACAATTACCTTTATAGAGTTTTAACCTAACAGTCCCTGTAACACCCTTCTGTGATTCATTTATAAATGCCTTAATTACCTCCATTTCAGGAGAATACCAGAAGCCATAGTATATCAACTCTGACACCTTTGGTATAAGGCTATCCCTTAAATGCATGACCTCTCTATCCATGGTTATGGATTCCATTGCCCTGTGGGCAACATGGAGTATTGTGCAGCCAGGAGTTTCATAGACACCCCTTGATTTCATACCTACAAACCTGTTTTCAACAATATCTACCCTGCCTATACCATTCTCACCACCCACCTTATTTAGAGTTGCTATGAGTTTGTATGGGTTTATCTTTTTCCCGTCTATCTTAACAGGCATTCCATCCACAAAATCAATCTCAATATATTTAGGTTTGTCAGGTGCTTTTTCAGGTGATACAGTGGTTAAAAACATCTTCTCGTCAGGTTCTCTCCAGGGATCTTCAAGGATACCGCCTTCATAACTTATATGCATAAGATTCCTGTCCATGCTGTATGGTTTTTTCTTTGTGACCGGCACGGGTATTTTGTGTTTTTTTGCATAATCAATTAATTCTTCCCTTGATGTAAATTCCCATTCTCTCCAAGGCGCTATAACCTTTATATTGGGTTCAAGGGCATAATACGTTAACTCGAATCTTACCTGGTCATTACCCTTACCTGTTGCACCATGAGATACAGCATCGGCCTTTTCCATTTTAGCTATCTCGATTTGCCTTTTTGCTATAAGGGGTCTTGCAATGGATGTACCCATTAAATAGCTACCTTCATATACAGCATTTGCCTTTACGGCAAAGAAAATAAAATCCCTTGCAAATTCCTCTTTTAGGTCTTCAATATAGACCTTTGATGCCCCTGTATTCAATGCCTTTTGTTTTAAACCTTTAAGTTCTTCTTCCTGACCTATATCTGCGGCATAAGCTATTACTTCACAGTCGTATTTTTCTTTTAACCATTTCACTATTACCGATGTATCCAGCCCGCCTGAATAGGCAAGAACAACTTTTTTAATCTCTGACATTTTATACCTCCATATTAATCTCAAATACTTAAATGGCTTTACTGGACTTACCGGGGATCAACCATTCAAGGATTGCCTTCTGAACATGCAATCTGTTTTCTGCCTGAGTGAAAATGATATGGGAAAACCTTTCAAACACATCCCCTTCAATTTCTTCACCTCTATGGGCAGGAAGACAATGCATGACTATGACATCTTTTTTTGCCACCTTTAATAATTTTTCATCTATCCTGAAAGATTTAAAGGCTTTTTTCCTTTTAGCCTGTTCCTCTTCCTGACCCATACTAACCCATACATCCGTATTAATTACATCTGCATCTTTAGCAGCTTCAAAGGGGTCGTTAAAAAATTGAAAATTATTATTATTTTTAGCTTGTTCCATAAGATGAGAAAGAGGTTCATATCCTTCTGGTGTAGCTATAGCGAAATTTAAATTCAAAAGTATGGCTGCCTCTATCCATGAATTTGCCATATTATTGCCGTCACCGATATAGACAATTTTTAACTCTTTAAAATCTTTCTTTATTTCCCATATGGTAAATAGATCCGATAAAACCTGACAGGGATGATATTCATCGGTTAAACCGTTTATAACAGGAACGGTTGACCATTTTGCAAGTCTGTTTACAATATCCTGACCGTATGTCCTTATCATGATTGCATCTACATATCTACTCAATACCCTTGCTGTATCTTCAACAGGTTCTCCCCTTCCTATCTGAGTGTCCCCTCTTGTTAAAACTATAGGCGTTCCTCCTAAATCCCTCATCCCTACTTCAAAGGAAATCCTCGTTCTTGTGGAGGCCTTTTCGAATATCATAGCAAGATATTTGTCTCTTAAAGGTTTGTATTCCCTGCCCTGTTTTTTTATTTCCTTTAATTCTTTTGACCTGTCAATCAAATACAGGCATTCTTCTTTACCGATATCAAGTAATTTCGTAAAATCCCTTTTCACTTTTTCTCCCTAAAAAATCATCTTTTTTTTAAATCTTTCAAAAACCCTCTCCGCTATCTCTAAAAAAAGGTCTATTTCTTCCTCTGTAATAATTAGAGGTGGTAATAGCCTTAAAATATTACCTTTTGTACAGTTTATTATAACACCTTCATTTATAAATTCCTTTAAAATCTCATCACCGCTGATAGAAAGTTCAATACCAATAATAAGACCCATGCCCCTTATATCTGTTATAAAAGAGAATCTTTCCTTTAGTCTTATAAGCCCTTCTTTCAAATATTTACCCATGTTTTCGCAATGTTTTATTATACCTTCATCTACCATTGTGTTTATGGTGGCCACAACCGCACTTGTGGCAAGGGGATTTCCGCCAAATGTGGAGGCATGGGTTCCTGGAACAAAGGCATCCATTATTTCTTTTTTTGCAATCATGGCACCTACAGGAAATCCATTTCCTAATGCCTTTGCAAGGGTCATTATATCAGGTTTCACATCAAAATGTTCGTAACAGAAGAATTTACCTGTTCTGCCCATACCAGTCTGGATTTCGTCGAAGATCAAAAGAAGATCATTTTCATCAGCAATCTTTCTTAACTCTTTAATATACTCTGTGTCAGCAACATAGACACCACCCTCTGATTGTATGGGCTCAAGCATTATTGCACAGGTTTTGCTGTTGATATTTTCTTTTACTCCATTTATATCGTTGAATTTACAATATTTAAAACCCTCAAGGAGAGGATGGAATCCTTCATGAAATTTTGGCTGGCCCGTAGCAGACAAAGTCGCTATAGTCCTGCCGTGAAAAGAATTTTCCATCACTATTATTTCAAACCTGCCCTCGCCGTATTTTTTCCATGAATAACGCCTGGCAAGTTTTATGGCAGCCTCGTTTGCCTCTGCGCCGCTATTACAGAAAAATACCCTATCCCCAAATGAGTATTTACACAAAAGTTCAGCAGCCTTAACCTGTGGTTCAATATAAAAAAGATTTGATATATGAAATAATTTATGTGCCTGTTGTGTTATGCCCTCTATTACATTCTTATGTGCATGACCAAGATTGCATACTGCAATACCTGATAAAAAGTCAAGATAGCGTCTGCCATTTAAATCCCATATCCAGCAGCCTTCTCCCTTTATTACAGCAATGGGAAATCTATTATAAGTATTTGCAATATATTCCATCCCTTTTTTTATAAGATCTTCCTGCATTATTGCCTTCCTCCAGAAATTTTTGTACCAATGCCTGAATCGGTAAAGATCTCAAGAAGTATTGCATGAGGAATCTTTCCGTTAATAATATGGGTTTCCTTAACACCTGCAGCAAGGGCATCCAAACAGCAGGTAACTTTCGGTATCATACCGCCGGATATGGTTTTTTTATCCAAAAGTATATTGACCTCTTCTCTGTTTAAAGTAGATATAAGGTTTCCATCATTTCCGAGCACACCGTCCACATCTGTAAGGAGAATGAGTTTCTCTGCAAGCAATGCCTCTGCAATCCTTCCTGCAGCTGTATCTGCATTAACATTATATGCAAATCCATCTATCCCATCTGCAAGAGGAGCAATAACAGGGATATAGCCATGCTTATTTATATCCTTTATGATATCCACATTAACCTTTACTATATCACCTACAAGTCCAATATCTTTATCTTCAACCCTTTTGGCTATAAGAAGCCTTCCGTCCTTTCCAGATAATCCGATTGCCCTGCCACCCATATCGTTTATATTTTTAACAATCTCTTTATTTATTAGCCCTGACAAAACCATCTCAACTACTTCAAGGGTTTTTTCGTCTGTGACCCTTAAACCGTCTACAAATTTGGTGGGTATCTGGAGGTCTTTTAATAATCTGCCTATCATAGGACCCCCACCATGAACAATAACGGGATTAATCCCTACATATTTGAGGAGAGCCACATCTCTTGCAAATTCTTTTTTCAGAGATTCCTCTTCCATGGCAGCACCACCGTATTTTATTACAAAGGTTGAACCAAAAAATTTTTTTATATAAGGCAGTGCCTCAAGGAGTGTCTTTATCTTTTCGCTCATAAAAGCTCCTGTTTTTAAAATTTTTACAGAATGTATCTACTTAAATCCTCCCTTTCTAAAAACTCTCCTAATTTTTCTCTCACATATTCCTTCGTTATTGTAATCTTTTTCTCTTCCATATCAGGGGCAGAATAGGATATATCATCCAATAACTTTTCCATAACAGTATAGAGTCTTCTTGCTCCTATATTTTCCGTCATGTCGTTTATTTTTTGTGCTATTTCAGCAATTTCCTCAATTGCCTCTTTTTCAAAATCAAGCTCAATATCTTCTGTAGCAAGGAGTGCCTTATACTGTTTTATAAGGGCATTATCGGGCTCTGTTAATATCCTGTAAAAATCCTCCTTAGTAAGCGGGTCAAGTTCAACCCTTATGGGAAATCTACCCTGTAGTTCTGGTATTAGATCTGATGGCTTAGACATGTGAAATGCCCCTGCTGCAATGAATAATATATGGTCTGTCTTTACCATGCCGTATTTTGTTGTAACCGTTGTTCCTTCTACAATGGGTAATATATCTCTCTGGACACCTTCCCTTGATACATCGGGTCCATGGGTTCTGTCCCTGCTGGCAATCTTGTCTATTTCATCGAGAAATATTATGCCAGACTGCTCAACCCTTTCTATAGCATCTTTTATTACCTTATCCATATCAATGAGCTTTTTTGATTCTTCCTGAATTAAATATTCATAAGCCTCTTTGACCTTTAATCTTCTCCTTTTTGTCTTTTTAGGTAAAATATTGCCGAACATATCCCTTATCTGCATATCCATCTCTTCCATGCCTGAGGCAGAAAAGATTTCGATTATGGGTAAGACCCTATCGGGCATTTCTATCTCTACCATCTTTTCATCAAGTTTTCCTGCCTTAAATAAGGCCCTCAATTTTTCCCTTGAAGAATCTTCCTCTTCTATCTCGTTTCCCATGGTTTTTTTCTTCTGTGTAGGCAAAAGTATATCGAGCAGTCTCTCTTCGGCAAGAACCTTTGCCTTCTCTTTAACTGCCTCTTGCTCCTCTTTTTTTAACATATTCACAGCAAGCTCTGTGAGATCCCTTATCATAGATTCTACGTCTCTTCCCACATAACCAACTTCTGTAAACTTTGTTGCCTCTATTTTCAAAAAAGGTGCATTTGCTAATTTTGCAAGCCTTCTCGCGATTTCCGTTTTTCCTACACCGGTCGGTCCTATCATGATAATATTTTTCGGTGCTATCTCATCCCTTAATTCTTCTGGAATCATCTGTCTGCGCCACCTGTTTCTTAACGCTATAGATACTGCCCTTTTTGCCTTATTCTGGCCAATTATATATCTGTTTAATTCTTCTGTAATTTCCCTCGGTTTTAGTGTCTTCATCATAATTCCTCTATGGTTATCTTGTCATTTGTATAAATACAGATTTCTGATGCAATGCGCATGGATTCTTTTACAATCTCAGTGGCGGTTAAATCTGTATATTTTATTAATGCCTTTGCCGCTGCTTGAGCATATGGCCCACCTGAACCTATGGCAGCAATACCGTCATCTGGTTCTATAACATCACCATTTCCAGAAAGGATGAGGGTATGTTCTCTATCTGCAACGATAAGTAGTGCCTCAAGTCTTCGTAGCAACCTGTCTGTTCTCCAGTCCTTTGCAAGCTCAACGGAGGCCCTGATTATATTGCCGTTATATTCTTCGAGTTTTTTTTCAAACCTTTCAAAAAGTGTAAATGCATCGGCAGTTGCACCTGCAAATCCTGCAAGGCATTTATCCTTGTATAACTTTCTTATCTTTTTTGCCGTATGCTTCATAACTGTGGTATTAAACGTTACCTGTCCATCGCCGCCAATTGCAACATTACCCCCATGTCTTACACATATTACTGTTGTAGATTTCATATTTTACCTTCTTGGATGGGATTTATCATATGTCTCCATTAGTTTATCCATGGAGACGTGGGTGTATTTCTGTGTTGTTGAGAGCCTTGAATGTCCTAACAACTCTTGAATACTTCTTAAATCTGCTCCACTGTCCAGCATATGCGTTGCAAAGGAATGTCTGATACTGTGTAAAGTTAGGTTTTTAAATAATCCGGTATTTAATTGGTGCTTTTTCATTATACGAAGCAGACTTCTATAGGATAATCTTTCACCTTTAAAATTTACAAATAAAGGTCTTTCAGGGCTATACAATTTATTTACCTTCAGCCATTCTATATAAGATTCCAGCGCCTTTTTCGCCTTTTCTCCAAAAGGCAGGACTCTCTCTTTGCCTCCCTTACCTTTTACCCTTACCCACATCGCCTGGATATGTATATCTTCAATATTTATATCAAGGGCCTCTTGAGACCTGATTCCCGTGGAATACATAAGCTCGAATATTGCCTTGTTTCTTAAATGATTCCATTTTTCAGTAGGTAAATAGTCTAAAAATCGAAACATTTCATCGATTGTATAAAATTTGGGGAGGTGTTTTTCTGCTTTGGGATTTTTTATAATCAATGCTGTATTGTCCACTTTATAGCCTTTCTTTTTGAGAAACCTAAAAAAGACCTTTATAGAAGAAATCTTCCTTGAGAGGGATGATTTTTTAATATCCTTGTATATGCTTACAATGTATGACCTTATTGTATGGTGGTCAATCTCGTAATAACCATTTTTTTCAATAAAATTTATAAAACCTTTAATATCAGACTTATACGCCCTTTTTGTATTTGCCATCACACCTTTTTCTATTTGAAGATATCTGATAAATTCTTCAGTTATTCCCTTTAGCTGTTTTGCATTCATGTTATTATTCTATAGACTTTTTTAACAAATAATCAAGAAAATTAACCCTCAAGACCCTTCAAAAGGGAAGGCAAGATGTCACCTGATGCGCCGAATAAAGAGATATCTGCTATCTGGCTTATTGGTGTTGCTTCTATGTTTACCTCGATTATAAATCCTCCATTATCTTTAACCATTTGAGGGAAAGAGGCAACAGGATACACAACACCGGAAGTTCCGGCAACAATCAGGGTATCACAACTATTTATTGCAGAGTAAGCCTTTTCAAGATACTCATATGGAATGGATTCACCAAACCAAACAACGTCAGGTCTTAAAATGCCTCCGCACTCACATAGAGGAGGGATTTCCTTTAGAGGATGATCCAATAACATAAATGTTTTATTCTCTTTAGTACATCTGACCCTCCAGAGGTTTCCATGTATCTCTACCATGTTTTTTATCCCTGTTCTTCCATGGAGACCGTCCACATTCTGTGTTATCAGAAAAAAATTTTCAAATTTTTCCTCAAAACCTTTTATAGCAACATGGCCTTTGTTAGGTTCTGCCTTTGAAATAATCCCTCTTCTCCAATCATACCACTTCCATACAGTAACAGGGTCCCTATCAAATGCCCAGGGTGTTGCAAGTTCCTCTGCCCGGTAATTCTGCCATAATCCATCTGCACCTCTGAATGTGGGTATTCCACTTTCTGCTGAAATACCTGCACCTGTTATCACGAGTAAAGATTTTGTGTTTTTCAATCTTTCAATGGCCTTTTCTATCATATTGAATCCTTTCTTAGTATATCTTCTATCTTTTTATATGTTTTCTCATCTATTACCTTTCGTTCTTTTGCCATCTGCGCCGCAACTAAGGATAAGTCTTTATATACTAATTTTATAAGCCTCTCATCTTCAATGGCTTTAAGGTGAGAGAAAACAGTATCCACATCGCCCCTTACAATGGGACCTGTGAGGGAATATAGGGGTCCTTTTTTCTCAATATTATTAAGTGTTGCCTTTATGATGGGAAAAAAGGGAGCTAACTCTATGTCTATCTTTTTCATAATGTTTTCACTTAAATACAGGAGGGCACATAAAAGATTGCATACAAAAACAGCTGAAAGATGATATAAAACCATATGTTGACCCTTTATTAATATTGTGCTTTTACCTATCTTTTTTCCTATAAATTCTAATACATCCTTTGCCTTACCCGATGCCTCTATAAAAAAATATGTTTCCGGTATGACCTTTATGGCGCTTTCTATATCAGGAAATGTTTGCAGTGGGTGGATAACCCCAAGAGCTGCACCTTTTTCATCAAGGGGTTTTAAAACATCGGATGTCATTGAACCACATGTATGGGCAATCACCTTATTTACAAATGTTTCAGCTTTTGAATAAAGTTCACCTGCCACATCTTTTATTAGTCTATCCTGTATGGCAAGGATTACAACATCAGAAAGGTTTAATGCATAAAAGTTGTCTTTTGTAAATATTATATTTCCTTTGCTTCCAAGATATCTATACGCATTATTCAATGCATCTTCTTCATTATCCGATATGGCTATAACACTTAATCCTTTTTTCAACATAACAAAACCCAAAGAGACACCAACTTTGCCTGCACCTATTATCCCTATTTTTATTTTTCTATCCATCATAGTGGTTTGATTATTTTTATTTATATAGTTCTTTAGGAAACTTTATTATACTTTCTGGCATTTCCTTTACGCCTCTTAAAATATTCATAATAAAACTGCTAAATGTTTGCATGTATGCTAATTTTACGTCAGGATCTTCAATGGGACCTTTCACATTAAATACCGCTGTTACGACCCCCTTTTTCTTATCCTTTAATATGTTTTTAAGAAATGGTATCTTGCTTATTATTTTATCAAGGGTAACAAATGGAAATACTGTAACAATCCCTTCCATTGTTTCGTCAATTAAATTTAAATTTCCCTGGCCTGTTATAATCATGGCAGGACTTTCTATTATGTAATTATCTGTTGTGAATACGCCATTTTTAATAATAAAGGTAGCACCGGTTTTTTTATAGTTAAATCCCGTTGACATAAAATCTACCTTACCTCTCAATAAATCGTAAACATTTAAAAGACCGAGTATTTTTGAAAGAAGATTCATCTTTTTAATAACTCCATTTTCACTGTATATGGTTGTTTTACCAGATAGCGTTCTTTTGAATCCATCAATATCATTGCCCTTAAAATTAATATCAAAAAATATAAATTCTTTTGATTCTATTATTTGTGTCTTTGCGCCGAGCATTCTCAAAAAATCTCCACTTGATATCCCGTTCATTCTGCCTATTAGACTTATTTCGGGAATCACCCTTGAAAGGTCTACATATCCACAGGCATCTATATATCCATCTAATGCATTTCCCTTCAATTCCAACATATTAAATATTCTATTATCGTAATTTACCCTTAAAATTATATCATTACCGACCTTATTGCCAGTTTTTATTTCCTTAGCCTTTAATGTTATATCCCCCTTTGCAGATGCCAGTACAGAATCAGGCTCTATGGAATAAAATTTTATTTTCTTTTCCACCTTTGTTTCAAAATCCTTGAAATCTAAATTCTCTATATTTAAAGATAGCTTGAATTCCGGTTTTTGAATGCCCCGGGAATTAAATTCCAGAGATTTTATTAAACTGTTTTCACTTTTTATATTATTAATTTTCAAATCTAATTTATCTCCATTAAAGTATGCCATAACATCAAAATTGTTAATATGCAAAGATATATCCGGTATCTTTACATAACCGTTTTTTATCTCTAATCTGCCATATATTGACGGAATATTTTTTAAAGGGAATAAAATCTCTTTTACATCTAAATCAACTGACACATACCCTTTTTCATTGCTTCCTTTGATAAACATTAGATAGTCTTTATTTTTCAATTCCGGCACAATCAATTTTAATTTTACATTTCTTGCCCCTTTTTTAGAGAGGATTCCTGAAAGGCTTAGATTTAAATCTTCGAGCTTAAAATTAAAATCTCTTATCTCTATAAATTCATCCCTTTTTAAGGTATTTAACATAAAACTATTCTTTATCCCCTTTTCTTTTTTTAAACAATGCTCAATCATATAACTTAATTGGTCTAAATTAACATTACACAATAATTGTAATGTGTTTTCCTGTTTGGATATATCTGCATCAATATCTGCAGTGCCTTCAACATGAAATGGAATCTTTATGAATTTTTTTATTATCTCTACATCCAGATTACCCAGTATTTTTAAATTTAAAAAGTTCTTACGCCATTTTCCCTTCAATCTTAACTTAGTGTCATGCTTTGATAATATAAGGGGATTGAACTCTACTTCATCTTTGCTGAAATTATAATTACCTGTGGCTATCATGGAAATATTGTTGTAAGATACCTCACTATTGTTTAAAATGCCCTTTCCTGAAAGCCTGTAATCCTCTCCCTTATATTCAAATTCAACGTCACCTTCAGATGTCCCGTTTTTAAATCGAATACTACCAAGATCAAATTTTGATGGAATATCCGTAAGGTCCACAAAATACCTACCTTTTAATCTCGCATAATAACCTTTTCCATAACTAATCTCACCGGATATGTCTTTAATTTCACTGTTTTTATACCTGCCCTCCAATCTATTTATCTTTGCTTTATTATTATCAAATAGTATGTTACCCTGCACCTGTGTTAATTCAAAACTTTCATAAATTAATCCCATATCTTTTATGCTGAGATCGCATAAAAAAAGGTCATCTCTATTGTTATAGATAAATTTATCTGTTTTTACCTTACCGTTTTTTATAAAATCTATATATTTATCCACGTCTTTTGAAATATAGCTGAAAGAGATGTATTTTTTTACATCCATTATATCAATGTAATCAGAATTAATCACAAGTGTTTTAAGTCCTTCTGAGTCAAGTTTAAAATTCAGCTCAATAGGGGTTGTTTTAAATTTAACCCCGTTTATTTTTATATCTACCAGGTTTTTAGAATATGCTAAAGATATCCTACCGCCAACATTTTTCAATTGAAGAGGTATTGAGAAAAAGTTCAATTTTAGATAGAAATCTGCTACATTAAAAGGACCTTCAAATTTTAATCCATTTTTATCATAGGAAAAAATACCACTTAAATCCGCTTTGCCTTTTAAATCATTTGAAATTTGCCCAATATTAATACCTAATATATCTGTCTTTCCTTTTATTTCGAGTTTTCTTTTGCTGTAAATGCCTGTTCCTTCTGCCTTAAATGACCTGAAAAATTTGTCGTTCTCTATATCCATTGAAAAAATAAAAGACTTTTTGTTTTTATCGTAATCTAATTTCACATTATTAATTGTAAATACGTAATTTTCGTATTTTACTATGCCGTTTTTTACATTGATATGCTCTGAAGGTATTTTTATAAACTGTGGTTTTTGTTTTTTTAGAGGTTTTATGTCTATTTCAAAGTCAGATATGATAATATTATCAAAAAAAAGCTTTTTTTTTAAACTGAAGGAAATATAAACCGATTTTATAAAACCATTTATATCACCTTTAAATTCAATGGATTTTACATTAAATATCAGTGCCCTGTCATATCCGATTTTTATATCCTCTATATTAACACTCCCGTTTATCGCCTTGCTTGCAAAATAACTAATAGTTTTGGGAAGTGCAAAATAACAGGCAATGCCAATACCAAAAAGCAGTAAAAGAAAGACAGAGAGGATATAACATATCTTTTTCATTACGGTGTCCTTGCAAGGGCAAAAAATATTATGGTTCTGGGTCTTGCCTTGTTTATTATATATGATGCCTCGTTTGCAGTAAATCCCGTAGTATATAAATCATCTACAAGGAGTATGTTCTTGTCTTTAATGATATCAGGCTTTTTTAGTGTAAAGGCACCTTTTATATTTTTTTTTCTATCCTCCCTTGACAGTAAATACTGGTTTTTTGTTTCCCTTGACTTTATGAGGGCATCATCAGCAACAGGCTTATGAATGATTTTAGAGATCTCCTGTGAGATTATATACGATTGATTGAATCCCCTTTCCTTCAGCCTTTTTTCTGTTATGGGCACAGGCACTATTAAATCTATTTTATTGGCAAGAAGGGTTACAACATGTTCAATAAATGAAACGAGATATCTTCCAACTTCTGGTCTTCCTTTAAATTTAAAGGTATGAATTGCCTCCTTTAACTTATTTTCATAAACAAACCCAAAATATCCTTCTGAAAAATATCTTTTTGTTAGCATGCATTCCCCGCACAATATCCTTTTTCCCACATGCCTGCCACATAAAGGACATACGTTATTATAGTCAATAATTAAAAATGAATCTCTGCATCTCTTACATATTATATCGCCTTTTTCACCACAAGATGCACATGTATGATGATATACTATATTAAGGATATTTTTTACAAGGTTATTTATTAATGAAGGCATTGATTTATTAAAGGAAACCCTTTAATTAAGGATAAGACAATCCATCGGTATTACACAACAGGAATTACCTGGCCTCTTCTTCCGGCTCTTCTCTATACCACTCGCTCATTTCATAGAATGCCTTTATATCCGTTGTATCCTTTATATTAATCTTTAAAAATTCATCTGTTCTTACATTAATTGTATTCCAGCTCAAACAATTGGAACAAAAATCATCCCATTCTTCTTTTTGTGAATTACATACATCACAAGCAAAGGGTATGTATACCTTTTCGATGGGAAAGGTACGCCTGAATTCATTCAGTGCCTTCTTCATTTCCCCTCTATGGATATAGGCCTCGGCCATTGCCCTGTGGAGGCCCTTAAAATCTACACCCTCTGCAAGGAGATTATTAAGCATATCTATTGCCTCATCAATCATCTCGAGCCTTAAACATAATCTTGCGTATAAAAAGATTATTAAACGATTATTCGGGGATATATCCATAATTCTTCTATATATCTTCAAAATTACTCCAGGGTCTCCCCTTTCAATATACAGGTCTTCCATTTTTAAAAGAAAGATTATATGGCCGGTCTTTGTATATCCTCTACCGTATACCCTCCCTGCTTCGTTTAATTTACCTGTTTTTTTATAAATATCGGCTAAAAATAAATAAGCCGGAATAAATCTCTTATCTTCATTTATTATCTCCTTTAATTCTTTTATAATCTTTTCTTCATTTAATTCATTCTTTTTACCATAGGACTCACATATTAGTTCATATTTAATACCTAAAAGTCTTCTTTGCTCCTGTTCGTCCTTTACTAATTTTCTAAGCCTTTTTTGAATGTTGTAGGCATTATCCCAGTCTTTCCTTTCTACATATATATCCCTGAGAAGTGTCAATGCTGAAATGTGTGCCTCATTTATTTTAATGATTTCCAATAAATTATTTTCTGCTTCCTTCTTATTATCCAGAGACTTATTAACCACAGCCTTTTTAAAAAGTATCCTTTCTTTTTTACCAATGGTTTGTTCTGCCTGGCTTAGAACATCCAGGGCATTTTCCAGTTCTTTCGAAGCAATATAAAGATTTGCAAGATATATATAAGGGCTTTCCATATCTGGATATCTTCTAATTATTCTATTTAAACTTTCAATTGCCTTTTCCTTATCACCTTTTAATACATATGACTTTGCCCTGTCAAAATCCTCCTTAAATTCCTGGATTTTTCTTTCTTTTCTATCCTTTTTCCAATTTGTAACGAGATTTCTTAGATCGATCATCAAACCTACTATTGTAGAAACAAGAATACCCAATATGAATGCAATTACAATAAAGCTTGAAACACTTGTTTCGTAAAACTTACCGTTACCTATATATAATCTCACATTCTGGGGATTAAGATTATCAAGATAGATATATAGCAGGATAAAGAGAAAAAGAATAATGATTAAAATTTTATATTTCATATTATTAGATACCTTTTTGTTCCATTAGCCTCTTACAATTTATACAATATCTTGCCGTTGGATTTGCTTCAAGCCTTTTTTCATTTATCTTTTCTTCACACTCCTCGCAGATACCATATGTACCATTATTTATTTTGTCTATAGCACTGTCAATTTCTTTTAGCATTTTTATGTCATTATCACTTATGCTCATAAGAATATCCGCATTATAAGTATTGCTTGCTGCATCTGCCATGTCCTGGATACCATCGGTCCCAAGAGAATATGAATCTTCCTTAAGTTTTTTTGCCTTTTTCAAGATATCTTTTCTCATTTCAAGAAGTTTTTTTTTGAAAAATTCTAATTTCTCTTTATCCATCAAACACCTCTTTTAATAATTTTTTTATATCTCAATTTTTATCTGTTTTGCCTCTATCCACAGGCTCTCTAAATCATAAAGCTCTCTTAATTCTTCAAGGAATATGTGAACCACAAAATCATTATAATCTATTATTACCCACCTACCCTCTTTATAGCCTTCTGTATATAAATGTTTTATACCTTCGTCCTTCATGGATGCTTCAATATATTCTGCAATAGTCTTTACATGCCTTTCACTTGTTCCACTTGCCAGTAAGAAATAATCTGCTATATCCGTTAATCCTTTAAGCTCCAGGATCAAAATATCCTTTGCCTTTTTTTCTCCAGCAAAACGACCGCATAATTTCACCTTCTCCAATATTTCCACTTATTTTCTGTATAGCCCCCTTTTTTCTATAAATAAATTTACCTTTTCAGGCACAAGGTATTTAATTGATCTGTTGTTTTCTACAAGGTATCTTATCCTTGTTGATGAAATATCGAGTTGCGTAATGTCTTTAAGATAAATTTTTTTACCAGAGGCATGTTTGAAAACACCGTTTTCTTGTATCTCTATGTGGCTTCTTATTTCCTCTGGAAATAACTCAAGGTCAAAATGTTTTAAATTTGAAGGCCTCACCATTACAATAAAATTTGTATGGTAGAAAAGATCCTTATATCTATACCATGTATGTATTTCTGAAAAGGCATCTATGCCGATTATAAAGTATATATCTTTGAATTTATCCTCAAAATAGCGAATTGTATCATAAGAATAAGAAATACCACCCCTTTTTATTTCAATATCAGAAAGTTTCATAAATCTGTTTCCTTTTATGGAAAGCCTTATCATATTTAACCTATCTTCGTAATCAGCAATCTTCTTTTCCCTCTTATGAGGCGGTATAAAGACCGGTATAAAATATATAACATCGAGTAAAAACATTTCCCTTATCTCTTCTGCAGCCCTTAAATGGCCAATATGTATGGGGTCAAAGGTTCCACCAAATAAACCAATTTTCATTATTCCCTCAATTGACCTTCACCGAATGCTATAAATTTTGTGACAGTAAGTTCTTCCAATCCCATTGGACCGAAGGCATGAAGTTTTGTAGTACTTATGCCCATCTCTGCCCCGAGTCCGAGCTGAAACCCATCGTTTAATCTTGTTGATGCATTTACAAGAACCAAAGAAGAATTTACTTCTTTTATAAATCTCCATGCATTATTGTAGTCCCTTGTAATAATAGCATCTGTATGTTCTGAACCGTATTTTCTTATATGCCCTATGGCACCATCTATATGGTCAACCACCTTTATGGAAATTATATAGTCAAGATATTCTTCATACCAATCGTGCTCTTCTGCCTTTTCGATATCTTTCACAATTGCCGTTGTTTCCTCGCATCCTTTTATGATTACCCTGTTTTCTTTAAAAAGTTTTATCATTTCAGGCAGAAAATCCTTTGCAATATTTTTATGAACAAGTAAGGTTTCCATGGCATTGCATGTGGCAGGTTTTTGTATTTTTGCATTAAGACACACTTTATATGCTAAATCAAAATCCGCTGATTCATCTACAAAGATATGGCAGACACCTTTATAATGTTTTAAAACCGGAATACTTGAATGGGCAACCACATTTCTTATTAAGGATTCACCACCCCTTGGTATAACAAGGTCAATATATTCATCCTGTTCAAGAAGGCTGTATATATAATCTCGATCGGCTGTTTCAATCAATCTCACGCCTTTTTCAGAAACCATTTCTTTTTTAAGTGCCTCCTGTATCAGATTATATAAGGCAATGTTTGAATATATGGCTTCAGAACCCCCTTTCAAAATAACAGCGTTTCCGCTTTTAAGACACAGGGAAAATGCCTCTAAGGTGACATTTGGTCTTGATTCGTAAATGACGAATATGACTCCAATAGGTATTCTCATTTTTCCCACAAGCAAACCGTTCGGTCTCTTCCAGGTCTTTACTATTTCTCCCACGGGGTCTGGCAGATTAACCACATCCCTTATGCTTGTCTGCATTTCTTTTATAACTTTATCATCTACCCTTAACCTGTCGATAATACTTTTTTGTAACCCATTTTTAAAGGCCAGGTCCAAATCTTTTTTATTTTCTTCTATAACATAATCCTTTTTTTCAGAAAGGAGGGCCTCAAGCCTCATTAATATTTTGTTTTTTTTATCCGTGTTTAAATGGGCATATATCTGGGATGCGATTTTTACTTCTTTTGCTAAATCTTGTGGTTTCATAATATCACCATATTGTCCCTATGAATTATTTCATCCGTGTATTTATAGCCGAGTTTTCTCTCTATATCAACAGTTTTTATTCCTTTAATCTTTTCAATGTCAGAGGCAGAATAATTTGTAATACCCCTTGCGATTACCTTTCCCGTTAAACTTTTTAAGTTTACGCAATCTCCCCTTGAAAAATCACCTGAAATATTTACTATGCCTGAAGGAAGAAGACTTTTACCTCTGTACAGTATAGCCTGGAGGGCTCCATCATCAATTTCTATGTCACCCTTTATTTTATATGCAAAAGCTGTCCACCATTTATTTCTTCCGATCTTTCCTTTAGGAAGAAAAAGGGTGCCTACCTCTTCACCATTTATTATTCTGGGTATTATATCTTTTATATCCCCTCTTACTACTCTTGTGGGTATTCCGTAATATCCTGCCTTTTTAGCTGCCTCAATTTTACTTACCATACCACCTATACTCTTTTCGCTTCTCGTTCCACTGGCAGTCTTTTCTATATTTTTATCTATCTTTTCTACAACCCTTATTATCTTTGCATCAGGGTATCTCTTGGGGTCTTTTTCATAAAGTCCATCTACATCTGATAAGAGCAAAAGCAAATCAGCATTTGCAATCTGGGCAATAAGGGCAGATAGATTATCATTGTCACCGAATCTTATCTCTTTAAAAGAAATGGTATCGTTTTCGTTTATAATTGGCACAATATTTAGATTTACAAGGGCATTCAATGTATTCATTACATTCAGGCACTTTTCTTTACTTGCAATATCCTCGTGGGTTAATAGAATCTGTCCTACCTTAATTCCCTTCCTGCTGAAGACCTCCATATACATTTTCATAAGTAGTACCTGTCCTATGGAGGCAAGGGCCTGCCTTTTTTCTATTTCTTTAGGTTTTTTTGTAATGCCCATTAGTTCCATTCCACACGCGATTGCACCGCTTGTAACTATTAAGGGTTTGATGCCCTTTTCCTGAACAACCCTTATCTGTTCCGCAATGTTTTCTATCATATCAATGCTTATCTTTTTACTGCTATCCAGAAGAACAGATGTACCTATTTTTACCACAATCCTTTTTAATGTTTTTGTGTTGTCTTTTGTCTCTTTTTTTGTTTTCATAAAATATGTTCTTGATTTTAATTAACTTTTGACATATCTTTCAAATATTTCTTTAAAGATTCAATACCATCACCTTTGAGTGCACTGATTTTGAGGGTATAAATCCCCTTTTCTAAAAAAACCTGGGTCCACTTTTTACAAATCTTATCATCTACAAGGTCAATCTTATTAAACACAACGGTCTTTTTTTTATTTAATATCTCCTTATTAAAGGCCTTAAGTTCATTTATAAGCATTAGATAATCATTATATAGGTTTGGTGATGTAATATCCATTAAAATGATTAATGAATGGCTTCTTTCAATGTGTTTTAAAAATGTTAATCCAAGGCCTATGCCTTGTGATGCACCCTTCATAATACCAGGTATATCTGAAATTACAATACATAAGTCTTCTTCGTTTAAAACACCAAGTGTTGGTGTTAATGTTGTAAATGGATAATCGCCAATTTTAGGCCTTGCATTGGTCAAACAGGATATTAAAGTTGATTTACCGGCATTGGGTAGACCTATAATTCCTATATCTGATATAAGTTTTAAGTTTAAAAAAAGGACCCTTTCCTCACCCTTTTCCCCTTCTTCATATTCAAGGGGGGCCCTGTGAACAGGTGTTACAAAACAGGCATTTCCCCTTCCTCCCTTTCCACCTTTTGCAACAATAAATGTATCACCATCTTTTACGAGATCGTAAATAGGCTCCTCGAATCTTGTATCGTAAATTAATGTACCGAGAGGAAGGTTTATGAAAATATCTTTACCGTCTCTACCTTTTTTATTTCTACTGCTTCCAGGTCTTCCGTTCTCTGCCCTGTAATGGCGTCTGTATCTGAAATCTGCAAGGGTTGAAAGCTCTTTTTTTCCAACTACTACAACATCTCCTCCCTTACCGCCGTCTCCTCCGTCAGGCCCACCTTTAGGAACATATTTTTCCCTTCTAAAGCTTACACAGCCCTTACCGCCATCACCTGCTTTTACATATATTTTAGCTTCATCAACAAACTTCATTCAACAGGGTATATACTCACCCTTTTTCTTCCTGCTTTATCTTCAAACTTTACTATACCATCTTTTAAGGCAAAAAGTGTGCAATCCTTTCCAATACCTACGTTTATACCGGGGTGAATTCTTGTTCCATGTTGCCTCACAATAATACTGCCTGCATTGGCAAATTGGCCACCGTATAATTTTACACCGAGTCTCTGGCCCTGACTATCCCTTCCGTTTCTTGAACTACCGCCTGCTTTTTTATGCGCCATTTTTTGCCTCCGTATAAATCTTTTCGACTAAAAATTCTGTATAGTGCTGTCTGTGTCCGATCTTCTTCTTATAATCCTTTCTCCTTTTGTATTTAAACACGATAACCTTTTTGTGCCTTCCGTGTCCTGTAATCTTACCACTGACGTATGCACCTTCCACATATGGATTGCCTATAATTGTTTTCGTTCCATCGTTTACAGCCAAAACCTCTTTTATCTGAATATCATTGCCTTCGGGGACATCGAGTTTTTCGAGTTTTATCCTTTCCCCTTCAGTAATTTTGTATTGCTTACCGCCATTTTCTATAATCGCATACATAACTAACCTCTTTTACTATTAGTTTTGAAAAAAACTACTTATAATATGATAAAAATAGATTAAAAGTCAATGAGAAAAACCCAAAAAAGCCTGATAGGTCATGGTTTTGATTTAACAAGTCTTTCTAAGATTTCCCTTTCTTCAACGGTTGCAAGGAGTATCATACTCATATTTTTCTCTAAGATTGTATCTGGCAGTGGATTATAAATCCAGTCTCCATCTGATTTTCTCAGTGCTACAAGAAGGGCATTTCCCATGCTTCTAAAATCAATATCCGATACCTTTTTCCCCACAAATGGTGATTCAGAGGGTATCTGGACCTCATCGACTCTTAAATGTGATTCCTGATCTCGAAGCATTTTGTCAAGAAAGTTTGTTACATGGGGCCTTATCATCTCCGATGCCATTCTTAAACCACCTATATAATTTAAGGCAACAACTGCATCGGCCCCAGCCCTTTTTAATTTATCGAGGTTTTTTGTATCGTTGCAACGGGATACAATCCTCAAAGATGGGTTTAACTGTCTTGCTGTAAGCACAATAACAATATTATCATTATCAGAATTGGTTGTTGCAAAAAGTCCCTTTGCTTTTTGTATCATTGCCTTTTCAAGGATTTCATTTTCTGTAGAATCGCCTACAATAAGATCAACATTCAGATTATGAAGCTTAAGAACCTCAAGCTTATTTTCATGAAGATCAATGGCAACCAAGGGTCTCCTTGTGTGATAAAGTTCATTTACTATATAAAGACCAACCATACCTATACCGCATATGATATAATGGTCTTTCAATTTCTCAATCCTTTTTTCCATACTTCTCCTCCTGAATACCTCCTTTAATTCTCCTTCAACTATATAGGCAGCAAGGGAGGTAAAAAGATATGCTATAACACCAGCACCTAAAAATATAAAAATAATAGTAAATATTTTACCTGCTGAACTTGTCTCAATGCCCACATGGTCACTATAACCAACAGTTGAGATCGTTATTGCTGTCATAAAAAGGGCATCGAGAATCGTAGTTTTTTCACTACCTGTTACTTTAAATCCAATGGTGCCCACTATTATGATTAAAAGGATTGCAATGAGCATCTGCTGGAGTCTTTTTGGAAATAAATTCATAAAATTTATCTTTTCATATTAGACCTTATTTGTCAATTTTCTTTTCTGTGTTCAACTCTATGTTGATTTTTTTAAACCAACCTTATGTTGCAAAAAAATGGACAAAGGATTATAAATTTAAACAGTAAAAAAGGGAGGTCAAAAATGGAGGTAAATTATAAAAGATATGGGTTTTACTTGATAAGATGGCAATTATCAACACCAATACTTGCTGGGGTTTTATATGTGCTATCTTCGATGGATAAGCTTTTGGCAACGATTATTGCAAATCTTATAGGTGGCCTCATATTCTTCTGGGTAGATAAATTCATCTTTACATCTGAGTTGCTATCTGCCCAGTGGGAAATAAAAGATGAAGTCATTTGTGTTGATTGTGGAAGGGTAGCAAGGGGATACAGGCTCGTTAAGACAAAGAATTACGATAAAACCCATGACAAAGAACCTGAATTTAGATGCGAAGATTGTTCAAAAAAGAAGGCAGAAGAGTTGAGAAAAAAGGGTATTAAAATTTAAGGAGTCTAATTTGGAAACAACATTAAAGGTATTACTGATAAATTTTACCCCAGATCCCGATGGAACCGTGGCAATGGCAGCAAAACTCTGTTATAGTTCTGCTAATGTAGAAAACTTAAAGGAAGAGATACCTAAAACAGAGATTGGAAATTTTATTAAAAAGATTATTCAGATGGGTCATTTAAGCCCTGTAGAACATGCAAATTTTACCTTTGCCATTGAAGGTATTTCCCGTGCATGTTCTCATCAACTTGTAAGACACAGGCTTGCCTCTTACAGTCAGCAATCTCAACGATATGTGGGCATGGATAATGGTTTTAATTATATAATCCCTCCCTCAATTGAAGAAGACCCTGAATTAAAAATTAAATATATTTCTTTTATGGAGGAGGTTCAGCGATTTTATAATGACCTTGTTGAAAACTTTAAGAAAAAGGGAAAGACAGGTGAATCAGCATACGAGGATGCAAGATTTGTTCTTCCCAATGCTACTGAAACAAAAATAATATTGACAATGAATGCAAGGGAGCTACTCCATTTTTTTACACAGCGTTTGTGCTTGAGGGCGCAGTGGGAGATTAGAAAAATGGCCCTGGAGATGTTAAAGGCAGTAAAAAAGGTGTCACCCGTTATATTCGCCAACGCAGGACCTGCATGTTTAAAAGGTAGTTGCCCTGAGGGAAAATTTTCATGTGGTAAAGCTGAAGAAGTGCGTAACTTTTTCAAAAAACTTTAAAAAAGAGGAGGAAATAACAATGGGAGATTATGTTAAAACCTATAAGGATATAGATAAATCAATTTTAAAATCCATACCTAACCCTACCACCGAAGGATATGAAATAAAGATAAAGATACCAGAATTTACATTCTTGGGGGTCAACAAACAACCTGACTTTGCTGTAGTATATATTACATTTTATCCAAAAAAAAAGCTCATAGAACTTAAATCGTTGAAAGAATATGTATATCAGCTTAGAGACGTGGTGGTTTCGTATGAAAGATTGATAAATATTATGTATGACCACTTAAAAGAGGTGTATGAGCCGGACAGGATTAGAATCGTTATGATCTGTAACCCCAGAGGCGGCATAAGCTCAAAACTTACCATTGATTCGGACTGGAGTGTTCGCGGTGGCGAGGAGAAATACAGGGATTGGGTAGGAATAGAAGACAACTGGGGTGTGGCGATGTAGCACCGCTAAATCCTTACTTTAATGAACTCAATTTATTATGAATATTAGCCCAAAACCCAGATTAATAGAACCGGTTTATATGATCGTTCTTACTGGAGGACCATGTTCTGGAAAAAGTTCATCTTTGGCCTATTTAACAGAAAAACTCTCAGACTATGGTTTTATGGTATTTATTATCCCTGAGACAGCAACCCTTATTACAAACAGCGGCATAGACAGAAGAAAGATGGACAGAACAAAACAGGTCTCTGCCTATGAAGAAGCCATATTCGATATGCAGATTGCCTTTGAAGAAATATATAAAGACACTGTAATGAAGGTATTTCCAGATAAAAAAAAGGTGATTTTACTCGATAGAGGTATCATGGATATAAAGGCATTTATGCCTGAAAAAGATTTTTCAGACATTTTGAAAAGAAAGAAAATTACTGAGATGGAATTGAGAGACAGATACAGTGGCGTCATCCATTTAATAACAGCAGCAGACGGTGCAGATAGATATTACACAAATCAAAATAATCCTGCCAGGATAGAAACACCTGAAGAGGCAATAGAAATAGATAAAAAAATAAGGGAATGCTGGCTCGGTCATCCAAGGCTAAAGATAATAGACAATTCCACTGATTTTGAAGGAAAATTAAACAGGACATTTACTGCCATAGCAAATATATTGGGAATCCCTTCACCGCTCCCTATCACAGAAAGGTTTCTTGTAGAATCCTTTGAAGAAAATATGTTACCTATTCATCAGACCATATACATTGAAAAAATATATATTAAATCAAAGAATAAACATGGAAGAGAAAGAATAATGATTAAAAAAAGAGGGCAAAATAACAGGTACCTCTATTTTTTATCAAGAAAAGGTATGACAGAAGAAGATGAAATATTAACAGAACAGGAATATTTAACACTAAAAAGGCTTATGGATCCTAAAACCCATGTAATTATAAAAGAAAGAAAATGTTTTTTCTGGAATAAGCAATACTGTGAACTCGATATATATAAAGACGAATCAGGCATTTCAATTCTTAAATTAGAGCCACTACAGGAAAGATCAAATGGTATTAATATAGATATTCCTCCCTTTATAAGAGTTTCTAAAAAAATCACTGGATTGCCAGAATTTGACGAAGACCATCTGGCCTTGAATAAAAGACAGAAAAAACTATTTATAAAATCCCTTAACCCTGAGACTTAATTCACGATATGTCTTCTTTGATAATTTAAGGGTGCCGTCTTTTCTTACCTTATCGGGCCTTACCACCTTAACTGCCTTTTTAATCGCACTTTTAATCTCAAGCCCCTCTAAGGCAAAGTATCTAAAGGCATAACTTGTGATTAGATATTTTTCGTATTTTGTGAGCCACCATCTTAACATTTATATTATATAAAAACATAACAAATGTGTTTTTAGAAAGAAAAATTTTCAAAACATCTATTTTTTATAGAAATATTGAGTGTAAAAAATGCTATAAAATTATGCAATTAAGCTTTTAAAAGACCTAAAATTATATTATTATTAACTTTTAATGCCTTTTACAAAAATGATCAATTGACATTACCTTTAAAAAATGCAAGAAAATCTCGCAGGGATAGTAAAAAAATGGAGAATAGTAATCAATACATAGGTGTTAAGGGCTGGCTTTTGCTTTTATGTTTGAGCCTAACGATATTCGATCCTTTGTCTATGTTGATCCATACGTTACTTGTAAGTAGCCTTGCAAAGCCATACTTTACCACACATAAAAATCTCTTTTACCTCATTTTTATAAATGGCATCTTCAATATAGCACTTATTACTTATAGTATCTATGCCGGAATATGCCTGTGGAGACTATATAAGGGCGCAGTGGGCATTGCTAAAAAATATTTCATCTTTCTGTTTTTCTATTCATTGATTGGCGCATTTCTCCCATATCTCTTTGGTGTTTCTGAAACCTCTTTCATAAAAAATATTTTCAATACAATATTGAATATGGGTTATGCAGTAATCTGGTATGTTTATTTAAGTGTATCAAAAAGGGTAAAAAATACATACGAGGTATACCGATGATTAAAAAATATACTAATTTTGTATTTATAGCGTTGATAATAATTTTTATGATTTTTTTCTCAAGGATTACAGGTTTATATGTTGATTGGCTTTTTTTCAATGAAGTTATGTTTATGGAGATATTTAATAAAATACTTATGTCTCAATTTATAAACGGTGCCCTATTCGGTTTGATAGGTTTTTTATTTGTATTTATAAATATAATGATAGCCCTTAGAGTACCTATGCCACCTGTTGATATAATGTTTTTTGGGGTGGCAAGATTTACGACAGATTTCAAAGGATTAACCCGTTTTTTAAAAATTTTGGGTTTGCTCTTTTCTCTTTTAATTGCTTTATTTTCTATCACATGGGGTTCAAATGCATGGAATCAGGCCCTTATGTTTATAAATGGAATAAATACACATATCATAGATCCAATATTCAACCATGATATAGGCTTTTATCTTTTCAGGCTACCCTTTTTAAAAATATTGAACACCTTTGCAGGTTTTTTAATATTTATTACATTATCCACTGTAATTGCCTTATATATAATAAGGCGCTCTGTATTATTGAGAAATACAAGGGTGTTTATTATTGATTATGCAAAAAAACACCTCTCTTTATTGGGTGCATTATTTATATTTAAACTTGCCTTTGGGTTTTATCTCGATACCTTTGATATACTTTACTCTCCACAGGGCGTTGTATTTGGCGCTGGCTATGCCGATGTTTATGGAAAATTGATTGCCTTAAGGATATTGATATTTATTACCATTACTTCTGCAATAGTTTTTGCTATAGCCATAATCTCCGGTAGAAATGTTTTAGTCCTCTATGTAGTAGGCAGCATTTTAGGATTTTATTTTTTAGGCGTTATTATATATCCTTCTTTGTTACAAAATTTAAGGGTTACGCCAAATGAACTCGCCATGGAAAGACCTTTTATTGAACACCATATAAAATTCACGAGATTTGGATACGATCTTGCAGGGGTTAAGGTAAGGCCTTTTGATGTCTCTTATAATCTCACCTTAAAGGATATACAAAGGAATCAGGCCACTATAAACAATATAAGGTTATGGGATGAGACACCTCTTTATAAAACATTTGCACAACTTCAACAGATAAGGACATATTACAAATTTAACGGTATCGATAATGACAGATACATAATAAACGGTAAATATAGACAGGTCATGCTGGCTGCAAGGGAACTTTCATATGGAGATTTGCCAAGCAAATCATGGATAAATGAAAAGCTCGTATTTACACACGGTAATGGCGTTGCAATGAGCTATGTAAACAGTATTACAAAAGAGGGTCTTCCTGAATTTATAATAAAAGATATACCACCTGTATCTTATACAGATATAAAGATAACACAACCTGAAATCTATTACGGCGAGATGCCCGATGATTATGTTATCGTAAAAACTAAAATACCAGAATTTAACTACCCTACTGCTGAAGGCAACAGATACATATCTTATAAAGGTAAAGGGGGTATTAAACTCGATTCTATTTTTAAAAGAGTTCTTTTTTCCATATTCTTTAAATCTGCAAAGATAGTACTTTCAACAGAAATAACCAATGAAAGTAGAATTATTTATAACAGAAACGTTATAAATCGAATTCAAAAGATTGTCCCTTTTCTTATGCTCGATTCAGACCCATATATTGTAATATCAAAGGAAGGCAAACTGTTCTGGATTATAGATGCCTATACAGTTTCTGAGATGATGCCTTATTCAAAACCTTTAAAAAATAGAATAAACTACATGAGAAATCCTGCAAAAATTCTGGTAGATGCCTATAATGGCAGTATAGATATATATTTAACAGATATGAAAGACCCTGTCATATCCGTTTATAAGAATATTTTCCCTTCTTTATTTAAAGATATAAACTCCATGCCTTCTGATTTGAAGGAACATATCCGTTATCCCAAGGATTTTTTTAAGGTTCAGTCTTCCATGTTCGGTATTTATCACATGGAAGATCCTAAAACCTTCTATAACAAAGAAGACCTCTGGGAAATACCTGTTCATGGAGAGAAAAAAATAGAACCCTATTATCTAATTATGAAATTTCCAGATGAAATAAGGGAAGAATATGTATTGCTTTTACCTTACACGCCTGCAAAAAGAGATAATCTTGCTGCATGGTTTGCAGCAAGGTGCGATGGAAATAACTACGGTAAACTTATGGTGTATACATTTCCAAGAGACAGGCTGGTTTTCGGTCCGAGGCAAATTGATGCGAGAATAGACCAGGATTCTTATATATCTCAGCAACTGACTTTATGGGGACAGAGAGGTTCACAGGTTATAAGGGGAAGGCTTATCATAATACCTGTTGAAAACTCCCTTTTATACATACAGCCCCTATATCTTGCTGCAGAGGATAAAGGTGGATTACCGGAATTAAGAAGGGTTATAATGGCATATGAAAACGAGGTTGTAATGGAAGAAGATCTGGAAGCCTGCCTCAACAGGCTCTTCAGTGTGAGAAGGCACATCTCAACAGCAGAAAAAAGGCCTTTGCCGATAATAAAAGATATAAAAGAACTTTCAAAAGAGGCAATGAAG
>Ga0272448_1000832_pt1 | contig 44555 bp, 32 predicted proteins | sample YNPCB0191_FD_202220 | JGI IMG/M metagenome (GOLD analysis project Ga0272448, IMG submission 202220) | Hot spring sediment microbial communities from Yellowstone National Park, WY, United States - YNP-CB-019-1 | ecosystem: Environmental > Aquatic > Thermal springs > Hot (42-90C) > Sediment... | reverse complement strand
AATGAGTTACTGAGGACCATCCGCCGCAGGGAGAGCAGCCCGGATTTGGCTCGCAAACTGACCCCTCGTTGGGTTACCTCTTTCGTGACCCAACGGGTGGGCGTTCGGTTACCGGAGCAAATGACTTCACACGCCAAGTTTTTGATCGTCGTTCGAGATGAGGGCGATCGATGGGCTCAATCGCCAGCTAGGGCCTGCGCAACGGCGGAGGAACGCAGAGGGCCTCCGTATTTGCGGAAGTCGCGCCATCGACTCACCCGCCACGAGCCGAGCAGGACGACAACAGCAAGACGACAAAGCCACGCGCGGACAAGCGAATTTCACTCAACCCATTCCAAATCAATCACTTTGCCAGTGTCTCCGAACCGTCAAATACCCTTTGTTTGACTTGAGGACCCGCATGTGCCAGTATGCGAACCGTCGTGTGGTTACCGTGGCGTCATGGCGTATCAGGCTCCGGCCTGGAGAACCCTTTGGATCTCGCCGAGGATGGCCTTCTCGCCACTCCCCTTCGCCGCAAGCTGCCGGAGCCGCTTCTCGGTGAAGTGTGCCCGGACGCGCACGTCCCCAGCGTGTTCCCGGAGGGCAGCTAGAGCCGCCTCGGGCAGATCGAGGGCCTTGAGGACGCGGGCGATCCGGGAGTGGTCTTCGCCTATGGCTTTGGCCAGGGCCCGGATGCTCCGGTAGCCCTTCTCCTCCATGAGGCGACGGTAACGCTCAGCCCGCTCCCAGGCGGACTCTTTGCTTGTACGGTTCTGGAAGGCCCTCCAGGTGCGCTCCTGGGCCGGGCGGCCGGTCGGCAGGCCGGCCGGGGCCTTGCCAGTCATGATGGTCCGCCGGCGGCCCTGGTAAACCGTGAAGTAGCTGTCTATCATCAAGATGAACGGCGGCCGGTCAGGCACCTCGTCCATGTCCGGGTCCCAGGCGAGCGGCCGCTTGTTGGTGGAGGCTGGGTCTGACAAGGGACCCCAAACGGGTTCTTCCCCTCCTTCGACTCCCGGCTTGAACTCCGCCTCGGGCATGGATATGCGGACGCTAGGTGCTTGCCGGCCGCCGAGCGGGGCTAGGACCGAATGAGTCCGTTGCGAAGTGACGGGGCCCGCCGCCCCGGCCGGTGCGGCCGGGGCGGCGGGCGGCTCGCGATGTCCTACCAGTAGAACTTCAGCCGGAGCTGGACCTGGCGCGGGTAACCGTTATTGGTCAGCGAGGACTGGCTGAGGTAAATCAGGCCGAAGTTCGGGCTGTTCGGATCGGTGGTGCCGCGCTCCCAGGTGAAGTTGGTGTGGTTGAGGGCATTGAACGCCTCGATGCCGATCTGGAAGCGGGCGCGCTCCCCGATGCTGGTGGTCTTGTTGAGCGAAGCGTCCATGCTGAACCAGGGATGGGAGCGGATCTGCGAGCTGCGGTAGGGGGTAGCGCGCGGCGCGTAGCTGGCCGTCATCAGCCAGTGATAGCCGGCGAAGTCGGTTCCGCAGCCGGCGGCGATGCTGTAAGATTGCGGGCGGATGCTGCCGTCGTTGTATTGCCGGAGCACACAGGGGCTCCAGAAGCGCACCTTCTCCTGGCTCCAGTCGGGGGTGACCTTGGGGTCCTTCAGGATGATCACGTTGCCCGGCAGGTTCATTGGCTCGCCGGAGGTGGTGTTGATGAAGGTGGTCAGCTCCCAGCCGCCGATCAACTTCTGGAGAAGGCCGGAGACGCCCGAACCCCACTTCTGGCCTTTGCCGAAAGGCAGCTCGTAGACGGCGGTGGCCTTGAACATGTGCAGCCGGTCGTAGGTGATCGGCCCCTGCTGCATTACGCCGGCGAAGGGATCGTTCCACCCGGTGCGCTCCATGGTCTTCGACAGGGTGTAGTTGAGGAGCAGGGTGACGTTACGGGCCGCTCGCTGGTTGTAGCTGACCTGAAGGCCGTTGTGCCAGATGCGGCGGTCGTTGCGCCCGAGCTGGGTCATGTCGCCGCTGAATTGCGGGAAGGGCCGGTTGAGCTGATAGCGAGAGAGCGTCGTAGAGGTGGAAAAGCCGGTCCCCGCGAAAGCCGGCAGGTCGCGGAAGGGGTTAGGCAGCGCCTGATCGCAGTAGGTCGGGTTGCCGCCCTCCAGCAGATTGCACTGCTTGCGGAAGTCCAGGGTGGGGATGTTGTAGGCGCGCGAATCGTTCTCGTCCAGGGTGCGGCTGCCGATGTAAGAGAGATCCACGGTCGCCGTCTGCGTCACCTGGTACTGAAAGCCGAAGGAGAACTGCCGCACGTAGGGGATACGGAAGTTCGGATCGAACCAGTTCGTATTGCGTCCGACGAAGGTCAGCGGGCCCAGAGAGGCGCCGGTGGGCACGCTAATGCCGGAGGGATACGGGTTGCTCAGCACGTTGGGGATGGGCGTGCGGCCGCCGTCCAGGCTGTTGACGATCGGGGTGCTGGTGGAGAAGCCGACCGTTTGGAGGTAGTCGTTGCTGGGGTTGGAGAAGTAGACGCCATAGCCGCCGCGCAGGACCAGTTTGGAGCTGATCTGGAAGGCGGCGCCGATGCGTGGCTGCCAGTTGTTGAGGTCGCGGTTGCCCGAGGCCCTGGGCAATCCCCCCACGCCCGCAAAGCGCAGCCCGCCTTTCAGATCACGCAACTGGGGATACTGCGCCAGCATGGCGGCCGGGATCTGGTCCGCGACAGGGTTGCGGACCGAGGGATCGAAGCCGCGGTTCAGGCGGTTGTACTTCTCATCGGGCGGGCCGTTGTAGTCCCAGCGCAGACCCAGGTTCAGCGTCAGGCGGCGGGCCACTTTCCAGTCGTCCTGGAGGTAGGGAGCGAAGTACCACTGGCGGAAGAAGGGATAGAGAGGATAGTTGGAGGAACCCCCGGAAAGGCCCAGCAGGAAGCTGGCGTACCCGTCGCCGGAGTTCACTTCCGCCTGGTTCCACAAACGGCGGGTCCAGGCGCTGCTGTGGTCGAACTGCAAGATGTTGCCGGTGTTCTGGAGGATGTAGTGGATGCGCCGCAGGTCGGCGCCCGCCTTGAAAGTGTGGGTGCGCCAGATCTTGGTGGCGTTACCCTGCAAATTATACGTGTTGGTGATGTTAATGCTCTGGTAGCGACCCAGGGTGGTGTAACCGTCGAAGTTCCACACGCCGAAGTAACGCGGCGTGGGTAGCTGGTTGATGAGCGAGGCGGGCAGGCCGAGCGAGGTTAGGTCGAAGCCCGCGTTGCCTCGCCCGAAGCCCTTCTCGATGAAGCGGTTGGAAGAGAGGCGGGCGTTCAGAACCAACGTGGGCGTCATGGTCCCCACCCAGTCGAGCACGTAGGCGTCGTTGATGCGCTGGAAGGGCTGCTGCCCGTTCATGCCCGGCCCTTCGCAGATCCCGTTGATGCAGCGGTCCTCGGTCCGGTCGTTGGAGGCGTGCCGGAGGAACGCCCGGTGCTTGTCGCCGAAGTTCCAGTCGAATTTCAGAATGAGGTTATAGAAATTGTCTTCGGCGGCGTATTTCTCGTGGATCAGGTTTTGGGTGGCATAGCGCACGTTGGGCGTTTTGGCGTTGGGCAGGGGCATGTACTTGGTGACGTTGCGAGCGATGGGGTTGATCAGGCTGGGCGGGATAATGTTGCCCGGGAAAGGATCGCGGATCGGGTTCTGGCTGGCGTCGAAGCGCGTGGTGAAGGGGTTGTAAATGATGATGGGCGAGCCGTCGGTGTTGACCAGCTTGCTGAAGTCGCCGTTGCGCATTTCGGGCTCGGGGAAGGAGTTAACCAGGAACTGCGGCCAGAGTTCGTGATAGAGTTCGAGGCTGCCCAGATAAAAGAGCTTCACGCGCCCGTCTTTCTTGAGCAATCCGGGGATGTGGGCCGGACCGTCGAACTGGAAGCCGTACTGATCGAGCTTGTGGTCGGGCCGCTTGGCGCCGATGGCGTTGTTCTGGAAGGTGTTGGCGTCCCAGCTCCGGCGCCGCATGAACTCCCAGGCGGTGGCGTGGAACTGATTGGTCCCGCTCTTGAGGACCACGTTGAAGACGCCCCCGCCGGAGTGGCCGTACTGCGAGTCATACGTGTTGGTTTGAATGTTAAACTCTTGCACCGCGTCCACGATCGGGACGTAAGCGATGTTATTGCCGCCCATCTGGGCGTTGTTCGGCGCGCCGTCCAGCAGGAATTCGTTGCGCCGCTGGCTGCCGCCGTTGACGACCCATTCGGCGATGGCCCCGTTATCGAAGGGCCGCATCCAGATGGCGTTGCCCCGCCAGATGACGCCGGACATCATGGCGCCCAGCATAAACGGGTTGCGGGTGTTCAAAGGCAACTCGGTGACCTGGGTGGTATTGACGATCCCGCTGCGGCTGGCGGTCTGAGTCTCCAGCAGGGCCGCTTGGGCGGTGACTTCCACCCGCTCGGCTACCTCGCCGACCTCCAGCGTCACGTCAATGCCGGCGATCTGGCCGACTTGCAGAACGATGTTTTCACGAGTGAATGTCTTAAAACCCGAGGCGGTGACCGTTAACCGGTAGGTTCCCGGGCGCAGGAACGGCAGGGTGTAAGCGCCGGACACGTCGGTGGTCGCCGTTGTGGTTTCGTTGGTTGCGACGTTGACCGCCTGCACCTTGGCGTTGGGCACCGCCGCCCCGGTCGAGTCGAAGACGTGGCCCGACAGGGTAGCGCGGAACTCCTGGCCGAAGCCGGCCGCGGCCAGCAGGCAGCCGATGAACACTGCAATGGCTGTGGTTCGGATGACCCCCTTTTCCATTACCCTTCCCCTTGGCTAGAGAGATACTGCGGCGAAGATCCTATCAAACGGACGGCCGGGTGTCAAGGCCTAGTCTTTGCACAGATGGGGACATTTCTACTTCGCGTTGACACGGGCCCATCGTCGCTTGACTCGGCGGGTGCAGGCTAGTACAATCGGGCGAAAACGTTGGGAGGTCCTCATGGGTTGGGTAAACAAAGCGTGCGTAGCAGTGGCGCTGGCGCTGGCAGCCGAATATGTCTGCGCCCAGGCAGGTTTAGGCAGCATCACCGGGACCGTGGCAGACTCGAGCGGCTCCGTTGTGGTGGGCGCCCAGGTGAGGCTGGTCGAGGTCAACACCAAGCAGGTTCGCACGACCGTCAGCAATGAGGCAGGCCTGTTCACGCTTCCTTCGCTGGTGGCGGGCTCGTACCAGCTCACTGTCACGGCCAAAGGCTTCAAGGAGAAGACTCTTTCCAATCTGACTCTCAACGCGTTCCAGCAGCTCGGACTGGGCACGATCATGCTCGAGATCGGCGAAGGTCCTTCCACGCTGGTCACCGTCACCGCCGAGCAGCAGCTCGTCAAGGACTCAGCGGTGCGTTACGACACCGTGCAGGCAAGGGCGGTGGCGGACATGCCCCTGAACGGGCGGAACTGGGCGACTCTCCTGAAGGCTCTGCCCGGGGCCAATCCGACCAACCGCAACGCCTACGCCGGGCGCGAGTACTCCTATGACGGCTACGGGGATTTCCGCATCAACGGCAAGGCGCCCAACCAGACCCAGGTGAACCTGGACGGCGGCGACGTAGTGGATCACGGCAACGACACGAAAACCACCGTGGCCCCCAGCCTGGAGTCCATCCAGGAGATTTCCGTGCTGACCAACAACTTCCAGGCGGAGTACGGGAACAAAGGCGGGGTAGTGATCAACGTCGTAACCAAGTCCGGCACGAACGAATTCCACGGGACGTTATGGAATCACTTCCGGCACGAGAAACTCAACGCCAACGACTGGGATCGGAACTACAACGGGCAGCCCCGGCGCAAGTACCGCTATAACTACTTCGGCGGCAACCTGGGCGGTCCTATTCGCAAAAACAAGCTCTTTTTCTTTTACAACTATGAAAACTACAAGCAGTCCACGCCACCGGGCGTGATTAACAGCCGAGTGCCTACGCTGCTCGAGAGAGAGGGCGACTTTTCGCAGACAATCAATGCCGACGGCTCCCGTCCCATCATTTATTACCCGGGCACGCGCACGGCCGGCAATCCCCAGCCTTTTCCAAATAACGTCGTTCCCAAATCGCTGTTCGACCCACTCGGTTACAAGCTGATGAAACTGTATCCCGAGCCGAACTTTCAGGGAAACATAAGCTATAACCACGTCTTCGAGTATCAACGCAAGTTTCCGCGGTTTTCCAACGCCGGCAAGCTGGACTGGAACATCAACGAACGGTGGCGCGCTTACGGCCGCTATTCTGAGGACGGCGGCACTATGACTGAGCTTTTGACGTGGGTGGCCAACTGCGTCACACCGGCTTGCGTAGTGCTTTGGCACCGGCCCGACCGCTCGGCGGTCGGGTCCGTTACCGGCATGCTTTCGCCCGCCTTCGTCAACGAGAGCATGGTGAACTGGACCTTCGACTATCCGCTCACCGGATTGGAAGACTCGCTGGACCCCGTGCGCACGACCAAGAAGGGCAACGGCCTGTCGGACCTACCCCTGGCTTTTCCCTCCTGGAATGACGTTATGCCCAACATCGCGGTGTCCGGTTATCCCACCATAAACTTCCCGCGCTATCCCTGGTATGCCCGGCTGAACGTTTATCAGGTGACCAACAACTCCACCTGGACGCGTGGTTCGCACATCGTGAAGTTCGGTTTTCAGTTCATCCACAACTACAAGGATGAAATCGACAGCTCGAACTACAAGGGCCAGTTCGATTTCAGCGTAAGCGCCAGCGAATTCGACACCGGTTACAGCCCGGCCAACTTGCTGGTCGGCGCTGTGGCCCGCTTTCAGCAAACCTCCAACATGCACCGCAAGTACTCCCTTTACCGCGACTACCATGCTTTTATCCAGGACTCCTGGAAGCTACGGCCCGACCTGACGCTGGATTTCGGCCTGCGTTTTTACCACGTTCCCACGGAGTTCAATACCCGGCCCGAAAAAACGCTGGATGCCGCCTTTTTCCCCGACCGCTGGGACCCTGCCAAGGCGCCGCGCATTTATGTACCTGATCCCAAGAATCCCAGCCGGGTCATTGATCCGGCTTTTCCCGATGCGCCGCTGTCGGCGGTTCTGAGCACGCCACTGCGCTATTCGCTGGTGCCCGGCTCGGGCGATCCTTTCAATGGCGTGGTGGCGCTGGGCCGAAACGGGATCGGGAAGAGCGGCATCGCCAATCCAGCCTGGTTGTTGGTGGCCCCGAGGGCGGGTGTGGCATGGTCGCCTTTCGGTCCCAAGACGGTTCTCAGGCTCGGCTTCGGGTGGGCGTATAACCGGAACAGCATCACGGACGCCATCAATAACTTCGAGAACCGCCTGGCGGAGATAGCCGACTACCGGCTGACCAGCCTGCGCACGCTGGGCGCGCCCACCACGGTGCGCGTCATCCCAGCCCTGAGCTTCGGCGTGCAGGATTCCAGCAACTTCCATCCGCCTGTGGTTTACGACTACAGCCTGACGTTGCAGCGGGAACTGTTCTGGAACATGGTGCTGGATATCGGCTACGTGGGCAACATTCAGCGCCACCAGCCGATCAACTTCAACATCAACAGCATCCCGCCGGGCACAGCCTGGGATCCCAAATATGTGGATCCGGCTAACCGTGGTTATAACTTTGCCGGCCCGGTCTCCGCCGCCAACCCCGGTCCCCTGCCGGGCAGCAACGTCATGGACGCCATTGTGATGCGCCCCTACCGGGGCATGAACACTCTCACATTGACCAACAACGCGGGCAACAACCGGTACCATTCGCTGCAAACTTCATTGAACAAGCGCTACGGGCACGGCCTGACGCTGATGCTCAACTGGACCTGGGCGCATACCTTCTCGGGGCAGGAGAACGTCGGGCTGTACAATTATAACTGGCGCAAGTACACCGGATTCACACTGGGCGCAGACCGGCGCCACGTGGTCAATGCCAACTACATTTATGAAATCCCGAAGCTGGCGCAAAAAGCCGGCCTCAACCACGCCTTCTGGAAGGCGCTGCTGGATGACTGGCAGGTAGCTCACATGTTGACCTTTTTCACCGGCCAGAACTTTTCCCCCAGTTATAGCATCCAGCAGGCGAACACAACCAGCGGCGTAGGTCTGAATCTGGTTTTTCTGGGTACCCCGGACCTGGCGCCGCGGCCCCTCATCGTGGACAACCCGAACGAGCTTCCGGGGAAAGATTTCGCTCACCGCTGGGATCCAACGAAGATCGCGCCCTCCGGTTTCTTCCCTGAGTTTGACGGCACCGGGAGCCGGAACTTCCTGGCCGGTTACGGCACGTTCAACAACGACATCACGCTGACCAAGCAGCTCGCCGTGACCGAGCGCGTCAAGCTGGAAATCCGGACCAGTTTTTACAACCCCTTCAACCAGGTCAGACGCACCAGTTACAACGCCTCGGTCACGTTCAAGGCTCGCGGTCCGCGTTTTGCAGACGGCTTCTACGTTTACAATACACCCGAGCAGCAAGAGGCACGACTGCGCGCCACCGGCCAGAGTGATCCGCGGGTGCTTTACAACACCTATCGGGGTGGGGTGGGGCACATGAACGTGACTGCGGTCGAGCCCATGCGCATTATCGAGATCGGCATGCGCCTGCGTTTCTAGCCGCGTCGGGGAACTTCGGGCTGGTTGCCGGGCGACGGGTCGCGCTCAAGGCTGGCCGGAGCTGGCCACCGGGGCGCTGGCGTCGGTAGGCCGCTGCACGGGGAACAGGGTGAACACATAATCGGCGGTGGACTGATCGTACCCGATCACGCGGAACAGCCGCTCGGCTGCGCGGGCCAGGTGCTCATCCATCAGTTGCCCGGCCTGCTCGGCATCCCGGCGGAAGATCGCTTCCAGCACGGCGTTGTGCTCCCCCACGATGCTGGCTACCACATCGGAACGATTCACGGCGCGGCTGATCCAGACCTCGAGTAGAAGGCGCATGCCGTTCAACAGATGCTGGAGCACCGCGTTATGGCTTGCCCGCGCCAGCCGTATGTGATACTCGATGTCGTACTTGGCCGCTTCCGCCGGGTCGGCCACGGCATCAGCCATGTGCTTCATGACCACCTCGAGCTCCTGTCGGTCCAACTCATCATGGCGCAAAGCGGCCAGACGCACAGCACCAACCTCGAGGACGCGTCTGGCTTCGACCACCTCGTGAACCTTGCAGCGATGAATCATCATGGCCAGCCCGATCAGCTTGCCCAGCACGGCGCTGCCCGGCTGCGCCACGTAGGTTCCGGACCCTTGGCGTACCTCCAGGGCGCCGATAAAGGCGAGGGACCGAATCGCCTCGCGCACGGTGGAGCGGCCAACGCCCAGGCGGTCGCACAGTGTCTGTTCGGTGGGTAGACGCGCACCCGGCGCCGAGGTAGCTATCAATTGGGCGAGCCGTGAAGTCACTTCGAGGTGCAGGTCAGGCTTGTACAGTCGGGTGTCCAGGATGCCGTGGAGCTGGGCCGGGTCGGCGGTGGGCGCCATAAACGTCTGACCTCTTTTCTCTTTCATCTCCATCGTACCGTTGAGGATAAGCCGCAGGCAAGCTAGGAGTAAGACCTCGGGATTTGTACGATGGCCGGGCACGATCGAGGGTGGAGGCCGAAGTGATCCAGAGATCGGCCTTGACAGTATCAGACGTCAGATGTATATTCATCTGAGGAGCGATGGCCCCGGCCTTGGAATCTTTGCACATCCGCTTCAGTCACCTGACTGGGCCAGGACGCGGCGTGTCAGCGTTGCCACAAGCGAACCTGCGATGACGGAACCGATGCACGGTACAATGAGTCCCATCTCAGCCGCTGGCGTTCTGCGCCGCTTGCCTCCCGAGTGGCCCGACGATCTGCTGCCGGCAATTCGCGCCGAAATCGAGGCTTCGGGCAGCAAGCTGATCGTGCTGGACGATGATCCCACCGGCACGCAAACTGTTCAGAATGTCCCGGTCTTGACCCGCTGGGACGTGGACCTGCTGATGGCGGAGCTGCGCCACCCCGGCGCCACCTGCTACATTCTGACCAACTCGCGTAGCCTCGGCGGCGAGGAGGCCCGAAGGCTCGCCTCGGGCATCGTGGGCAATCTGGTGGCGGCTTCGGCACGGACGGGGCGCCCGGTCCGGGTGCTCAGCCGCAGCGACTCCACGCTTCGCGGTCATTTTCCGGACGAAATCGAGGGCATCGTGGAGGCCTTGGGATTCGAGCCGGATGCCCTGGTGCTGGCGCCGTTCTTCCTGGAAGGCGGGCGGCTGACGATCGGCGACGTCCACTACGTGCGCGAGGGAGAGGATCTGGTCCCCGCGGCGATGACGGAGTTCGCGCGCGATCCGGCCTTCGGGTATCGGAGCTCGAATCTGCGCGAGTGGGTCGTGGAGAAGACCGGGGGGCGAATCCGGCCGGAACGGGTGGATTCGCTGGCTCTGGAAGAAATCCGGCAAGGAGGGCCGGACCTCGTGTTGGAGCGGCTGCTGGCCGCGCCGCGCGGGAAGGTTTGGATCGCGAACGCAGCGGCGATGTCCGACGTGCAGGTCGCGGCGTTGGCGCTGCTCCGCGCGGAGCGTCGCGGTCTCAAGGTATTGTGCCGCACGGCGGCGTCGTTCGTGCCTGCCTACGGCGGCCTGGAACCAGCCGCTTTGCTCGACGGCCACGACCTCTGTCCCGGCGGAGGCGGAGGGTTGATCCTCGTGGGTTCCTTCGTGCCGCGCACGACACGGCAGCTCGCCGAGCTGCTCTCACGCGGCGACTGCGCGTGGCTCGAACTCGAGGCGGCAGCGCTGCTGGATGTGGAAGAACGACCGCACGAGGTTGGCAAGGCCGGGGAGTTTGCTTCCAGGACGATGGCCGAGGGGCGTCACGCCGTGGTCTACACCAGTCGCCAAGTGATTCATGGTCGCACGCGCGAGGAAAGCCTGGTGATTCAGCGCACAATCTCGCAAGCTTTGATCGAGGTGGTGCGCCGACTCGAGGTGCAGCCGCGGTTCCTGGTGGCCAAGGGCGGCATTACGGCGAGCGACGTCGCGACGGAGGGGCTGGGCGTGATCCGAGCTGAGGTCCTCGGTCCAATCGTGCCCGGGGTGCCGGTTTGGAAGCTGGGACCGGAGAGCCGGTTTCCCGGGATGCCGCTCGTGGTTTTCCCGGGCAACGTCGGGGGACCCGAGTCCCTGGTTGAAACTTTGCGGCGCCTGGAAGGACGGCGCCGGGAGGACGCGCCATGCTGAGGCCTGGCGCCGCGCCCGTCCGGCTTCCGCAGGCAATTGGCGTAAAGGCGAGGATTGAACCACACTCGATCCATTACCAGGAGGTTTGAAATGCTGCTGCGCATGATGATACTGGCGCTCATCCCCGTCGCCATCTGGGCCCAGGGTTCAGGCGCGACGGTGACGGGTCTGGTAACCGATGCCTCGGGCGCCGTCGTGCCCGGGGCGACGGTAACGGTGACCAATCGCGGTACCGCAGTCGCGAGCCGGACGGAGACCAACGAGGCCGGGCTTTACATTCTCCCCACACTCATCCCCGGCTCATATTCTCTCGAGGTGCAAAAGCCCGGTTTCAAGACGTACCGCGTGGATAACTTCACTCTGGAAACAGGTCAGAAGCTTCGCCTGGACGTGGTGATGCAAGTTGGCGAGGTGCGCGAACAAGTGGAGGTGCAGGCGGCCGTCACGCCTCTCCAACAGGAGACAGCGGAAATCAGCAAGACGATCACGTCCACGGAACTGCGGAACATCCCGCTCAGCTTCCGAACGGCCTACGGCTTAATGGTGCTAACCCCCGGGATCGCAAGCAGCGGCAACGATCCAAGCATTATTGGGTCGGATGACCACGTCAGCATCAATGGCAGCAGAAGAGGAGGAAACGCCTTTTACATTGACGGAGCTCCCACCACGCACATTGGCGGAATTCCCGAGCGGCTGGGCTCGATCGAGGCAGTGCACGAGGTGAAGATCCTGACCAACACCTATTCCGCCGAGTACGGCCGGACATCGGGAGGCTTTGTGATGATACAGGTGAAATCGGGGACCCAGCACTATCACGGGTCTCTTTACGAATTTCACCGCAACAGCGCCCTCGATGCGGCCCAGTGGGAGAATAACGCGCGCGGTATCCGGCAAACCGCGCTGCGGCGTAACGAGTTCGGGGGCACGCTGGGCGGGCCCTTCCCCCGGCTGCGCGACCGGCTGTTCTTTTTCGCGAGTTATGAAGGCCTGAGGGATAACATCCCGAGCACCACGACGCGCACAATCCCCGATCCTGCCATGCGCACGGGCGATTTCTCGGCCTCCCCCGTGGTGGTCAGCGATCCTTTGGCAGGCGCGCCTTTTCCCGGCAACGTGATCCCGCCCAGCCGGTGTGACCCGGCGGCGTTGAAGTTCATGGCATTGTTTCCTCAGCCCAACGCGACTGGCGTATACGACCCGAGGTACGGCATCCGGACGCTGAACTGGGTCCTGGCGCTTCCGCGAAGCGATAACAAGAATTACGGCATCACGCGGTGGGACTACAATCCTACCGAAAAACAGAAGCTGTTCGTGACCTTTTCCCACATTAACGAAGGCCCCCGCGTTCTCGCACGAGACTTCGACAATGTACTCATCACGACAGTCGGGCCGCGATACCGCAATATCCGGCGCCTGACCATGGGCTACACCCGCTTCATACGAACGAATCTCATCAACGAGTTCATCGCCGCCTCGCAACGCGATCCCCGCGTAATCGAGCCGTGGTTTCCGAACTTCGATGTGACCAAGGAACTGGGTATCGCGCGGCGAATCGGAACCACGCTCCCTGTGATTACGATCTCTGGTTTCGGCAATTTCGGCAATAGCAGTGTTCAGCGGTGGGTTCATCAGCCCTCGAGCCTGCAAAATATCGTTACCTCGACGCGCGGAGCACATGCCGTGCGCGCAGGCGCTCAGCTCTCCCAGAACCAGTTCTGGTACATCTCGGCGGGCAACACCACGGGCACCTATACCTTCAACGGCGAAATCACCGGCTCAGGCGCCCGGGGCCGCGATAATCCGGTCAACGCACTGGCCGACTTGGTATTGGGTGCAGTAAAGACCTCCAGCATCAACGTGTCCCAGATTCCCGTGTGCCGTGTGAATTACAATTTCGCGGCGTTCATCAATGACGACTGGAAGCTTACCAGCCGCCTGACGGTCAACCTGGGCCTGAGGTACGAGTTCGAGACCAAGCAGATCGTGAAAAACAACGTGTACTCTCGCGTGGATCTGGACACGGGCGAGCTGCTGGTGGCAGGTCGGAACGCTTCGCCCAATCTCAACTTGCAGAATCACTACCTGAACTTTTCCCCTCGACTGGGCGCTGCCTTCGCTCTGACCCCCAAGACCGTTCTCCACACCGGCGCCGGGGTGTTCCGCTCGAATTTCTGGGTGGATAACGGCGAAATGGTCAGCTATCCGGGCTGGACGGGCACGGTGGTCCAGGTAGATCAAGGTTTGGGGCGAGCTCAGCCCTTCCGGTTTTCGGAGGGCTTCCCCGTCGAGCAGGTGCCGGCGGTGGTGGACCCCTTGAAACTGGCTGCGGAAGCCAGCGTCAGCCGGCCGCTGTCAGTCGCCGCGGTCACCTACAGTCCGAAAGACAAGGTGCCGCTCATTTACCAGTGGAACTTCGGCATCCAGCGAGACATCGGTTGGGACACGGTGGTGGACGTATCCTACGTGGCCAGCCGGAGCCTCTGGCTTTCCCGCACGATCCCGGTGAACAATCCCCGACTCGAGCGGGCCTCCGAAGTCGTGATCCAGCGGGTACCCATTCAACAGGTACGACCGTATCCGCGATACTCGGCGTTCAACGCCGTGTTCTACGATGCGCGTGCTGCCTATCACTCTCTTCAAATGCGCGCCAGTCGTCGTTTCCGCGCCGGCCTGGCGCTGGACGCCAACTACACTTTTTCCAAGAATCTCGATACCGCCTCGAACCTGTCGGACTCGTTCCAGATTCCATGGCAGTTCCACCACGAGCTCGAAAAGGGGTTGTCCGGGCTCGATCGCACCCACATTCTTAGCGCCGGTTGGGTTTACGAGCTGCCGTTCGGGCGGAACAGGCGCTTCTTCTCCGACCGGAAGTTGCTCGCGGCCTTGCTGGGTGGCTTCGAATTCAACGGAATCTTCAACGCTTCCACCGGGTTGCCCTTGAACATACGGCAGAACAACACGAATCTGATCCTCTCGGCCCAGCGGCCTGACGTGATCGATCCCAGTAGGCTGGACGGGCGGCTGAGTCGGCCCGAGGAGGCGGGTCCAGGGGCGCGGCGGTGGTTGATTTCGCCCACCGCACCCGACTCCCCGTTCCGGCCTTCCAGCCCGCTCGGTTTCGGCAACCTGGGCCGCAACACGAGTCGGGAGCCAGGCTTCTGGACTTTCAACCTTTCTCTCTTCCGCTCTTTCCCGTTGACCGAGTCTGTCAAGTTCGAGCTGCGCTTTGAGGCCTTCAATGCTTTGAACCATGTCAACTATCTCGAGCCGGCCAGCACGAACATAGATACTCCCGCCTATGGGCTCATCCAGGCCTCGGCGCCGGCGCGCCAGATCCAGGTGGGGGCGCGGATTTCGTTCTGAAGGAGGAACAGATGAAAACCTGGCTGGGGCTCCTGTTAGCAACCGCGACGCTGTCGGCTCAGGAGATCACGGTATCGAGGACACGGTTTCTGCTCGACGGCAAACCGTTTCCCTTCACGGGAGTGAGCTTTTTCAACGCCATTTACAACCGCCCCTTCAACGAATCCGACGCGGCTCGTCGCGAGTGGCTGCGCAAGTTCGCCCGCTACGGCATCAACGTGCTGCGGGTGTGGGCCCAGTGGGATAACCCGCGCGGGTTTGTTGATTCGTGTCCCACCTGCACGCTGTATCATCCCGACGGCTCGCTAAGGCAGGAGCACCTGGCAACACTGAAATCGCTGCTGCGCACGGCGGCGGCCGAGTCCTTCGTCATCGAGCTGACGCTGTTTTCGCAGGAGAGCTGGCGGGCGGGCATTCGACTGCAAGAGGCTCCCATGGAGAAAGCCGCGGAACAGTTGGCGCGGGAGCTGCTGCCCTATCGCAACTTGACCTTTCAGATCTGGAACGAGTTCTCGCACCACACCGTGCCGCTGATAAAGATCATCAAGGGCATAGATCCCCGGCGTCTGGTCACGAACTCTCCGGGAGGGGCGGGAGTCTTGACGGCGAGTCCAGACGAAATGGCCCTGCTTGACTATCTGAGCCCGCACACCAGCCGGCAGCGAGCCGGTCGGCCATGGGAGATCGCACCGTCCGAGATCCGCTACCTGCTCGTGCGTTACCGGAAGCCGGTGGTGGATGACGAGCCGGCGCGCACCGGCACGCCGCAATTTGGCGGGCCGCCCGAACCCACTTTTCCCGAGGACCACATTCTTCAGATCTATCGCGTCTGCCAGGAAGGCGGCTATGTGATCTACCATCACGATATGTTTCAGGTTCCGGGCTCCGGCGCCGTGCCGCCCTCGGGGATTCCCGATCCCGAATTCAGCGCCTATCATCGCCGTGTTTTCGAGTTTCTCTCCCGGAGAGATCGCTATGCACCTTGGCAGCCGTAGTTGGCGGCCGCTCGGGGCCGGACAGCGGGGTAGCTTTGGGCGGCGCGTCGTGCGGCGGATTTGAAGGAGGACTTGCCATGTCGGTTGCCCAACCCGGCGCGATTTCCGCGCATGAGGACCCGATGCGCTTCGAGCTTTTCTGGCGTCCTTTCCGCAGCGACCCGAGTTCAGCAGTGGATGTCCTGACGTTTCACCGGGAGTATCCGGCGCTGCTGGAAAGCTGCGAGAAAATGGCCTACCTGATCCGCAGTTACTCGGTCTTCAGCATGACCTGTGCGAGTCTGGGCCACCCGGGCGGCAGTTTCTCGGAAGCGGAATTCCTGGCCGTGCTTTATAACTACGTACTGCGCTATCGTCCCGAAGATCTGTCCTGGCCCATGCGGGATGTTTTCTATCTGTCGAAGTGCCATGCCTGTCCGGCTTATTATGCAGCTCTGGCCCTGGTGGGTTATTTTCCGGTGGAGCGGTTGAAATTTTACGGGCAGTGGGGATCGGGCCTCGAGTCTCATCCCGATGCGCTGGTGACGCCCGGAGTGGAGATCAGCGGGGGTTCGCTGGGCCAGATTCCCGGCGTAGCCGTGGGCCGGGCCCTCGGGATCCGCCGCAACGGTCCGGAACATAACGACCGGATGGTGTATGTGCTGCTGGGCGACGGCGAATGCAACGAGGGCGCGGTGTGGGAAGCCTTCATGGCCGCTGGCCACTACGGGTTGGACAATCTGGTGTTCGTAATTGACTACAACAAGGTCCAGGCCAAGGGGTTCGTCCACCAGGACATGAACATCGAACCGCTGGCCGACAAGTTGCGCGCCTTTGGCCTGGATGTTTACGAGGTTTCCAACGGCCACAACGTGGCCGAGCTGGTTGACCTGTTCACCAGGCTGCGGCAACACCGCTGCGGCAAGCCCATCGCCGTAGTTTTGCACACCATCAAGGGCAAAAAGGTTGGGCAGTGCCAGTACAACCCCAACTGGCATACCTCGGCGCCTCGCACGATCGAAGCCGCGCGGGCGTGGTTGCGCGAGCTCTGGCACCAGGACGGCAAGCGGCTGGGGGCGCCGGAAGCCTTCGTCGAGTCGCTGGGAGGCGCGATGGAGATCGTTCCTCCGCTGCACCCGGACGTGGAGCAGGTGGTGGACCGGCAGGCCTGAGGAGGATCCGATATGGCGCAATTCACCATACCCGAACGCGAAGCGACCAAGGAAATGCGCTATCAGATGGGCTATGCCCTCAGCGACCTGGCCCGGGAGAATCCCCGCATCGTTGCGGTGGACGCCGACTTGCGCAGCTCGTCCGGCCTTCATATCTTCGAGCATTTCCATCCCGACAAGTTGATCAAGGTCGGCATCGCCGAACAGAATCTCATCACTGTGTCCGCAGGGTTGTCGCAGGAAGGATACATCCCGTTCCCTTGCACTTTCGATGCCTTCTGCCGCCGCTTCATGGACCAGCTTTATGTGACCGTGGCATACACGAACCTCAACGTGAAGGTTCTGGGGGCTTACGCCGGACTGTTCACAGGCAAGGCGGGCGCCACGCACCAAAGCGACAAGGAGCTAGGCCTGCTGTTGCGCATTCCGAATTTGCGCGTGATCGAGCCTGGCTGCAACCTCGAGATGGCTCAGGCATTGCGCGGCGCGGCGGAGACGCCCGGGCCTTTCTATCTGCGCATCGTGCGTTGCGAAGTCGAGCACAACGAACTTTTCGATGGTTATCAGTTTCAGTTGGGCAAAGGCGTACGAGTTATTGATGAAGGCGACGACGTCGGACTGGTGACGACCGGATACATGATCCGCACCGGGAAGGCGGCCGCGCGCAAATTGCTGGCGCGCGGGGTCGGAGTTCGCCTGGACCATCATCCCACGCTCAAGCCATTCGATCGCGAATTGCTGTACGACATGGCGCGCCGCGTGAGGGTGATCCTTACCCTGGAGAATCACTGCACGAGCGGAGGCCTGTACTCGCTGGTGGCGGAGGCGCTGGCGGCCGAGGTAATGGCGGTCCGGGTGGGGGCGATCGGCACGGATCCCGAAGACTTCATCCACACGGGGCACGTCAACGATCTGCTGTACCGATATGGCATGACTTCGGACCACGTGGTCGACAAAGCACTGGCGTTACTGAAAAGGAGTTCCTGATGGACGATCTGGCTTTTTTTAGCCGCTATATGGCCATGACGGGCACGCCGAGCCTGGAGCCTGAGCCGGCAGGCAATCCTGCTTTGGCGGGAAAGACGCTGGGCATGGTCCACGGCTCGATGTGGATCGCGCCCTTTGCGACCTTTTTTGCGCGCCGTTTGTTGCCGGGCGTCAAGCTGGTCAGCGTGGGCAACGACGCCGTGCAGTTGAATTTCATGCAGGCCCACCGGCAGGGACTTCCCTGCCCGCCACAGGTGAACATTGATTTGTTCGTGGCCTATGCGCGGCAGCTTTGCGAACTTTACCGTCCGGACGCGATTCTGATCACCTGCTCGACCATGAACCGCGCTTTCGGGGCGGTGCGCGAGGCGATGGAGCCCGCAGGGGTGCCGGTCGTCCAGATTGACGAGGCCATGATGGAAATCGCGGTCCAGTGCGGCGGGCCGGTACTGGTCGTCGCCACGCATGGTCCCACGGTGGCTAGCACACAGGCCCTGCTCCGCGAGACAGCTCATCGACTCGGCCGCGAGGTCAGCTTCGAGGGGGCGACGGTGGAAGAGGCCTTTCACCGGCTGGGTTGCGGCGACATCCAGGGTCACAACGAGCTGGTAGCCGAGGCGATACGCAGCGCGCAGGCCCGGTGCCGCATCGCAGTGGTGGTCTTGGCCCAGCTTTCCATGGCCGTCTTCAAGCTTTCTTGCCCGGACGCGGAGAAAGTGTTCGGCGTGCCGGTGCTAACCAGCGCCGAAACGGGATTCGCGCGCGTGCGGGAGATCCTGTTGGCTCGATCTTAACCGGGCGCACGTGGCCACCGAAAGGGGAATCGCCAGTTCGCAGAGCCGACGTTGCAGGCTGGCCGCTGCCTTCTCGCGAGATCTCCTTCCCATTCCCGGTCGTTTGGCCAGTCGTCCAGGATGACGTCATGAGAACGCAAATCAAGAAGTGGGGCCTGTTGTTGATGATGATGCTGGCCACCACGCTCATTTATCTCGATCGCCAGGCGGTCGGCCTGGTGGCCACCGACATCAAGCGAGAGCTGGGCATCGACAACGCGGGGCTGGGGTGGGTGTTTGCGGCCTTTTATTATTCCTACACGCTGGGACAGTTCGGCGTCGGGCTTCTGCTCGATCGCTACTCGCTGCGTTGGTTTTACGGTGGCGCCATCCTGGCGTGGGCGGGCGCTTCCGCTCTCACCGGCCGGGCGCACAATCTTGCCACACTGGTGGCCTTTCGCATCCTGCTAGGGATCGTCGAATCGGGCAACTGGCCGGGCGCCATGCGGATCGTCTCCCGGTACTTGCCACCCCGCGAAAGGCCGCTGGGCAACGGCATTTTCACCAGCGGCACCAGCGTGGGAGCGCTGATCGCGCCGGCTCTGGTCCTGGGCTTGTCCGGATGGGTGGGCTGGCGTCACTGCTTCACCGCTCTGGGGCTGTTGGGATCGATCTGGTATGCGGGCTGGATCCTGGTCACGCGCGGCCCGGAACTGGCGCACGTCTGGCGCGCCCAGCCCGGCGAGAAAAGACAGACCAGTAACTGGCAGATCTATCGTTCCGTAGTTTCGCTGCGACAGTTCTGGCGCGTTTTCGTGATCACCATCTCGGTCAATCCGACGCTTTACTTTTTTCTGAATTGGCTGCCGATCTATTACAGGCAAGAGCGCGGCTTAACGGCCGGCACGCATTTGGCCGGCATTCTTACGCTGACGTATCTGGCGCTGGACATCGGCTACTTGAGCTGTGGCCTGGTGGTGCTACTTTTGACTCGCCGCGGTATTTCCTTGCGCGCAGCGCGCCGGATGGTTTTGCTGGGCGCCTCGCTGAGCATCGCGTGCGCCGGCTTGGTCGGGCTGGCGAGGTCTCCGCAAATTGCTTCGGTGTTGTTGATTGTGGCCGTATTCGGGACAGGCCTCTGGATATCCATGTACCTCACTCTCGCTCAGGAAGTCAGTCCCGCGTATGTATCTACGGCTGCGGGATTGCTGGGCGGCAGCGGTTCGCTGGCCGGCGCGCTCTACATGCAGATCGTGGGTCGCGTGAGCCAGACTACTGGTTCCTTCGTTCTGCCTTTTTCCATCACCTCGGTCATGGCGGCCGCTGCGGCCGTTGCCGGCTGGCTCGCCACGCGACAGGAACCTCGTGCCTGAGAAGCCGGGCTTTCGTCGTACAGGTAAGCCCCCCGCGACGCCCCGACGGAGGGAGCCTGAAGAAACGACTGACTACGCCGCCAGCAGCCTCTGAGGATTGAGACGCATCATCTGGCGTAATTGATCCCGGTCAAAACCGAGCGCTCGCAGAGCCTCGGCAAAAAGCTTCATGCATTCCGGAGGCGGGGGGTTATCCGGCTGACCGGAATCCGTAGCGAGCGCTGTGGTTTCCACACCTACCTGGGCGATGGCCTCGGCAATTGTCTCCAGGGGCACGTGCCCGCACCGATGGGTTGTCGAGTTATAGCAACGCTCGAACATCACGCCGCGTGCCGCCAGCTCTTTCTGAAGGCTCAGCGGATACTGGGTGACCGGCCATTCGGGATGAGTGACCAGGATCTTCTCGAGGCCCAGCTCACACGCGCGCACAATCAAGGGCAGGGCCTCCTCGGGGCTCAAATGTCCGGTGCACAGGATGGCCCGCGCAGACGCTATATGCGCCAGAATTTCCTCGACCTCGGGCCTCAGGCGCCCGTCCCCGTCCAGAACCGTGAGGCCGCCCTCCTCGCCGCGGCGCCGCCGATGATTGAGAGCCGAGCGCGTAGGCATCCAGATCAGCCGGGCGCCCATGGCAAGCGCTGCGCGAACCGCCGCGGGGTTCAGTCCGCCAACCGTCTCGTTGAGGACGAGGCCGCCGAACACGCGCAATCCCGGAACAATCTTGCTGACCAACCAGGCCCGTTCTGCCGTCGAAAAGTGATGGTTCTTGATGACGATCCCGCCCAGACCGGCGCTGGCCGCCTCGCGGGCAAGTTCGAGGTCGTCGAAGCGGCGCGGATCCAGGTCCGGCGCACTGTGTAGGTGCATGTCAATAGCGCCATGCAACCAGTCAGGCAGTCTCATAAAGCTTTGTCTCCAGGCAAAACCCGGGAATCGGAGTGATTCCGGCGCGCTGAGTCTTCCACCCGATAGGCCATGTTCCCATCGAAGAACGCGGCGGGTCCGAGATGACCGTTGTTCGCCAATGCCATCGCTGCCTGCTCAAAGCTCGTTTTCCCGGTGAGAATTCAAAGAGTCACGGGTATATGAAGGGCGCCTTACGAGACCACGGAATCAAGCAGGAATCGGACCGCGCATTCGAAGCGCGCGTGAATCAGACGTTGCGCAGCCTCGCCGTCGCTTCGGTTGAGTGCATCAAGAATCGCCAAGTGATCCTGGTGAGATGACAGCACCTTTGCCGGGATCTCCAGCGAAAGGGAGCGAAATCGCCGGAACTGCTCGTGGAGGGACTCGATCATTCGGGCGAGCACGCGGTTCTCGCAATATTCCACGGCCAGGCTGCGGGCAACGGGATGGCAAACGTTACCGAGATGAACCTTCACACGCAGTTGATATTCTCCTAGTATAACAACTTGCCGAAACGGCGCAGGCCACCATGGGCTCGCCCTGACTGTATGGGGAGACCTCGGGCAGCCGAGCCCAGTCGCTATCTCCAAAAGACGCCAAGCGGAGGGTATCGGTCAGCAGTAGCTTTCGACTCACGCTTTTGGCTGCCTTCCTGACGATAGGTGCGTGGCCAGTATTTCCGCAAACCGTCACGGCGACGCAGGTGGGGACGGTGACCGACGCGAGCGGCGCCCGGGTGGTAAACGCCGAGGTGACCGCCACCATCGTGGAGCCGGTTTGACACGCAGTCGCGAACCGACCAATGGGGTAACTACACGATTCCGTCGCTGGCTCCCGGCGTTTACACTGTGGCCGCGGAAGCAGTCGGTTTCAAGCCGGCGGTGGTGGAAGTTATCCAGCTCTTTCGTGCGAAACCCGCCCTTCGGCGAGGTGATCTCCCTGCGAACCGATCAGGACGGCAACCCAGCGGGGCCGGAGGCACTGCGAGGCGCCGAGCGGTTCCCCGCGCGCGGTACACCCGCCGTACGGCCTGGGGCTTATGGCCCTGGCAAACCCTATGTCGACCCTTATTACCAACAGCGGAGTTTCAGCGTCCAGCAGCAACTGGCGCGAGCCATCTTGCTTTAGCTGGGTTATATGGGCTCCAAGGGGACCAGGCTGCCCCAGCGCATCAACGCCAATCAAGCGGTGCTTGGCCGGGACCCGACGCGTCCCAACCCGATCCTCAGCCGCCGCCCGTATCCCTTTTCCGGAGGCGACATCCGCATCACGCTGACGGACGCCAACTCTGCCTGCCATGCGCGGTTCGTGAAGTTCGAGAGGTGCCTTGCTCTCCGGTCAACAGCCACGCGACACCTATAACAGGAGGCTCGACAAGGGCCGCTCCAGCTCCGACCTCCGGTGCCGTGCGGTGATGAGTAGCACTTGGGAATTACCTCTCGGCAAGGGCGCTCGGTACCTTTCCGGGGGTCTTCCAGCTAAGCTGCTGGGAGGTTGGCAAGTCAACGCCGTCTGCCAGCTTCGGAGCGGCCTTCCATTCAGGGTGGGCATTCCTGGTGACATTGCCAACAACGGGGTTTCGACCCAGCTCGCTCATCAAGTGGGTGATCCGTGGCAGGGTGACGTGGGGCGCCGCGAACGCTGGTTCAATACCGATGCGTTCGTGTTGCCCGCGCCGGGAACTTACGGCAGTTCCTGACGGAATATTCTTGGTGGTGCCGGCACTCTTGATCTGAACGTTTCTGTTTTCCGGCATATTCGGTTGACCGAGCAAACCCGGCTCCAGTTTCGTGGCGAATTCTTCAATATTTTGAACCATACAAACTTTAGGCAAGCGGGTAGCGCCGTGGATACGACGGGCTACGGTATCATCCATAGTGCGGCTGACCCCCGGATCGTTCAGCTAGGCTTGAGGATCGGCTTCTGAGGCGTGGCCACGCGCTTGTTCTTTGTTTCGGGTGCTCTTTTGTTCATTGGCTGGGCCGCGGCGATCGAGGTCGCCACCGGCAAGATACTCGGACCGGGCTACGACCCTCGTTCCTTCTATGTGCGCGAAGGGCGCGGACCGTGGCGCACAACTTACACCGGCAAACAGTATCGTCCGGAGGCCGCCGCGCGTCTGATGAACCTCCGCATCGCCCAGGGCATTTTTGACGATGAATGGCTGACGGAAGCTCCCTTCGACCCGGAGCGGAATACCGAACGTCTCATCGAAGCCCTGGATATTTACATGGATCACGGCATCAAGGTCGAGTTTCGCATGCAGCGAATTTCCCGGCTTTCAACGAGGATCTGGCGCTCGGCAGGATGGGGACGATCGCGGGGTTGATGGGCCCCATTGGGGCGTTTCCCGGCCCCCTTTGGTTTGGGCGGTGGGAGTACTCTCCAAGGCCAGCGGTTTCAAACCTCCATTTCTCATCGTGGGTTTGTTAGCCGTGCTCGGTGTAGTCCCGTTGCTCGCGGCGGACTGGGACAAGCGATTGCTCGAGAAACGAGGAACCTCATGCGCGAAGTAGCAATCGTACGCGGAGACGGCATCGGCCCGGAAATTTCCGAGGCCACACAGCAATCTGAACATCGTCCTCGTGCGTTAGCTCACGGAGGACACATACACAGGTATCGAGCGTCAGCCTGAACCAGGGCGTGCGGAAACGGCCGAGCTTGTCACCCGCGAGGCGAGCGAGCGCATCGTACGGTTTGCCTGCGATTACGCTATGCGTCACGGCCGCAAGAAGATCACGACCGTGCACAAGGCCAACGTATTGCATCTCACGGACGGTCTGTTTGTCGAGAGCGTCCCGAATATGGTCGCGCAAGACCCGGATCTGGTCTTCGATGATCGCATGGTGGATGCCGCGTCTTACTTGATGGTGAAAGAGCCCTCTTGATCCACGCTGCCCCGGCGGCTCCGCCACCCGTGCTTGGTTATTACCGGGAGGCGGCGCCGGATCTGGAAATATAGAGACCTGCGTGGCTCGGTGGACACCCAAGCTCCGGCGCGCGCCAGATACGGACAATAACGCCGGCACCGCAGCCCTCGGCGCGCATTACTCCGGCCCCACCGACGGGTCCTCTTCCGCCCGGAAAGCGGTCAAGCTAGGCGCCCTTCTTGCTTCGGTCCCTGACTTTCTGAGCGCTGTAAGCCTCGCCCTCGGCCAGCGAGTCCTCTTGGTCCCGGATACCGTCAAGTGGCATTGATCGAATCCTCGTTCGGCAAGCAAACGTTGGGCGTGTAATCCGCCTTCCAGACGGCGGCTAAGTTTCGGTCCTTGCGGAGCACAGCAGCGCACAGGGCGCGCGCCTCACGCTTCGGGGAGGACGCTCCCATCGGCTCCAGCTTGGTGCCGGTTTGGTGTCGCTGACGGGCGTCAACCAAGGAGAAAGTTGGGCAAGGGCGAGAAAATTGGGGCCGACACCAAATGGTGCGGGATCAAGGGGATGAGGGATAACCCTGACTCTAGCAAGCGATTACAAACAAGTGTCTGTTCGACTCCCTCTCTCGGCTCCCAACGGCTCAAACAGGAATTCGGCTTGCCCCGCTTCCAGTTCACGGCCCGCATGGCGCCGGAAGGAACGCTCTGGCTGGCCTTCAGTGCCGTCAACGACTCCACCATGTCCGGCGCCGGCTTGAGCAGGTTCATGATCTGGGTGATGGGGGCGCGGGTGATGTGGCCCAGGCGGGACAGAGCGGCGTAGTCGCGGACCTTCTCGTCCAGCCGGAGCTTCTCCAAGCGCAGGATCTCCTTGCGGACCTCCGCTGTCCGGGCCTGCGCGCGAGCAGTGACCGATCTAAAATTGCAGTCGAATTCCCAGTTGCACACGCCTGGGAGGCTGCGCCGCCACCGGCTTCCCAAAGAAGGGCGAAGTGAGTGCTCCCAAGAAGTTTTGGTGGTTGACCCGGTTCGGCAGGTTAAAAGCGTCCACGGAGAGCGTCAGGCTGGGGCTGTTTTCCTTGGCCGAAGGCTGGAGACGGAATTCCCGAAACCAGCGCAGGTCGATCCCGATGTAACCCGGGCCATGGCCTGTGTTTCGCGGGACTCCCGCCGGGCGGTCCAGCGGCATGCCATCGCGATTGTCGTCCTTCCCCGTGGTGATGTTGAAGGGAGGGCCAGAGAGAAGAGATACCGAAAGCCCCAGGTTCAGCCAGCGGTGCAGGTTCGCGGCGCCCAGCAGATTGAATTGATGGCGGCGGTCCGCATCCGCACGGCCCCATTCCCCGCGCGGGTCGAAGCTGTTGGCCGGAAACCAGTTCACGCCCTCGGTGTCGCTACAAGTCTTGCCGAACGTGTACTGGGCCAATCCGGTCAATCTCGGACCCAGCTTACCGCGCAGCGTGATCTCGAGCGCATTCCCTTCCAGCCCGCCGGCCGATTCAATCAGGCGCAAGACGTTGAAGCGGGCGTCGGGCCTGGCTCGGAACTCGGGTGGCAGCGGCGCGTTAGCGTCTCGTGAACGCAGTTGGCGCCACCCTCGCGTGCCGATATAGTTGACTGCCAGTGTCGTCTGTTTCGCTAACTGCCGTTCCAATCCCACGCTGAACTGCAAGAGCTCCGGGAGCTGGACCCCCTGCTCAAGCTGTACGACGCTGGTCGGCATCAGCGGCAGGAGCGCGGCCAGCCCCTCGGTTGAAAATGGCGGATCACTGACGACGAACCGCTGGAGGCGCGTCCCGTTATAGCGAAGCACGTCCCAGATGGGAGCGGGGCCGGACCGATCGAAGAAGAATCCGGCCCCCGCGCGAATCACCGTGTTTCTAGATCGGGTCGGCGCGTACGCCAGCGCCAGCCGTGGAGCGAAGTTGTTGCGGTCGCCGAAAAAGTTTTGCCAGTCGTACCGCAGGCCGGCGGCGACGGATAACACGGGTCTCACCTGCCACTCGTCTTGCACAAACGCGCCCAGGTTCTTCTCGGTGAACACGGTCCTGGGATTCCCGCGCTGGATGACCGCCGAGAATGGCCGGTTGCGGCTGTAATCTTCCAGCGAAGCGAAGTGGAAGGTTCCAAGTTGATTGCTCCAGTCGCTGAAGCCGCGCCGGCTCCAATCCGGCACGTTGAAGCCGTATTTGAGCGTGTGGCGGCCGACAGTCTGCGTCAGCAGCCAGGTGATGGAAGTGTGCACCTCGGTCCGCAAAGCGTCTGCTTGTGCTCCGCCAGCGGTGAAGGCGTCAGTGACGACGATTCGCGGCCTCGACGTGTTGCTGTGGGTCGGAGCCCAGTAGCGACCGATCAAGATCCGGAACTGGCTGAGGAACTTCGGGGTGACTACGCTGCGGTGGTTGAAGATGAACTCGTCCTCCCGGAAGCGGCTCTGGGCGCCTGCTTCCGGCAAGACGGTGGCCCCCACACCGACATTGTTCCGCCAGCGGTCTTGGAAGTTGAGCTGCCAGAACATCACGTTGCGCTGGCTCAACTGGTGGGTGATTCGAAGCGAGGCGTACGTGTTTTGCTGAGGGATAGGCACGTTTTGAATGATCGCGCCCCTCAATCCGTAAGCGAACACCACGGCTTGCAGATCCTCGCTCTCCCGCATGCCGGAGAGCAGGAACGACGTGTTCTGGCCCGAGCCGAGCGGTCCGAACAGGCTGCCTTCGAAGATGCGCCGCTGCTCCGGCGGGCGGGTCACGGCGAAGGCATCGCGCGCGTTCAAATGATGATCGCGGAGCAGGAAGTTGAAAGTGCCATGATAGCGGTCCGTCCCGGCCTTGGTGATCACCTCGATGCGCCGCCGGCTCCACCGCGGGTACTCGGCCGTGTAGGGGTTTTGATTGATCTTGATCTCCTGAATGGCCGATGGCGTTACGCCGACGTTCCGCATCTCCATGCCGTCAACTATGATTGACGTGCCAGCGTCGCCCGGTGTGCCGGGCGCCAGAAATCGCGACAAGGCGGTCAGATAGTCCAGATCGAGAATGGGCAGGTTTTCCAGCAATCCTCGTTCGACCGAGATAGTGTTGAGATTACCGCCAGCCTCCGTGGTCACTCGAAGGGCCTGACTTGCCACGGTGATCTGTTCTTTCAGCGGCGCAAGGGCCAGCTTCAGCAGGAGCCGCACCGGCCGGCCGCCCACCTGCACGGTCCGGTCAATGGGCTTGAATCCCGAGACCGTCACCACCAGCCGGTAGCGACCCGCGCCAAGGTTGTCAAACTGGAACTCACCCGACACCGAGGTCAGCGTCGAAGTCTGCTGGCCGCCGCCAACCAGCGTCACCGGCGCGCTGGGCACGGGCCGATCCATCGGGTCGACCAACACTCCCCGAATGCCTTGCAGCGGTGGTGCGTTCTGCGGCCAGGCGCCGGCGGATATCAGCATGCCCATCGCCGCTAACCGGAGTATGCACGTATGGAATGGCATGCTTCTACCTCGGAGCGCTCCGTTCACTTTCGGACGACCTGGAAATCATCGAAGTACGTCACCGAGTCCGCCTTGGTCCACAATCCTACCTTGCCGGCCTCGGTGAAGGTGGAGTCTTCCACCTCAAACAACTTCTGGCCGTTGAAGCTAACCGTGAAAAGATTCCCCTGGAAAGAGACGCCCAGCGTGCTCCAGACGCCGGAGGGCACCGGGTGCTTGACGCCATAGGTCCTGGTCGGCGTGCCCTTGGGCACCAGGGAGATGCGCTTGCCGTTTTCCACCTTATAGAGCACGACGTTGTTTTCGAGCGCATTGGCGCGCACGAGGTAGTAGTTGTCCGGATCGCGGTAGCGCCAGACCAGCCCGGCGGCCCGATCGACGGAGCCGGAGATGGGTTTGAACTTCACGGCCAACGTGCCGTCGGTGAAGTTGGCCTTCTCGTAGATCGCCAGCGGGAACCGGCCCCCCGTGCGATCCGTGGAGGTCTGGGCCAGGACGTTCGGCTTGCTGGGCGCCGTGTCATCCTTGAGAACTTCCCACTGCGGGGCGCCTCCGGTGTGCGTCATCGCCACGGTCCAACCCGGGGGAACGCTCCCAAGCGCGGCTGAGTCGAACTTGACGGTCTGCCCGCCGCAAAGCGCGGCGAGGGCGAGCAGGGCGAGGACCCCACGCAGCTTGTTCATCGGAATCTCCTTCAGAGCAATTCTGACAGCGGAATCTGAAAATATCCTGAAAGGCGAGGCGGTCACGGCGGGTCCTCAGAATCGGAATCGTGCTGCCAGATGTAACCGAGGGGCAGACGCGGAACCCGCCGCCTAGCCAAAACAGGGAAAACTGAGGTTCGTGTTGTGGGCTGAAGAGGAAGGAGGTGCGTTTGCCATTGCCGAAGCGACCGGCTGGATGATGATCTCGATGCGGCCGCGCCCCGGTCTGCCAAACCCGGCCGCGACAATTAACGGCAACAACATGAGTAACGATACGACTACGCTCCGCCGCTCTCGGCGCATGCTCGCCATAGGTTCCGATCCTAAAGCTTGAATCTGAAGTTGCTCTGAAACTTCTTTAAAAAAAGGCCCGGCGATTCGTGGATCTGTGGTGGGCGGCAGGGACGCGCCCCGCACCTGCTGCTTTCAGCGAATCTTCAGATTGCGGGTGTATACGTTATCATGTGGGGTCAGTGTGGCGGTCCCGATCCGACGGTCCAAATGCGCGTACTGCTAGTCGAGGATGATCAGCGAATGGTTGCCCTGCTCCGGCAAGGGCTGGAGGAGGAAGGATACGTTGTGACCACCGCCTCGGAGGGGCGCACCGGCCTGGACGTGGCGATGAACGGCGACTTCGAGATCATCATCCTGGATATCATGCTTCCCGTTATCAACGGCTACGAGATCGCTCGGCGGCTTCGCCAGGAGGGCTGCCGAACACCCATCCTCATGCTGACTGCGCGCGACTCTGTTCCGGATATTGTCGAGGGCTTGGACCGGGGCGCGGACGATTACCTGACCAAGCCATTCTCTTTCGAGGTGCTCCTGGCAAGGTTGCGAGCCTTGATCCGCCGCGGCCCGGTCTCCCGGCCGGTCGTCATGCAGGTCGCCGACCTCGTCCTCAATCCAGCGACGAGAGAGGCTTCGAGGGGAGGTAAGGCCATCGCCCTGACGCGGACCGAATACAGCTTGCTGGAGTTCCTAATGCGGCATCCCGGCCAGGTCATCTCGCGTACGACGCTGATCGAGGCTGTTTGGGGGTTCGAACGCGAGATTGAAACAAACACGCTCGATGCTTTCATTAGCCTCTTGCGCGCCAAAGTGGACTCCGGACATCGCGCCAAGCTGATCCACACGGTGCGCGGCGTAGGGTACATGTTGAGAGACGACAAGGACTCATGAGGTGGCGATCCATTCGTGTTAGGCTCACGGCTTGGTATGCCGCGGTTTTGGCGGCGGGGTTGGGCCTTTTCGGCATCTCTGTATGGCTCGCGCTGAATCGTAGCCTGAACGAAACGATCGACGAAAGCCTGGAGGACCGGGTCACCGGAGTCCGGCGTTTCATGGAGGATCAGATCGGGGCGCTTTCGATTGAAGAGATCCGGATGGAGTTCCGAGAGCATTCCGTGCTGGGTCCCGGGGGCGACCTCTTCCAGGTTTGCGACGGACAGGGCAATTGGCTGTACCGTTCCGCACCCCTGGCCGACGGCGAAGTGTCGATTCGCTTGCCCGACGCCTTGCCCAGGAAAGGACTTTACGAGGACCGCTTGGTGCTGAAGACGCCCTTGCGATTTCTGTCGCGTCCCGTGGAAGTTCGAGGACAGCGTTACACGGTGCAGGTTGCCGCTCCCATGGGAGAGTTGCTGGAGGCGACGGAAAGATTCAAACTGGCGCTCCTGGTGCTGATACCGGGCGTCGTGCTCGTGGCATGCGTAGGCGGCTATTGGATGAGCCGGAGAGCGCTCGCTCCCATCGACCGGATCATCGATGACACTGCCGCTATCGGCGCGCGAAACCTCGAGCGGCGTCTTCAGGTGCCGCAGACGAAAGACGAACTGGAACGGCTTTCCCGCACGATCAACAGCATGCTCGACCGCTTGGAGACTGCTTTCCGGAGAATTACGCAATTCACCGCCGACGCGTCTCATGAGCTGCGCACGCCGACGGCGCTGGTTCGAACCACCGCGGAACTGGCCCTGCGGAAGAAGCGCGCTCCAGCCGAGTATGAACAAGCGCTTCGCCAAATCCTGAGCGAGTCCGAGCGAACCACGGCCCTCATCGACAACCTGCTGACACTCGCCCGAGCGGACTCGGGCCGCGAGACCTTGAAGCTGGAACCCGTGGACTTGAGCGCGGCCATGCAAGAGCCTGTGGCCGCCGCGCGGAAACTGGCGGAGGCGCGCGGGCTGTCCTTCGAGGCGCGCCTACCAGACGGGCCGTGTTCGGTGACTGGCGACACCGCGGCGCTCCGGCGGCTGGCTATGATCCTCATCGACAATGCCATGAAGTACACGCCGGCGCCCGGCTGGGTTCGGATGGCCATCAGGAAGACGGCCGGCTCGGCAATCCTCGAGGTGCAAGACTCGGGTATGGGCATCTCGGCGGAGGACCTGCCCCATATCTTCGAACGCTTTTACCGGGCCGACAAAGCCCGCGGATGCGACGGCGGCGCCGGGCTCGGGCTCTCTATCGCCAAATGGATTGTAGAGCAGCATGGTGGCGAGATCAAGGTCGAAAGCGGTCCTAGCCAGGGAGCAACATTTCGGGTGCACCTTCCGTTGGCGGCTTGAACTCCCCCGGGAGGGCGAGAAGCTTTGCAGGGAAGCGCCAGATCGCCGGCCGCGGGCAGGCTACTAGAGCTCGAAACGCGTCCACGATGGGGAGGCGGTAGGCCATCTCATCCCACGGTGAATGGGCGAGAAGGCCAAGTTCGAGGGTGAGCGCGCTGGCAGGATCGGCGTTCTCGCCATCGAGCGCCGCGACGCGCACGGGGCCCGAAGGGAGGATGGCCGGATCAGCAAAGTCCGAAACGCTGGCGACACCCTGCATTCCGCGAGCGGCGTGGACAAGGGCGATGGGCGAGTGGGTCTTGCCTGCGCCGTACTGTGTGCCGAGAGCGAGAGAACGGTTGAGCCCGGAACAGATCCGGGCGTTTGTGGGGGCCGGCGATGCGGTGGTATTCGAAGGACGCCATCGAGAGCAGGTGTACCGTTGGATGGAGTTGACGCTGCGGCAGCAGCACTACGGCGAGCTCAGACGCCACGGCCGGGGTTGGTGCGGCGATACCTTCAGAAGATGACAGGGCTGAGCCGGGCGCAACTCACGCGCCTGATCCGGCAATACCAGCAGGGGAAGCCCGTCCGGGCGAAGCCATACCGGCGGCGCAGGCCTTCGCTTCGGGCGGCACCGGAAGCGCCTCTGGTATTGGCTCTCTGAACCGCACTCCGGGGGCGTCCGGCAGGGTCTCCACATGCCAACATGGCCCCAGGCCACACCCAAACCAACCCCAGCCACGCTAAACTGAAGGGTTCTTACCAGTCAGCAGCCTCGGCCTGCCCCCATTAATGACTGAGAGCCTTCCGAAACCGCTGAAATGTGAGACTGGCGGAGAGGGGGGGATTCGAACCCCCGGTAGAGGTTTAAAGCCCCTACGACGGTTTAGCAAACCGCTGCTTTCGACCACTCAGCCACCTCTCCGCGGCGGCGAAGGATCACTCTCATGCTAGCACAGCTCGGATCGCCGGGCTCAGCGGCCGCGCTCCCACAGTCCGTCCGCGGTCAGTCCGCCGACCTCCACTTCCACGATGCGGTTGACCTCCCGCGGCTCGGCCAACTCAACCTTCAAGTAGTTGTCACTCAACGCCAGGCCAGGCTGCGATAAGGTCAGCACTGACAGCTTGCGGCCCACCATGCGCCGGCGAAACTCCAGGTGCTTGCGCGCCGCCAGCTCGCGCAACAGCCGGCTGCGCCGCTTGCGGACCGGCAGAGGCGTTTGATCCGGCATGGCAGCCGCGGGGGTTCCGGGACGCGGCGAGTACGTGAACACGTGCAGATAAGTAAGCGGCAGGCTCTCAACCAAATGCAAGGTGTCTTCGAATTCGCCCTCGGTTTCGCCGGGAAAGCCGACCATTACATCGGCGCCGATGGCGGCATCCGGCAACCAGGCGCGCGCTTTGAGTATGCGGTCGGCGTAATGCCGCGCGCGATACCATCGCCGCATGCGTCGCAGCACGCTGTCGGAGCCGCTCTGTAAGGGCGCGTGGATGTGGCGCGCGATGCGGGCGGAGGAGGCCATCAGCTTCAGCAGTTCATCGCTCAGGTCCATCGGCTCGACCGAGCTTAGACGCAGCCGCTCGACGCCGGTTTCCGCCAACAGTCGGCGTAATAAATCCGCCAGGCGCAGCCGCCCTGAAAGATCACGACCCCAGCGGCCCAGATTCACGCCGCTGAGCACGACCTCGCGGTAACGCTCCGAGAGCCGGCTCACCTGTTCGACGACCCAATCGGCAGGCGCGCTTCGACTGCGACCGCGAACCGATGGAATAACGCAAAAGGAACAGTGGAAGCTGCATCCGTCCTGGATCTTGAGATTAGGCCGCGTGCGATCGGCGAAGGCCGCCTCCACCGCCATGAAGCTCTGCCAAGCGTTGACGTCGCCCACATGAATGCGCCCTTGGCAGAGCGCGGCATCCTCGCCCGAGATCAGCTCCGCGATACGGGCCTTGTGAGAGTTGCCCACCACCCAGGTCACCCCGGGCAACCCCGCGGCCTCTTCCGGGGCGCGCTGGGCGTAGCAGCCGGTAATCAAGATGCGCGCCGTGGGATTCCGGCGGCGTATGCGATGGACCGCATGGCGCACATCCTCATCGGCCGCCGTCGTCACGGTGCAGGTGTTCAGGATGACGAGCTCGGCTTGCTGAAGGGAAGTCGCCACGCAGCCCCGCGCCGCGAGTTGAGCGGCGATGGCCGCACCGTCCGCCTGAGCAGCCCGGCAGCCGAAGTTTTCCAGGAAGAAGGTGGTCACCTAACCTCTAGCTTAGCGAAGCCGGTGCGGCACCGACACTAGGACCGCTTGCAGCTCGCATCGCGCAACTTCGCCAAGGACCGCAGCGTGCCCGCCGGCACCCTCAGACGCTGAGTGGAACTAAGGGAAAGCATCCACCGGATCAGCGTCAAATCCAGGCCATCATCTGCGTGAGCAGGCGTCTCCGGCCGCGGCGAAGTCTTCGGGAGCGGGCGGCCGTTCTCTTCACGGCCGTTTCATGTACTTCTGGTAAAGTCGCAGGTGCTTGTTGTCCAGGTCAACCGCACGGCCTTGGATGAACACTTGCTTGATGTCAGTCCGCGTCTCCAACGGGTCGCCGTCGGTCAGGATCAGATCCGCCAGCTTGCCCTTTTCGATGGAACCCACCAGCTCGCTTACGCCCCAGATCTGGGCGGGGTAAAGCGTCAGAGCTTTCAGCGCCTCTTCGTACGGCAGCCCGAAGGCCACGGCCATCGCCGCCTGATAAGGCAAGTTGCGCGAGAAAGAAGTCGAAAAGCTGGCGAAGGCGAACTTCACGCCGGCCTTGTGCAGCTCGGCCGGCAGCGCGTAAGCCTTATCGTAAGGATCGTCCTCTTCCAGCGGCAGCTCGAGCGTCGGCCCCAGAATCACGGGGATGTTCTTTTCCTTCAGCAGACCCGTGACCTTCCACGCCTCTCTGGCTTCGGCCAGCACCAAGCGGACCTTCTGGCTTTCGGCGAAGGCCACCGCCTCGCGTATGGCGCGTTCGCGCACCGCGTGGGCCACCAGCGGAAGCTTGCCTTCGAGCACCGGCAGCATGGCTTCCATCTTGGCGTCTGTCTGAAAACCGGGGCCGCCGGCCTGCTTGGCCTTTTGATAACGGCGGGCCTGCTCGAAGAACTCGCGGAGCTGCTGGAACCGACGTTCGTACTCACGCTTGGCTTCGGCGAAAGGCGTGCGGGCTGCCGCGGCGGCGAAGCGACGCCCGCCGGTTTGGATGACGGGGAACTGGAGGATCATGGAAACCGGCGAGCGCACCTGCATTTGCTCCCAGGTCCAGCCGTCAAGGTGAATCAGGGCCGCCTGGCCCGAAATGACGCCTCCGCTCGGCATACTGATCACGCTGGTGATGCCGTTGGCGCGCGTCACCGGGATGTGCTCACTGGCCGGGTGCACGGCCACGATGGCCTGAAGCTGCGGGTTGAAATCGCCAATCTCGACGGCGTCCACAGTTTCGCGCACGGAGCTGATTTCGGCCAGTCCGATCTGGGTGCCGGAGTCAATCAGCCCGGGATAAACGTGCAGTCCCTTGGCCTCGATGACGCGGACACCTTTAGCAACAGCCAGCTTCGCGCCCAAGTCGGCGATGCGGCCGTCTTTGACCAGCAGCATGCCGCCGGAGATGTCCGGCCCGCTGACCGGATGGATGGTCGCCCCGCGCAGCAGGAAGCTGTCCTCGTTTCCCGCCAGCAGCGACCCTGCGAAGATGGAACAGATTATCAGCACTCTCATGACGGCCTCCTGCGGCTGGGCGCCTGTCTTTTCTCGCGTTCGCGAGCCCGGTCGAGCAAAGCCTTCTTGCGAGCCTCCAGCTCCGCCCGCCGGCTCATGTCGCGATCGCGGTCAAAGTAGAACTCCCCGTCAATCATCACGCGCAGCACCTTGGCGTAGTTTGAGAGCGGGTGCTTGTCGAAGACAACCAAGTCGGCGTCCTTGCCCGGTTCTATCGAGCCGACGCGCCGTTCAATGCCGAGCTGTTTGGCGGCGTTGATAGTAATCAGGGCCAAGGCTTCGTCTTCCGACAGGCCGCCGTACTTGACGGCCTTGGCCGCCTCCTGGTTGAGGTGGCGCATCAGTTCGGCGGAGTCCGAGTTCAGTGACACCAGCACGCCCTTGCGCAACATCAGGGCGGCGTTGTAGGGGATTGCGTCGTACGCCTCAACCTTGTAAGCCCACCAGTCGGTGAAGGTGGAGGCCCCGGTGCCGGCTTCGGCGATCTCGCGGGCCACTTTGTAACCTTCCAGCACATGAATCAACACCGCGATCTTGAACTTGAATTCCTGAGCCAGGCGGAGCACCGCCAGAATCTCGTCGGCGCGGTAGCAGTGCACGTGGGCCAACCGGCGGCCCTCCAGCAGCTCAACCAACGGCTCCAGCTTCAGATCGCGGCGCGGCGGCAGGGCCGCCTCGCCCCGCTGGCGTTTGGCCTCGTACTGCCTCCAACTGTCGCGGTAAGCAGCGGCTTCCAGGAAGGCCTGTCGCATGACGTCAATGACTCCCATGCGGGTGGCCGGATAGCGCGGCGCGGCGCTGGGAACTCCGGGAATCTGCGTGGGCGTGCCGCGACGCTTGGGATTCTCGCCCATGGCGAACTTCAAAATCGGCGGCGCGCCGTCAAACAACAAGCCTTGCGCGTCGCGGCCCCAGCGCAGCTTGATTACGGAGCACTGGCCTCCGATGGCGTTGGCGCTGCCGTGCATCACGGCGACGGTCGTCACCCCGCCGGCCAGGGCGCGATAGATGGCGATGTCTTCCGGATCCAACACATCCTCCATCGAGACCATCGAGGAGACCGAAATGCTGCCCTCGTTGGTGCTTTCCGAAGCGATGTGCGAGTGCGGATCAATGATGCCCGGCATCACGTACTGGCCGTCGGCATCAATCACGCGCGCGCCCTCCGGGATCATGACCTTGGGGCCGGCCTCGATGATCTTGCCGTCGCGCACCAGGATGGATCCTTGGAAGCGTCCCTTGGTAACCGTCAGGACGTTGGCGTTACGAATCACGATAGGAGGCGCAGCCAGCGTTGTGATTGCAATCAGCGACATGCAGAGGCGAATCATCGCAGCACCTCCCCGGACGGCTGCGGCCCGGCACCTTCCTCCGGCGGCGCCTCGGGCAGCGGCTCATACTTCCGGCCGTCAATGAACACGTATTTCACGCGGGTCTTCTCCTCAAACAGCTCGCCGTCGGTGACGATCAGGTTGGCGATCTTGCCTTTCTCAAGGCTGCCCAAGCGATCCGCCACGCCGTAGATCTCCGCCGCAGCAAGCGTGAAGGCGCGCAGCGCGGCCTCCGGCGAAAGGCCTGCTTCCAGCGCCCGGCGCACCGCACGCACAAACTCGCGCGAACCGGTGACGCCCTCGGTGTAGAAGGCGAAGCGAACGCCTTCCTTGGCGAGCACGGCCGGCGTCGCCGGCGCCATCTCGCGGAACTCCAGCAGGCGGAGGCTATCCGCCTGCTCGGGATCGGCATCTCGGCTGCGTTCCGGCCACTTCAAGCTCACCAACACCGGCACGCCAGAGTTCTTAAGCAGGCCAGCCACCCTGTGCGCTTCGTGCGCCCCGTAAAGCACGGCATTGAGCTTGAGTTCGCGGGCAAAGCGCAACATGCGATCAATTTCCACCGCCCTGGATGCCGGCAGCAGCACGCGAGGCGCTTCCAGAACGCCTTCGAGCGCCCTATCATAGGCTGGGCGCTGGTTGCCTGCCGGATTGCGGGCGTAGAATTCCTTCGCCGTCCGATAGTGCTCGGCGTCCAAGTAAACCTGCCGGATGTAAGCCAACACGCCCATCAAGGAACCGGGAAAGCTGCTGAAGCCGGCCGTAGTGAGCGTCAGGTAAAGACCGGCCGGAGCGCTGATGACCATCTGTCCCGGTCGCTCGCCGGCCAGCGCTATCAGTGCGCCCTGGCCCGCGAAGATGCCCCGCTGCGGGAAGCTGACGGCGGCGGTGAAGCCGGCGCTGCGCGCGGTTTCCAGGCGACGGTCACCGGGAGTGATCAAGTCGGCGGCGCGCAGCCAGCTTGTATTTGAGGGCCTGTCTTCCGGGCCTTCCGCCGCCCGGCTTTCCGCAGCCGGAGTGGGGGTTGGGCTGGGCTGCACCTGCGTAACCCGCATGCCGGCTCGGGTGGCAGCGGGTGCGGCGGCCGCTTCGGGCAGCCCCAGCGAGCTCAGCGCGTCAATCAAGCCCGGGTAGACTCTGAGCCCTTCGCCCTCGATCACCCAGGCCTCCGGCGGGATGGCGACGTTAGAGCCGACTTCCTGAATCAAGCCATCGCGAATCAGTACGGTTCCCTTTTCGATCACCGGGCCGCTAACCGGCACGACCTTGGCGCCGCGGATGGCGAAGACCGAGGGCGGCCCGGCAGCGGGCGCACCGGCGGCGAGCGTGATCAGCAGTACAAGGCAGATGTTTCTCATAAGTTCGCATCCATCCAGGATTACCGATGGTAATCCGAAAGCGACGCGCCGGGCAAGCCGCTCGGCGCTCAGCGCACCAGCTCCAAGGCACGCCGAAACAGCGGCTCGAACTCCTCGGGGACGCCGGCAGCGCGGGCCTTGCGCACGGCCGCCTCAGCCGCCGCGGCCGCACAACCCAGGTTTATCAGGGCTGACAGCACGTCTCGCTCCAGAGCGCTCAAAGCGCCGGCGCCCGGGGCCAAGTCCTCGGGCGCTCCGGCCGGCGGCGGCAATTTCTCCCGCAACTCGAGCACTATCCGTTCGGCGGTCTTCTTGCCCACACCCGGAATCCGCACCAGGCGTTCGACCGCGCCGGCGCGAATGGCAGCGAACAGTTCAGGGATAGGCAAACCGGAAAGGACCGTGATGGCCAGCCGCGGCCCGATGCCGGTTACGGTTATCAAGCGTTCGAACAGCGTCCTTTCGTCTTCGGAAACAAAGCCGTAAAGCGACAGCGAATCTTCGCGCAAATGGGTGTGAATCTTCAGGCGCACTTCGGCGCCCGGCTCGGGCAGTGCCGAAAACGTTGAAACGGGGATGGCGACATCGTAACCGACGCCTCCAACCTCCACCACCGCCTGGTTGGGATGTTTCTCAAGCAGAATGCCGCGCAAATGAGCGATCATGGCCGAGGGGGCGATACATTATTCTACATGGCCCGCCGGCGCTTCTTCGTCGAGCAAGTGCGCAATATGCGTGCGTCGCTGGAAGGCGAGGCGGCCGAGCATCTGCGGCGGGTGCTGCGTGCCGAGCCCGGACAGCGCTATGAGCTTTCCGACAACCGGTCGGTGTATTTGGCCGAGATCGAAGGCTTCGCGCCGGGCCGGGTCTTATTTCGCATTGTTGAAGAGCTGCCTGCCGAACAGCAGCCGCTGCGACTGACGCTGGGGGCCTCACTGATCAAGTTCGATCGCTTCGAGTGGATGATTGAGAAAGTCACGGAACTGGGCGTGGAGCGGATCATCCCGATCCTTGCGGCGCGCAGCGAAAAGGGACTGGCGCAGGCGGCTGTGAAGCGACTGGAACGCTGGCGGAGGATCGCGCGCGAAGCCAGCCAACAAGCTCGGCGCGCGCGTTTGCCGGTGATTACTCCCCCGGAAGAGTTTGCAAGCGCCGTAGCGGAGGTCTCAAACTGCCGTTTTTTTCTGGACGAGGCCCGTCTGGGCCGGCCCCTGTTGGGGGCGCTGCCTGCCGCGAGCGCCCGCGACTGCGCCGACCAGGTGGCGCTGCTGGTAGGTCCTGAGGGCGGCTGGACCGAACAGGAACGGACCGCGGCGGAAGAGGCCGGCTGGCAGGCGGTCTGCCTGGGCAGGTGCGTGCTGCGGGCGGAAACCGCCGCCATGGCGGCGGTGGCGGTTCTGGTCAACGCGTGGCTGGCGGAAGCCTGAGCCGACAGTAATCGCCCTCGCGCATACACTGGAGCACGATACCGTTCACGGTCAGTTGCTCGAGTTCCGGGCCGAGCAAACGGAGCTCCGTATCCGCCGGAGCTTCCGCGATCGCTTCCGCGCGGGCGCCGTCCGGCTCGTAATCCACCTGGATCGAGAGCGGCGCCGTGGCCTCCAGCAAAACCTGCTGGGCTTCGGCTAGCCGGCTTTCGCCCGCCAGAGCCAACCGCCGCAACGCGCCGTCCTGCCGCCGCACGAAGCGTAGCACCCCGTCCGGACCGAAACTGAGGCGATCCTCAAACTCCGCCGCCTTCACCTCGACCCAATCGTCAGGCAGGACCCGGAAAGCGGTAACCGCCGGCTCCTCGCCCCAGGGACTCAACAGCGTGACGAAGCGTGTCTCAAGCGCCCGGCGGCGTGCCATCACGAACGGAACCGGAGCCAGAATGTCCGGTCCCAGGCCTTGCCCCATCACCACCGTGGTGTCAGGCGCGCCCAGCATCCACACCCTGAGATTGCGCAAGGGCCGTTCGAACCCGGCCACCTCGTGGGGACCTGTTTCAGGGTACTCAAGCGCGATGTCATCCACGTAAAGCGCGCCGCTTGCGGGTCCGCCGGCCACTTGCGTCAGCTCAATGGTAACGGTCTTAACCGGAGGATCAAACAGGCCGTCGTTATTGCCCAGATAGTGCGACCAGTGCTCGGGCTGCGCAGCAGCGATCTCACGCCATCCGCTCCAGTTGACCGGGCCTACGGTGTATACGAACCGCTCATCGGTGGAATCGTAAAGGCGAACCGCCAGCCGGTGCCCGGAGCCGTCCCCGTAGATCTTCAGCTTGACCCCGGCAGGCGCCTGCGCCGGCAAGCCCGTGAGTACGGGCGTACTGTAGAGGATGTAGCCAGGGCCGGAGAAATCGTAACTGAGCTTGCCGGAGAAGCGCCCTGTGGCGGCTTGTTCGCGGGAGTATTCATAGGTCCCGCGTACGGCGGAGACGCTGGGCCAGACGCTGCCGTAGTTGGGGTTAGCGAGGCGGTTCATGTCGAAGTCGGCCTGCCAGTGCTGAGCGGTGACGGCGGCGCGCGCCTCACTCAGGTGCTGGTATCCCTCGGCCTTAGGAAAGGCTTCGTAGGGGGCGAGGGCCAGCGAGCTGCTGAGCTGGCCGTAGTTGTGATAGACCCAATCGAACAAATGCTCGCGGTCGTCGCGGGAACGCACCTCGAACAGGTCCAGCAAGTAGTCGGACGTTAGGATCAGAGTGCGCACCAATTCGGCCTGTCGGTAAGCCTCGCCGGCGTCGGCGCGCACGGCGCTGACCGAGGGCAGAAAGGCGAAGGCGTGCAAGCGTCCGGCGGCTTCCGATTGGGTGCGCTGGTCCACAACCACGGTGTTATGGGCCACCGTCATCTTGTCCCAGGTGTTGTGGGTAGGCGCGGCATAGGATTGGGTGCCCGGATCCACACCCATAATGGCGCCGCGCCAGAAGGAGATGAAATTCAGCTTGTCGTAATGCCCGTGGCCGCCGCCGTGGGGGCCGAACTTGAAAGCTACGTAGTGATCGCTGCCGGCTGCGCGCAGCACGGCGTTACCGGAGTCCTCAAAGACGGCGCTGGTCAACACAGGCGCCTGGGTTGCGGGCAGCGTCTCCGCGCCCCAAAACAGCGCCTCCCGACCCCGCGCTCTGCGCGCCAAAACACTTGCGAACAGCGGATCGCCGTAGCGCGCATAAGCCATCTCATACAGGCGGTCGTAGGAGTAAAGGCTGACGTTGCCGCTGTCGTTGAAATTCGGCAGCGTGCCGTCCGGTAGAGCAAAGCGCAAGGGCGCCTCGAACATCTTGCGCAGGGGCGCCTCGGCCCACAAGTCCAGGCCAGCGCGAGCCGCCATCTCCGCCAATTGGCACAACGGATCAAGGGCGTAGAAGTGGTAGCCCCAGGCGCCCTCGTACCAGACGCCGTCGCCCTGCACGCTTTCGCGCATCTGGTATCGAAATCCGCCCGGCCCGTCAATGGCCAGCGTGATCAATTCCCGGTCCGCCAGCGTGAAGCCGACGGCGGCCAGGGCGGCGTTATGCCAGGACTGCCAGTTGCTGCGGCCGGCGTTGTAGCGGGCGATTACGGCGGCGGCCGCACGCAACAAATCGTTCTCGATATGTTCTTTCTGACCGGCGGTGAGCGCCTCAGCGTCGCGGATCAAATCGTAGGCCCAGGCCATCGGGATCAGCCAGCCGGCCTCGTCCAGCGTCTGCGCCGTTACCCGCGCGCCGGTTCGGGTATCCGGACGGTTGTTTACATCCTTGATAGGGTAGCTGTTGTATAGGTCCGCATAGGCCAGCAAGATTTGCGCGGCGGCCCGGGCGAACGCGGGGCGGCGCGTGAGCTGCCAGGCCAAGGCGGTGTCGCGGGCGGCGTTGGCCGAATCACGGTGGCGGCGAGTGTAAATGACCTGATCGTACGGCCAGCCGGAATAGAGCTGGCCGTCCACCGGACAGACGTGTTTGTCCGGCGGAAGGTACTGTAGCGAAACGCCGTGGATCTTACAAATGTAATGCTGCGACCACTGGCCGCCTTCCGGCGGCGGGGCCCACTCGCTCAGCCCGTAACGCTGATTGTGAGCCGCAGGCCACTCTTCAGCGGCCCGGATGATGGCGTCGCGCACCGAGGCGGCCCAGCTTTCGCTGCTCGCCAACCGCTCGATGCGCTGGAAATCCTGCGCCTCAAGCAGCAGGCGGGGCCCCTGCGTATCTGTCCCGGCGCACTTCAAGCAGAGCATCAGCAGCAGGCAAGCCGCAAAACTACGGCGCACTCTTTCACTGTACTATCGCCGGCGCACGGCCTGGCGAGGGGATCAGCTCAGCTTGCGCCCGATGACCGCGTAATCCAAACCGCCGAAGAACGCCTCGCGGAAGTCCTCGGGCAAGGCTCCCAGCGCGGGCATCGTTTCCACCGCCGGCGAGCGTCGCTCGACTTTTATGCCGCCGAAGCCGTTCTCCTCGAAATAAAAGAGGAGCAGCGCCGGGGGGATCGGATGGCGATGGCCGGGGTCGAGAAAGTAGTGCGTAGCGAAGATCGCCAGGCACTCGGGATTGGGAGTCTCGATGATCAGGTGCCCTCCCCGGATGAGCTTGCGTGCGGCCAGCCGCACCAGTTCCGGCGCGCGCTCGGGCGGCAGGTGCTCGATGACCTGGGCGCAAAAGATCCCGTCCAGAGCGACGTCCGGTTGCGCTTCGAGCCAGGCGAACAGATCCGCCGCTTCCGCTTTCAATCCTTTGCTGCGGCACAAGGCCACCGCTTCTTCGCTGAGGTCCACACCGGTTGCCGGCACGCCCGCCTCGCGCAGCAACTCCAGGAATTCGCCCCGCCCGCAACCCAGATCCACCACCGCCCGGCAACCCGCGAAGTATGGCAAATAGAATCGCTGCTGCGCCTTTACGCGCTCTTGGCTGCCTCTGAAGCGCTCGGCGAACTTCAGCCAATCGAGTTCGGCTTGCGCCGGCGGCGCCGGTGGGCTTGCCACGGCACGCGCTTCCGAAGGCTGCGTTGCCGCCCGCTGCCGGATCAGCCGCAGTTCGGCATGGATTAGGCGCTCGAACTCCAGCCGCACTTGTTCCAGATCCGCCCAGAGGCGCTTCTGAACCTCCAGCACGGAGCGTTCAAGCTGGGTTGTGAAGTCGGCGTGCTGGCCACGCACCAAGTCCCGGAAATTCGCTTCCATGAGATCCGCGCGGTGCTGGAAGGCGGCCTGAAGGTCGGCCACGCTGCGTAGAAACTGGATCTCGTTGGTTGCAAGCTTGTGTTCCCACTCGGCGCGCCAGGCCGCCCAATGGGACCGCACGTCCTTCAGTTCAGCGGCTTCAAAGCGGAGTGCGTCGGCGCCCCGGCGCATATCGCTCAGCAGCTCAGCGATGCGTGTGAAAGCGCGGTTGTTCTGGTTGAGCGCCTCCAGGATGGCGTCCAGCGAGCTGACGACCGCACGGTTGAACTCCACCTGCTCGCGCACGTGCCAATCCAGGGCGCGCGCCACCAGCCGCTTAAGGAACTGGATGGCGTTGTTGAGCAGGCCCGGCGGGCGCGGGTTTACGGTTCCGATGGCCGCCACCTTGCCTTCGGCGGCGTCGCGAGCATGCAGCACCGCCAGCAAGTCTGTCAGCGGGACGGCGGTCTCACCTGCCGCCCCGCCCTCCGGGTAGCGCGCGCGCACCCGCTCGCGGATCTCGCGTACGATGGCCGCCAGCTCCTGAGCCTTGGCGTCCGTGGCGCTTTCATTCGACACGACGTTTGCTCCCAGCGCGCGGCGGCGGCCAGCTTGCGGTTACCTTAGAGTGAATTCCGCCGCGCGGCGTGAACTCTCCGGTCACAGTTGCCCGCACGGGTCGCACGGCCTTCACCAGATCCCGCAGGATGCGGTTCACGACATTTTCGTAGAAGATGCCCAGATTGCGGTAAGCCAGGATGTACATCTTGAGCGACTTCAACTCTACGCAAAGCTTGTCGGGCACATAGTGGATGGTGATCTTGCCGAAATCCGGCAAGCCGGTCTTGGGACAGACCGAGGTGAACTCCGGGATGACAATTTCGATCTCGTAGCCGGGATACTGGTTGGGCCAGGTCTCGATCTCCGGCAGCGGCGTCCGGATGCCGGCGCGCGCGTGTTCCTCCGTGTAGCCTTTGCTTTTCATGTCTGTTCCGTCAGGGCCTTAGCCAGTAACTCCAGGAACAAACCCACGTCGGTGACCACTCCTACGGCCTGCCCGGTGCCGCGATCACTGACTTTGGTGGCCACCGCGGGATTGATGTCCACGCAAATCAGCTTGACCCAGCTCGGCAGCATGTTGCCCACGGCGATCGAGTGTAGCATGGTTCCCAGACACAGCACCAAGCCGGCGCCCTTGAGCGCCCGCGCGTAGGCGTCCTGCGCCTGGTTCATGTCGGTGATGGTTTCCGGCAGCGGCCCGTCGTCGCGGAGGCTGCCGGCCAGCACGAACTCCACGCCCGCCTTGACGCACTCATAAAGAATTCCGCTCTTGAGCAGGCCGCTCTGGACCGCCTGGCGAATTCCGCCCGCGCGGTAAATGGCATTGATCGCCCGCATGTGGTTGCGGTGTCCGTGCTCTTCCTGGCGGCCGTCGGAAAGCCTCACGCCCAGCGAGGTGCCAAACAGCGCGGCTTCCACGTCATGCACCCCCAGGGCGTTGCCGCTAAGCACGCATTGCACGTAGCCATTGCGGATCATGTCGGCCAATCCTGGGCCGCCTCCGGTATGCACCACCACCGGACCCGCCACAACCACCACCCTGCGCCCCTGCCCCAGGATCTGCCGGATCAAAGCGGCAGTTTGGCGGACGGCGGTTTCGACCTGCCGCTCCGAGGAGACCCCGTTAGTCATGAAGGCGAACGCCAGTCGGTCGCGTTCCTTGGCCTCGGGAAGCACGCGGATGCCGCGCAGGCCGACCACCACTTGATCGCCGGCCTTCAGCTCGCGCAGGCGACGGCAGCGCGCGCGGTCGCCTTCGACCACTATCAGTGCGTCCATGCGCTGGTCTTCTACCTCGATCCAGCGCCCGCCGCGCCGGATGAGGGTGCGGTGGTTGGTGGTCGAGTAGAAATCCTCCGGCGCACAGCGGTCCCGGTCCACCGTCGCCAACTCAGCCTCACCGGCGTCGGCCGGCGCGCAGCCCAGTCCCAGCAATGCCTGGAGCAATTGTTCCAGCAAGGCAGGCGTCGGAGTCTGCACTCTCAAGCGCAAGCGCGAGGGCTCCTCATTGGTGCGGCCGATGCTGAAATGTTCGACTTCGAATTGCCCCTGATACTCGACCACGGTGTCGAAGATGCGCTCCATGATGTGCGAGTCAATCAGGTGGCCCTCGGCTTCCACAACTTCGTAGAAGCCGCCTCTGGGAATAGCAGGATTCATGACTTTCGTATTCTTCCAGTGTAGCGGGCTGCGGCCTTGGGCGTCTTGATCGTCGGCTCTGCGGGGAACGACGGCCCCCGGCCGCACACCATTGGCGGTAACGGCGCACAAGCCGATGCCGTAGCCGCAGGCGCCGCGCGTAACGACCGGCAGTTCGCTAGTTCCTTGACGACGGTGCTTTGCAAGTGAACGCTCGTATTCCAGCCTCTACGCCTGCGGGGGCGCTCATACCGCTCGTCTTGCAGGTCGGTGGCGCGCAGAGCCAACGCAACCTTTGCGTCTCCGTGCGGCGCTGACCTGCCGCGCTGAGAGGCGCCCGCGCAGCAGGAGCTGCCCGGCAGCCGGCAACGTTCTGGCACCGAGGGGCACCCCCCGTGTCAAGTCATTTGCTCCGGTAACCGAACGCCCACCCGTTGGGTCACGAAAGAGGTAACCCAACGAGGGGTCAGTTTGCGAGCCAAATCCGGGCTGCTCTCCCTGCGGCGGATGGTCCTCAGTAACTCATT
>Ga0272448_1000831_pt1 | contig 44569 bp, 31 predicted proteins | sample YNPCB0191_FD_202220 | JGI IMG/M metagenome (GOLD analysis project Ga0272448, IMG submission 202220) | Hot spring sediment microbial communities from Yellowstone National Park, WY, United States - YNP-CB-019-1 | ecosystem: Environmental > Aquatic > Thermal springs > Hot (42-90C) > Sediment... | reverse complement strand
TCGCTTCTCGATGACCACGACCTGCTTGCCGTAGGCCGCCAGGCGCCAGGCTGCTGTCAGGCCGGCGGGACCGGCGCCGACCACTACGACATCACTGGACAGTGCGCGCCGCAGCTTCTGATGGTAATGGTCGGCAATGGCCTGCGTAATAAGTTGCTCGTTGAATGAGGACATCGTAACCCGAGGTACGGCTCAGTTACTGCTGTTGCACCGCACAGATGAGAGAATCGTAGACCAGTATAACACCGGCCTGCGCTCTCTCCGCTTGAAGAGGAACCCTACCTGCTCCCCGGGCTGAAGTCTCAGCCTCAAAAGCCAGAAGAACGACGGGGTCAATCTCCGAAGGCCGCGATCGGATTTTCAACCATCAGGCGGCGGACCCAGCGCGGCTCCAGGCTTGGCAAGAAGTCAGTGTAGATGTAGGTATAACCGCGGTAGTTGCCGCCGCCGGGCTCTCCCACGTGATACCAGCCTGCGTCCTGACTGATCAGGGTGCGGTCCAATAAGCCGCGCTCGGCCATGTGGCGCACGCAGCGGCGGTGCCAATCCGCAGTCTGCTCACGGATGCCGTCGAACTCCACCCAGGCGCCGGAGCGCGCCAAACGTTCGTGATAGCTGTGATCCTTTTCGTTTTGCGCGTGCACCCAGACAAACTTCGCAGGGCTGACGTGCTCGGATTCAACAATGGCGAGCTGTTCTACGGCCGCCGGTCCGCCGCCGGCGGTGTGCGAAGCGATGGTCAGCCCGGTCTGGCGGCTGGCGATGGCAGCGGCGCGCACCAGCTTGCGGTCCAGCTCGTCCAAGGGCGACGTGTTGACTCCGGTCTTGATGAATCGCGGCCGCACGCCGTCAACGCCGCCGCGCGCCTCTTCAATCCAGCGACGCGCGAGCTGATCAGCCGTCTCCCTGAAGGCGAAGGCCGGGACGTACTTGTGTTTGGCGGCGCCGTAAGTGCCGGTGTTGGTCCAAAGCTCTACGCCTGTGGCTTTGGAAAGCCTCTCGAGCAGGCGCGGATCCCGGCCGAGAAAGTTTGGCGTGCACTCCAGCAGTCGCTTGCAACCGAACCTCGCCAGCTCCTCCAGTTTGGGCCTGGCTACGCGGAAGACTTCATCTGGATCGTAACGGCCCGGGCGGATCTGGTCGGCGCCGACAAAGTCCACCAAGACATGCTCGTGCACCAAAATGCTGCCCGGCGCTCCGAGCGCGCGGCCGGCCAGGCAGCCCGCAATCAGATCCCGGCGACTGATCACGGCCGGATGCCCGGGACGGCCAGCCGGATGCGGTACAGGCCCTTGCGCGCGGTCATGTAGAGCGTGCGGCCGTCCTTGTCGCCCCAAGCGCAATTGGCGGGCACCTCGGGAGGCTGGATGGTCCCCAGGTGTTTTCCCTCCGGCGAGAATACCCAAACGCCGCCGGGGCCGGTAGCGTAAAGGTTGCCTTTGCTGTCCACCTTCAGGCCATCCGGCAACCCATCGGCCTTCTCGCTGGTGACGTCATAGAAAACTCTCGCCGCGCCAAGCGTGCCGTCGGGGCGGACCTCAAACCGCATCCAGATCTTGCGCTGGACATCGGAATTCGCTACGTACAGGAACTTTTCACCAGGCGAAAACGCCAGCCCGTTGGGGCGGGTGAGGTCCTTGGAAAGCAGTTGGAGTTTACCGCCGACCAGCCGGTAGATGCCGCAGAACGGCAGTTCCTTGGCAGGATCCTGGTCCTGTTTGACGAGGCCGTAAGGCGGATCTGTGAAGTACAGCGAGCCGTCGGATTTCACTACCGCATCGTTGGGGCTGTTCAGTCGCTTGCCTTCAAAGCGATCGGCCAGCACGGTGAGCTTGCCGTTCTTCTCCAGGCGGGTGACGCGCCGATTGCCGTGTTCGCAAATGATGAGGCGGCCCTGGCGATCCAGGGTCAGGCCGTTTGAGCCGATGAAGGCGCCGGGCGGCGCCTGGGCGCCGTCGTAGCCGGAAGGCTTGCGGAATATGACGACCTTGCCGTCCGGCGTCCACCGGTGAATGGCGTTGTTCGGGATGTCGCTGAACACTAGCGAACCCTCCGGCAGCCAGACGGGTCCTTCAGTGAAGCCGAAACCCTCGGCGAGCTTCTCGATTACTGCGGTCGGCGGCACGATCTGATCAAGGGCGGCGTCGGCCCGGTGGATGCGACCCACGCCGCTCGGCGCCTGCGCAGCCAAGGCGCCGGCCAGCAGCCACAGGCAGAGCCAGTAAGCGATGCGAGCCTTCATGGGGGAGATTGTAACGCAGCGAGCGGGCGTGCTAGGATAACAAAGGATTCCGTTTAACTCCGGGGACGTAGTTCAGATGGTTAGAACGCCGGCCTGTCACGTCGGAGGTCGCGGGTTCGAGCCCCGTCGTCCCCGCCAGTAGTCCCAATGCTACTCACCTAAGCCAATTTCTCTGGTGCCCTGCTTCAGGCACGAAGCCGCAGAATGGCTCGAACCGTTGCGAGTTCGCCCGCCGGGAGCCGCATCACGAATTACGTCGGCCTTGGGGCGATCGCCAAGTCTCTCCCGTTGCAAAAGGCGAACGCCGTGCTGAGGGACTTCTGCAAGACCGGCGTTCGGCAGCGTGACCTGCCGGCCCACGTGGCTGAGGATTCTTGAGTAAACAGTATTGGGGCTGAAGCCGCTCCTTCAGCCCGTAGCACGGTACTTTTACGGCCTCACGGAATAAAGCCCGACATGGGAGCGCGGCCCCCTCGCAACACGGCGATCAGATCCTCGCGGACTTCCGCCGATAGCGGCAGAGCGCGTATTTTCTCAACGGAGTCCTCCACCTGGTAGGGGACCGAATGCAGTTCGATGCGGCCATCCTCCCAAACCGCATAGCAAGCCTCCGGCCGCCCGTGCTTGGCCTGGCCCAGGCTGCCGGGATTGACGACCAGTCGCCCTGAGATTTCGCGCACGAAAGGCAAGTGCGTGTGCCCTGTCAGCAGAACGTCTGTTTCCAGGCGTTCCGCCTCCTGCACCCAACGTTCCGAGTCCGGCCCACAATACGGGTATAGGGGATCGGAAGGCAGCGCGTGGCTGAGATGAAAGCGCACGCCGCCGATCTGACACGTTGCCGTCACGGGCAGCTCGCGCAAGAACCGCCGGTCTGCCTGGCTTAACACGGAAAGCGTGTAGCGGCGCGTCTCTTCGGCCATGCGGCGAAAACGAGGTGAGCAGCGCGGGTCCTCATCGAAGCCCACGGCGTGGTCGTGGTTGCCGCGCACCACCACGGTCGCCATACGGCGCACCAACTCAATTACTGCCGCCGGGTCCGGGCCGTAGTTGACTAGATCCCCGAGCACCCAGAGCTGGTCGCCGTTCTCCGAGAGCGCCTTCAGGGCCTCCAGGTTGGCGTGCACATCCGAGATGATCAGTACCCGCAACTTACAGGCTCCGCGCGCGCAACCAACAGAATATCACCGGCGTGATCAGCAAGGACAGAACCATGGAAACCGCCACCCCGCCGATTACCGCGATGGCCAGCGGTTGAAGCATCTGAGCGCCGGAGCCGATCGCCAGGGCCAAGGGCAGCATGCCGCAGATGGTCGCCAGGGCGGTCATCAGGATCGGCCGCAGGCGGCGCCGGCCGGCATGGAACACCGCCTCATGCAAGGGATAGCCCAACTTTGAAAAATGCTGCTCCGAGTCCAGCATCAAGATTCCGTTCTTGTGCACGATGCCGACCACCATGATGGCTCCCATGAACGAGGAAATGTTCAGCGTGGAGCCCGTCAGCAATAGAGCGGCCAGCGCTCCGGAGCCGCACAGCACGGTAGCCAGGAGTATGGCGACGGGATGGGAGAAGGAGCGGAACTCCAGGACCAGGATGATGAAGATCAGCAGAATGGACATCAACAGCACTTGCACCAGCCCGAGGAACGATTCGCGCTGGAGCTGGTATAGACCGCCGAATTGGATGTCGGTGCCGGGCGGGATCGTGACCTCCCGGAACAACCGGCTCCGGATTTCGTCCATGGCCGAACCCAAGTCCCGCCCGGACACGTGTGCGGTAACCGCCGAGAGGTTGCGTAAGCTGTCCCGCCGGATCTCAGTCTGTCCCTCATCCATTTCGATGTCCGCCAGGCTGGACAGCGGCAGGCTGACGCCGGTGGGCGAGATGATCTGCAAGGACCGCAGGCTCTCGACCGTGGAGCGGTAAGAGGGGGGATAGCGCACCCGGATGCCGATGAGCCGGTCGCCGCGAATCATTTCCGAGGCCCGCACGCCGTCCAGAATGGCGGACTCCAGCTCGCTGACATCGCGCACCGCAAAGCCTGCCCGCTGGGCCTTCTGCAAGTCCACCCGGAAATTGACCGCGGGCCCGATGACAATCGTCTGGTTGACTATATCCACCACGCCGCGCACTTTGGGCAGCCACTGCTCGATCCGACGAGCAACCGCCTTGTAAACGCGCTCGTCGTCGTGAAAGATTTTGATCTCGATGGGCTTGGGAGACCAGGCCAGGTCACCGATCAGGTCTTCCAGGATGTGCGGGAATTCCACCTCGATGACCGGTTCGGCCTGATTGATCTTGGCGCGCAGCTCGTCGGTGACTTCCTCCAGACTGCGCCGGCGCCCGCGCTTGAGTTTCACCAGGAAATCGCCGGTGTTGGGCTCGGCGATAGCCAGGGCCAGCCGCGCACCGGTGCGCCGGGAGTAACTTTCCACTTCCGGCGTTTCGCGCAGGAACTGCTCGATGTGCCGCAACACACGGTCGGTTTCCTCCAGCGAGGTGCCCGCCGGCATAATGTAGTCCAGTACGAAAGCCCCTTCGTCCATTTCGGGCAGGAAACCGCTGCCCAAACGGGAGTACATCCACAACGAGACCGCCAGTATGCCCACCACGGCTAACAGGATCACGCCCGTGTGAGCCAGCACCCAGTGCAGCGCGTCCTCGTAACGGGCGGTGAGCCAGCGCAGAATGCGGCCTTCGCCGGCCTGCTCGGCGCGCTCCATATCGGTCTCCGCCACTGTCGTTCGCCGGGGCATGAACCAGCGCGCCAAGACCGGGGTGAAGAAAATGGCCAGAAACAAGGAGGCCAGCAAGGCGGTCACCAGGGTCAGCGCCAGGGCGCGGAAGAAGACGGCCGTAATGCCTCCCAGGAATACCAGGGGCACGAAGACCACGATAGGCGTCAGGGTGGAGCCAATCAGGGCGGGCGTCAACTCGGTGATGGCGCTGCCGGCAGCCTGGCGCGGCGACTGCCCCAGGGAAAGATGCACGACGATGTTTTCCACCATCACGATGGCGTCGTCAATCACCACTCCGATCGAGGCTGCCAATCCGCCAAGGGTCATCAGGTTGAAGCTCATCTTGAACAGCTTCATGAAGACGACCGCCGTCAGCACCGCAATGGGAATCACCAGCGCCGCCACTACCGTAGTGCGCCAGTTCTTCAGGAAGCCCACCAGCACGCCCACCGACAGCAGCAAGCCGATGATGATGGCGTCCCGAACCCCGTGAATGGAATCGCGCACCAGAATGGACTGATCGTAAAAAGTGGCCAGCTCGATGTCGGGGGGCAACGTGCTCCGGATGGCTCTGAGCTCGCGATTCACGGCATCAGCAATTTGTAGCGCATTGCCGTCCGGCTGCTGCAACACATTCACCAGCACTGCGGGACGCCCATTGGCAGTGACGATGTTGTAGACCGGCCGCTCACCCGGAACCACGCGCGCCAGGTTTTTCAGGTAGACCGGCGTGCCGCCCGCCACATCCACCACCAGGTCTTCGAGCTGTTGCCGTTCCCTGATCAGTCCGGTGACGGTGGTCAAGTAGAGGTGATAGTTCTCCTGCACCATGCCTGCGGCCGCAATCAGGTTGCTGTTGCGGATGGCGTCCACCACTTTGGTGAGCGGCAGGCGGTAAGCGTTGATCCGCTCCGGATCCACCAGCACGTGATACTCCGGCTGCCGCCCGCCCACGATGCGCACTTCCGCCACCCCGGGGAGCCGGTAGAGGCGCGGCACCAGGTTGTAGTAAGCCAGCTCCCAGAGCTCTGCCGGGCCGCGCTTGGGCGAGGTGATGCTGAAGCCCAGCATGGGAAAGACCGAGAAGGTCAGGCGGTTAATGTAGAAGCGCGACTCCGGGGGAAGGTTAGGCATGATCTGGGCGATACGGCCTTGGACCAGATGCAGGGCGTGCAGGATGTCTACATCCCAGCGGAAGAAGACGCTAATCTCGGTCGAGCCGCGACTGGTGGTGGAGCGCACATTGGTGATGCCCGGGACCATGCGGATGGCCTCTTCAATGGGGCGCGTGACCTTGATCATCTGCATATCTACAGGGGCGATCCCGTTGTCCACCAAGATCACGATGCGCGGGAAATCCGTCTGCGGAAAGATGGCGACAGGGAGGCGGAAGGTGAAGATCAAGCCGGCGATGGCGAAGCTAACTGCGATCAGGACCAGCGCGCGGCCGTGAGCCTCGACGAACTCAGCCAGCCGTCCGGTCACGACTGATGCTCCTGAATGTGAACCTTGGTCCCATCCGCCAGGCCGTATCCGCCCTCCACAACCACAAGTTCGCCGGCCTGAAGACCCTTGCGGATCTGGACCCTGCCTTCGGCCCGGTAACCGGTGAGGACCTCGCGCTGGCGCGCCAGCTTATGCGCGTCCACCACCAAGACCACGCCTTGCGCAGATCCCTCCTGGAATTGTACGGCGGCTTCGGGAACCGTCACCGCGCGGCGCTCGAAACCCGTGATGATGGCGACCTCCCCAAAGACGCCACCGCGCAGTCGGAATCCGGGGTTAGGCATTTCGCACCAGACTTCCACTGTGCGCCGGGCCGAATCCACCGCCTGGTTCACCACCGTGACGCGCCCGCGTCGTTGCCCTTCGGCATCCACCGAGGAGAAAGCACATTCCTGTCCGGTCCTCACCGCGCCCGCCTCCGCCTCCGGAACTTGAGCCCGGGCCACCGCCACCGACAGATCGGAGATTGTGAACAGGGGCGCGTCGGGCTTGGCCATGTCGCCCGGATAGAGGAACTGCTCGGTGACGAGGCCCGCAAACGGGCTGCGCAAGCGCGTGAACTCCAGTTGCGCCTGTACATAAGCCAGCCGGGCTTTGGCTTGTTCCAGACGGCTCTGAGCCATGCGCAGGTCTCGCTCCCGCGACTGGTTAAGCAGCAACTCCAGGGACGTTTGCGCCACCGTGTAGTTGGCCTGGGCCTGCGCCAGTTCGGTCTGGCTGACCAACAAGTCACGTTCGGGAATCGCTCCCTGCCGGAAAAGCTCCCGGCGCCGCTCGTAAATCTTGCGCGCTTGATTCAAGGCCGCCTCCGCCGTGGCTAGCTGTCCGCGCGCCCGTTCTACGTCGGACGGCAAGCTGCCGCCGGCGGTCTTCTCCAGCGCCGCCTGGGCGTCGGCCACCGCCGCCTCAGCTTCCGCCCGCTGCGCCAGCAGATCACGGTCTTCCAATTCCGCCAGGACCTGGCCGGCGGTAACCGAGTCTCCCTTGCGGACTCGCAGCGCGCGGATCGGCGCCGTGATCCGCGCCGCCACTCCGGCTTGTTGCTTGGGGAAGATGCTGGCCGGCGCCCGCACCTGGATCATCAGGTCCCGGATTTCCGCTCGGGCCACCTTGACCGTCACCAGCGGCGTGGGCGCGCCGGAATCCTCCGGCGAGCGGCAGCCGACCAGCAGCACTAGGGTCGCCGTTAGGATTATTGCCTTCATCGTCCGGATGCCACCTCCAAGTCTGCGCGCGCGTTCCAGTAACCGGCTAGCGTCGCATAGTAATTGGTGCGTGCCTGCGTGAGTTGGGCTTGCGCCGTGACAACGTCCAGGGCCGAGCCTTCCCCGCCCTCGTAACGCAGGCGGCTCAACCGGAGGCTCTCTTCGCAAAGCTGGACCTGGGAGCGCGCTACCGCAATCTGGCTGTAAATCTGGCGCACGCGCGCCAGCGCCGCCTGGTAGTCGCGGGCGAAAGTGCGCTCGGCCGCCGCGCGTTCGGCTCCCAGTTGCCGGCTGCGCCACTGAGCCTGGCGCTCTGCATTGCGCGCCCGCAGCCAATCAAACACCGGCACGTTCAAAGTTAGGAAAGCGGCGTAGCCACGATCGGCCCAGCGCACGCGCCAGGAGTCCAGCCCGTATTGGAAGGCCAGGCTAAACTGGGGCAGCAGATCCGAGCGGGCCCGCCGCGCGTCTGCCTGGGCGGCGCGCTGCTGCGCCTCAATGACCAAGAATTCGGGCCTCTTCAAAAATGGCTTGCCCGGCTGGGCGTCCTCGGGCGCAGGCGGCGGCTCACTAAGGGGATCCTCAAGCTGAATAGGCTGGTCAACCTCGGTAGTCCAGAACGAAGCCAGCTCTTGCATGGCAAGCCGGGCTTCCAGTTCAGCTTGCTGCCGGCTCTGCTCAAGCAACGCGACGGCGGCGGCAGCCTTGACCATGTCAGCCCGGGCGGCTTCACCCTTTTCGAACAGCAGCTCCGCCCTTCGCCGGAACTCCTGCGCCTCGGCTAGCGAATCTCCTGTCGCTTCGAGGACGTGACGGGCCAGCAACGCTCGGAAATAAGCGGCCGTTACGGCGCGCTTGAGGTCTCGCTCGCTAAGGCGGGCCTCGGCTTCGGCGACCTTCTGTCCCGCCCGTGCGCGCGCCAACTCGGCGCGGAGCCTGCCGGAGCTATCCAACTCGAGCGTGGTGGTCAACAGCGAGCTGTATTCCCGAATGGCATTGAGCGGTATGAAGCTGAACGTGGTCCGGTCGTGCAACAGCGGGCTGTTGTAAATGAAGTTGTTCCCCAAATGACTCTGGGGCAGGAACCCCGCGCGCACCTGGCTTACGGCCAGCCGCGCGATTTCAACTTGCTGGCGCGCGATGGTCAGCGAAGATTGCGCTTGTCGCGCCAAGCGCAGGCAATCCTGCAAGCTGAGAACCTTCCCTGCCGGCTGGGCCCCGGCCGCAGCACCGGCCAGCACCAATGCCGCCAACAGCGAATGTCTGCGATGACGTTTCACCAAAACCTCACTGACAAAGCTTCGACGCCCGTTTCCCATGCGGAGCGCGCAAGAAGTCCTAGTGTAAACCCCTGCGGGCGCCTGCTATAAGAGGGCGTTCGGAGGAAGGGGTGAGGTTGCCTGAAGACTTACAAGCGCAGTAGACTTAAAGGTGGCGGTGGAGTTCGCCGTTAACTGCCGCGCAATGCGGCCGATAACTCCTACGGTGGTGGAATCGCCGTAGGAGATCCCACCAAGCGACCCCGGTGATTCCCCATAGCGAAACCCGCGTCGGGAGGACCGTGCCCATGCGCTTCCTGGACACCGTGCAGGATTTGGCGGGCGCGGCAGCGAGCCTTGAGAGCTTGGCCGCCGCCCACCAGCAGTCATCCATAGCCGCTGCGGCTCGAGAGCTGAGCGAGAGACTCCGGCAGAACCGGTTCCACCTGGTCGTGGTCGGCCAGTTCAAACGAGGCAAGACCACCCTGCTGAACGCCCTGCTGGGGGAGCCGGTCTTGCCGGTCGCAGTGTTGCCGCTGACCTCCGTCATCACCGTGTTGCGCCACGGCGAGAGCCCGGGTGCGATTGTGCACTTGCACTCAGGACGGCAAAGCCGGATCGAGCTGGAGGAGCTAAGCCAGTTCGTTACCGAGAGCGGCAACCCACGCAACGTCAAGCAAGTCAGCCGGGTGGAGGTCTTCTACCCGAGTCCCTATCTGCGAGGGGGCGTCACGCTAATAGACACCCCGGGGGTAGCCAGCGTTTACGAGCACAACACGCAGGTTACCTACGACTTTATTCCGCGCATTGACGCCGCCATCTTTGTCACTTCGCCCGAGCCGCCTTTGACCGCGGCCGAGATCGCCTTCCTCGAGGATCTGGGGCGGCAAGTCAGCCGCGTTTTCCTGGTCATGAACAAGGCGGACCTGGCCGAGCCGGCGCAGCTCGCGGAGGTCCTGGAGTTCGCGCAGCATTCTTTGTCGCGGAAGTCGGCGCCGGCGGAACTTTCCATCCTGCCGGTCTCGGCGAGGCTGGCTCTGGAGGCCAAGCGTTCAGGCGACTCCGAACTACTGGAACGCAGCGGATTCCCGGCCCTTGAGAAGCGGATTGAGAAGTTCCTGCGTGAGGAAAAAAGGGAAGTCTTCCAGCAAGCGGCGACACGCACCATACTGAGGTTGGCCGGTGAGCTGCGCATGCTGCTGCAACTGGAAATGCAAGCAGCACGAATGCCGGTCGAGGAGCTGCAAGCCAAGATCGCAGAATTCGACCGCCAGCTCCAGATCGTCGCACAGCAGCGGGAGGACAACGAAGTTCTGCTGAGGGCGGCGCTGGCCCGCCTATCGGCCGCCTTCGAGCGAGCGGCCCGCGAGTTCGCCGAATCCCAGGTGGAAGTAGCAGCCGTAGCGGCACGCCAACACTTTGCGGCGCATCGCCGCCTACCCAAGCGTAAGCTGGCCGAGGAGATGGACCGCTTTATCGCACGCAAGGTGCAGGATCTGTTCGAGGGCTGGCGCCGGCAGTTCGAGCCTTCCGCGGTGGAAGAATTCCGGGCGGTCACGGCCCGCTTTCAGCAGGCCATCAACGAACTGACCGCACAGGTCCGCCGCACTGCCGCTGATCTGTTCGCGGTCGAATTAACGCCTCTGGAGAGCACCGAGGAGCTGGCTTGGGTAGAGCCCACCGGCTATTACACGGACGCGCTGCTGGACTGGGGCTTGGGCAACGCTCCCCTCATGCTGCCCGGAGCGCTGTTCCGCCGCTACCTGCTGCGCCGTGTGTTGAAAGCCATACCGGAAGAGCTCGACCGCAACGCCACGCGCGTGGCTTACGACTTCAAGAATCGCCTGCAAAGGAGCGTCTCCGAGTTCCAACGCGCACTTGAGCGGAAGCTGGAAGAAGCCAGCCGGGACATTCAGCAAGCAACGAGTACGGCGCTTGAGCGTCATCAGGCGGGCGCCGCCCGGGCCGCGGAGCTGGCCGAGAACCTCTCGGGCTCGATACAGCAACTCGACCTCCTAATCCGGTCTTTGGGAGGCATGGTTCCCGAACCGGCGGATGTCAGGTGAGGCACCGGGATGCGACAATCGGCCGGGGATAGCTTGACAGGCTTACAGAAGCGCGGGCTTCGTCTGATCGTACTGCTGGGCGTGGTCAGCTTGCTGGCGGACGCCACCTATGAGGGCGCACGCAGCATTGTCGGCCCTTATTTGGGGGCGCTGGGCGCGAGCGCGGCGGTGGTCGGCGTGGTGGCCGGCATGGGCGAGCTGGCCGGCTACGGCCTGCGCCTGGTCTTCGGATCGCTGGCCGATCGCACGCGCCGGTACTGGTTAATCGCGATCAGCGGCTACGTGATCAACCTCGCTGCGGTGCCGCTTCTGGCTCTGGCCGGACGGTGGGAAAGCGCGGCCCTGCTGGTCCTGTTGGAGCGGGCCGGCAAGGCCGTCCGCGCACCGGCGCGGGACGCAATACTCTCGCACGCCGCCGCCGCCGTGGGGCGGGGCTGGGGCTTCGGCCTGCACGAGGCGCTGGATCAGATCGGGGCCGTGCTGGGCCCGTTACTGGTCGCCTGGGTCTTGAAATCCGGAGGAAGCTACAGCCGGGCGTTTGTGACCCTGGCGGCGCCGGCGCTATGCGCCTTGGCGGTGCTGGGGTGGGCACGCGCATCGTACCCGAATCCCCGAGACTTGGAGCGCCGCGCCCCGGCCCTGGAGACGGTTGGGTTGCCGCGCGTCTTCTGGCTGTACCTGGGCGCGGCCGGGCTGCTAGCGGCGGGCTACGCCGACTTCGCGCTTTTGGCTTACCATTTGGAGCGGGCGCGCCTGGCGCCGAGCGACTGGATTGCGTTGCTTTACGCCGGGGCCATGGGCCTGGATGCGTTGGCGGCGCTGGCGTTCGGGCGGTGGTTTGATCGCGCGGGCATTCGGGTGCTGGCCCTCACCTCCCTGATCGCTTCGCCCTTCGCCGGGCTGGTAGTGCTGGGCGGTCGCAGCGCAGCGGTGCTGGGTTTGGCTCTATGGGGCCTGGGGATGGGCGCGCAAGAATCGGTGTTGCGCGCGGCCGTAGCGAGCCTTGCTCCCGCCGAGCGACGCGCCGCGGCATACGGTCTTTTCCAGGCCGGCTTCGGGCTGAGCTGGTTTTTGGGCAGCGCGGCGATGGGCTTGCTGTACGGGATATCCAAGCCCGCCCTGGCGGCCTTCTCGCTGCTGACCCAACTTGCCGCAGCCTGGTTGTTTCTGCTGGCCGCCAAACAGGGCCCCGGCGGCCCGAAAGCTCGGCACAAGACTTGAGGACGCGTTGCGGACAGGCAAAACGCCGCAGCAGCCCTCCTCCCGGTTACAGCGCCGGGACCCCCGACCGGCCTTCTTCCAGCCTCAGATCGGCGTTCTGGCCCCCATATTTCCCAGCTCCTCCAAGTCGCGCCGCAGTGCTGCCAGCTCATCGGGACTGCCTGCACCCTGGGCGGTCGGGCGCTCCATCTGCGCACGGTAGGCTTCGGCATAAGTTTCAAAATGCGACTGTAAATCAAGCAGCGTTTGTCGGGCCCAGCTTTCCAGACTCCTCCCGTAGCCCGCAAAGGCCTCCGCCACGCGCGGACCGATTTGCCTGCGCAGTCTTCGCACCAAACGGCGTTCTTCAAGCGCCGGGCTCAGTTTTAGCAGCCACTGGTTGGGCTTCACCTCCGCTGACCACTCGCTTGCCTGCCAGCGGGGCATCTCCCTGAGCAAGCTTCGCAACTCGTCCTCTCCCGGGGCGTTCTCCGGGAGCTGGAAGGCCGACGCCGCGCGGTGCAGCACGCCAGTGGCCTGCTCAGCCAAGTCTGTCAGGATCGCGGCCAGATCATCGGCCGCCTCCACGGCCACTTCACGAAACGCGCGATCCAGCAGCTCCGCTGCCCGGCCGCTTCGCCTCATCAAGGCCCGGGCAGCCCGCAGGAGGGCCGAATTGGCGTCCTGCCGAAGCCGATCAGTGATCCGGAAGCAGCGCTGTTGTGCTTCGGAGAACCATCCGGAGGCCGTCCGCAGAGCGGTCTCAATCTCGCGAAGCAGCGTAGCTTCCGCCGGGGCGCCTCCCGTCAGGCGCCGCAGGCGCGTCTGGAGGGCCGCCTGCACCCCTGCTTGAAGAACTGCGATTTTGCGCTTCAGCGAACGCTGGGAGAGCTCCCGCCGGCGATCATACAAAGGCAGGATCTCGCTTTGAAACCAACCTTCCGCAGCGGCTTCGTAGCCCGCCTTGACGCTCACCGCGTGCACCGGCAAGCGCCAGCCCAGCGTCGAGCGGATCATTTCGGAAACGTAAGACCGCAAGCGCTCTTGCTCGGGCGGCGCCAGCAGGTCCGCCTTGCTCAGCAGCACTTGGGCGGGAACGCCGGCTTCGTAAAGCGCGCCCAGTGTGGCCAAGTCTTCCTGGGTGAGCGTCGAAGCGGCATCCACCAGGAGGACGCCCAGGTCGCATTGCGGCAGGTACGCCCGGGTTTCCCTGGCGCCCGCCTCGGCCAGGGATCCGAAACCGGGAGTGTCCACAAAAACCACACCCTGGCGCAGGCGAGGCGCGGGCAGCTCAATCTCGACGCGCGTGACGTGCTTTTGGTTGCCCGGGTTTGATTGCTCACTGACGAATTCGACCAGCCGCTCGATCGGGAACTGTTCCGGGGCCGCGTCCGCAAACCACACCCGCCCGCGGCTCACAGCTCCGTAAAGGATCCGCGTAGGGACGGCGGTAACCGGCGTCACGCCCACCGGCAGGACGGGCTCTTGGAGTATGTGGTTCAACAGCGAAGACTTGCCCGAGCTCACCCGCCCGAAAACCGCAATCTCGAAGGCGCCGCTCTCCAAGCGTTCCACGATGGCGGCCAGCGCCGGACGAAACTCCACCAGCCCCCGCTCGCGGATGATTCGCTCCAGCGACTTCAGGGTGTCCAAGTCGGCCACGGTCCGCTCCAGGCTCTCCAACCGGGCGGCCAGATCCTGGCGGACCCCTTCCGTCAGGAAGGCATTCAGCCGCGCCAGCAAGCTCTGAAGCTCGTCCACTGCCCCGTTCATCTCCGCCAACAGTGCCTCCGGCACCTCCCCGTAGCCGCGCATGCGTTTGGGGCGGCACTCTTCGAAGGCGATATCTGCGAAGCCCAGCGTCACCCGGATAGCGTGTAACGATCCGAACTGCGCCTCAGGCGGCTCTATGCCCAGACCGGAAAGCGTGCGCACCATCTGGGCCCGCAGGCGCGCGACATAATCCTCGATGATCTTCACTTGCACCGGGCTCAGGTCCGGGCGGTAGCGGGGAAAAGGCGACCTCGAATTGGCCGCCGAGAGGATGGACTCGACCTCCGAGAGAAGCTTGTCGGCATACTGGTAGCTGGCCAGCAGGTGCCGCTTCTGAGCTTCGTTCAGAGAGTCTGCATGCTCCGGGGCAGGCATAAGCGCTCACAAGCCCGCGCGTCGGGATCTCCGTGCAACCGCACTCGGCTGCCGGCGGAGTAGCCCTCTGGTAGGAGTCATCTGCCCCGGGCGGGGCGCTTAAAGGCGAACTCCAACGCCTGCTCTAATTCTCGCCAAGCGCGGTCTCATGCGTCAACAAAGTTCCTCGGCGCCGCCCAGTCCGGCAAGCGCCTCGCTGACGCGGTCCGGCGCGAACGGGCTGGGCGTCCGAAACTGCGAATCAGGCGGTCGCAGGTCGCAGCCCGCCCGGCGCACGCAGCGTATCTGCTCAACGGCCGGTCAATTCGAATGAATACCGCCCGGAGCCGACCTGGAAGATGATCTCGTCCCGGGTCTGGCTGGCGGCAGTGATCCCAGGCCCGCCGGGGACGAACTGATCGCCCTTCCAGACCATGCGCCCGGATTCGCTGACCTCGATCTGCTGCCAGTTGAACTTGGGCAGGTGAACCTCCGCGGTGCTGCCGACGGGTATCGCCGCCTCCAAACGAAGGCCGTCTGCCGTACGGCTCCAGCGGCTGAGCACCTGACCCCGCAGGGTCTCAGTCTCACCCGAAGCCCACTGCAAGTCGCGCACCATGCCCGGTACGATTCGTATGCGTTCGAAGCCGGGACGCTCCGGGTCCGGATCAATGCCCGCCAGCGCGCGATAGAACCAGGCGCCTACGCTGCCGAACATGGGGTGGTTATGCGAGTTCATGGCCGGGCCGGTCTTGTTCTGCCAAAGCTCCCAGAGCGTGGTTGCGCCGTTCTCGATCATGTAGCCCCAGCTTGGATAAGTGGTCTGGGTGGCCAGATCGTAAGCCAAATGGGTCTGGCCTTGGCGAGTCAACAGCTCCATGATGTACTTGGCGCCGATAATGCCTGTCGTTAGGTGGGTGTTCTTGCCATACACGATGTCGTCGCGCAGGCGCGAGGAAACCGCACCTCGGCGCTCCTTGGGCGCCAAGTCCAGATACAGCGCCAGAGTCTGCGCGGTCTGAGTGCCGTTAGCGTAAGTTCCGTCGGGATTGAGGAACTTCTTGTTGAAAGCCTCGCGGATCTGCTGGGCCAGTTTCGAGTAGCTTTCGGCCTCGCTCTTGCGCCCCAGTAGCTCGGCGATGCGGGATGTCAGATGCGCGCTGTAATAGTAGTAGAAAGTGGACACCAGCTCGCCGGGGGTCCTTTCAATCGGGACCCAGTCGCCGTAATAGCTGTAGCTGAGAATGCCGTCGCTGGCCTGCGAGCGCTGAAAGTCGGTCCAAGCCTTGATTCCTTCGAAGTGCTCCTCCAGAATGCGGCGATCGCCGTGATAAAGGTACAGGTACCAGGTGATCAACGGGTAGGCCGCACCCCAGGCGGGATCCGCGGGGCGACGCCCGTACTTGTGCGGAACCGTGTCAGTCACGCTGCCATCCGGTCCCTGTATGTCCCGGATATTGCGCAGAAAGTTGGCGTAAAAAGCGGCTGAGTCGTAGTTCCAAAGGGTAGGCTCGGTGTAGAGATGGGCGTCGGCCATCCAACCCATGCGCTCATTACGCTGATTGCAGTCGGTAGGCACGCTGTGCAGGTTGCTGCGGATGCCCCAGAGGATGATGCGCTGGATCTGGTTAAGGATGGGCTTGGAAGCGGCGAAACCGCCGTGCGGCTTGACGTCGCTGTGGACTACGCGCCCGCGCAAGGTATCCAGGCGGGGCGTTCCGGGAAAGCCCGTCAGCTCGACGTAGCGGAATCCATGATAAGTGAAGCGCGGCTCCCAAACCTCCTCGTTGCCGTCGCCTCGCAGGATGTAAGTGTCGGTGGCGCGCGCGGTGCGGAGGTTTTCCACGTTGAGCATGCCGTCGTCGTAAATCAACTCAGCGTGGCGCAGGCGCACTACGGCTCCGCGCGGGCCGCGAACCCGCAGCCGACACCAGCCGGAGAAGTTCTGTCCCATGTCGAAGACATAGACGCCGGGCCTGGGATTGGTCACCTTGAGAGGCACGATGGTGTCAGTCACCCTGATGGGGGGCATCATCTGCGCGGAAAGCACGCCCTTGGGCGAGTCCATCACGGTAGCCGCCTGCCAGCCGACGTCCACGAATCCCGGGCGATCCCACCCGGGGGTCTCCTGGCGCGCGTCGTAGGTCTCGCCATCGTAAATGCTGTCAGCCAAAATCGGCCCCTGGCGCGCTTTCCAGGAGGCGTCCGTAAAGACTTCCAACCGCTTGCCGCCATCCATCTCGATGTTCAGTTGCAGCAGAGCCGCCCGGGCGCCGTACCAGCCCTGGCCCAAAATCAACCCCACGGCGTTGGCGCCCTGCCGCAACATGCCGGTCACGTCGTAGGCCGTGTAAAGAACGCGCTTCTCGTATGTCGTCCAGCCGGGATCCAACACGTGGTCGCCCACCTTCTTGCCGTTGATGCGCAGCTCGTAGTAGCCCAGGCCGGAGACAAAAACCCGCGCGCGTACGGCGGGCGCCGGCAGCGTGAACTCCTTGCGAAGCTGGTTGGCCCCACCGATCCACTTACCCTTCCAGTCCGAGGGACTCAACAGGCCCATCGAAAACCGAGCCGGCGCGCTGTAAGGGCTTGCCGTGCCGCGGCTGTCCCACCAGCGAACCTTCCAGTAGTAGGTCTGACCGCTTTCCAGCGGCTTGCCGCCGTAAGCAACGTGCGTGGACTGGGCGCCTTCGACGCGGCCGCTGTCCCAGACTTCACCGACGTTCACTGCCGGGCTGGTTGACACCAGGACCTGCCAGGCCGTCTGCCTCTGGCCGCGCTCGGGGTGCTCCAGCACCCAGGAAAAGCGCGGGCGAGCGACGTCCACGACCTCGGGATTGACGAGGTATTCGGTGCGCAGCCCTGTGGGCGCTCCAGGTTGCGCCCAGATCGGCGCCGTCAGAGTCAGCAGGAGGATAGCAGGCTTCCAGGACATGGCGGTTTCTCCAAACCTGCCAATTGTATCGGAAGTCGCAGCCTCTCAGGTAGAGGCCGCCAGCAGGGCGGTGAGGTTCCAAACCAGCAACGCCAGGAAAAAGAGGTTGGCTCGGGCCAGCAAGCTAGCGCGTCCTGACTTCCAGCAATACCAACCGAGCAGCAGCGCCAAAGCCTTGGCCGCTGCCAGGCCCCACAATGGGGATCCTGAGGCGGTTATCAGGGTGCGGAGCAGCGGATTGGCCTCTCCCACGCCGCGACTCAAGAAAGCCAGCGTACTGACCAAATCCAGCAGTTGCAAGCAGGCAAACTGTGCCAGCAGCCCCATAGCGAAGCAGGCAATCCCCAAGATAAGGCAGAAACCTGAAGGCGTAAAGAGGGTTTCCACGGATGCGGTACTAGGAGGAAAGTCTTGGGCGCCGCCTACACCAGGTCGAAACTTTGTCCCCGGCTCGGAATCACGGCTTCTAAGCCGTAGCGTTCATGGATGGCTGTCGCCAGAGCCTGCGCTTGCGCCGGTTCGCCGTGCACCAAGAAAACCCGCTTGAGGCTGGAGACCATAGGCTTCATCCAAGCCAACAGTTCGTGCTGATCGGCATGGCCGCTGAGTTCATTCAGGGTCTCCACCTCAGCGCGCAGGCGCACCGGCTCGCCGAAGATCGGCACCTCAGGCAGCTTGTCCACCAGCTTGCGCCCCAGCGTGTTAGCGGCTTGAAAGCCGGTAATGAGCACGGTGTTGCGCGGGTCCTCGATGTTGTTCTTCAAGTGGTGCAGGATGCGTCCGGCCTCGCACATTCCTGAGGCCGAGATTATCAGCAGGGGACCGCGCAACTCGTTCAAGGCTTTCGATTCGGCCACGTCTTTGATGAGTTTCAAGCGACGAAAGTCGAAAGGATCCCGGCCCTGCTCGACGTAGCGGCTTGTTTCGGCATCGTAGAGTTCGGCGTGTCTGCGGAAGACCTCGGTGATCTCCACCGCCAGAGGGCTGTCCACGAAGATGGGGATGGACGGGATGCGGCCCTCATCGGCCAGCTCGTGCAACAACAGGATGAGTTGCTGGGCGCGTCCGACGGCGAAGGCCGGCACGATAATCCGTCCGCCGCGAGCGCAGGTGCGGTTGATCAGATTGGCCAGCTTGTCGGCGACCGTTGTGGCCGGCTTGTGCAGGCGGCCTCCATAAGTGCTCTCCAGGATCAGATAGTCAGCCGGGGGCATGGGCTCGGGGTCGCGCGTTATGGGCAGATGGGCGCGGCCCACGTCACCGGAAAAAACCAAGCGCACACGCCGGCCCTGGTTTTGCCACACCAGCAGGATCGCGGCCGATCCCAAGATATGGCCGGCGTCGTAGCCTTCCCAGCTTAACCCCTCTTGAAGCGACACGGGCGTCCGGAGCGGCGCCGGGCGGAACAGCGGCAAAACCGCTTCGGCGTCTTCGACCGTATAAAGCGGCTCAATGACCTCTTCAGGCGCTTTCGGGTCGAGGGCGCGGCGGCGGCGGTTGCGCTTGTTGAGGTATTCGGCGTCCTTCTCCTGGAGATGCGCGGAGTCGCGCAGCATGGGAGCGCAAAGATCCGCGGTGGCCTGGCTGGCGTGAATCGGTCCGTGGAAGCCCTGACGCACCAGCGTGGCCAGATTGCCGCTGTGGTCAATGTGGGCGTGCGAGAGAATGACGGCGGCGATCGAGTCGGGCCGGAACGGTAACTGGGTATTCCGTTCGCGCGCTTCGGCGCGGCGGCCCTGGTAAAGACCGCAGTCCAGCAGATAGCGGCGGCCATTGACGCGCAACTCGTGCATAGAACCGGTTACGGTCTGGACCGCGCCCCAAAATACCAGCTTCATCCCCACTAGATTAGCAGCCGGCAACCGTTATATGATCTGAGCGTACAGGAGGACCAAGCATGCAGAGCGGCGAAATGGCGCGGCGAGAGTTCTTGAAAGCCACCGGCGTGATGGCGGCGCCGTCCGTGCTCGCGCAACGAGCAGCCAACGATCGGCTGGGAGTGGCGGTGGTGGGCGTGGGCACGCGCGGCATCCAACTGCTGCGCGAAGCCCAGGCGGTGCCCAACACCGAGATCCGGGTGATCTGCGATCTTTACGACGGCAATCTCAAGCGGGCTAAGGAATTTACCACCAACCAGAAGGCCCGGCTCACCAAGGCGTGGGAGGAGGCGGTGGCGGATAAGGAAGTGGACGTTGTGATCATCGCCACGCCGGACTTCTGGCACGCCCCGCACGTGATCGGAGCGGCGCAAGCCGGCAAGGATATCTACGTCGAGAAAGGCTGGTGCACCAAGCTCGAGGACGCCAAGCGCATGCGCAAGGCGGTCAAAGACAACAAGGTTGTGATGCAGTTGGGACACCATTACAACAGCCTGCCCACCTTTCACCGGGCGCGGCAGATTTACCGGTCCGGAGAACTGGGCCAGGTGCCGCTGGTCCGCACTTACATTGATCGGACGAATCCCTGGCCCGAGTGGCAGTTCTACACGGCATATAACATACAGCAGCCGCCCAAAGACGCCAGCCCGGAGACCATTGACTGGGAGCGGTTCGTGGCCAACGCCACGCGCCGGCCCTTCGATGTCGAGCGCTTTTTCAAGTGGCGCTGCTGGTGGGAATATTCGACCGGCATAGCCGGCGACTTGATGAGTCACCTTTGGGACTCCGTGAATATGGTGATCGGCATGGGCATTCCGGAAAGCTGCGTCACGCAGGGGGATCTATATTTTTGGAAAGACGGGAGAGACGTGCCTGATATGTGGCATGTACTGTTCGACTATCCCAAGCGCGAATTGGCGATCACTTTTTCCTGCTGCTTTCACAACCGCCACGTGGGTGAAGTGGCTCAATACCTCGGTCGTGACAAGACCCTGGAGGTGTCGCCAGTGTTCTGCCGCACCTATACCGCCGAATGGAAGCCGGAATTCAAGCAGCGAATGGCCGAGGCCCGGAAGCTGGCCGAGAAGGCCGGCTTGCCGGCCTCCGAGATGCCGGTGCCGCCGGACTACTCCTTCCAGAAGGGAGAACTGGAAGTCAGCAGCCACATGGAGGATTTTTTCGAGTGTGTGCGCAGCCGACGGGAGCCGCGTTGCGGCGTAGACCGGGCGTTCGAAGAAGCGGCCGCCATCTGCATGTCGGTCGAGGCCTACCGCCGGGAACGACGGGTGAAGTGGGACCCGGTGCGTGAGGAGATCGTTTGAGCGGCGGCCGGCGAGGCGGGCTGCGGCGGAGACTCCGAGAACAGGCGCGGCGGGCGGCGAGAGGAGCCGCGCAACAAAGCCACGCGATTAGCACAAAATTCCTGCCCTGCGTACGTCGTCTCGGGTTTACCATGCAACTGGAACATCGTTGAGTTCGGCGCTTCGGCGAGGCTCACAACCGGGGCCGCACCAGAGGCCTCGTGGCAGGAGTCGGGCGAGCAGCTCGCAAAGCAGCGTGACTTGCCGCGCCGACGCAGCGGCTAATGAAAAAGATCCGATATGACCGACGCAAATTGTGATCCAAAACCAAGGGCTGTCAATACCGCCGGACCGGCTCGTCGCAGGCCTCTACCGTTGGAATTCCCCGGCGCTCACTGGATTGACGAGCGCGAGATTCAGGCGGTGGTGAGGGTGCTCAAATCGCGCTCGCTTTTCCGCTATTACGGCATTGATCCGCAGAACGAGGTAGAGACTTTTGAGAAGGAGTTTGCCCGGTTTGTGGGGGTCCGGTACGCATTGGCGGTCGCAAGCGGCACCGGTGCGCTCATCACCGCGCTGTCGGCGCTGGGCGTAGGGCCGGGGCAGGAGATCATAATACCGGCCTACTTGTGGGTGTCAATTGTGTCGGCGGTCGTAAGTCACGGCGCCGTCCCGGTACTCGCCGACATTGACGACACCTTTTGCCTGGATCCGGCCGAGGTGGCCAGACAGATCACTCCGCGCACCCGCGGCATCATCATGGCGCACATGAGCGGCGCGCCCGGGGACGTCAAAGCCGTCCGAGCAGTGGCCAAAGAGCACGGCCTGTTCCTGCTGGAGGACTGCGCCCAGTGCGCCGGAGGCTCGGTGGCCGGCAACAGAGTGGGAACCTTCGGGGACATAGGAATCTTCAGCTTCCAGCTCAACAAGAACATGACCGCCGGCGAAGGAGGCTGCCTGGTCACAAACGATGAGGGGCTTTACCGGCGGGCGGTGGCCTGCCACGATTTGGGCTACAGCCGCGACGACAAGGGAAGACTTGTGCTGGACTCCTCGGGCCCGCATTTGTGGGGAAGGGGTTACCGGATGGACGAGCTGCGGGCGGCCGTGCTGCGTGTGCAACTTGAGAAGCTGCCGCAAGTCACGGCGGCGATGCGGCGCAGCAAGTATCGCATCCGGCAAGCTTTGGAGGGCTTTCCGATCGTGCGACTGAGGCGCATTCTGGACAGCGAAGGAGATACGGGCGCCTTCTTGATCACCACCTACCCCGACGCCGCCACCGCCCGGGCGGTGAACTCTGCGCTTCGGGCCGAGGGTCTGGTGAGCTACCCGCAGGGCGTAAGTAATATCCTGATGACCGAGTGGGGATTGCACCTGTATTACAACAACGTCAGTCTGGTCGAGCGCGCGTGTTCGGACGGGGTGCGATTCCCCTGGGCTTTGCAAGAGAACGAGGGTCTCTCGCGTCAGTACGCCAAGGGCGCCTGCCCGCGCGCCGACGATCTGTTCGAGCGGAGCATCCTGCTGGCAATCCCTTCCTGCCTCACTCGCGAGGACGAAGACGAGATAATCGAAGCATTCACGCGAGTATTGGCAGGAATCCGCCGGCGGTAAACGCCGGACCCGTTGATCTGCAATATCCGGTCCCTCGGGGCTTCCTACGTCAGGTTCCTTGAGCGGCTGGGGCTGCTTTTCCGCCTCGCCGGGCAACGGCCGCGGCCGGATCACGGCAGAACTCAGCGGGCGAGCAGCCGAAAAACCGCCGGAATACTTTGGCCAGGTAACTGACGTCCCTGTATCTGCAGCGCTGAGCGGCCTCCGATACGTTGCAGGCCGGATCAAGCAGCAAGCGCTTGGCCAATTCCACCCGCTGCCTCATCAAGTAACTCGCAAAAGTCTGACCGGCTCCCTGCTTGAATATGCGGCTGAAATGGCTCCGGGACACGCCGAGCCTGGCGGCGACTGTCTTGGCGCACAGATCCTGCGGCATGGCCCCCGCCTCCAGTCGCTCGGCTACCAACTGGCGAGCGCGCGCCGCTATTCTCTTCCGCCTGCCGCAGTCAAGCAGGGCCGCTTCGTCAATTATTGCCTCGGACCACTTGCGCCAGCCTGCATCCATGGCGGCGAGGTTGGCGGCCTGACCCAGGGCACGCAAAGCATTCTGCTGGATGGACTCCACCACGGGTCTCTGGCAGCCCCGCTCGCGGGCCGCCAGACACATGGACTGCAAGGTGGAGCTCAGAAACAGCCGCAGAGCCCCCCAGGTCCGCGGCAGATGCGCCTGTGCGCGCGATCAGCGCGGAAAGCGACGCCGCGCGATTCCTGGCTTCCGGCAGCCGCCCGGCGATAATCAGGTGCGGCAGGTCGAGAGCTGTCTTATACGGCTCTTCCGGCGACGCCTCCAAAGAGCGATGCATGGCAATGTCGTCGGCGGACCAGACCAAGGCAGCACAAGCTTCACGGTAGGATTTCTTCAGACTCTGCCAGCCGGCATGGCGGTCTCCTATTCCCACGCGCACCTGCGCCCGGGAGCGCTCCCGAATGGAGTGAAGCACGCGGTAGGCCAACGAGCGGGCATACACATTGGCCGAAGGCGAGCTGCGTTGCTGGGGATCGTGAAAGAACACGCATATTTCCCCGGACGGCAGACGGGCGAAGCTGGCATTGCCCTGTGCTTCGCAGACCTCCTCCACCGCCTGTAGCGCGCTGGTGGATTGCAATTCGCGGAACAACTCATCCTGATCAACCCCGCCCACAGAGGACTGGAACTTCACCACCAGCACGCGGTTCAGCGGCTGCTGGATGCCCAGGTGCGCCGTTAACCTCTTCAGTTCGTTGCGATCGTGCGGCAGGCTCTCCAAAGCCAGATAAGCCAGCTCCTTCCGGGCCAGAGCCGTTTCCCGCTCCTTGCGCCGCTGTTCCCGCACGACTTCCCGGATGCGGAGCCAGGACAGCCCCAGGCACTGGGCGAACGCCTCCACGACCTGCACGGTGGTGCGTATGTCGTCGTCCGAGACCACCGGCAATTTCCAATAGGCCCGGGCGAGCTGATCAAGATTCACGTAGCCGAGCTGCGCCGCCTTCTTGGCGATCCGGGCAAAGCCCTCGCGACTGGGAGGCTCCCTCAGAACCTGGCCCGTGAACAGGGTCGCTATGTGCTGCCCATTGACGACCACCGGCACGGCAATGTCGGTCAGCCCAAACCGACATTGGTAAACGTACGGGCGCCCCGACCGCCTGACAACCTCCTCAGCAGCGGTATCGGAAATTGCACAGGATTCCGCTTCCCTCCGACCCCAGTCATTGATGAGGTTGCAAAACCGCGGGTGCGGATTCTTGCCCCTGACCCTCAACAAGCGCGACCAGGGAGCCGAGAGGGCCTCTGTGGTCCCTAGGTGGCGCACCCGAGCCGCGCCCGAGGCATCGCGCTCGGACCAAACCAGATCCAGGTTCCTGATTGGGCAGGCCTTGTTGAACAACAGCAGCAGCAAACGAAAAAACTGAAGATCCTGCTGGAACTGCGTATTGAACTTGTCACGCTCAGCGGGCGCTAACAAGTAGCTGCCCGGGGCACCCAAACCGACCATAATCCATCCCGCGCCCGATATCCTAGCACGCAGCGCCTATTTGCCGTCGTCGTGCACCGCCGGCAGGCCTAAGGCTTTTTCTTGAGCGTCTCGCCCTTACGCAGCAGGGTGGGGGCTTTGCGCTTCTGTTGCTCGGCCTCCGCCTTCTTCTCGGCCGCCCGCTTTTCCTCCAGGTCCTTGGGCTGCATGAGCGCTTCCAGTTCCTTCTTCTCGCGCTGTTCGCGGGCGGCTACCTCTTCGGCCCTGCGATCCAAGTCTTGCTGAGCCAGCTCCAGACTGTCCCGCGTGGTGTCAAGCGCCTGACTGAGCGCAAACTCGTAACGGTCGAGGTCTCGCGGACGGCTCTGCTCGATCTGCTCGAGGATAGCCAGGAACTGTTTTTCCGCCTCCGCCACGGCTTTAATGCCCTCCTCCACGGGAAGTTTGCGTTTCAGCGCATCTTCAATGACGGTGTCCACGGCGTCAATGATGCGTTCGTAGTCTTCCAGGGCGTCGTGGACGAGGGCTGCACGACCCGGCTTGGCCTCGCGCAAGGCGTGGCGGGCCAGCTCCAAGCGCTGGCGCGCGAACTGCAAGTACAGCTTGAGGCGCTCGTTTGGTTCTTGGATCTGGCGGATCTGGTCCGCCTCATCGGCGGTGAGAAAGTCGCGCTGAGCTTGCCAAGGTGCGGCGGCCAGCGCCAGCGCCAGCATCAGGACGGTCATGGGTCACCTCGCCCGCTTGTTCTTCTTGCTCATGATGCCGAGCAAGAGATCGTCGTGGATGGCAGCGATCGCGGCGCGCACCGGCTCTACCGCCTGTCGGTCGTCGAACGCCATCCCCTGGCGGAAGTGGTCCAGGCGGCGCAACAACTCACGGGTCTTGATCTCGGCATGCTTGAAATGTTTAGGACTGCGCGAAGGATCCTTGCCTGTTTGCTGCAACGAGCGGTGCGCCAGCTCAACCGACGCCCGCAGCTCCTCCAGAGCGGCTTGGGTGTGGGGCAGATCACCGCGTTGGTAGGCTTGTTGCGCAGCTTTCAGGGCGCGCTCGGCGTTCTCCAGGGCCTTGTGTGAGCGTTTCTCCAGATTGCGCTCGGCCAAGGCGGCCGAAAGGTCGGCGGCTGCCACCAGAAGCGGCCAGATCGCCGCCAGACACAAGACCCTGCGAACGCGTCTCATCGCCGGTCCAGTTCCTTCTGAATCACGCGGATTCTCTGGCGCGCCTTGAACTCCTCATCCGGATGCTTGCCCTGCCCGGCGGCCAGGAAGGCCTGATAGGCCGCCAGCGCGCCGCGATAGTCCTTCAGCCGATCCAACACGATGGCGCGCAAGTAAAGGTGGCCGGCGGTCTCTGCGCCCAGCGCACGCACGCGGTCCAGCGCCGCCAGCGCCTGTTCGTACTGCGCCAGCGAGATCAGCATGGCCGCCAGCTCGTTCCAGCCTTCGACGGAGTCCTGCCGCGCCTGCACGTAACGCAGGAACTCCCCGGCAGCCTCAGCGTAGCGCTTCTGATCACGCAGCATGCGGCCGTACATCATCCGGAGATCCAGATTGCCGGGCTCGGCTTCCAGAGCCCGGCGCAGCTCCTGCAAGGCTTTCTCCGGCTGCCCGCTCTTAGAGTATGCCAAAGCCAACGCAGCGCGATTAGCCGTGCTGGGCGAGCGCGTTGCTACCCACTCCAGGTGCGGCACGGCCTCCGCCGGGCGTCCAGCCTCTATGAGCAAATTGGCTAACCGCTCGCGCGCCGCGGGATTCTCCGGGAACTGCTGGTAGATGGGGATGGCCTCTGCACCACGCCCGTTCTGCTCGTAAAGCGCCGCTAGCTCCCAAAGGGCGTCCTGAAAGCCGGCATCCAGTTCGGCAGCTTTGCGAAAGTGCGGCGCGGCTTGATCCAAGATTCCCTGCCGCGCCAGCGCACGGGCCAAGCCCAGATGGGCGAGGGCCGAGGCAGGATCCAGCTCCAGGGCCCTCTGAAGCGCCTGCGCAGCGCCGGAAACGTCTCCCCTATCGAGCAAGGCCAGTCCCAGGTGCAAGCGCGGCCGAGCCTGGTTTGGTCTCTGCTCGCAGGCCGCGCGCAGGTAGGGCTCCGCTTCATCGGCCCGCCTCTGGCGCAGTAGCAGGATGCCGAGGTTAAGTTGGGCCTCGTAAAGGCCGGGCTTCAGCTCGAGGACCTTGCGGTACTCGCTGATGGCTTCCGCATCCTTGCCCAAGAAGCTGTGGGCCAGCGCCAGGTGAAACAGCGCGCCGTAGTCGTTCGGATCAGCCTGCCAGGCGCGTGCGAAGCACTCGGCCGCCTCCTGGTAGTTCCGCGCCTCCAGCGCCTTCAGCCCTTCGGCGGCGGGGTCCGGTTGTTGGCCCAGCGCAAGCCAGATGAGCGCGCCCGCCCACCACATGTCCCTATTCTATCCCTCTGCCGGACGGCCTCCCGGAGAACGCTCCAGCAGCCGCCGCAGGAACTGCCCGGTGTAGGAATTCTGGGCTGCCGCCACCGCCTCCGGAGGCCCTTCTACCACGATGCGCCCGCCGGCATCGCCCCCTTCGGGCCCCAGGTCAATGATCCAGTCGGCGTGGCGAATCACTTCCAGGTTGTGCTCGATTACAAGCACGCTGCCCCCCTCGCGCACGAGGCGCTGGAAGGCCTCCAGCAGTCGCGCGATGTCCTCGTAGTGCAGCCCGGTGGTAGGTTCGTCGAAGATATAGAGAGTCCCCCGACAGGCGGCCTGGCCCAGGTGCGCCGCCAGCTTGATGCGCTGGGCCTCTCCGCCCGATAGGGTAGTGGCCGACTGTCCGAGCCGCAAGTAGCCCAACCCCACTTCGGAGAGCACCTTGAGCCTGGCGACCAGCCGCGGCGTGTCGGCGAAAAACTCCAGAGCTTCGTCCACGGTAAGCTGGAGCACCTCGTGGATGTTCAACCCGCGGTAGCGCACCTCCAGGATGCTGCTCTTATAGCGCGTGCCTTTACATTCCTCGCAGACCAGCTCCACGTCGGCCAGGAACTGCATCTCCACGGTCACCACGCCGTCGCCCTGGCAAGTTTCGCAGCGCCCACCGGGGATATTGAAAGAGAAGTGCCCGGGAGTGTATCCCCGCCGGTCGGCCTCCGGCGTCGAGGCGAACAGTTCCCGGATGAGATCGAAAGCCTTAACGTAGGTGACGGGGTTCGAGCGCGGGGTTCGCCCTATGGGAGACTGATCCACCATCACCGCCTGCTGAATCGCCTCTGCTCCTTCCACGCGCCGGCAAGCCAGGCGGGCGGGCAGCGGACCGGCGCCGTCGCCCTCCATAGGCCCGGCCTTGCGTAGCGCCTGAAGCGAGCGATAAATGACGTCGTAGACCAGCGTGGATTTGCCCGAGCCGGAGACGCCCGTGATGGCCACGATCATATCCAGGGGGATGGCCACATCAATGTTCTTGAGGTTGTTGGCGCGCGCCCCCAGGAATCGCACGACACGTTTGGGGTTCACCGTCCGGCGCGCACGCAGCGCGCTTACCTGGCGATCGCCTCGCAAGTAGGCGGCGGTCAACGAATGCGCGCCGTTGACCAGAAGATCAGGGTAAGTACCGGCGAAAACCAACCGGCCGCCGCGCTCGCCGGCGCCGGGCCCCAGGTCAATGATGTAATCGGCCGCCCGCATCAGATCTGCATCGTGCTCGACGACCACGACGGTGTTGCCGATATCTCGCAGCTCGTGCAGTATGCGAATCAGCCGCTCGGTATCCCGGCTGTGCAAGCCGATGGAAGGCTCGTCCAACACGTAGCAGGCGCCCACCAGCCGCGAGCCCAGGCAAGTGGCCAACTGGATGCGCTGGGCCTCACCGCCGGACAAGGTGGCGGAAAGCCGGTCCAAAGTCAGGTAGTCCAAGCCCACGTCGTTGAGGAACTTCAGGCGCTGGCGAATCTCTTCCAAAACGCGCCCGGCCACCGCGCTCTGCTCGCCGCTTAGCTCCAGCGCATCGAAGAAAGCCTTCGCCTCGGCGATGTTCATGCGAACCACCTCCGCCAGCGAACGCCCGCCCACCTTCACCCAAAGCGCCTCTTTGCGCAAGCGCGATCCGCCGCACTCCGGACACTGGGTGTAGCCTCGGTAGCGGCTCAGAAACACGCGCACGTGCAGCTTGTATTTCTTGCTCTCCAGGTAGCGGAAGAAACCCCGCACGCCGCCGTAGCGCCCGGCCCCGTTCACCACGAAGTCCCGCTCGGCTTCACTCAGTTGAGCGAATGGGACGTGGAAGCGTACTCGTCCCCGCGCGTGGCTGCGCAGTTCGTCCAGGAACCACTCGTATTGAGGCTTGGTCCAAGGCTCGATCGCGCCTTCATCCAGCGAAAGGTTCTTGTCCGGGATAACCAGATCCAGGTCGTAGTCAATGGTGTTGCCGAACCCCTGGCAGCGCGGGCAGGCGCCGAACGGGTTGTTGAAACTGAACAGTCGCGGCTCCGGGCGCAGGAATTCTCGGTCGCACTTCTTGCAGGCGTGGCGCTCGCTGAATCGCAACACCTCGGGCGGCTCCGCGCCGGCCGGTTGGAATACGGCCTCGCCCGCCTCCCGGTAGCAGATCTCGACGGCGTCCACCAGCCGGCCGCGCTGGTCTGGACTCATCACCAGGCGGTCCACCAGGGCGAACAGCGGCTGGGAAAAGTCTATCTCCAGCAACGACTCCGGCGCAGAAAACTCGAAGGTGCGGTCTTTCTGGAACAGCCGGTTAAATCCCTTCTTGCGCAAATCGAACAGCTGGTCGCGGATGGCCTGGCTGAGCGTAGCGCCGGCGGAGGCGGCTTGGGCGGCGTCGAAACGCACGGGAAACAGCACGTACCAGCGCGAACCGGCAGGGAACTCGAGCATCCGCGCCGCCACCTGATCCACGGTGTCCGGCGCCACCGGACTGCCGCATTGCGGGCAGTAAGTCTGCCCGGCGCGCGCGTAAAGCAGCCGCAGGAAGTCGTAAAGCTCGGTGGCGGTGGCCACCGTGGAGCGCGGGTTGCGGGTGGTGTTCTTCTGCCGGATGGCAACCGGGGGATTGATGCCGGCGATCTCGTCCACCTCAGGCTTCTGCATGCGCTCCAGGAACTGCCGAGCGTAGGCGGAAAGCGATTCCACATAGCGCCGCTGGCCTTCGGCGTAGATGGTGTCGAACACCAACGAAGACTTGCCCGAGCCGGACACGCCGGTAACCACCGTCAGCCGGTTGTGCGGGATATCCAGGGAGAGGTTCTTGAGGTTGTGCACCCGCGCGCCCCGGATGCGGATGGCTTCAGTCATGACGTTAAGCTGTTGGGCAGCGGACATCCCCTTCTCTCAGACTAGCGCAGGCGGCCTGAACCGGAGCGCCTTGAAACGCCGGGCCCGTCAGGCGCACCCTGAGAACGATGACGCGGCCCCCGGAGCAAGATCCGCGCGTACGCAAGTTGAATGACGTCCCCTTCCCTGAGCGCGCGCTACGCGAGGAGGCCAGTTGCATTGTTCCTGGCGCCCTGATCCCGGAACGCCAGTATGCCGGCACGCAGAACACGTGAATTCCTTGGAGGAATTGCCGCAGCGGGCCCGCGCAACGCTGCACAAACACGCCGGCGACCGCCGGGCGCATGTCTACGACTTCGAACAATTCCGGCTCGCAAAGACTCACGATGAGCTCTGGAAAGCCGCATAGAAGGAGTTTCTGCCGACCGCCAAGATACACGGCTACCACCGCACGTACTGGGGCAAGAAGGTCATCGAATGGTCTAAGAGCCAATAGCTACGCCAATATCCTCTGGTGTTTCGGCCTGCACGACCGGCCCTGGCGGGAGCGACCTGTTTTTGGAACCATCCGCTATATGCCCCGGGAGGGCATGGAACGCAAGACCGAGGCGCCCGCCTACTTGAACTGGATTCGCCCCCTCGAGCAAGGCCGAGCGGAGCCGGACCCTGCAATTTGACTTGCGGATCCGATTGAGTCATATTGTCGGGTGAGCATGATCAAGAGCCCCGCAGCCCCGCGACCCGTCATCCCTGACCTGGCCGCCATCCGCAAGCGGCGCGGCCTGAGCCTGGAGGACATAGCGGAGGCCACAAAGATCAGCGTGGGTTATCTGAGAGCTATTGAAGAAGGGCGATTTGAGCGTTTGCCCGGCGGCATTTACGACTTGAGCTACCTGCGCCAGTACGCGCAGGCCATCGAGTACGATGAGGCCGAGTTGGTCCGGTACTACCAGTACAAGACCGGTTCTTCTCCGGCGATGCCGACTGAGATTCAAGCCGACCGCAAGCCCCGTGGCCGGCTGCCCTGGCCCGTAAGCACCTTTCGGAACCTCATATGAGGTTCCGTCCTCAGCGGTCCCCAGCCCGATCTTGCGGTCACCCTCGCCGGGCGGCGCCCGGATAATGGAATTGAGATGGCTCGCCCGCTCCCCCGGCTGAGAAACAACCTGGATTTCATGCCGTCGCCCGTGCCGGACCGTCCAGGCCTGATGATCCGCGATCCCTATCGCTACTCCGACGCCACCCTCATAATTCCGCCGGCCCTGGTGCAATTGCTGGAGATGTTCGACGGGCAGCGAACCGAGCTTGATTTGCGAGCCGCGCTGGTCGGGCTGACAGGTGATCTGCGGGTGGGAGAACTGGTCGAGAGCCTGGTGCGAACTCTTAGCGAGGCAGGCTTCCTGGAGAACGAGTTCTTTGACGAACTCCGCGAACGCCGCTTGAGGGCCTTTGCCGAAGCGCCAGTGCGCGAGTCGAGCCACGCCGGCTCGGCCTACCCCGAGGATCCTCAAGCCTTGCGAGCCATGCTGGCGCGCTACCTGGACGGCGCCAGGCCGGCAGACCAGGAGCTGGTGGGGGTTGCCGCCCCGCACGTCAGCCCGGAGGGCGGCTGGGAATGTTACCGCGAAGCCTACGGGATGCTGGGACCCTCCAACCATGGGAAGACGTTCCTGATTCTGGGGACCTCGCATTTCGGACAGGCGGAGCGTTTCGGCCTGACCGCGAAGCCATTCCGTACGCCGCTGGGCGAGGCCCAGACCCGTGCGGATCTGGTCCGGTTCCTGTCGGAGCGTGCACCGGCAGCCGTGATCGGCGAGGATTACTGCCACGCCATCGAGCACTCGATTGAGTTTCAGGTGGTCTTTCTCCAGCACCTTTACGGTCCGGGTATACGGATCCTTCCTGTCCTGTGTGGCTCTTTCGCCCAGGCCATGCAACCCGGCCGCCATCCCGAAGATGAGCCGGCCGTCATGAGCTTCCTGGATGCCCTGATGGAACTCGGCCGGCGGGAAGGCAGCAAGCTGCTTTGGGTGCTGGGCGTGGATCTGGCGCACATGGGCCGGCGCTACGGCGATCCGTTCTCCGCCCGCGCCGGCCAGGGCCGCATGAAGGCGGTGGCGGAAGCCGATCGCCGGCGGCTGGAGCGCGTCGCAGCCGGAGACGCAAGCGGCTTCTGGGCTATGCTCCAGGCCGAACAGGATCCGTTGAAATGGTGCGGCGCGTCAGTGCTTTACACGTTCATGAGAGCCGTGCCGCTGGCGCGCGCCCGCGTCCTGCACTACCAGCAGTGGAACATAGACGAACACAGCGTGGTGAGCTTTGCCGCCCTGGCCTTCAGCGCCTGATCAGTTGCCGGTGGGCTGGGCCGCCATCCAGTAACCCGGGCGAGTGATCACCTTGAAGTCATTGCGACCCCGAATCAGGACCTGGATCTCGTGAAAACCGCCCTCTTCCCTGTTATTGGGGGTGTAACTGATGATGTATTGCGAGTGCAACTCCTCGCCGATCCGACGCACCGCCCGTTCCAGGTCCGCCTGAGTGATAAACGGATGCTCCGTGCCTCCGGTCCACTTCGTAAACACCTCAACCGGATTATCCACGAAGATGTCGCGCACGGCCTTGAATATTTCCACGAAGACCGGAATGAAGTTGCCCGAATTCGTCGCATTGCCGCTGACCTGGGCGGCCGTGTGCGGGGTGGTCGGCACCCCTGCCGGCAGAGGGCGCGCGCCGGGCGGATAAGGATCAGGCCGCGGCGGCGGCGCTTTGGCGGTGAGGGTAGTGATCAACCGGTTGATGTTCAGAGAGTAGACCGCAACGTTGGCGAACTGCGCGGCTTCCAGCACGTCGCGCTTGCGGGCTTCACTGCCGCGGTCGCGCGTCTCGCTTATCAACAGCAACACCCGGCGGCGGTTCTCCGGACGGCGGCGTAGCATGCGGATGCCGTACAAAACGGCGTCAACCATGGCGCTGTTCTGGCCGCCGGGCTTCAGCTTCTTCAGCGCCTCCTGTATTTTCTCGGTGTCGCTGGTGAAATCCTGGAGAAGCTGCACGCGGTGGTCAAATGCCAGCACCGCCACCTCGCCCTGCTCGCCGGCCACCAGGTAGTGAAGCATGGTGCCGAGCTTCTGCACCTTGGGCAGAACCACTTCGACGGCCGAGTTGGCCTGGACGGCCACCACCAGAGAGATGGGGATGAAGGTCACATCCACGCGTATGTCCTGAGGCTTGCCGTTGTCCAACAGGATGAAATCCTGTCGTTCCAGGCCGTTGACAAACTTACCCTCGCCGTCCAAAACTACGGTGGGCGCCACAACCACCTGTACGCCGGTGCGAAACGTGGGTTGAGACTCCGGCTCTTGCGCCCAAATCAGGGGCAGCGCCAGCCAGCCGGCCATCCACCAGCCCATCTTCGGCATCGTTTTAGCAGACGGTTTCAAGCCCGGTCCAGTTTCCCGCCCCGGGGCTGCCCCCGTCCGAACCCACAGCGACCCCGATCGCCCGGGCCACCAAATCCACGATAGCATCCAACCGTTTGCGCCTGCGGCACGCTGATCCCGGCAGGCGTGCCTCCGAGCCGGGCGCCGGCCTCCCTGCCCAGTGCATCACCAACAAGACCTAAGGTTGCGGCTAACCTAGAGGACCGCGAAGCACCGTGGCGAAACTACCGCGCGTAAGCGCCCAACCCTCGTCAACGTGCCGCTGAAGCTTGGTGCGGAACTCCTTAACCAGAGCAGGGTGCGCGCCGGCCACATTACTCAGCTCTAGGGGGTCTTTTCGGAGGTCGTAAAGTTCCTCAAACGGCGGGCCGGAGCTCCACCGGCCGATATAGCACCACTCGGCGGTGCGCACCGAGCCGTGCTCGCCCCAGCCGATGATGATGGAATCCGTCGGGGAGCCGGTTCCGCTCTCAATCAGAGAACAGAGGCTGCTGCCTGTCACACGTGCGGGAGGCTTTACGCCCAGCATATCGAGCAGCGTCGGCATCAAATCCGTGTGCTGGACAAAGCCTTTAATCCGGCGCCCGGCCCAGTCTCTGTGCGGGTGATAAAGCAGCAGCGGAACCTGGCTCACCTGCCGGCGGATGCGCGTCTCCCCCTTGTGAATCTGGTTCTGTTCGCCCATCATGGTGCCGTGGTCGGCCGTGAAAGCGATCACGGTGTTTCGCATCAGGCCCAGCCGCTCGACGGTGGCCAGGAATCTGCCCAGGCGGTCGTCGGTGAAGCTAACCAGACCGGCGTACAGGGCGCGCACATGGGCGACCTCCAAGGCATCCATGGCCGCGGTGCTGGCGGGCGGCGACAACAACCACGGCCCACGGTAATCGCCTTTCATGTAAAGGCGGTACCAGGGCTCGGGGGGATCCCAATACTCGTGCGGGGTGAAGGACTCCACGTGGAGATAGAAGGGGCGGTTCTCCTCGGCGTTGCTCTCGAGCCAGCGCGAGGCCTCCGCAAACACACGCGCCGCCAGCCAGTCATCTTCGGTCTTCCAGCTCCGGCGATTGATCAGATACTGAAGCACGCCGAATCGGCGGTTGGCCGGCGGAAGCTGTGTGCGATGGAGGTAGGCGGCGAGATCTATACCTTTTCGAGGCCCGGGCTCCAGCGGGTCGCTTTCCTGGCCGCGAATCCAGCGCCAGGAATCGAAGCCACGGTGGTAGTTCTTACCCGGTTTGAACTGGTGGTAGACGTCGGAGACGAGGCCCGTCGTATAGCCCTGGGCGCGCAAAGTCTCAGCGAGCGTGACGTCCTCCGCGTAAAGCTGGTGCCAGCCGCGTATCACGACCGAGTCGTCGGGCTGGCGGATGAGCTCGGACGGAAAGATGCGCCGTCCTGTGTAGATGGCGCGCCGCGCCGGCAGTGTGGGCAGCGCCTCGCCGTAGGCATCCAAAAACAGGGCCGAGCGTCGCGCCAGCCCATCAACGTGAGGGGTGCGAATATCGGTGTTGCCGTAGCAGCCGAGCCAGTTTGCACCCCAGGTGTCAACCACAATCACGATGAGGTTCAGCGGGCCGGGCATCGTCTGGGCTGGCGCGGCTGGGGAGGAGACCGCCGGAGCGGTCAGGCCGGCGCCCAGCAAGCTCCTGCGTGTGATCTCAGCCATAGGCCCTCAGAATAGCAACTTGATCTGAGCCGGGGCGATGAGTGCCTTGACACGGGGGCTGCGGTTTGCCAGATTATCAAGAGTCGCCTGGTCGGCGCGGGGATGCATATGACGGAAACCGTTCGCCAGATTCTCAAGACTAAAGGCCCCCAGGTTTGGTGGCTGCCTCCGGAGGCCACGGTCTATGAGGCCATCGCCCTGATGGCCGACAAGCGCGTGGGCGCGGTGCTGGTCTGCCGGGAGGGCCGTCCGCTGGGCATCGTCTCAGAGCGCGATTACGCGCGCAAGGTCATTCTCATGGGGCGCTCCTCCAAGCAGACACTGGTTGGGGAGATCATGTCCAGCCCGTTGATCACGGTCACGCCGGATCATAGCGTCGAGGAGTGCATGCGTATCATGACCGTCAATCGCGTGCGCCATCTGCCGGTTATGGAAGGCGAGCAACTGGCGGGCGTGATTTCTATAGGCGACTTGGTCAATGCCATCATTTCGGCGCAGGCCGCAACCATTCACCAGTTGAGCAATTACATATCAGGCAAGTATCCGGGCTGAGCCGACCGAAGGGCGCGCGCTCGTTGTAGCTTGGAAACATGAGCGACGCCGAGGCACTCGACCGCTGGCCCACCTCCCGCGCACTGCTTGAGCGCGCCCGCCGTTCGCTGGCCGGCGGAGTATCCAGCCCGTTTCGGGCGCAGTTTCCGGTCCCGCTGTTCTTCCGCCAGGCGAGCGGGGCCCGTCTCACGGACAGCGACGGGAACCGCTACATTGACTACACGCTCGCCTGGGGCCCGCTGATACTGGGACACAGGCATCCGGCTCTGGTTGAAGCCTTGCGGCGGGCCGCCGAACAGCCCCATATTTACGGGGCTGAACACGAGCTGGAATACTTGGTGGCCGAGAAGATCCAGCAGTTGGTCCCGTGCGCTGAGCGCGTGGCCTTTACTTCAAGCGGCAGCGAGGCGGTCCAGCTCGCCCTGCGCTTGGCCCGCGCGGCCACGGGCCGGAACCTGATCCTGAAGTTTGAAGGCCACTATCACGGCTGGATGGATTCGGTGCTAATCAGCCATCACCCCCGCGCAGAGCAGATGGGGACGCCGCAGCGCCCGCGAGCGGTGCCGGAGTCCCGCGGTCAAGTGCCCAATGCTTTGGACAACGTGCTGGTAGCGCCCTGGAACCGCCTGGACGTGGTCGAAGAGCTGTTCCAGGAGCAGGGCCGCCAGATCGCCGCCATCATTCTTGAGCCCGTCCTGTGCAATAGCGGCTGCCTGATGCCGGCGCCGGGCTACCTCGAGGGTCTCCGACGCATTGCCGACCGCTGGGGCGCGCTGCTGATTTTCGATGAAATCATCACCGGTTTCCGCATGCGCCTGGATGGCGCCCAGGGCTATTACGGCGTGCTTCCGGATCTGGCAACTTTCGGCAAGGCTCTGGCAGGCGGCGCGCCGTTGAGCGCAGTCGCGGGACACCGTTCGATTCTGGAACTGATGTTCGGCGGAGGCGTAGCGTTCGGCGGCACGTTCAACGGCAATCCCATTTCGCTGGCCTGCGCCCTAGCTACTCTGACCGAACTGGAGCGCGACAGGGGCACCGCACTGACCCACGCCAATCAACTGGGACGCCGGTTGATGGAAGGGCTGAGCCAGGCTGCAACCCGGCGCGGAATTCCGCTGACCGTATGCGGCTTCGGCGCGGCCTGCGCCCTTCATTTCACCGACCGATCTGAGTTGCGCGATTACCGCGACACGCTGGAGGACGACCGGGCCCGTCTGGCGGCCTTTCTGCGCTACTTGCTGGAAGAGGGCGTCTACCTGCTCCCCGACGGGCGCCTGTACGTTTCAGCGGCGCACGGCGAGGAGGAACTCAGTGAGACGCTGGCGGCCGCAGAGCGTGCTCTGGCCCGGCTTAAACCCTGAAAGCTTGCCGGGCGAACCCCAGAGGCGCTCAGGACGGCGGCGCCTCTGTCCAGTATCGGGCCAGTTCCGCACCGGGCAGCGGAACGCCCTGCCGGCGGAAGCGGCGCAGCAACCGCATGCGGATCTCCGAAAGAATGCGGCCGCGCTGGGTCTGGTCGTGCACCCGAATGATCAGCTTCAACTGGAGGTGCGTGGGCAGCACGCCCGGGTCGCAAAACACCAAGGGAGCAAAGCCTCTGTCCACTCCCTCAACCTCCAGCGCCTCCTCACGGGCCATGGCCGCCACTTCGTCAGGATCTGCCTGATGACCAACCAGTATGGGCAAGTCAACCACCCCGCCGGGATCCGGCAAACTATAATTCAGCAAGGTGCCGGAAGTAATCTTGGTGTTGGGCACCACCACCATGTTGCCGCCGAGCGTGCGCACGCGGGTAGTGCGCCAGCCGATGTCGGTGACCACGCCTTCCTGTCCGCTTTCCAGCCTTATAAAATCGCCCACGAAAATGGGCCGCTCCACCAGGATATGCAGCCCGGCGAAGAAGTTGGCCAGCGTGTCCTGAAGAGCCAGAGCCACGGCGATGCCGCCCACGCCCAGCGCGGTCAGCACGGGCGTGATCGAGATCCTCAGGTAGGCCAGCAGGATCATCAGCCCGAAGGCCAGCACCAGCACGCGGGTCAAAGTCCGCGTCAACCCCGCTACAGCCAGCGGCATCCCTTGGCGCTCGCCGTAGACCGCGATCATACGAACCGCGATCGAGGCCGCCACCAAGCTCAGGCTGACGATCACGAAAACGACAATGGCGTCCGCGGCCCAGCGCAATTGTCGGGCCGTCAGCTCGACGAAGTGCAGTGAGATGGCGATAGCCGCCGCCAGGCACCACAGCAGGGAAGGAAACCCTACGGTGGACAAGAACACCGAAGCGAAAGAGCGCGGCCGGGCCCGCCGTCGGATCCACCCCAGCAACAGCCGGCGCAATAGCAGCGTCGCCGCCAGCGCCGCCAGGAAGGTCAACGCCGGCTCAGCTAAGCGCCACAGGCGCTTTTCCTCCAGCAGCCACTTCGGCGGGAACACGTACTGATTATAGTCGGGAGCCGCCAACAGGGCGCTCGCCCGACATACCGCGTCGTGCAATCTTCTCACTGAGGCTTCTTGTAGGCGCTTTCCTCGAGGCCAGGGTTAACCTTGACTTCAGAGATCACATTCTCGCCGAACCTTTTGCCGCTGCGGTTCATCACTGCTCTGTACGCCCACTTCACGCCGCCGGTCTCGCGCCAGTCCGAGTAAATCTCATCAATCTCACCGGGCGCGCCCATTATCGCGGCGGTATAACTCTTCCCTACCGGCAGGTAAGTGCTCGGGTCAACATAGAGTTTGACCTGGAACTTGCGCGCTTCATCGCGCACGATTACTGCTTCCACCTTGCGGCCTTCCACCTCCGCCGGTCCCAATGCCTGGGCTGTAAAGCCGGCGGCATCGAAGCTTCTTAGCAGGCCGATCGTCTCCCGGAACAGGCTGCTCTCGGCCTCAGCGCGCTGGGAAGCCGGAGCCTCACGCACTCCTTGAGGCGTCTTCACCCAAACAGTCTGCCCGTCGTAGCCTTGCTGCACCATGCCCATCGGGGTCTGCATCTTGCTGAGCATCTTGCCCGCGAAATTGACCGCGGTCTCCACGTTCATGGAAAACTCGCCTTGCGGAGTGCTTAGGTTGAGCACGCCGGTCACCACGTACTCTTTGACGGCGTTCAGCCGCGCGGCGCCGCCCAGAGCCTCGCGCACTTTAACGAGCAGCTCCTTTCCGCGAGCCAGGGCCTCCGGAGTGGCGGCTGCCACGGGCGCCTGCTTGGGCGGCGGAATCGCGATGTCAATTCGGGTAACGCTGCCCAACGCGCTAAGAGGCGGCTCAAACCCTTTTTCCTTTCCAAGCACCAGGATGGCCAGTTGATCGGCCTTCAGATATTGTTTAGCCACCCGCGCCACATCTTCCTTAGTTACTTTTTCAATGTTACTCATGTACCGCTGGAGATAGTCCCGCGGATAGCCGTAATACTCGTAACTAACAAGTCGCTGAACGATCTCGCCGGTCGAATCAAACTCGAAAGCAAATCCTTTCAGGATCGAGTCCTTGGCGCGCGCCAGCTCCTCGTCGGTAGCTCCGGTTTCCGCCATATTCCGGATCTCGCGCCGGATGGACTCCAGGATCTGAACGGTGCTTTCGGTCTTGGTCGAGCCCAGGGCGGCGAAAAAGCCGGGATAATCCCAACCCGCCGACCAGGCGGATCCGACCGTGTAAGCCAAGCCCTGCTCGGTGCGCACCTTGTTGAACAACCGGGACGAAAAGCCCCCGCCCAAAACGTTGTTCATGACTTCCAGGGCGTAGTAGTCGGGATCGTCGCGCCGTCCCCCGAGAAAACCCATAAGCACGTAACTGTTCGGAATGTCGTCCTTGACGATCTGGTAGACGCCCGCCCGATTGCGGGCCGCAGGATCCACCGGCGGAACCGGCCGCTTTGCCCGCCCGCCGCGCGGCCAGGCGCCGAAAACCTTCTCGATTCGGGCCCGCATTTCACCGGCACTAAAATCCCCCCACACCGCAAGAATGACATTTTCCGGCTGGAAGAATTCGCGGTGAAAGGCTACGAGATCATCGCGGGTGATCGAATTTATGGTGTCGTACTCCGGCTGGCGAGCGTAAGGGCTGTCCTTGCCGTAAATGATTCGCTTGAACTCCCGGAAGACTATGCCGCTTGGGTTGTCGTTCCGGCGCGCAATCCTGTCGCGCTGCTGGATCTTCGCCAGCTCGATCTTGTCCTCGGGGAAGGCGGGGCGCCGGAGTATGTCGGCGAGTATCGCCAATCCGCGATCTATGTCCTCTTTGAGCACGGAGACCGAAGCGCGCCCGGAATCCTCGCCGATGGAGGTTTCGACAGAGGCCGCCAGCCGGTCGAGCTCTTCGTCCAACTGATCGCCCGGGAACTTTTCAGATCCCCCCGTGCGCATGACGGTTCCGGCTATCGCCGCCAGGCCCTCCTTGCCCGCCGGTTCCCAGCGCGAGCCGACGCGGATCATGGCCGCGGCGCGGATGACAGGCAGCTCATGATCCTCGACCAGATACACTACCATCCCGTTCGGCAGTTCGAAGCGCACCGGCTCAGGCACCTCGATCTTGTTAAGCGGCGGGTATTTCAGCTCCTTGTAACTCTTGGGTATCTGCGCCGGGGCCCAAGTCGCCAGTAAGGCGGCCAGCGCCATGAATCTCAAGATTGCTCGTTTGCGCACGGTTCTCTCCTTACTTCGCCTGAGCCGTCTCAAGCGGCTCAATAAAGGCTACGGTCTTGTTAGTACGCGTGAAGGTCGCCTTCGCCACGCGCCGGATGTCGTCGGCCGTCACGGCGTTTATCTTGTCAAGCTCCCGAAACAAGTTGCGCCAGTCCCCGGTGAGGGCTTGCATACTGGCAAGCTGCATGGCGAGCGTAAGGTTATCGTCAAGCTGGCGAAGCAATGCGGCGCGCGCGCGGCGCTTGACCCCATCCAACTCTTCTTTGCTCACGGGTTCCTTGATCAGCCGCTCGATCTCTTCTTCAATGGCTTTCTCAACCTCCTGGTTAGTGTGCCCAGGAGCGGTCATGGCGTAAAAGATGAACAGTCCCGGGTACTTCTGGCCGGGCAGGCCCGGCACGCCCATGACCTGCGTGGCCACCTTGCGGTCGCGAACTAATCCTCGATAAAGCCGCGAGGAACGGCCCTGGCTGAGCAGGCTGCCCACGGCGTTGTAGACGGCGTCGTCCGGATGGTTGATGTCCGGCTTGTGGTAGCCCATCAACACCGTGCGCTGCGCCTGAAGCCACAGGGTGATGCGCTTTTCAGCCTGCTGGGGCGGCTCCACGGTGCGCAGCGGCTCGGGCTTCGGCCCGCTGGGAATCCGCTGAAAGTAGCGCTCCGCCAAATCCCTGACGCGCTTGGCATCCACGTCGCCGACCACGGCCGCCACCAGGTTGCTCGGGATGTAATAGCGACGGAAAAACAGCTGGGCGTCGGCCGTCGTCAGGTTTTCCAAATCGCTCATATGGCCGACTACCGGCTCCCCGTAAGGATGCGCCTTGTAGGCAGCGGCGAGAAATTCTTCCAGCAGCCGCCCGACCGGCTGGCTTTCCATGAGCCGGCGCTCCTCCATCACGACGTCGCGCTCCTTATAGAACTCCCGGAACACCGGGTTCAGGAAACGCTCCGACTCAAGCCAGAACCACAATTCGACTTCGTTGGATGGGAGGCTGAAGAAGTAATTCGTGCGGTCGGCCGCGGTGGTGGCGTTCAGATCGCGCCCGCCGGCGCGTTCGATAGCCTCGCCGAATTCGTTCGTCGCGACGTATCTGCCCGCTTCCTCTTGCGCGGCTTTGAAGGCCTGCTCGAGTTTCTTGAGTCTTTCGGGATCGGCCTTCGTCCCTTTGCGTTTCTCCTCGCGCAGAGCAGCGTAGGCCTGCTCGACCTTCTCCAGGGCCACCCGTTCCTTTGCGTAGTCTTTGGTCCCGATCTTGTCGGTCCCTTTGAAAGCCATGTGCTCGAACAGGTGCGCCAGCCCCGTGATCCCTTTAGTTTCCTGTGCGGAACCCACGTCCGCATAAGTTACAAAAGAAGCCACCGGCGCCTTGTGCCGTTCCAGCACCAGGAACTTCATGCCATTCTTCAGAGTGAACTCGCTCACCCGTGACTGGATCTCGCGGAACTCATCCTGAGCGCCGGCCGCCAGGGCTGCGCCCGCCAGAAACGCCAAGCTGCGCCAGATCTGCCGCATGCGCCTCCTTCAGATCATCTCCTTTAACAGTTCCGGCCGCGGCGAAGGGATCACGACCCGGTTCACCAGCAATCCCTTTTGCGCCACCACCGCCGCGGCTGCGCTGACCGCCGCTTCCACCGCCGCCACGCCCCCCGTCAAGGTAACAAACGCCTTGCCGCCCAGGGCCATGGCCAGCCGCACTTCGATCAACTTCACATTGGCCGCCTTGACCGCTGCGTCCGCAGCCTCAATCAACGCAGCCACCGAGAAGGACTCCACGGCGCCCAGCGCTTCCAGCGTCTCGACCTTGGTCGTGCCAGCAATCGCCGGGAAGACCTGCTCATCCACGTTGGGAATTACAAAGCTGTCAATCACCGAGAAGTCGCCCGCTTGGACGCCGGCGCGGACGCTGGCCTCGACCGCCGCCACGTCGCCGCGCACCAGCGCGATGTATTTTCCCGAACATATCGAGCGCGCCAGCACGAGTTCGACTTCGGCGGCCTTCAGCATGGCGTCGGCCGCCTGCAATCCGGCGGCAATGCTCGACAGTTCAATCAGTCCGATAGAGTTTCTCGCCATGATTACGCACGTATCTCGACGTAAGTTCCCGTAACCTCGCTTACCGTCCCGCTGATGCTGGCGTGCACGTCGGCGCCCAAGTCCTCGGGGCCCACCCGGCCCACCGCCGCTCCTTTCTCTACCCGCTCGCCGGGCCGCACGGTGGCGGCAGCCGGTTTGCCGACGTGCTGACACAGCATGATCCGCACTCGCTCGGGCTGCAAGCTCACCGCCTGGTAAGGCGTCTGCCGTTCGTAATCTTCGATCTTCAGTCGCCGGCGTAGCTGGCTCAGCGGCACGCGCCGCGCCTCCTTGAGCGGGTGCACGCGGACCGGGCTGCGCTGCTCAAAACGGATGCCCGCCTCGCGCAAGTCGCGCTTGGCGTCGTCGCAGGCCTCCTTGGGGTACAAGTCCTCCGGGCAGGCATACAGCGTACACAGCCCGCAGGCGCAGCAAAGCTGACCCCACCGGTTCCAGTGCCGCGCCCCCGTCTGCGTGAATCCCAGGCTGCGCATCACCTTGTGCGGCATGACTTCGTAGCCCAGCAGGTACCGCGGGCAGAGCTCCGTACAATAGCTGCACTGATCGCAGGCCGACTTGCCTATGCGATTGCGGGCCTCTGCCGGCAGACCCTTCCGTACAACTATGGGATGCTCTCTGGGCAGCACGATCAGGCCGGCGGTGGTCTTGGTGACGACTTCCTCCAGATCGAACGTCAGCCGGCCCATCATGATCCCGCTCACCAAAACGCCGAACTCGCTTACCGCCGGGCCACCGGCCTGCGCGATCACCTCCCGGAAGGAGATTCCCACCGGCGCCCAGAAGGATTTTGGCTCTCGCACCGCGCCGCAGACGGAGAGGAACTTCTCAGTCACCGGCAGCCCCTGCTGGGCGCGATGCACGTTGTACAGGGTTTCGACGTTGTTCACCACGCAACCCACCTGGAGCGGGATGCCGGCCGGGGTAATCAGCCGGCCCGTGGCGATGTGGACCAGCTCGTACTCGTCGCCCGACGGATAAAAGTCCCCCAAAAGCACCAGCTCGACGCTTTTCGATTTGATCCGGCTGCGTATGGCCTCCAAGGCCCGGGCGTTCTTCTGCTTTATGCCGAACTTCACCTGCCGCGCCCTGACCGCCTTGGCCATAAGGTTCAGCCCCGACAGGATCTCGGCGGGGAAGGCCTGCATCAGCTCAACGTCCTTGTGTATCAGCGGCTCGCACTCGGCGCCGTTGGCGATCATGAACTCCACCTGAGCCTGCGCTTTCACGTAGGTGGGGAAACCCGCGCCGCCGGCTCCGACCACGCCACACTGCTTCAGCTTCTCAACCAGCATGAGGAAACCACAATTATAGCGGGCGGCGCAGTCCGGACCGCCGGCAGACGCCCGCCGAGGCCAGGCAAGCCGGACTCGGGACTCCATTACAATTAATGGCTTGCAGTGTTGCGCGAGCACAACGGGAGTTGATCTTGGGCCGGCGGCGTCCGCCCGCAAGGACGGTGCAGCATGAACGGGCATCCCTACTCTCTCGATCCGCGCCCGAGAGGACCTTGGGCCTGGCGGCCGGGCAACCTGGCGGTCGCTGCGGCACTGATGGCAGCCGCATACTGGGCCGTACGGCTGGCGTACGCGGACATGTTGTTTCGCCGGAACACGCCCCAGAGCCTCAGCCAGGCCCTCCGGCTGGCACCGGGCAACGCCCAATACCACGTGCGCTGGGGAGAACTAGCCGCACAATCCGGCGCCGATGCGGCCGTTCGCATCGGCGCCTTGCGGCAGGCTTGCAGACTGAACCCGCACGATGCCTCCATTCGGCTGGAGTTGGGGCTGCGTGAAGAAATGGAAGGGAACTTCAGGCAGGCGGAGGAATGCTTGCTGGAGGCCGCACGCCTGGACAAGACACACCAACCGCGGGCGGCGCTGGCTCATTACTACTTTCGAAGGCGCTCTTGGGAACCGTTCTGGCGGTGGGTGCGAGAGGCGCTGGAGACTGCGCCCGGCGACGCGGAGGTCCTGTTTCGCCTGTGCTGGGATGCGACACAGGATGCGAACCGGATCTGCCAACTGGCGATCCCCCCACGCCGGGAGATCCTACGGCAGTACTTGACCTTTTTGTCGGTGCGAGCCCGGTGGGAGGCGGCCGGAGAAATCTTAGCCCGGCTTACAGAGAAACCCACTGCGGAAGATACGCCCGCCTTGCTGGCGCACTGCGAGCGTCTGCTGGAAGCCGGAAAGCCGGGGCCCGCCATGGCCGTTTGGAACGCCTTGGCGTCGAGACGCCTCATCCCTTACGAGCCGCTGGCCCCCGAGCGGGGGCTCGTGCTTACCAACCCAGATTTCCTGGTTCGGCCGCAGTCGCGTGGGTTCGACTGGCGTATAGCGAGCGTCGAAGGCATCACAATAGCGAGGGATGAGGAAGCCGGGGCGCTGCGTATTACGTTCGCCGGCCGGCAGCCGGAGGAATGCCAGATCCTTTGGCAGTTTCTGCCGCTGGCGCCCGCGGCGAGGTATCAGTTTCGCTTCCAGTACCGAAGCACCGATATTCCGGCCGGCTCCGGACCCGCCTGGGAGGTGGTGGGAAGTATCGGGAAAACCCCGGTAGTAAGGTCGGAGCCATTGTCGTCGGATGGTTGGATTGAGGGACGGATGGAGCTGGCCGGCAACGCGCGAGGAGATGCTGCGCGACTCGCGCTTGTTTACCGCCGCCGGCCGGGTACGACACGCATCGCGGGCGCTCTCTGGTTGCGGGGTTTGGAGCTGAAGCACGCTGAGTGAGCGGCGAGGCGCGGCGGCATTCGGGTGAGGGTTGGGCTGGGGATTGGGCGTCCGGGACATAAATAAAATTAATGAGCGGGATAGCCGTGTCAAGCGGTAACGTTGGCGGCAACGTCATGACGGGCCAAGGAACCGGGCGCCGGTCTGCGCTAGCATAGGTGGGCCTGAGCCGCCAGCAAGTAGACCGG